>CWHE01000001.1_pt1 | contig 118453 bp, 122 predicted proteins | sample 685091 | NCBI WGS metagenome assembly CWHE01 (sample SAMEA3735855, study PRJEB9488) | human gut metagenome | biome: ENVO:mammalia-associated habitat; material: ENVO:feces | place: Malawi | collected 2009-02-27
AGAGTAACAACACCAAATATTATAGAACCTTAATTTTGGCACAAACTTCTGTGCCAAAACTCTATCTACATTTGATTGAAAGCGGATACTCATGGATATATGATAAATATGTAAACGAAATCATTTCATAATTATTTCTAAGGAGGAAAAGAAGATGGAAATGCAAGCTACTGGACAAAAGGGTGGACTAAAAGCAAAAGTCCAGCGTCTCGGAAGTCATTTGTCGGGAATGGTTATGCCCAATATTGGCGGATTTATTGCTTGGGGTGTTATCACTGCTTTATTTATTCCAGATGGGTATATTCCAAATGAACAGCTAGCTTCACTGGTTGATCCAATGCTGAAATTTTTATTGCCATTATTAATCGCTTATACAGGCGGCAGCATGGTACATGGACAACGTGGTGCAGTTGTTGGGGCAATCGCAGCTATGGGGGTTATCGTAGGATCGGATGTACCGATGTTTATCGGTGCAATGATGATGGGACCTTTGGGTGGATGGTGCATCAAGAAGTTTGATGACGCTTTCCAAGAAAAGATTAAGGCTGGATTTGAAATGTTAGTCAATAACTTTTCTTCTGGTTTGATTGGATTTGCTTTAGCAATTGTTGGGTATTATGCGATTGGCCCAGTTGTTGGCTCGTTAACCAATTTGATGGCAGCCGGTGTTGAGTCAATTATCAACATGCATTTGTTACCATTGGCAAATATTTTTATTGAACCTGCAAAAATTTTATTCTTGAACAATGCGATTAACCACGGAATTTTGACTCCGCTAGGTATTGAACAAGCAGCAGAAGCTGGAAAATCAGTCCTATTCTTATTAGAAGCAAATCCTGGACCAGGTTTAGGAATCTTATTAGCCTTCACATTGTTTGGAAAAGGTGCGGCGAAATCTTCTGCACCGGGCGCGATCATTATTCAATTTTTAGGTGGGATTCATGAGATTTATTTCCCATACGTAATGATGAAACCACTTTTATTCCTAGCTGTTATGGCAGGCGGGGTTGCTGGAACATTTACTTTCCAATTATTAGGTGCCGGTTTACGAGCAGCAGCATCACCAGGTTCGATCATTGCTGTTATGGCTATGACACCGCCAGATGCGATTTTTGCTAACTTAGCAGGGATTGTTGTAGGATGCGTTGTTTCGTTCTTAGTGGCTATGGTTATTATTAAATCGGATCATAATGAAGAAGAAGACTTAGCGGCGACTCAAGCAGCAGTTGCCGATGCAAAAGCACAAAGCAAAGGTCAAAGTGCAATGAAAGCTGACAATCAAGAAATGTTTGGCAACATTAACAAAATCATCTTTGCTTGCGATGCTGGTATGGGATCAAGTGCAATGGGTGCATCAGTATTGCGTGATAAAGTGAAAAAAGCTGGATTATCATTACCAGTTTCTAACTCGGCAATCAATAACTTGAGTGATGATCCGAATGCTTTGATCGTGACACAAGAAGAACTGCATGATCGTGCAAGCCAAAAAGCACCAAGTGCAACCTTCGTTCAAGTGGAAAACTTCATGAACTCTCCACGCTATGATGAAATCGTGGAACGCTTATCCGCAGAACCACCAGCAGGTGACAGCGAAAAAAAGCCTCTGACAGATGATGTGGTACAAGGTTTAGCAGACTACTCGAAAGTCGATCACATTGTCTTTGGTTATGATCAAGTGAAAGGATCTGCCAATATGGGTGCAACGATTTTGAAAAAATTATTGAAAGACAACGGAATGGATTATCCTGTAACAGTTGAACTAATCAATGTTTTACAAGATAAGCCGAGTGCTTTAATCATTACAAACAGTGAAGAGACAGTTAAAGCAGAGCAACAGGCACCAAGTGCTACACATGTGCCATTAAACGATCTAGTTGCTTCTGAAAAATATGACAAGGTCATTCAAAATTTAAGGAAATAAGTGGTCTTTTATCCAGAATCGTATTACTCTTAAAGCAGTGAGGATTCTCACTGCTTTTACCCTTTTGACATTATTGGAGGAGATATTGTGTATTTTTCGATTCGCGAAAAAAAGATACTTTCCCTTTTATTAGATTATCCAAATGGCATTACTTCAGAAGAATTGCAAGATATTTTACAGGTTAGCAAACGAACGGTTTACCGAGAGATCTCAAGTATAGAAAAGACGATTAAGTCACAGGATATTCAGATTATCAAGCCTCGTGGCGAAGGCTATCGAATTGTGGGAGAAACTTTAAACTTAGAACGTTTGCAGCAGCAATTAGGCGAAAAACAAGCAGAACTATTTACAGATAACGTTCAGCGGCAAAGTGCAATTGTTTGTTCTTTATTGTTAATGGATGAAGAAGCGACGATTGAGGGCTTAGCGATTGATTTTAAAGTAAGTTCAGCGACGATTACTTCTGATTTAGCTACAATAGAAAAAAGCTTGATTGATTACCGATTAGAGCTGCAGCGTCTCAAGGGTCGCGGCATACGAATTGTCGGTCGTGAAAAGCAACGTCGTCAGTTATTAAGTAATTTGATCTATAACGGTGTTAGTGAGTTTGATTTTTTCCAATTCATTGATTCCCTAGATGAAAAGAAAAAAACGACGGATAACTTCTTTTTGAATTTGTTGAGTCAATCAAGTCTATTGTTAGCTCGAAGAATTTTTGAGCAGATTTCTCAGCAGTCGTTTGAGCAGGTTACAGACAATCAACTACAGCGTGTATTGATTTTATTGGCTCTATCGATTGATCGTATGTCTCAAGAGCGTTTTGTAGAAGTTGAGCAGGAGACAAAAGCAAAGCCTGAAAGTATGCAGATTGCTAGTCAAATCATGATTAAAGTTGCAACGACGCTGAAAAAATCGATACCGCCACAGGAGGTTCGTTTCTTTGCCTTTCAATTAGAAGGGGTAAATTATAAGAAGCCGCAAAATATTTTCATTGACAGTTTTGATGTAGAGCTTTCCTATAAGATTAAAGAATTGATTCGTTTGGTTTCTGAAACGTCTGGTATTGATTTTCGAAAAGATGAACAGCTTTTCAATGATTTATCGGCCCATATGTCGGCCGCTTTAAAACGAAATTTGACCGTTCTTCAGGGAGCAAACAACCCGTTATTACAAAAAATTCGTGATAAGTATCAAGAATTGACAGCAGCGATCATCAAAGAATTGGCGGTTGTTTTTCCGGATCATCAATTTACTGCTGATGAATTAGGTTACGTCGTGATCCATTTCGCAACTTCTCTGGAGCGTCATCCTAGTGGGCGAGCACTATCTGCATTAGTATTATGTTCCAGTGGGATTGGGACAGCACGAATATTAGAGAGTCGAATTCACAAGTATTTAAACGAGATTGAAAAAGTGCAAGTGGCAAAAATTTCTGAAATGAATCAATTGGATTATAAAAGCTATGATCTGATTCTAGCGACGGTCTTTTTACCAGGATTTAATTTGCCGTACAAAGTGATTTCACCTTTATTATTGGATGACGAAATTAAAGAAATCAAAGACTATATCCAAACGCTGCACCCAGATAAGGCGTATGTACATGTAGATGAACCGGAACAAGAGCCTAGCGAAGCCTTTGATGAGATTTATGAGACCATGCGAATCGCCAATAGTCTATTACAAAACTTTGATGTTAAACAGATAAACACAAAAGAAACAATTGAGCTGACCTTAGAAGAGATTATTGATCAGATGCAAGGTACGATCGTATCAGATGCCAAAATCGTGACGAACAAAGTGATTCAACGATATTTGGTGGCGCCGATTGGTGTGCCGAAAACCAATTTTGCCTTATTTCATTGTGCGGATGCACATGTCAAGGAACCATTATTTACCATTTATGACTTAGATCGGAAGTTCTTGATTCAAGGAATGGATAAAAAAAGTATTGATTTAACCCGGGTACTATTACTGTTAGCACCCGATCCAATGCCAGAAAGCCAACAAAGTTTGTTAGGAAAAATCAGCAGTTCGGTCATCGAAAGTGATCTGAATACTGAAATCTACAAATTCGGCAATAAAGAGATTATCTATCAATTATTGAGTTCTTTGTTTGTCAAAGAAATTCGAGAAAACTAGCGCAAGCTTTTAAAAATCGGGGAGGAATTTAAAATGGAATTACAGCCAGAAATGATTTTATTAGACCAAGAATTTGCCAACAAGGAAGAGGCGATCCGTGCAAGCGGACAGTTGTTAGTGGATGCTGGTTGTGTGGAAGAAGGCTATGTTGATGCCATGATCGAAAGAAATAAGCTGGTCTCTGTTTATATGGGAAACTTTATCGCGATCCCTCATGGAACCGATGAAGCGAAGCGCTATGTAAAGAAAAGCGGTATTTCGGTGATCCAGGTTCCTACGGGGGTTCACTTTGGGAAAGATGATACAGAAGACGTAGCGATGGTGCTATTTGGAATTGCTGGGATCGAAAACGAGCATTTAGATATCTTGCAAAAGATCGCAATCTTTTGTTCTGATGTTGAAAATGTCGTTAAATTAGCAGATGCAAAAACAAAAGAAGAAGTCATTAGCTATCTTCAGGAGGTAGAATAGGATGCAAGCAACACACTTTGGCGCAGGAAATATTGGACGTGGATTTATTGGAGAAATTTTAGCAAAAAATGGTTTTTCAATTGATTTTGTTGATATCAATGAAACAATTATCAATGCATTGAATGAACGCAACGAATACACGATTCAATTAGCAGATGAAAGTCAAAAAGAAATTCATGTCGCAAATGTGGACGGCTTGAACAATCAAACCAATCCAGAGGCTGTGATTGATTCCGTTAGTAAAGCAGATATTGTAACGACAGCGATTGGACCCAATATCTTACCCTTTATCGCAGAATTAATTGCTAAAGGGATTCAAAAACGTCGCAGTGAAGGCAATACAGCTGCTCTAGATGTAGTAGCCTGCGAAAATATGATTGGCGGTAGTCAATTTTTATTTGAAAAGGTCCAAACTTTTTTATCCGCAGAAGATCTGGCTTTTGTAGACCAATGCATCGGATTTCCCAATGCGGCAGTCGATCGAATTGTGCCAATCCAACATCACGATGATCCATTGTTCGTATCAGTGGAACCTTTCAGTGAATGGGTAATTGATGCGACACAAAGTAAAAACAAAGAGCTGCGTCTAGAAGGTGTGGAATATGTAGAGGATTTGGAACCTTATATTGAACGGAAGTTATTCTCCGTCAATACTGGACATGCGACGGTTGCTTATACTGGAGCATATGCAGGGTATCAAACAATCGATGAAGCGATTGCCGATGAACGTGTGCTAGAGAAATTACGTGCAGTTCTTGGCGAAACGGGAGAGTTATTGATTAATAAATGGAATTTTGATAAAGAGAAGCATTTTGCTTACATTGATAAGATCGTTAGTCGTTTCGAAAATAAATACATTTCAGATAGTATCAGTCGTGTGGCGCGGACACCGATTCGTAAGTTGGGCTTTGATGAACGATTCATTCGTCCGATTCGGGAATTGAAGGAGCGCGGACTTGAATACGATAATTTAGTAGATGTCGTAGCAATGGTTTTGAAATACGATGATCCGAACGATGAACAAAGTGTTGAATTGCAAGGGTTGCTAAAAGAGAAATCAGCAGCCGAAGTGATCCAGCAGGTTACTGATTTAAAAGATAATGAGTTAATCGCTGAAATTTCAGCAACATATCACAAATAGCTCTTCCTTTCTCCACCGCGATAAATAATTGCGGTGGGGAATTTTTTTATTTATAAAGAAATTTCGTTTCAAAAACCGGCTGAAAATTATCTGTTTTCAAATTTATAAATAAGTTTTTTGGACGAGTTTTGAAAATTACATCATTTTAAACATTATCTATTTGGCAAATAAATAAACATTATGAGTTGTGATTGCCGAAATAGTTCGTGTTTTTGGCAAAATGCTCTTGATTCTTTCTTTTTAAAAAGATATTATAAACAAGTCGAGAAATTTCGTTTCATGAAGCACTCGAATGAAATAGGCGTTCTATGCTTAAAGAGTGACAATTTATACTAGTTTCTTAACTATTCATTTTTGAATGACAATAAGGGGGAGTTAAATGACGACGTTTGCTAAGTATTATCAACAATTGAAGGAATTTACGGAAGATTTATTTTTACATCCAGAACTGGGCTATAAAGAACATCGCACATCTGAAAAAGTAATCGAAGAGTTGACCCGAATTCATCCATCGATAGAATTGTCTAAATTTTCAGAAACAGGGATTAAAACATTTTTATCAACAGATAAAAAACGAACGATGGCATTTATTGCAGAGTTAGACGCGGTTTATGCACCGACACATTTTCAAGCAGATCCTCAGACGGGGGCTGCTCACAATTGTGGGCATTTTACTCAGGTGGCAATCGCATTGTCCTTGTATGATCATTACATTAAAACTGGAAACTATAAGAAATTAGACTTTAATTTATGCTTTATCTTTGTACCGGCGGAAGAATATTTAGATTTGGATTATCGTAAAGAGCTTCGAGCTGCTGGTAAAATCCAGTTCTTAGGGGGAAAACCGGAAGCAATGTCATTAGGGATTTTTGATGATGTTGATTTTGGTGTTTGTGTCCATGCTATCGGGGAAGTCTTCGAACGGCCGACGATCGAAGTGAATTGTGATTTAGCCGGCTTCCTGTATAAGCGTTATCATTTTTCTGGAAAAGCGGCTCATGCGGGCTTTGATCCTTTTTCAGGTATTAATGCCTACAGTATATCGACGTTATTCAATACAGCGATCGGGTTAAGTCGCCAACAGTTTAAGGATACAGAATCGATTCGAGTGAACCCCATTGTAATGGAGAGCGATATGTCGACAAATGTTGTTCCGAATCACATTACGGTAGGAACTGACCTGCGCTGTAAGACACTAGAATACATGCCAGAAGTAGCGCGAAAGCTAGATCGTGCCGCACAAGGAAGTGCGTATGCTTTGGAGGGCGAAGTAACGATTGAAACGGAGCTGGGCTACCTGCCATTTGTTCAAGATCGTTATCTAAATAGTTTTGTGGAGCGGACCTTTGCGAAGTTCGATAAGATTCCGGACATTATTGATGATCGTGGCGGGATTGCAGCAGCTGGTGATATTGGTGATTTAGCATTTATGATGCCTTGTATCCAAATCAGTTATGGTGGATTTGAAGGAACAATTCATGGAGATGATTTTAAAATGATCGATCCAGAATTTGTTTTAGAGACCTTCCCAGAATTTTTATCAGAGGTGCTAATGGAAATGTCTGGCAACTTGGATGAGGAAAAAATCTATCGTCGTTCATTTAAAGAATATAAAGAATTAATTGATTCAATTGGAGGGAATGTATGAAGAAGCAATTAGTGTGGTTAGTTGGTTTTGTGGTGGCGGTGGTAACGATCGCAGAATTGATCGGGATGCAATTCATTACGTTAGGAAATACGACTGTTACCGTTTTACCGTTAGTATTTTCTGTTTTATTGGCGATGCTGTTTGGATTACCAGTGCTTCGCAAAGGGTTAGTTGCTAAAATTTATTCAAAGGGCAATATTCAATTTTCAGCGAAGTATTTATTGTATATTATGCTGCCGTTAATGGCACGTTATGGCGCGGATGTAGCCCCAAGATTGAAGGAAATATTGAGTGTTGGCTGGGTGTTCTTATTCCAAGAATTGGGAAACGTGGGAACGGTTCTTATTGGTTTGCCAGTAGCGCTTATGTTAGGCTTGCGTCGGGAGGCTATCGGTGCAACTCTGGGTCTAGGTCGGGAAGGCGAGCTAGCGTATATTTCTGAAAAGTATACACTAGATTCTGCCGAAGGACGCGGGGTATTATCGCTTTATTTGATTGGTACATTATTCGGGTCGATTTTCTTTAGTATTTTTGCGCCGATCATGGCTGGGCTTGGTTTTGATTATCGCGCGTTAGCCATGAGTTCAGGAGTCGGCTCTGCCAGCATGATGACGGCAGCTTCATCTTCTTTAATTGCTTTAATGCCTGAAAATGAAACGACGATCGCAGCCTATGCCGCTGCGAGTCAATTGTTGACCAGTTTTTTAGGAACCTATACGATGGTATTTATTGCAGTGCCATTGCAGCGTTTCATGTACAACTTACTGACAGGAGGATCACGCCGTGGAAAAGAAACAGTCTAATGAATATATTAAGATTTCACTTGTATTATTATTAAGTATTTGCTTGATTTTATTTACACAGGGAATTAAATTACTTAAAAATCCAGCCTCTACTCCGATTACCTTTAACACGATTCAAGGATTAGTGGTATTGTGGGCTTTTTCTATGATTGGCGTATTTATCTCAACGTTAGTGAAGAAAACCAACATCAAAATTCTAGCTGATTTTCCAATTTTAGGCTGGGTGTCCTTAACATCCTTGTTTTTCTGTCTACTTTCTGACTTTTTTGTTCAAGCGATTGCCGGTGTTGACTTTTTATCGATCACCACGCCGATTTTAGCGTTTGCGGGTCTGTCAGTGGCAGATAGTTTGATGGATTTACGGAAGACTTCTTGGCGCGTTGCGATTGTTGCTATCTTTGTTTTTATTGGAACGTATCTTGGAAGTGCGATCATTGCACAGATCGGATTGCTTTTAACAGGGAAATAAAAAAATCTCCAGAGCAGAGAAAATTCTGTTCTGGAGATTTTTTTGGAAAAGCTTTACCTTCTTAATGAAATTGATAATAATGATCTTAAGCATGAACAGTAGAAAAACTTAATATTTTGGTCTAGACTTTCTTATTGAAAAATTCGTTGATCGGTGTTAAAATTGGTGTATACCAAATTGATAAAGGAGCGTTTACCCATGAAAGTAATTCGTGTGAAAGATGCCAATGAAGGCGGAAAAAAAGCATTTGAAATCATCAAAGATGGAATGGAAAACGGCGTAAAAGTATTAGGTCTAGCAACAGGCAGCACTCCTGAAACCTTATATAAAGAAATGACAACTAGCGATTTAGATTTTTCAGATATGACTTCTGTAAACTTAGATGAATATGTAGGATTAGATGGATCAGACGATCAAAGCTATCGTTATTTCATGAATGATCATTTATTCAACAAAAAACCATTTAAAGAAACATTCGTGCCAAATGGAAAAGCAGAAGACTTGGAAGCTGAATGCAAACGTTACGATGAAGTGATTGCTGAACATCCACTTGACTTGCAAGTATTAGGAATTGGCCGTAATGGACATATCGGTTTTAACGAACCAGGAACACCATTTGATGTCACTACGCATGTGGTTGAATTAACAGAATCAACAATCGAAGCTAATAAACGTTACTTCGATAAAGTTGAAGATGTTCCGACTCATGCATTGTCAATGGGAATCGGTTCAATTATGCAAAGTAAAAAAATCTTGTTGATGGCTTTCGGTACGGATAAAGCTGACGCAATCAAAGGCATGATTGATGGTGAAGTAACTGTTGATCTACCTGCAAGTGTTTTACAAAACCATGCTGACGTAACAGTGATCATTGACGAAGACGCAGCAAGCAAATTATAATCGTATTCAATGAAGTGCCGAGGAAAATTCCTCGGTACTTTTTTTGTGAGTTCCTCTTCGTACTTCAAGTACGTTAGTGGAATCGTGTATGCGGAGATAATAAAACTCATTTTTCGCTGTTTGCTTAGTGAACGTATTAATAGCTAGCTACTATATTAATTAAGGTTAAGGTTAAAGCTCTCAAGTGATATACTTATTTCAAGGAGCGTGAACGTATGAAGCGGTGCATTGTTTTAACTGGAATGGTTAGCTAACGAAAAAAAGGAGGAGAGAACTATTCCAGTAGAAAAGCTTTACCCTAGAAGTAATGATCATGAAACGATTTATTTGCAGCAAGCGATTACCCGACCGGCTATTTCAGTTGGAGACTACACGATTTATAATGATTTTCGCAGCGATCCCTGTGACTTTGAAAAGAACAATGTCTTGTATCAGTATCCAATCAATCATGATCGTTTGGTTATTGGCAAATTTTGTTCGATTGCTTGTGGTGCAACGTTTATTTTTAATAGCGCAAATCATAAGCAGTCAGCCCTTTCGACCTACACCTTTCCTTTATTTTATGAGGAATGGCAGCTGAAGAAGGAAGACGTGGCTTCAGCATGGGACAATAAAGGCGATATCGTGATAGGAAATGATGTCTGGATCGGCTATGAAGCAACGATTTTATCCGGTGTAACGATCGGAGATGGCGCGATCATCGGAGCAAAGGCAGTGGTGACGAAAGATGTTCCACCCTATAGCGTAGTCGGCGGTGTTCCAGCAAAGAAAATCAAACAACGATTTGATGCGGAAACGATTCAAAAATTGCAGCAGCTCAAATGGTGGGATTGGCCGGATGAAAAAATTCGACAAGCAATCCCCTATTTAAAAAATGGTGAGATCGATCAATTATTTGAATAAGCAGTACAAGCTCAGTCGATTATACGGCTGAGCTTGCTTCTTTTTCTTCTTTTGACTATAGTGAACACTAGAAAAGTAAGGTGGAGGATTTAAAGAATATGCGTTTAGACAAATTTTTAGCGGAGGTCGGCTTAGGCAGTCGTAAAGAGGTGAAACAGCTGATCAAAAAAGGTCAAATCAGCGTGAACCAGAAAATCGAAAAATCAGATAAAAAACAGATTGATCCAGAGAAGGATCAGGTTGACTATCAAGGCGAAATCTTGCATTATCAAGAGTTTTACTACTATTTATTACATAAGCCGGCTGGTGTCGTGAGTGCAACAGAGGACAAGCACGATCAGACCGTGATGGATATATTTTCACCCTCTGATTACCGCAGTGATCTTTTTCCAGTGGGTCGTTTGGATAAGAATACTGAAGGGTTATTGTTAATTACCAATGATGGGAAATTAGCGCATGATTTGCTGTCTCCAAAGAAACATGTAGAAAAGGAGTATTTCGCTGAGGTTCAAGGAGTAATGACGGCTGAAGATCAACAGCGTTTTGTTGACGGGTTTTTATTAGATGGAGAACGGACGCTGCCAGCAGAATTATTGATTGATGAAGTAACGGAAAATAAATCAAAGGTACGAATTATTCTACATGAGGGGAAATTCCATCAAGTCAAACGAATGGTTAAGGCCTGCGGCAAAGAAGTGACTTATCTAAAGAGAATTCGTATGGGGAAGCTGCTGTTGACTAAAGAGTTAGTCAAAGGAGCCTACCGCTCATTAACTGAAGATGAATTAAAGGGACTAAAAGGTTAATTGGCGTTCTTTTTTTACTACCGTGCTATACTAAAGGAGAAAGCTTTTCAGAATAAAAGCAGAACTGAAGGGGTGGTGCACAGATGGATTTGAAATTATCCGTTTATGAAATTATGCTGCGGCTATTTTTAGCTATGATCATGGGTGGTGCCATCGGGATTGAACGGGAATATAAAAACCGACCTGCTGGAATTCGTACGCATATTTTAGTTTGTATGGGTGCGACGATCATCGCATTGATCCAAGTGGAGATTGCTGATCAGGCCTTGCGTTATGCAGCGGCGAAGCCAGAATTCGTCGGTGTGGTACGAGCAGATGAAGCGCGTCTAATTGCACAGGTCGTCAGCGGAATCGGTTTTCTTGGCGCCGGTACAATCATGGTCAGCAACCGTTCGGTTAAAGGGCTGACAACAGCTGCTTCGATTTGGGCAGGTGCTGGTTTGGGGATTGCCATCGGTATGGGCTATTACACGATCGCTATTTGCAGTTTTGTTGGTATTATTTTGGCTTTGACAGTGGTAAAAAGGGTCATCAAAATTAATGCCATCAAAAAGCTGGAGATTCGTTATATCCACCGCGAAGCAACCAAGGAATTTATTATGAATTATTTTGAGAGTAAAAAAATCGAAGTCGAAGATGTTGATTTCGACGTGGATTTCATGGATGATTATCGGATTTATACGAATGTCTATACGATTGATTTACCACGTGGAATGAATTATACGGATGTGATTGAGGATCTATCCATGTATAAAAATATCACAAAACTACGCATGATTAACGTGTGAAACAGAGGATAAAATCATTTAACGATGATTTTGTCCTCTTTTTTTGAATAAAGTAGTATTGTCAGAGCTTCTGTTCATTGATAGAGTTAGAAGTAAGAGTTAGTAAAATGGGATTATTTGGTATATATAGGAGGAAAAATGGGGAAAATTCTTTTATTAGAGGACGATCAAAATTTAAATAATGGGATTCAATTATGTTTGACCAGAGAAGGATACGAGGTCACGGCTTGTTTAGATATTACTTCGGCTGAACGGGCATTTGAACAACAGGAGATTGATTTAATCATCAGCGATCTTTCTTTGCCAGATGGCAGCGGCTTGGATTTTTGTCAGAAAGTTCGTGAACGATCGAATGTCTTGATATTAATGCTGACTTCTTATAATCAGGAACACGACATTGTGTCGGGTTATGTTCATGGCGCTGATGATTATATGACCAAGCCCTTTAGTTTAATGGTTTTAGTCTCAAAGGTACAGGCACTGATGAAGCGAGTAGTGCGTAATCAAGGACAAGAATTGATTTCTGGAGAATTATCAGTCTCGTTAAACGAAATGAAGGTTAAGCTGCAAGGAGAACTTTTGCCGTTGAGTAAGACGGAGATCCAATTGCTGGTGCTTTTCATGGAAAATCCGAAGCAAATTCTCTCAACAGATCAGTTACTTGATCAAATCTGGGATACTAAAGGCGAGTACGTTGACACGAATACTGTTTCAGTGAATATTAGCCGCCTGCGGCAGAAAATCGGTAAGGAACGAATTAAAACTGTTCGAGGAGTGGGGTATTTATGGATCAACGACGTTCAAAAAAAATAGTTTTGATTTACGTGTTGATATCTGTAGCCTGTTTTGCGTTGTTTATCACTCAAAATTTTAAAATGTATTCGGAAATTGAACAAGATCGCCAAGCGACTTTAGCACTGTTAGTAAAGGAAGAAAAATTTTCAGAAGCTGCGTTAATCAAGACTTTTAAAGTAAATAAGACCTCTGACTTGGCTAACGAGGGGGCTTCCTTAGAAGCAAAATATAATTTGATTGATAAAATGGATCATCCACGCCTGCTACGGACACTTCTTATTAGAAACCTGCAAATATTTACACTTTGCTGGCTGCTGATTTCGTTACTATTTTTCTGGCAGATGAAGGAAAAAATAAAACTTCAAAAAAGCTTAGAAAAGGAAACCAAAGAGTATCACGAGAGTTCAATTCAAAATGAATTGTTATTGCAGCGAAGTCAGCGTGAAGAAGGAAATTTGAAATCCAGTATTACGGATATCACGCATCAGCTAAAAACTCCAGTGGCATCATTGAAACTAAGCTTGGATATCGCACTTTCAGATCAATATGAGGAGCAGGAGCGAAGAAATTTTGCCGACCAAGCAGAAGTTCAGATCAACAAGTTGAACTTGATGCTGGATGGTTTAGCAAAAATCTCACAGCTAGAAACGGATCTGATTCAACTGAAGCCACAAAAGCTTTCCTTACAACAATTGATTAATGAAGCAGTCAATGGTGTAATCATGAAAGCAGTCGAAAAGGACATTGAGTTGGAAGTTGAATTGTCAGAGGATACTTTTGTTATGGTTGATAAAAAATGGACGCTAGAAGCTTTAGGAAATGTGTTGGAAAATGCGGTGAAATATTCGCCAAAGCAAACCACAGTGATTCTTCGGGCTTCTTCATTGGTGACTTATGTGTTGGTTGAAATTAAAGATGAAGGACCTGGAATTCCTACTGATGAGCAAAATAAGATTTATCAGCGTTTTTACCGCGGCAGTTCTAGCACGACGGCAGAAGGTTCTGGAGTAGGACTATATCTGACTCGGAAAATCATTGAAGAACAAGGCGGGACAGTTATGGTGAAGCAACGGCATCCTCGGGGATCGAATTTTCAATTGACCTTGCCAGCAACGTAATTTCTTTTCTTACAAATTTGTTATGTTCGGTGAAAGAATCCTGCAAGGGTTCTTTTTTATACTAAGAGTATAGAAATGAGATGAGGAAAGAAGGAGACGAAAATGATTTTAACAATTAGAGATCTAGTAAAGCATTATAATGATGGGGGTTCCGTCGTAAAGGCAGTTGACCATATTGATTTGGAAGTACAAAAGGGTGATTTTGTTGCGATAGTTGGTAAATCGGGCTCTGGTAAAAGTACGCTGTTGAACTTAATCGGTAGTTTAGATCGACCAGATTCAGGGCAAGTCATCATTGATGGGAAGAATGTTTTTCGAATGAAGGATGAGCAATTGGCTGTCTTTCGTCGTCAAAAGATCGGTTTTATTTTTCAGAATTACAATTTAATCCCATCGTTGAATGTTTGGGAAAATGTCGTTTTACCGATCGGTTTAGATAATCGAAGAGTCAATACAGCATTTATCGAAGACTTGTTGAAGACAATTGGATTAAGTGACCGTAAAAAAGCCTTGCCAAGCATGCTTTCTGGTGGTCAGCAGCAACGTGTGGCGATCGCACGAGCGATTGCAGCAGAACCAGCAATTATCTTGGCCGATGAGCCGACAGGAAACTTAGATACCAAGACAGAATTAGAAGTAATGTCACTTTTAAAAAAATCAGTTGAAAAATTTGGCCAAACACTAATTATGATTACTCACGATGAAGGAATCGCGCAAACGGCTGATCACATTGTCCACCTTGAAGATGGGCGGGTGATCTAAATGAAGATGATCAACCGGGTAGCGTTAGCCAACACGAAGTATCATAAAGGGAAAAATCTACTTTCCGGGATTGCAATTATTTTGACCAGTGTGTTAGTTTTCTTGATCACTTCGATTGGATTAGGGGTGGTAAATGTTCAGAATGCGGCAGTCAACAAGGTTTATCCAACATGGCATGCGATGTATCGCCAAGTCTCTGAAGAAAATATGGGAAAAATTGCTCAGCATGATTTGATTGGGGAATACGGTCTGCGTCAGGATGTCGGTGAATCCGTACTAAATAAAGATGACTTTATCCTCATTAGCTATTTGGATAACGGTGCACAAAAATTAGCTAAACAAACCTTTACGAAAGGACACGCTCCGAAAAAAGGGAACGACGCGGTGCTTTCAAGGGATGCATTGAAGACGTTGGGTTATCCGAATGCGAAAATTGGGGATACAATTAAAATTCCGATTCAGATCTATGAAGCGGACGGCATGGGTTTACAGCAGGAAAAAACATTTCGCTTAACTGGTTTTTCTCCTGATATAAAAAACCAAAATGATGAAAAAATTTTTTCAATGCTCGTTTCAAAAGATTTTATGGAGGAAGTCATTCCCAAAAAACAGCGAAGCTATCGCATGATGATTCGTCTGAACGAAACTGCTGCGACTTCAACCGATGCTATTAAGGAGCAAATCAAGGAAATTGGAAAAAATTTCGATGTTACTGAAGATAATATCGTTGAAAATAGCGACTATCTTTTTGCTAATTATATCGATCCTGCTTTTTATTCAGGGATGGCGATTATTGTAGGAATTATTTTGATTGCCGGAGCGTTAACGATTTACAGTATTTATTATGTATCTTTGATCAATAAGGTCCAAGAGTTTGGAAAATTGGCAGCTTTAGGAGCGACTAAAAGACAGATACGTCAAATCATTTTACGAGAGAACTTGATCGTTGCAGGGCTTTCGATTCCTGCTGGACTACTAATCGGGATTGCTGCAGTAAAATTTGTTTTCTTTCAGTTGATCTCATCAATTTCAAGTGAACAAGCTATGACAAAGGAGATGCGTCAGGTACTTGATAATGGCGAGGTATCCTTGATCCTTCCCTGGATTATCGCGATGACAATTGGGGTCACTTTACTAACAGTTATTTTGGCTTCTTTGAAACCTATGCGTCAAGCTAGTAAAATCATGCCGATTGAGGCAATGCGCTATACTGGGCAAATGCAAGGCAATAAAAAACAACGTAAGGGATTTATTGATCTTAATCTGCGACGCTTAGCCAATGCAAACCTTTCTAGAAATAAAAAGCGAACAATGGTCACGATTTTTTCATTGGGGATGATTGGAATTTTGTTTGTCGTCATTTCAACTGTTTTTAGTTGTATGAATCCCAAACAGGCCGCCCGTGATACGATCGCTGAAGATTATTGTATGAGTATTGCTTCACGAGAAGGTGATAAGATGCGACCAGAACTTAAATGGACTGTGATTCAACAAAATAATCCCTTAAACAATAAGGTAATTAATAAAATTAAAGCAATCGATGGTGTTGAAAAAGTAGATGCATTTCAATCTATTACAGGAGAAGTTCCGAGTGTTAAGGATCCTGGGACAGACAAGCCAATGAGCTTATCAATTGGCGGTATTTCTAAGGATCAAATGGCTCTGATCAATAGAGATATTGAGAAAGGACATGCGACTTATGAGGAATTAAACTCAGGAGATAAAGTTATTGCGACAGGTTATATATTAGCAAATTATCCAGAAATCAAGATCGGCGATACATTGACCTTCAAATTCTTTGATGGGAATCGTACGTTTGAAAAAGACATGACAATCATTGGTGGAGGAAGCTTTGCACAATCGGTTACGAACTTTGATAATTTCTTAATGAGCAACGAGGCGATAAAAAAACTATCGAAAAATAATTTAACCTACTATGTGAATATTAAAGCTGCTAAAGGAAAAACTAAAACCGTTCAATCAGCCATTGAAAATATTGAAGAAGGAAATGAGCTGTTTCGTTTAGAAAGTTATGAAGAAGTTTTGAAACAGTGGGAAGACACGTTGCAACTGACAGCTGGGGCTGGGTATGCGATTATGCTAGTTTTGGCAATCGTTGGGATCATGAACCTAATCAATACGACAATCGATAGTATTTTAAGTCGAAAAAAAGAATTAGGCGTTATGCAGGCAATCGGCATGTCTAATCAACAAATGAAGAAAATGCTTCGAACAGAGGGTTTCGTCTATGCAGGTGGTATTATTTTACTAGCGGGAGGCCTAGGCAGTATTCTCGGATATCTGGTTTACTTGTATGCGGAAAGTCATTCGTTGATGCAAATTAAAGTGTATCAATACCCATTAATCCAAGTTTTGCTGATGATTTTCTTAGTTGTTATCGTACAATTGATTCTGACTTATGCAACGACCACGATCGTCAATAAAGAAACAGTCATCAAACGAATTCAGGCGTCAGAATAAAAAAATGCAGCCCGCAAGAAACTGCGGGCTGCATTTTGCTTTATTCTAAACCAATCAAATAATCATCATCATTCATGGCTTCCACTTGACCAAGCAAGTAGCCATTGCCGACTTGTGAGAAGAAATCATGGTTACTAGTTCCGGTGGAAATCCCGTTCATAACGATCGGGTTCACATCATCTGCGGTATCTGGGAAAAGTGGATCCATGCCTAGATTCATCAAAGCTTTATTGGCATTGTAGCGCAAGAACGTTTTGACTTCTTCGGTCCAGCCGATTTCATCGTATAATTCTTCGGTATAACGTTCTTCATTTTCGTACAATTCATACAATAAATCGTACATCCATTCCTTCAAACGTTCTTGTTCTTCTTCGGTTTGTTCGTTGAATCCGCGTTGGAATTTGTAACCAATGTAGGTGCCATGAACCGATTCATCACGAATGATCAATTTGATGATCTCCGCTACATTGGCCAACTTATTATTTCCTAAATAATATAGAGGTGTGTAAAAACCAGAATAGAAAAGGAAAGTCTCAAGAAAGACACTGGCGATTTTCTTTTCTAATGGTGTGCCGTTTTTATAGATCTCGTTGATCCGTTCGGCCTTTTTTTGCAGGTATTGATTGGTATTGGTCCATTCAAAGATTTCATTGATTTCCGTTTTGGTATTCAAGGTACTGAAAATTGATGAATAGCTTTTCGCGTGAACAGATTCCATAAATTGAATATTGTTCAAGACAGCTTCTTCGTGGGGCGTCCGAACATCTTTACGCAGCTGATCCATTCCGCTTTCTGATTGGACGGTATCCAATAAGGTCAGACCGCCGAATACATAACCCACAGTTTGTTTTTCTAGGTCAGATAGTTTACGCCAATCGTCTAAGTCGTTAGACAACGGAATCCGTGTATCCAACCAAAATTGTTCAGTCAATTTTTCCCACGTCGATTTATCGATGACGTCTTCGATTTCATTCCAGTTAATGGCTTCATAATAAGTTTCTGCCATGGATATTCCCCCTATTTCGTATTAATAAATTTATTTTTTTAAAGTCCAAAAAAATAAATTTAATGCTCTCCACGTATATCATCCAACTATACATGTTCATATCTAATATAAATCAATTTGTCCTGTTTTAAGTGAATGAAAACTGTGAAAAGTTGGCCTGACATCCTAAAGTAGTTATTTACGCAGAGCATTCCCTCTCGAACAGAAGTGCGAGAGGGAACAATGATTTAGATTACACAGCTTTCACATTGGTTTGAGCCAATTTCTTCGGCATCATCAGTAAATGTTCGAACGTAATAAATGGATTTACAGCCCTTATAAAAAGCGTAGTTACGCAGGATGTTCAAATCACGTGTTGTTTGTTTGCTTTCAGTTTTCCATTCATATAGTCCTTCAGGAATTTCCGAACGCATAAACAAGGTCAAGCTCATTCCTTGGTCGATATGTTGCTGAGCAGTCGCATAAACGTCAATGACTTTGCGCATATCCATATCATAGGCAGAAGTATAATAAGGCAAGGTTTCATTATTCAAGTAAGGCGCTGGATAATAGATCTTACCGATTTTCTTTTCTTGACGCTCTTCAATTAAACGAGTGATTGGGTGTAAGCTGGCACTTGTATCGTTAATATAAGAAATCGAACCATTTGGTGCAACAGCTAACCGATTTTGGTGGTATAGGCCATCTTTTTGAACAGCTTCTTTTAGTGCTTGCCAATCTTCGGCAGTTGGGACAAAGATATCCTTGAAGATTTCTTTGACTTTATCTGTTTTAGGAACAAATTCGCCAGTCGTGTATTTATCAAAATATGAGCCATCAGCATAGGCTGATTTTTCAAAGTTATGGAAGGTTGTCTGGCGTTCTTTTGCTAATTCATTGCTTTCCATCAAAGTCCAGTAGTTAAGCAGTGTGAAATAAATATTTGTGAAGTCAATTGATTCTTCTGAACCATATTCCATCAAGTGTTTCGCAAAGAAGCTGTGCAGGCCCATCGCACCTAAACCGATCGTATGATTTAGTTTATTCCCATTTTGAATCGAAGGAACGACGTCAATATCGGATTCATCTGTTACAAAAGTTAGAGCACGAACCATTGTCCGAACAGATTGACCAAAATCGGGACTTTCCATCAAGTTCACGATATTGGTTGAACCAAGATTACATGAAATATCTGTTCCTAATACATCATATTCTTGCCGACCATTGATCGTAGAAGGTGTTTGTACTTGCAGAATCTCAGAACATAAATTACTCATGACAATTTTTCCATCCACTGGATTTGCACGGTTTGCTGTATCAATGTTGATGATATAAGGATAACCAGATTCTTGCTGCAATTTTGAGATTTCATTTTCTAAATCGCGGGCACGAATTTTTTTCTTGCGAATATTTGGATTTGCGACTAAATTATCGTATTCCTTCGTAATATCTACATAAGAATAAGGAACACCGTATTCACGTTCAATGCCGTAAGGACTAAACAAATACATATCTTCATTTTTACGAGCCAATTCGTAAAATTTATCTGGCACAGTCACACCAAGAGAAAGAGTCTTCACACGGATTTTTTCGTCGGCGTTTTCCTTTTTGGCAGATAGGAACATTTCAATATCCGGATGGAAGACGTCTAAGTAAACGACACCAGCACCTTGACGTTGGCCTAATTGGTTCGAATAAGAAAAGCTGTCTTCAAATAATTTCATAACAGGAACGACACCACTAGCAGCGCCATCATAACCTTTAATCGGTGAACCGGCTTCACGCAAGTTCGATAGATTGATTCCGACACCGCCGCCGATGCGTGATAATTGCAAAGCGGAGTTGATTGACCGCCCAATACTATTCATATCGTCCGTTACTTGAATTAAGAAACAAGAAACCAATTCTCCACGACGTTTGCGGCCCGCATTCAAGAAGGATGGGGTAGCAGGCTGGTAACGTTGATGGATCATTTCATCTGCTAAGGATAAAGCTAATTTTTCATCGCCGTCTGCAAAGTATAAGGCATTGAAAGCAACCCGATCCTCATAGCTTTCTAAATATTCCGTTCCATCATTGCTTTTCAACGCATACTGAGAATAAAACTTATATGCCGCCATAAATGATTTAAAGGTAAAATTTTGTTCCTCTAAATAGGTATAAAGTTTTTCGATAAAAGCAGTCGTATATTTTGCAAGAAACTCGGCCTCTAAAAATTCTTCTTCTATTAAATAGTTGATTTTCTCTTGCACTGAAGAAAATGCATGGGTATTTGGTTCAACATTTTCTTTGAAAAAAGCGGCTAATGCTTCTTTATCTTTATTTAGTGGAATCTGTCCATTCACTGGACGATTAATTTCGTTATTCAGCTTGAAGTAAGATACTTCACCTAGGTCTTTCAGGCTCATTTCGTCACATCTTTCTATATATAGTGTCTGTATGTTTTTGTTTTGGCTGACTAATCGTTCAAATAAGTTTCTTCACCAGTGATCAATTGTGAATCAATATTTACTCTTTCACTAAGCAAACTGTAAAAAGGTGGAACTGGGAATAAAGAAAACTTTGCAATCGTGGATCGCAAAGTTTTCGAAAAAAGGTGCTCTAGAAGTAGCTTATTCGGAAATAATTCTTCTTATTGCTGTGAGACACAGCGATTGTTCATCTGAACTAATCTGGAACAGTACCTAATTGGTACTTGAAGCAAAACGCTTCTGCCGCAACCTTTCAAATTTACGCTAATGCTTTCAATTGATCTGGACGAAAACCGATGATGGCTTGTTGTCCGCCGAAAATAACTGGGACACTTTGGAAACCTTGATCTTTTAGAAAACCTAGAGCTTCGGGTTCATTGTCGATGTTGATTTCTTCGAATGAAATTTGATTTTCGGTTAAATAACGCTTTGTCATTTTGCACTGCATACAATTATTTTTTGAATAGACTTTTACCATAAGACTACCTCCCTTGATTTCTACAATTACTAGTATAAAAGATGTAGGGAAAAAGTCAATCGTTAAACACCATATATTGTGTTGGTAGATTATTGGTATACTACTCTTTGTGTTTTTTGCAAAAAGGTTGAAAACGGATAGCTGCAAAGAAAAATCCCTTTACAGAATTAGAAAAACTGCTATAAGATGTTTTTTTACAAGGAAAAAGTTTTTTTAATAACGAGAAAAACAGGATCGAACCAAATAAATCAATGATTGTCAAACAACTTGCTCAGAAAAAAGAGAAAATCTTCGACCATTTATTGACTTTGCACTCAAATGAAGCTATTCTTAGTGAGAAAGATTCTCATTATTAATTAGATGCAAAAGTCGAACAGTAAGGTGGAGGAAAATATGACAACTTTGGCAGATATTTCATTGAACTATGTCGTTCAGATTAGCGAAATGCCTTTAGAAAATGATTTAAAGCACCGGTTACAGGACTTGGGAATGATTGTCGGTTCAAAAGTTGCCGTCGTAAATCATTCTGGCGATAATGGCATTATTCTACTACATAATACACGACTGGCTTTATCCCAGTCTTTACTTAAGCAGATACTTGTGAAGGAACTAACGGAAGATCAAGAAACTTGGGTTTCGCTTGACCAATTAAATGCAGGCGAAGAAGGCGTTGTAGTGAATGTTCACGGCAGCGGGTCGATCAAACGTCGCTTAATGGATATGGGTTTAACAAAAGGCACAGCAGTAAAAGTTGTCAAACTGGCTCCTTTAGGTGATCCAATTGAACTTCGTGTTCGTGGATATGAGCTGAGTTTACGAAAAAGCGAATCAGAGATGGTGGTTGTATCGAAGGAGGTAGAATAAATGGCTAAGATACATATTGCTTTAGCAGGAAATCCCAACAGCGGAAAAACGAGCACTTTTAATGTTTTAACCGGAACCAACCAATTTGTGGGAAATTGGCCAGGCGTAACGGTTGAACGTAAAGAGGGGATCTATAAGAAGGATTCTGAAGTAAGTATTGATGACCTGCCAGGAATTTATTCACTATCGCCTTACTCTCCAGAAGAAGTAGTGGCTCGGGATTATTTACTCTCAGGCACGCCGGATGCCATCATTAATATTATTGATGGGACGAACCTCGAGCGTAATCTTTACTTAACGACACAACTGATCGAAACAGGAATTCCAGTAGTCGTTGCTGTGAATATGATGGACATCATCAAAAAAAGTGGTAAGCAGATTAATCTAGAGAAGCTTGCTTATGCTTTAGGTGTTCCAGTAGTAGGAATCAGTGCATTAAGGAATTGGGGACTGGATAAAGCAGTCAGCGAAGCCCTTCATCTAGTTAAAAAAGGAGTAGAGGAAGTCAATTTTCCTCACTATGATAAACGTTTAGAGGCGGCCTTAAGTGAAATCGAAGATGTTTTAGGCAGTACGGTTGTTGCTAAGTATAGCCGCTGGTACAGTTTGAAATTATTTGAACGGGATGAACGCGCACAAAAGGGCTTAAATCTGAGTCCGATTCAGGAAAAAGAGTTGCAAGAGATTATAAAGATCACAGAGAAAATCTTCGGTGAGGATGCGGAAAGCTTAGTTATTAATGAGCGTTATAATTTCATAACCGATTTGAAAACGTTATGTGTCATTGATGAGGATCAGTTTAAGCTATCGATCTCAGACAAAATAGATCGAATTGTAACCAATCGTTTTTTAGCATTGCCGATTTTTGCGTTAGTCATGTGGTTAATCTATTATATTGCAATCCAAACAGTTGGGGCGATGGGAACGGATTGGGTGAATGATAATTTATTTGGCGATATCGTGCCAAATTTTGTCAGCTCGACTTTGCAGTCGTGGAATGTTGCTGAATGGATGCAAAGCTTGATATTAGATGGAATCATTGCTGGAGTGGGAGCTGTTTTAGGCTTCCTTCCACAATTAATGGTGCTTTTCTTATGTTTGGCGCTTTTGGAAGATTGCGGCTATATGTCTCGAATTGCATTTGTTATGGATCGAATCTTCCGTAAGTTCGGTTTATCCGGGAAGTCATTCATTCCTATGTTGATTGCGACAGGCTGTGGTGTACCTGGAGTAATGGCCAGTCGTACGATTGAAAATGAAAAAGATCGACGAATGACGGCAATGTTGACGACATTTATGCCTTGTTCGGCAAAACTGCCGATCATTGCTCTAATTGCTGGAGCATTCTTCCCCAATAGTAGCTGGGTAGCACCATCAGCATACTTTGTTGGAATGGGTGCCATCGTTTTATCGGGAATCGCTTTAAAGAAAACCAAACTGTTTGCTGGTGACCCAACACCATTTATTATGGAGCTTCCCTTATACCATATGCCTCGAATCGGCAATACAGTACGGTATACCTATGATCATAGTAAAGCTTTCGTTAAACGTGCTGGAACAATCATTTTTGTATCTAGTATCGTGATCTGGTTTATTTCCAGCTACAACTTCTCGTTACAAGCGGTAAATGAAAATGACAGCATTTTAGCTGCTTTGGGTGGCTTGATTGCACCATTATTTGCTCCATTGGGTTGGGGCGACTGGCGTGGAGCGGTTGCAGCGATTACTGGTCTGGTAGCAAAAGAGAATGTGATTGGGACCTTCGGAATTTTGTATCGTCATGCCGAAGTTGCTGAAAATGGCGTAGAAATCTGGAAGTCGTTACAGGCAGCCTATACACCGATTGCTGGTTATTCGTTCTTAGTCTTTAACTTGCTATGTGCACCTTGTTTTGCCGCAATTGGTGCAATCCATCGTGAAATGGGTGATATCAAGTGGACGTGGCGTGCGATCGGTTACCAATGTAGTTTGGCTTATGCTGTAAGTTTTGTTGTCTATCAATTCGGTCATGTGATGTTTGAAAACGGGAAGTTCGGTATTGGTTTAATCTTAGCGGCTTTCGTACTTGCTGCGATGATTTACTTCATCGTAAGACGCCCTGTTAAACAAGCACCGACGATTACAATCGAAGAAATCAAAGAGGTGAAAGAATGGCAACTATAATATTGAGTATCTTAATCTTTGGTGGTGCTGGAGTGGTTGTTTATCGAAGAATCAAAAATGGCAGCTCATGCGAAGACTGTGACAGTGGTTGTCCAGTAAAAGAGGAACAGCATAAACATTAATCTGAAGTAAGAGCCTAGTGAATCTCACTAGGTTCTTTTTTGTCATTCATGCTCTTAACCATTTAATTGAATAAATAAAAAAATATTACAAAGTTGTTGACAACTGTTCGGTACCGAACTATAATGGCAAACGTAATAAAGTTAGGTACCGAACTTTATCGTTATTTCTCTAAATTTTGACAGTATTAGAAAAGATTAGCCAATAACGATGAGCTCGTTTCCAACAAACGAAGAAGAAGTTACGGTACGAATATCAATAATAGTAAGGAGATCCTTTTTATGAGTGAGTTTACAAAAGATTTGATGCGTCAGCTGCGTTTTATTAGTTCAGCTAGTAATGCATTTATGAGTACAAGACAGAAGTTAACTGGTCAGCAACGAGTTTTAGCAATTTTGGTAAAAGAAGACGGACTAATCCAAAGCCAATTAGCTGAAATTCTTGATATTCGCCCAAGTTCCTTAGCAGAGTTAATGAAGAAAATGGAGAAAAGTAACGATGTTCTGCGAAAAGAAGAAAAGCATGACAAACGAATCAAACGTGTTTTCCTAACTGAAAAAGGAAGACAAAAGGCGAAAAAAATAAGTCATGTCGGTGAGGATATGAGTGAAGCCTTCTTTGCCGGATTGACGGAAGAAGAACAGGAAAATTTCAGCGAGTATCTGCAAAAGATTTCCGCTGGCTGGCAGGAAGAGTTTCAAAAACAAGCAGGACGATTTGTTGATCCAATGGATCGTTTGCGTCAGATGCAAGCAATGCGTGAACATTTCGCTGAAAATTGGCAAGAGGATTGGCAAAATCTTTCGCGAGAAGAGCAGCATCTTATACGGCATCAAATGCAACGGGAGATGCGCAATGCGTCACGAGAGTTTTCTCGGAATTTCAATCATGATTTTCGTCGAAACTTTTGCGGCAATCCTGACTGCTATAACGGACCAGACAAAACGAAAGGTCCAGAAAATACAGAATGGGACGATTTTTAACATAGAAGGGAAATTGGTTTCGTATAAATAAATGAGGATGTCAGTTCAACTTTTCGCAGAAAGTATAGGCGAAAAGGTACTCAGTAAAAAAGTGAATTAATTGATTGAGCGCATTAGTTGAATGGTATACGGCATTCGAATCAAACTAATTTTTTCTAAAAAAAATTAGTAGATTTACGCGAATAAGGAGGTACCAATTATGGATCGGGATATGAGTATAGCGCCTGAAGAAACAATTAAAGAAGAAAAGAAGAGTAACTATAAATTAAAAGATTTTTTACGTTTGATTATGAGTGTCAATCCTAAGAAATCACTGTTTGCTATCGGTTTGTTTTTGAGTCTATTAACAAGTGGGGCAAGCTTGATCGTTCCGCAATTGACGAAAGGATTAATTGATACAAGTAAATTGGCACAAATCGACAAAAGGATGCTGATTGTTTTAGTTTTGGCTTTCGTAGCACAACTAGCATTTGGTGCGATTGGCAGCTTTTTATTGCGATATGTTGGTGAAAGTGCTGTTAAAACGTTACGAGAAAAATTATGGAGCCATTTATTACAAATGCCCGTGGGTTACTATGATGATCATAAATCAGGTGAGAGCAGCTCACGGCTGGTGAATGACACGACAGTTATTAAAGATTTAGTCGCAACGCAGTTTCCTAATTTTATTACTGGTGCGATCCAATTAGTTGGATCTATGATTATTCTATTTGTAATGGATTGGAAAATGGCGGCGATGATGTTCTTAGCAGTGCCGATCATGGCATTGATTATGATGCCGATTGGACGAATTATGTCACGCTTGGGTCGGCAATTGCAGGCGGCAACCGCTGACTTCAATGCGGAAGCCAGTGAAAAGTTATCTGAGATTCGTCTGATTAAATCAAGCAATGGTGAAGAATTTGAAAAGAACAGCGGCGGTTCATTTATCAATAAGATTTTTAACTTAGGAATTAAAGATGCAAAAGTTGAAGCGATGTTGCAGCCAATCATCACGACGGTTATGTTAGGATTGTTTGTCGGCATTTTAGGTTATGGCGCAGTCCGGGTCCAAGCGGGTACATTGACGAGTGGGCAATTAGTAGCTTTCTTGTTGTATCTATTTAATATCATGATGCCAGCAGCTAGTTTTGCGATGTTTTTCTCACAAGTACAAAAGACCATGGGCGCGACTGAACGAATCGAACAAATTCTGAAAACAGAATTAGAACCCATTGAAATAGGAAAAGCAGTTGATGTAGCAGGTAAGACGATCAAAGCAGAAAATCTTTCCTTCCATTATGTAGCGCATCGTCCGATTCTGAAAAATGTTTCCTTTGAAGCGAAACCAAATACCGTGATTGCTTTCGCAGGTCCAAGTGGAGGCGGAAAATCTACTATTTTTGCTTTATTGGAACGCTTTTATCAACCAACAGGCGGTACAGTTAAAATTGGTGATGAAAGAATCGATGATCTTAGTCTAACGAATTGGCGTTCACAAATTGGCTATGTATCACAAGATAGTGCTGTTTTTGCTGGGAGCATTCGTGAGAATTTGCAGTATGGGTTAGATCGAACATTAACAGAGAAAGAATTGTGGCATGGATTAGAATTAGCCTATGCCGATCAATTTGTCCGTGAATTTCCCGATCAATTAGAAACGGAGCTAGGGGAACGCGGAGTGAAATTATCTGGAGGACAAAAGCAACGGATTGCTATTGCTCGTGCATTTTTACGTGATCCAAAAATTCTAATGCTGGATGAAGCAACTGCTAGCTTGGATTCACAATCTGAGGAAAAGGTTCAGCGAGCGTTGGATCAATTGATGGAAGGGCGGACAACATTGGTAATCGCTCATCGTTTATCAACGATTGTGGATGCTGATCATATTTACTTTATTGAAAAAGGCGAAGTGACCGGTCATGGAACTCATAGTGAGTTAATCGCCAGTCATCCGCTTTATGCGCAATATGTGCAGGAACAAGTGGTAAATTAAAAAGAGCGTATCAAAACTTTTTATTATAAAGTTTTGATACGCTCTTTTCGTTTATTCGTAAGTAGGTATTTTTTCTTCGTATGCAGTGATTTCATCTTCATACTGCAGGGTAATGCTAATATCATCTAACCCATTTGCCAATTTCTCTTTCCAGGTCGGATCAATTTGAAAGGCGTAGGTGGCTTCAGCAGTCTGAATCTCTTGTTTAGGCAGATCAATCGTGATTGTCTGATCTGCCGGGATTTGACTAAGAATTTCACGGACACTTTGATCCATACGAATTGGCAGCAGGCCATTTTTCAAAGCATTCATATAGAAGATATCGCTATAGCTGCCGGCAATGACTGCTTTGAAGCCGTAGTCTTGAATGGCCCAAGCTGCGTGTTCCCGAGAAGAGCCAGAACCAAAGTTTTCTCCAGAGATTAAGATAGTTGCGTCTTTTCGTTCAGGAGCGTTTAAGATAAATGCAGGATTTGGTGATCCATCTTCTAAGAAGCGCCATTCATCAAAAAGATGTTTACCAAAACCAGCTTTATCGACTTGTTTCAAAAAGCCTTTAGGGATGATTTGGTCAGTATCGATGTTATCATTCATTAGTGGAACAGTTTTTCCTGTATAAGTCGTAAATTTTTCCATTAGATGACCTCCTTGCGGCTATCGACAAAGTTTCCATGAATGGCTGCCAATGCGGCCATCGCTGGACTACAAAGGTGTGTGCGAGCATCTTTACCTTGGCGTCCTTGGAAATTTCGATTAGATGTTGAAGCACAATGAACACCAGCTGGTACTCGGTCAGGGTTCATCCCTAGACACATGGAGCAGCCAGGTTCGCGCCATTCAAAACCAGCCTCGATAAAAACTTTGTCCAATCCAATTTTTTCAGCTGCTTTACGGACGGGTCTTGAACCGGGAACGACGATGGCGGTAACATTGTCATGAACTTTCTTACCTTCCACGATTTTTGCCGCTTCCTGCAAGTCAGACAGTCGACCATTCGTACAAGAACCAATAAAGACATAGCCGATTGGAATATCAGTCGGTGTTTGACCAGGTTTTAGATCCATGTAATCATAAGCTTTTTGCAGATCCGGTGATGTGGCTGCCGGAAACGTGCCATCAAACGGCACGCCCATCTCAGGATTCGTACCCCAAGTCACGAAAGGAACTAATTCGTTGACATCAAGCGTTAGAACTTTATCATAATGAGCATCTTCGTCTGTATAAAGTTCTTTCCAATCATTGATCGCGGCTTCCATATTCTTCGGAGCGTATTCGCGGCCAGCCACATACTCAAAAGTCTTTTCATCTGGAGCGATCAAACCGATTTTCGCGCCGCCTTCGATTGCCATGTTGCAAATTGTCATGCGTTCTTCCATCGAAAGGTTTTCAATCGTTTCGCCACAAAATTCCGTACCGTATCCTACGCCGAAATCCGTTCCATATTTAGCGATTAGCGCCAAGATGATATCTTTTGCATAGACACCTTTTGGTAATTTCCCAGTAATTTTAATTCCCATATTCTTCGGTTTGTTTTGCCAAAGACTCTGAGTTGCAAAAACATGTTCCACCTCGCTGGTGCCGATCCCGAAGGCAAGTGCACCGAAAGCACCGTGAGTTGCGGTGTGTGAATCCCCACAAACAATTGTTTTACCCGGTTGCGTCAGACCGGTTTCCGGTCCGACCATGTGAACGATCCCCTGGCGATCACTACCGTTGTCACAAAGCTGGACACCAAATTCTTGGCAATTTTCTCTCAAGGTATCAATTTGTTTTTTTGCCACTAGGTCAGTGAAATTAAAAATATCGACAGTCGGTGTATTATGATCCATCGTCGCAAACGTCCGCTCAGGATGACGCAATGTTCGACCTGCTTCACGAATTCCCGCAAAAGCTTGAGGGGAGGTGACTTCATGAATCAAATGCAAATCAATGTAAAGCAATTGCGGGGAGCCTTCTTCGCCATGAACGACGTGACGATCCCACAGTTTATCAAATAGTGTTTTTCCCATAATTATGCTTCCTCCAATTCTTGAATCACCGCGTCGGTAAATTCGGCTGTCGTTGCTTGTCCACCCAAGTCATGAGTAAAGAGCCCTTTAGATAGAACTGTATCACAGGACTTTTCAATTGCTTTGGCCGCTTGTTCTTCTTGGAATGATTGTCGTAGCATCATCGCCACTGACAAAATCATTGAGATTGGATTTGCGATTCCTTTTCCCGCGATATCTGGAGCCGAACCGTGGATCGGTTCGTACAGAGAAGGTCCGCTATCGCTGTGACTTGCACTTGGCAGCACACCCAATGAGCCTGGTAGTACAGAAGCTTCATCGCTCAAAATGTCGCCGAAAAGATTTTCCGTTACGATTACATCAAATGCTTTAGGATTTTGAATCAGTTTCATTGTTGCCGAATCAACATATTGATGCTCTAGTTGACAATCTGGATATTCTTTTGCGACTTCTTCCGCAGTCGATCGCCATAATTTGCTAGAAGCGAGAACATTTGCTTTATCGACTGAGGTCACTTTTTTATCTCGTCCTTGAGCAATTTTAAAGGCTGAATGAAGAATACGTTCGATTTCCACTTTGTGGTAACGAGCTGTATCGTAAGCCATCGTATCGGTCAATTCTCGAGGTTCACCAAAATAAATACCGCTACTCAATTCTCGTACAATAATCAAATCAGTGCCTTCAAGAATCTCTGGTTTTAAAGGCGACAGATGGAGCAGGGCTGAGGAAACTGAAACTGGCCGAATGTTCGCGAATAAGTTCAAAGACTTTCTCAATGCGAGTAAACCTTTTTCTGGAGTATCCTGCATTTTTTCCCATTTCGGACCGCCGATTGCTCCCAAAAGAATCGCGTCAGCCGCCTGACAAGTAGTGAGTGTTTTTTCTGGAAGAGAAGCACCAGCTTCATCAATTCCTGCACCCCCAAAAGGAAGTTCTTCAAGTTCAAATGTATGCGCGCATTTCTTTTCGACAGCTGCTAGTACCTGCAGCCCACTGTCCATAATTTCTGGTCCAATACCGTCTCCGGCTAAAACAACAATTTTACTATTCATGTATCTGCTCCTATCTCATATAAAAGTATTCATTTTTCGAAAATGTGTATCTAAGTAATCCATTCTTAGGTTTCAGTTTATTTAACTACCCATTTTGTTTTAAGTGATTACTGGCTTGAACGTAAGCTTTGGCTGATGCATGAAGGACATCGAAATCGACGCCGATTCCGCGAAATTCATCGTTGCTTTTCTTATCTCGCAGAGTCACACGGACTTCAGCTTGAGCGTCTTCTCCGCCAGTCAATGCTTGAATTTCATATTCAGTTAGTTCAGGATCTTGCTGGAGTAATTCATCGATAGTATTGTAGATCGCTTGAATACTTCCGGAACCAATCTGAGAAGCTACTTGCGTTTCGTTTTCTTCATTAATAATAGAGACAATCGCTCCTTGATAGCCATTTGAGCTGTATTGAACTTGAACATCCGTTAGCTTGTATTTTTCGGTTTCTTCTCGATATTGATCTGCGAGCAGGGCGATTAAATCCTTATCAGTAATTTGTTTCTTTTTATCTGCTAATGCTTTAAAGCGTTTGAAAGCTTCTTTGCTATCAGTGTCGTTTAATTGATAGCCCAGCTCTTCCAATTTAGCGTTAAAAGCATGACGCCCCGATAATTTTCCAAGTGGAAGAGAATTTTGATTGACGCCTACTAAAGTCGGGGTAATGATCTCGTAAGTCTCTGGATTCTTCAATACACCATCTTGGTGAATGCCAGATTCATGCGCATAGGCATTATCGCCGACGATCGCTTTATTTTTGGGAACCGGAATACCAGAAAGGCGTGAAACCAGTTCACTGGTTCTTTTTGTTTCATTTAATACAATATTTGATTCGCATTGATAAAAGTCTTTGCGAATTGATAGTGCCAAGGCAACTTCTTCCAACGCGGTGTTGCCCGCACGTTCGCCGATTCCGTTAATCGCACCTTCAACGCGGTTCGCGCCATTTTCGATGGCAGCTAGTGCGTTTGCGGTAGCCATTCCTAGATCGTCGTGACAATGGGAAGAAAAGGAGATTTCTTGTTCACTTTGAATATTTTCGATCAGTGATTTAAAAATCGCACCATATTCCGTCGGGTTTGAATATCCGACTGTGTCAGGGACATTAATAATAGTAGCTCCAGCATCAATGGCCGTTTGTACTGCTTCTAATAGGAAATCTTTTTCTGTTCGAGAGGCATCTTCAGGCGAAAACTGAACTTTTTCAAATAAACTACGTGCATAACTGACATGCTTTTTAATAGAAGCAAGAACTTCCTCTCGAGTCATTTTTAATTTGTACTGCATATGGACATCGCTTGTTGCCAAGAACACGTGAATCTGCGGATCAACGGCGTCCTTTAAGGCTTCGTAGGCACGATCAATGTCTTTTTTCTGACAACGCGCTAATCCTGTTACCGTCATATTCTTTACCTGACGCGCAATACTTTGCACTGCTTCAAAATCACCAGGCGAAGCGATCGGGAACCCAGCCTCAATAACATCAACGCCCCATTTTTCTAATTGAAGGGCGATCTGAACTTTTTCTTTCGTATTAAAATTTACTCCCGGTGTCTGTTCACCATCTCTTAATGTGGTGTCAAAAAATTGAATTTTTCTCATTTTTACTCCTCCTTAAATCAAAAACGGGTATAAAAAAAGCACTCCATCGGAAAAGAACCACTTTCTTTTCCGATGCAATGCGAATAGGGACTTTATGAAATGATTTTCAGAAAGTCCCAGCTATAATAATAAAGTTGCGTTGAAAGACTTAATTGATTTTATCATGGCAACCACCCGTTATTGTCAGAATTTTTTAAAAATTGTTGTATTCATCGTATAAAAAAAGAAAAGAATTGTCAATACGATTATGAAAAAAAGATTAGAATACTTTCTAATAAAATTATACGCTGATGAAACGTTGTTGGATGAAAATAAATTCCTTGGATAATTAGAAAGAATTTTTTCTGTAAATGAATATTTAATTATCTATCATGCTTATGTCACTATGCAAGAGTAGAACAGAAAATAGCAAAATAATTTTAGTTTGAAAAAAAATCTTTAGGAGAATTGCCGATTTTACAAGATTTATTAGGAATAATTTGCGAAAAAGCAAAAAATATTAGAACATTCGGAGCATATGGTTTGATTTATTAAAAACAAATGATTAAACTACTCTTCATATTCAGAACTTCATAATTATTCTGAAAATTGAATCAAAAGGGGAAAAAGATATGAGGAACAAATTTGCATATGGTATTATCGCGATTTGCGGGCTCGCATTGGCGGGTTGTTATGGAGGCAATAGCGCAACGACTGATGAGAGCAGTTCGAGTGCGAAAGCTAAGGGAAACGGAACATTTAACTTAGTGGTCCAACAGGAAATGCCGACAGCCGATCTGTCAGTCGCAACAGATACAATCAGTTTTGCTGCACTAAATAATGTTTATGAAGGAATCTACCGTTTAGATAAAGACAACAAGCCACAACCAGCTGGCGCAAGTGAGAAAGTGAAAGTCAGTGATGACGGCAAGACCTATACTGTCAAATTAAGAGAAGATGCCCAATGGTCTAATGGCGACCCAGTTACAGCTAAAGATTATGTTTTTGGCTGGCAGCGTACCGTTAAGCCAGAAACCGCTTCAGAATATGCGTATCTTTTTGAACCTGTTGAAAATGCAGCCGATATCTCTGCTGGTAAAAAAGCTCCAGAGGAATTAGGGATTAAAGCAGTTGGTGATTATGAATTAGAAATCAAATTAGCAAAACCAACACCATATTTTGATTACTTGTTAGCCTTTCCATCATTCTTCCCACAAAACCAGAAGGTCGTGGAAGAAAATGGGAAAGAATACGCGACTAAGAGTGACAAATCTGTTTACAATGGTCCATTCACGTTAGAAGGATTTGACGGACCTGGTACTGATACAGAATGGGAATACAAGAAAAATGATACTTACTGGGATAAAGACGAAGTCAAATTATCTAGTGTAAAAGTTAATGTTGTAAAAGAATCCTCTACTTCATTGAATCTATTTAAAGATGGCGAGGCGGATGATGTCATCTTATCTGGCGAATTGGCACAACAAAATGCCAATGACTCCGCCTATAAATCGTTTAAAGAAGCACGAACAAGCTATCTTGAATACAATCAACGAAAAGCAGATTCACCATGGAAAAACGAAAACTTACGTAAAGCTGTTTCGTATGCCATCAATCGTAAATCTTTAGTGAATCAAGTATTAGGTGACGGCTCAGTCGTATCGACTGGGTTAGTGCCATCAGGTATGTCAAAAAATCCTAAGACTGACGAAGATTTTGCTAAGGAAGCCGGGAAATTAGCACCTTATGATAAAGAAAAAGCCAAAGAATATTGGGATAAAGCGAAAAAAGAGTTAGGCATCGATGAATTGTCCTTCGAGCTGATGGCTTCTGATACAGATTCATCTAAAAAAGTTATTGAGTATATTCAAGGTGTTCTGGAAGACACGTTGCCAGGAATGACCGTGAAACCAACCCCAGTGCCATTTTCTGTTCGATTAGATCGATCAAATGCTGGAGACTTTGATGTCCTACTTGGTGGTTGGGGAGCTGACTATGCTGATCCATCAAGTTTCACTGATTTGTTTGTAACAGGAAACTCATATAACCGCGGACGTTGGAGCAATGAAGAGTATGACAAATTAGTTGATGCTTCTGGCAATAAGGATGCTAGTGACGAAGAAGCTCGATGGGAAGATCTGCAAAAAGCCAATGAGATCATTTCGAAAGAATCAGGTGTCGCACCACTGTACCAACTATCTGAAGCTCATTTAGTTAACGAGAAAGTCAAAGGGATCGTTCATCATCCTGCCGGTGCTTCATGGGACTATAAATGGACGTATGTTGAAGAATAGTCTTAGCGTAAAAGAGGCGTTTCAAGCTTGTTTTAATAATAATTCTGAAGCGTTGATGATAAATAAAGAGAAGTTGGAACGAGCAACGTTCCAACTTCCTTTTAAGTCAATGTCAATAATGCGCAGATGATCGAAGCTAAAATTAAAATAGCTGCAATGATCAACCAAAAAGAATAACGCCCCTGTCCAACTTGCGAAAGGGCTTGGAATTCTGATTTTTTCTTTTGTTTTCTACTGAAGGCTTGATGCATCGAATGCTGAAAGTGGTCAAAGAAGCCTGAAGAAAAAATCCAAAACAAGGTACCAATAATTAGAAATGGTAGTCCAATTAAGAAAAATCGGTTAGATAAGGTTAAAAAAGTAAGTGATCCTTTCAAGATCGAGTAGATCGTGATGATCACCAACAGACCTCCGCCGATTCCAATGGGAAATAATTTATTTTTCATACATACACTCCAATAGTTAATAGCAAATGTGAATCAGAAAACAGTTATTCACAATGTCTTTCTACTCTAAACCATAATAAAAGTAGAAGTCAAAATATAAGAACGGAACATCAGACTTATTTTAGGAGGCACCTCATGGGCAGTTATTTGAAATATTTTTTAAAGCGTGTCTTTTTTATGTTGATTACTCTATGGTTGATTGCTACCATCACATTCTTCTTGATGCAATTATTACCAGGGACACCTTATACCAATCAAGAACGCTTAAGTCCTGAAACGATTGCAATGCTGAATAAGCAAGTTGGTTTAGATAAACCAGTGATCGTTCAATACGGGATTTACCTATCAAACCTTGTACAAGGAAACTTTGGAATTTCCTTCCAATTTAAAAATCAAGCCGTTGCTGCATTGTTAGCTGGTCGAATCGGTCCATCATTGCAATTAGGTTTGCAGGCAATCGTATTTGGTACCTTTGTTGGAATTATCTTAGGCACAATCTCAGCAATGAAGCAAAATTCATGGGCCGATACTGCTTCAACTTTAGTGGCGATCTTAGGACGTTCGATCCCTAACTTTGTATTCGCTGTTTTACTTCAATATATTTTCGCTATGAAATTGCAAGTTTTACCGATTGCCAAATGGGAAGGATTTGCTTATACGATCTTGCCAACTCTGGCGTTAGCTATGTCGCCACTGGCCGATTCGGCTCGTTTCATCCGAACCGAGATGGTGGAGGTGCTTCACAGCGATTACGTTGAACTGGCACGGGCGAAAGGATTGAGCCGATGGGAAATTGCTTTCAGGCATGGATTACGAAATAGCCTGATTCCCTTAATGACCTTATTAGGCCCCTTAGCGGTCGCATTGATGACTGGATCACTCGTGGTTGAAAACATTTTCGCCATTCCAGGAATAGGAGAGCAATTCGTAAAATCAATCATGACCAATGATTATCCAACGATCATGGCCGTAACAATCCTTTACTCATTCATGCTGGTCTTCGTCATTTTAGTCGTTGATCTACTTTATGGGTTGGTTGATCCTCGAATTCGTCTATCAGAAGGGAGCAAAAGCTAATGGAAATGAAATATCCTTCAATCGTTGATATTCCTGCTGATGAATTTCAACCCTTACAAAAAAATACGGAAGAGGAGCGCGAGGAGATTGCGGCCCCTTCGTTGAATTTCTTACAAGATTCTTGGCGTCGTTTGAAGAAAAATAAAGCGGCAGTCATTTCAATGGTGCTTTTGATCGTAATCATCGCGATTTCGATCCTAACAATTTTTGTCTCGCCTCACAATCCAAGCAAGCAGAATGTGGATTTTATTAATTTGCCGCCACGAGTACCTGGAATAAATATCAATGGTCTAAATGGGAAAACCATGGTTGCTGGTGAATTAGTCGATAAATACGCGCAAGCAGATATTCCAGATAACGTAAATTATCTATTAGGAACAGACGGGTTGGGTCGTGATGTGCTAAGCCGTTTGTTCATGGGGACACGGATTTCATTGTTGATCGCCTTTATCGCAGCCCTTTTTGATATAACAATCGGCGTCGCTTACGGATTAATTTCCGGAATGCTAGGCGGCAAAGTCGATAACGCGATGCAACGTTTTTTAGAGATTCTTTCGGGAATCCCAAACTTGGTGGTTATGATCTTGATGCTGGTTGTTTTTGAACCAGGAATATTCTCGATCGTGGCTGCAATGGCGATCACCAACTGGATACCGATGGCACGGATTGTCCGAGCCCAAACCCTTAAGCTGAAAGATCAGGAATATGTTTTAGCGGGAATGACTTTAGGTGAATCAAAATGGAAGATCGCCTTCAAGCATATTATTCCGAACATCTCCAGTGTGATTATTATTCAAATGATGTTCAGTATTCCGACTGCGATTTTCTTCGAAGCCTTTCTAAGTTTTATTGGGTTAGGATTGACACCGCCAGCAGCTTCATTAGGTACTCTATTGAACGATGGATACAAAACATTCTTGTACTTGCCATACTTACTATGGATTCCAGCGGTAACTATCTCGCTGATCATGATTTGTTTCAATTTATTAGCCGATGGTCTACGTGACGCATTCGATCCGAAAATGAAAGAGTGACGATATTATGGAGAAAATTTTAGAAGTAAATAATTTGAACATTTCGTTCGACACCTATGCCGGAAAGGTTCGAGCGATTCGCGGTGTGGATTTTGATTTGAACAAAGGAGAAACTCTGGCAATTGTAGGGGAATCAGGCAGCGGGAAATCTGTTACAACTCGTACGATCATGCGCCTGCTTTCCAGCAATGCCAATATTGATGAAGGACAGATTCTTTTCAAAGGTCAAGACATCGTTAATAAATCAGAAAAGGAAATGCAAAAGATCCGTGGCCGTGAGATTGCAATGATCTTTCAAGACCCCATGACCTCCCTTGATCCTACGATGACAATTGGCAAGCAAGTAGCAGAATCGTTGCGAAAACACAAAAATGTATCGAAGAAGGAAAGCTTAAAAGCGGCGTTAGATTTGTTGAATCTAGTAGGGATACCAGATGCGGAAAAACGCTTGAAAAACTATCCTCATCAATTTTCAGGTGGGCAACGTCAACGGATTGTAATTGCGATTGCGTTAATCTGTAATCCAGAAATTTTGATTGCTGACGAGCCAACGACTGCTTTAGATGTAACGATTCAAGCGCAAATTTTAGAATTATTAAAAGAAATTCAAGAAAAAATTGAAACGTCGATTATTTTTATTACCCATGATCTTGGTGTCGTGGCGAATGTTGCAGATCGCGTAGCTGTAATGTATGCGGGGAAAATTGTAGAAGTTGGAACCGCCGAAGAAATCTTTTATAATCCGCAACATCCATATACCTGGGGATTGCTTGGATCTATGCCGACGCTAGAAAGCGAGAACGATCGTCTGTACGCAATTCCCGGCTCGCCTCCAGACCTATTAGATCCGCCAAAGGGCGATGCCTTTTATCCGCGAAATGAGTTTGCTTTGAAAATCGATACAGAGCTGGAACCGCCATTTTTTGAATTATCTGACACCCACAAGGCTGCGACTTGGTTGTTAGCACCACAGGCAACAGTAATTGCACCACCAGCCGAAATTCAACGACGTTGGGATATTTTTCGTAAAAAACAAAATCAGTATTCTGCTTAAATCGCGTATAGAAAACGGAGGACTATGATGGAAAAACGATTATTAGAAGTAAAAAATTTAAAACAATATTTCAATACTGGCAGTAAAAACGAAGTCCGTGCCGTTAACGATGTTAGCTTCCATATTAACGAAGGAGAAACATTTGGTTTAGTAGGAGAATCCGGTAGCGGAAAGTCCACTACCGGCCGAACAATTATCCGTTTAAACCAAAAAACAGATGGAGAAATACTTTTCGATGGCAAAGATGTGACTAAAATTCACGGAAAATCTGCATTGACGGAGTTTCGTCGTGATGTGCAAATGATTTTTCAAGATCCTTATGCCTCTTTAAATCCGCGAATGAAAGTCAAAGATATTATTGCTGAAGGCATTGATGTTAATGGAATAGCTAAAACACCAAAAGAACGGGACAAACTTGTGAATGATTTGCTGGAAACAGTCGGATTGAACCCAAGTCATGGCACTCGATATCCACATGAGTTTTCCGGTGGTCAACGGCAACGGATTGGGATTGCCCGTGCATTAGCAGTTCGTCCTCGTTTTATTATTTGTGACGAACCAATCTCGGCGTTGGACGTTTCAATTCAAGCACAAGTAGTAAATTTATTACAAGATTTGCAGAAAGAACATAATCTGACCTACTTATTTATCGCTCATGATTTGTCAATGGTAAAGCATATCAGTGATCGTATCGGTGTCATGAATAATGGCCATCTGTTAGAAGTCGGAACTAGCAATGAAATTTACCATTACGGTGTGCATCCGTATACAGAAAGCTTACTGTCGGCGATTCCAATGCCTGATCCCGACCACGAGCGCCAGCGTCGCCGAATCAAGTATCAGACAGAGCCAAATGATGGAAAAGCACGTTCATTGCGAGAAATCGCACCGGGTCACTTTATCTATTCTTCTGAAGATGAAGTCGCCTATTATAAGAAGAAATTGCAGCATTTAAAAAATGAAAAAGCCATAGCAGTTTAAATAAAATAGAAAGTAAAAAAATGGAGACACATTGGATTCTTGCTAAAAACAAGATTAAATGTGCTCCATTTTTTTCTACTCATATCCAAATTTGAGAAATAACCAAAAGTTCGTTACAGCTCTTTTTAATGTATGAAATCCTTTAAGAAGCAATGTGTTTTTTTAAAAGTATCAAGCCTGAGATTATGATAGTGGGAGTTTTTAAAACATGAAATAACCATCTCTAAAAAGTTAGCTTTTGCCTAACTTTTAAAGACGGTTTAAGCTTAGAGTGATGAAACACTCTTTTGACGTTTATCTTAATGAAAAATAAATTACTATCTAAAAATTTATCCAAAAAAACAAAAAATGCCACCGCGCACATTCTTTTCGAAACGTCCGAAGACGCCAAGAATGTACCGATGACGTGGGTTTGGCACCCAATGGGCCGTGAGGGGCTCGAACCCGCGACCCGCTGATTAAGAGTCAGCTGCTCTACCAACTGAGCTAACGGCCCAAACAAAGTACTTTCATATATTAGCACTGAGAAAAAAAGAATGCAAGGATAAACTAAAAAAATTTCATTAAAAATCTCTTCAATTACCTAGTTTTAGAAACTATATTGTATAATTTCCATAATTTTGATAAAATGACACTGAAAGGGGTGTAAAAATGGAAGAGACTAAGCTCAGATCCTGGGCAGAAGGACTAAAGGAATTACGATTGCCTCGTTGGGAAGAGCTACCCGAATTAGAATTATATATGGATCAAGTGATTACTCTAGTTGATCGGTATTTATCGCCGCTGATTGAAGATGAAAAACATCAACTTTTATCTAGTGCGATGGTCAACAATTACGTTAAGCATAAATTAGTACCACCACCAGTAAAAAAGAGATACAATCGGAATCATTTGGCATATCTGATCGCGATTACCTTATTAAAACAAGTTTTTGCAATCCCAGATATTAACGAGTTGATTCGTATGCAACTGGCAATTAACGAACCGATGGATGCTTACAATAGTTTTTGTGAGGTACAAGAAGAAGCATTGAGGCAAGTTTCTAAAATCGTTTTAGGTGAGGACGTTCATTTGACTCGCAGGAGCGATGACTTTTATTATTTAGCGATGGAAAGCGCTGTTGCTTCATTCACACAAAAAATGTTAGCTGAAAAAATCATTCAATTGGATCAGCAGAAAGAAGGCGAAAATGATGAATGAAAAAATTGCGATCCTAGTTGACTCTGGGACGGATGTTCCAAGAAAAGTTATAGATAATGGTCCTTTTTTTATGGTACCATTACGGATCATTTTTAGTGATCGAGAATACCGCGATGGGATTGATATCAGTTCTGATACTATTTTTCCATTGATCAAAAAAGAACTACCGACGACTTCTTTGCCCGATGGTGAATTGATTCATCAAGTATTTGATGATATCAAAGCACAAGGGTTCACACATGTAATCATCGTAACGATTTCCAGTGGCTTGAGTGGAACGTACAATGCTTTGCGTGTGCTGGGCGAACATTATGAAGGCTTAGTCTTTCAATCAATTGATACGAAAAATGTTGGGATTGGTGCGGGGATTTTAGCAATCTATGCTGGTGACTTGGTTAAGGAAGGAAAATCTTTTACAGAGATTATCACAGAAGTTGAGAGCAAAATTCCGAAAACGAAAATTTTTTTCAATGTTGATACATTGGAATACTTGCAAAAAGGCGGAAGAATTGGCTTAGTTTCTTCTTTATTGGGCAGTGCCTTGAAATTGAAGCCGATCATTTCATGTAATTCAGATGGCATTTACTATACTGTTGCAAAAGTAAGAGGGTTGAATAAGAGTATCGACAAAACACTTCAATTGGTGAAAGAGCACATTGGAAATCATAAACGGTTCAATTTAGCAGTCACACAAGCTGATGCATTGGAAACAGCAGAAAAAATTAAGCAACGATTACAAGAACTATTTCCTACAGCTGAGAATATTTATTTCGGTAAAGTCTCACCAGCATTGTCAGTCCATACAGGTCCTGGTTCGCTGGGTGTGGTATGCCAAGTATTGGACTAATATAAAGGCGTAAGTCTCTATTGGAGATTCTGGAATAAAAGATGGGCGTGTGCTCATCTTTTTTATTATGGCTTCAATAAATGAATATTTTATCTAGTTTTTCTTAAGTAATAGTTGTAAAAGATTCGTCGTCTGTTTGAAAAGATGAAACAGCTCTGAAATTATTGTATAATGGTATGGCGTACATACAATCTTACAAAGGTATGAGGTGACTCTTAGTGAAAAAAATTCTAGTAGTTGACGATGAAAAGCCGATTTCGGACATCGTGAAATTCAATTTAACCAAAGAAGGCTATGAAGTCTTTACCGCTTACGATGGTGAAGAAGCCTTGGAAAAAGTCGAAGAGGTCAATCCAGATTTGATTTTATTAGATTTGATGTTACCTAAAAAGGACGGTTTGGAAGTGGCTCGTGAAGTGCGCAAGACCCATGAAATGCCGATCATTATGGTTACGGCAAAGGATTCTGAAATCGACAAGGTTTTAGGGTTAGAATTAGGAGCAGACGATTATGTAACTAAACCGTTTTCTAATCGTGAATTAGTGGCTCGTGTAAAAGCAAATTTACGTCGGGGCGGACAAGCGCCAAAAGAAGAAGAGCAAACAACACAAAGTGATTTGACTATAGGTGATTTAACGATTCATCCAGATGCTTACATGGTAACTAAGCACGGAGATACGATTGAATTAACTCATCGTGAGTTTGAATTGCTGCATTACTTAGCAAAACATATTGGTCAAGTGATGACTCGGGAGCATTTATTGCAAACTGTTTGGGGTTACGATTACTTCGGGGATGTACGTACCGTGGATGTGACTGTGCGTCGTTTGCGAGAAAAAATCGAGGATAATCCAAGCCATCCAACCTATTTAGTAACAAGACGTGGCGTAGGTTATTATTTACGCAACCCTGAACAGGAGTAAGTATGGAAAAGAAAGTCCGTTTTTATCGATCAGTCAACTTTAAGATCGCCTTTTCATTTATTTTAATCTTACTGATATCCATCGAGATTATCGGAGCGTACTTTATTCGAGGGCTTGAAAAATCAACGATTGAGAATTTTACCAAAGAAATGAATCAACGAGTAGCATTGTTGAGTACAACACTTGGTTCAACGATGGCAGAGGATAGCGAGAACGAAGCTGATCAGCTGCAACGTCTCTTAGAAAACAACTCCGCTGCTGATATTAAGGAAATGTGGGTTGTAGATGATAAAGGAATCGTTCTAGCAACCAATGACGTAGGCCAAAAAGATTCTATCGTTGGGAAACGAAACGAATATAGTGATATTGATGACTTTTCAATGAAACAATACGTCACTTTGGATGACAATAATAAACGGGTATATATCAATGTTCAACCAATTCAGTCCCCGACCGGCGATTCGGCTGTGATCGGGGCTCTTTATGTTAAGAGCGATATCGAACAGAAATACTCGGAAATCGGTAATACTGCATTGATTTTCTTCACTGCTTCTTTGATTGCAGGGTTAATTTCAATCGTTGTGGCATTATTGGTGGCGCGTTCCATTACAAAGCCGATCAAGGAAATGCAAAAACAAGCAGTACGGATCGCACAAGGTGATTATTCAGAAAAGGTTGATGTTCAAGGACATGATGAACTAAGTCAATTAGCGGAAACCTTCAATAAACTATCTGATCGAATTGAAGATGCTCAAGATACGATGGAAGCAGAGCGAAATCGTTTAGACAGTGTTTTGACTCATATGACAGATGGGGTTATTGCTACGGATCGCCGTGGAAAAGTTATCACTATCAATGAGATGGCTCTGTCCTTGTTGAACACGACGAGTGAACAAGCCATCGGTCAATCAATTTTGACTTTGTTGGATTTAGAGGAAGAGTACACATTACGGAAATTATTAGAGACACCAGAAGAGATATTAATTGACCGTTCAAAATCTGACTCTGAGGAAGATCGCATGACGTTACGATCAGATTTTGCTATGATTCGTCGTGAATCTGGCTTTATCAGCGGTTTAGTTGTTGTCATCCATGATGTCACTGAACAAGAAAAAACGGCGGAAGAGCGACGTCAGTTTGTTTCGAATGTTTCTCATGAATTACGTACGCCTCTAACTAGTGTTCGCAGCTATTTAGAAGCATTAGAAGAAGGCGCATGGGAGGATAAGAGCGTAGCACCAGAATTTATCCATGTGACTTTGGGTGAAACTGACCGTATGATTCGTATGATCAATGATCTATTAAATCTTTCTCGGATGGATTCTGGAGCACAGCAGATGGATCTTGAGTTGGTTAACTTCAATGAACTGGTGGATTATATTTTGGATCGCTTCGACATGATGGTCAACAACCAAGAGAAAAACTATCGAATTGTCCGTGAATTTACAGAGCGGGATTTGTGGGTTGAAATCGACACAGATAAGATCATGCAGGTAATCGACAATATCATGAATAATGCGATCAAGTATTCACCAGACGGCGGAAAAATCGAAGTTCATTTAATGGAGACGCACAACAATGTTGTTTTGAGCATTTCTGATGAAGGCTTGGGAATTCCTAAGAAAGATTTAGAAAAAGTATTTGAGCGTTTCTATCGTGTAGATAAGGCAAGAGCCCGTCAACAAGGGGGCACAGGGCTAGGTTTAGCTATCTCTAAAGAAGTTATGAAAGCCCACCAAGGTCAAATTTGGGTCGAAAGTGTTGAAGGGAAAGGCTCCACCTTCTACATTTCTTTACCTTATGAACCTTATGAGGAGGATATTTGGGAATGAAATTATCAGAAAAAATCATCCGCATCGCGCTTTTTATTCTGATCTTGCTCAGTCTCGTCTTGACTTATGCCATTTGGCTTAGTCCCACCTCAAAAACTGCCGATATCAATACAAGTAAGCAAGCAGTGAAAAATGATCAGAATTACGCAAAGGCAACAGATGCTTTTTTACCGATCCGTGGTATTTGGGATGTGAGCGAAGGTAAATTTCAAACAAGTAGCGAGAATTTATTAGCTACGACCCAAGCACGTTTAACAGAAAGTACCTATGGACAACTTCAAGAGGTCGCACAGGGTGAAGAAGAGATAAAGAATTACTACAGCTTAAATGATGGAATTGAGTTGAATTACGAAGGCGGCTTCTCTTTGACTGAATACGTAAAGGTTTTTGATATGCCGATTAATTTGAATTCAGTGAAGGAGTCAGAAAAGCTGACGTTTTCAAAAATACAAGTAGATTTTTCTAAGAAAAAAATTCGCTTTTTAAATTACAGCAAAGACACAGTATATGAAGCGACGATTTCAGCAGATTTCACTGGTTTAGAAACGATTTATCAAAAAAATCAAGAGAAATATTTGCCAATGTTGGCTGAAAATCCTTTAGTTCCCCGTCTTTTGCGCACAAAAGATCGAGTTCGTTTAAAGAAATATAGTTATATTTTAACTACCCAATCTTATTCTCTATTTCGTAACGCGTTCTTTCAAAACCCTGATCAAGCTAGAGGCGAGGAAGAAGAAAGTGGTATGCGTTCTTTTGTTAGTGGACATGAAGAACTAGTGATGGACGAACAAAAACGTTTGGTTACATTCAATGGTGAACTACCAAGTGATTTATCTAAAGAAAGCATATATAGTCAGAGCTTCAATTATGTTAGCCGTCTAGGAACTGCTGTGGGTAATCTGCGCTACTTTGATCATCATGAAGGACAGATTAATTTTCGGATCTTTGTTGAAGGCTATCCGATATTTAGCCCATCATCAAAAGGAAAAATGAGTGTGAAAATCGAAGATTCGACTACTGCATCGACACCGCAAATTAAAATTGAAACGAGTATGGATACTGTACAGGTACCAATTCCTTCAGATGAAGAAGTAGAACTACCCAGTACCTTAGAAGTTGAAAATAGTCTGGCCGCAGTTGGCTTTGATCTTGATAAAGTTCAAAGTTTTATTATCGGCTACACATGGCAAGATATTGATGGTGTGAATAAGTTGGTTGCTTTGACTCCGGAATGGTTTGTTAAATATGACAATAATTGGTATTCTGCTAATCAGCTGATGCAAGGAAACTTTGAAACGGAGGCGAGTTAATTGGATTTTAGAAAAATCGAATGGATCTTTTTTCTCGTCTTTGTTGGATTGAACATCTTTCTTTTCAGTATTTATTGGAACAATCAGCATGAGCAAAGTCTTGTTACAAGTTCAAATCAGCGGGAGGACATTTTACAACGTTTGGATAACGATGAAATCAAGATCAAGGAAGACGTATCTGATGAGCACCGTGAAGGATATTATCTAAGTGCAGAGCAAGATAATTTTGAAACATTATTAGGTGCTTCAGGGAATCAAACGATTGCGAGAAATTCAAATATCACAGACAGAGTATTAACGAGTTATCCAGGTGGAGAGAAAAAATTTGATTTAAAAAAAGCTACTAGCAGTTTTAATCGTCTCATGAAGGATGCGGATTTCATTATGGATGGACAAGAGTATACTTACTTGCCAGATATTTCTAAGAAAGACGATGAGTTAAGTAAAATTGTCGGAGCTCAATCCTATGAAGGAATTCCATTTGTGGATGAGACCTCCCGTGTGACACTGGACATCGAAAAAAACAATGATCAAGAACAAATCATCAAGTATACTCAGACTCGTCTAAAAGAAATTGAACCCTTACGTGAAAAAATGACACTTTATTCTGAAAAAGAGATTTTAAATACGCTGTATATCAATAACAGTATTCCAAGCGATTCGACGATTACCAATATTTATTTGGGGTATTTTAGAACACTTGAGGTGCGGGAAAAAAATGTCTATGTTCCAGTGTGGTTTGTTAAAATAAGCACTCCAGACAAGACAACGCAGATTGAAAAAGTAAATGCGTTAAATAATCAGGTGATTACGAATAATTTAGTTCCAAAGGTGGAAAATCCATAAAAAGGGTTGTATACTGAGGACAGTTTTAAAAAAGGGGACCAATTGCTCATGTTAGAAATGAATAATGCCTTCAATATCAGCATCTTAGCCAGCGGCAGTACTGGAAATTCTTTATACTTAGAAAGTCCGCGAAAAAGAATCTTGGTCGATGCTGGCTTAAGTGGAAAAAAAATCACTTCGCTATTGGCAGAGGTCGATCGAAAACCTGAGGATTTAGATGCGATTTTAGTTACTCATGAACACCGCGACCATATTCATGGCGTTGGAGTTTTAGCGAGAAAATATAAATTACCTGTTTATGCCAACGAAAAAACTTGGGAAGCGATGGCTCCTTTGATCGGAAAAGTTGATGTGGAACAGAAACATATCTTTGAGATGGGAAAAGTATTGACTTTGGGTGATTTAGACATCGAAAGTTTTGGCGTTTCACATGATGCTGCTGCTCCGCAGTTTTATCGTTTCTATAAGGATGGCCATTCTTTCGTGATGCTGACGGATACTGGTTATGCTAGTGAGCATGTGAGAGGAACGATTCGAGATGCTGACGCATATTTAGTTGAGAGCAATCATGATTTGGAAATGTTGCGGATGGGAGCCTACCCATGGAGCTTAAAGCAACGTATTTTGGGTGATCGCGGACATTTGTCTAATGATGATGGAGCATTAGTTATGACCGACATTTTAGGCGACCGGACAAAGAGAATCTATTTAGGACATTTAAGTAAAGAGAATAATATGAAGGAATTGGCGCATATGACGATGGAAGAAACACTTACGCGTTATGATCTTGGTGTGAATCACCAGTTCCAAATTTTTGATACCGATCCAGATAGTGCAACCGAATTATATGCGATCTAAAAAGGCAAGCTTGCTTTTGCAGGCTTGCCTTTTTCTAACTGTAAACACTAAAATGCTGATTTAAGTGTCTCGGTTCAATGACTTCATCGATCATTGCAATGGCATAGTCTGCCATACTGATCTCACTTTTACCAGCGGCATTTTTGCGTAAGTGATCATCACTAACTTGATAATGGCCCGTACGTAACCCGTCTGGGATAAAGTTTGCCGCTGGACTTAGGTAGGTCCAATTTAATTGTTGCGCGGCTTTCAAGTCTAAAAACGCTTGGTACATATTGTAGGCAGTTGGATAATAATTGGCGTTTGGATCAGAAAGTTCAATCATTCTATGCTTATCGTCAATAAACAGCGAAGAAGCTCCGCCAACTACAATCAAACGTGTATCAGTTCCTCGTAAAATAGTGATGAGATGTTTTAGGGATGTTTGGTGCAGTTGTTCTTTTCCGACTGGTGGACGAAACGCGTTGATTACAACATCAAAAAATTCCATCTCATTTTTAGTAAGTTCAAATAAATCCTTCACTAAAATTGGTACCTCTACCTCTAATTTTTCTGGATGGCGTACGATTGCGGTTACAGCTAAATTACGATTCAACGCTTCTGCTAAAATCAGTGAACCGGCATGACCGGTAGCACCGATAATTGCTACTTTCATACAAAAACCTCCTTAGGCTACATTGTATCTTTAGTCTAAGGAGGTTTTTATAAAATAGCAAAAGATTCGATTGGTATCACTTACGACTGCAATGCCAATTGTGTCAATATAACTAACAGATTCATACCTACATGAGTGATCATAGAAGTCCAGATACGACCGCTATAACGATACATACCGCAAAACAAGCAACCTAGACCTGCATATAAAAGATAGTGGCCATCATTATGAGCAAAAGCGAATAGGGCAGAGCTTAGTAGTGCAGGTAAGAAAAAACCAAATCTTTTTTCTAATGAGCCGAAAATCGCACGGCGAAATACAAATTCTTCCATGATTGGTCCAGCAATAGTGGTTGCTAAGATGAAAATCATATTGTTCATAATCAGTTGGACAATGTTTTGAGTATTTTGTGAAGCCACTGATTGCCCAAGAAAACGCTGCTCGATTTGCAAAATAAGCATTTGTAGAATTAGGGATGCTGGGATTCCAACGATTCCAATTACAATAGTGATCAAAAGATTTTTTTGTCGCGTTTCTAAGCCAAACGTTTTTGATTTGATACGATAAAAAATCATTAGGATAGCACCTAGAAAATAGGTTAGAGTCGTTAACTGAATAATCAATGATGGTCCGGCTTTTAGAAGACTCTGAAAAAGAACTGGTGAAAAAAGCACTAATCCATAAGTGAAGATTGTAATAAAACTATATTTTTTTTCAGTCATTAGTATTCCTTTCTAAACATTTATCGTTCCCAAGTATACCATATATCATTAAAAACTTAGTGTAGAAAAAATCAAAAAAGCAGACGAAGGACTTGCAAAAAGAAACAAAAATGGTATTATAAGAATTGTGAGTTAGCACTCGATAACCAAGAGTGCTAACAACTTAGAAAATCATTACTAGTTGGAGGGATTTATTGTGTTAAAACCATTAGGTGATCGTGTCATTCTTGAAGTTACTCAAGAAGAAGAAAAAACAGTTGGAGGCCTAGTCTTAGCTTCAGCGGCCAAAGAAAAACCGCAAACAGCTAAAGTTGTAGCTGTCGGTGAAGGCAATGTGCTGGAAAACGGTCAAAAAAGTCCAATGCCAGTAGCTGTTGGTGATATGGTAATGTTTGAAAAATACGCAGGTACAGAAGTGAAATATGAAGGCAACGAATACTTAATCATCGCTGCAAAAGATATTATGGCAATTGTAGAATAAAAAAAATAATGAGGTGAAAGAATCATGGCAAAAGATATTAAATTTTCTGAAGATGCTCGCGCAGCAATGCTACGTGGTGTAGACAAATTAGCAGATACAGTCAAAGTTACATTAGGACCAAAAGGACGCAATGTTGTTTTAGAAAAATCTTATGGTTCTCCGTTGATCACAAATGACGGTGTAACAATCGCAAAAGACATCGAGTTAGATGATCATTTCGAAAATATGGGTGCAAAATTAGTTTCAGAAGTTGCTTCAAAAACAAATGATATCGCTGGTGATGGTACAACGACAGCTACCGTTCTTACACAAGCAATCGTTCGTGAAGGCTTGAAGAACGTAACTGCTGGAGCAAACCCAATGGGTATCCGCCGCGGAATCGAATTAGCTACAAAAGCAGCAGTTGAGGAATTGCATAGCATTTCTAAAGTTGTTGATTCGAAAGATGCTATTGCACAAGTTGCGGCTGTTTCTTCTGGCAGTGAAGAAGTCGGTAAGTTAATTGCTGAAGCAATGGAAAAAGTTGGTAACGATGGAGTTATCACAATAGAAGAATCTAAAGGGATCGATACTGAACTAGACGTAGTTGAAGGAATGCAATTTGATCGTGGTTACCTATCACAATACATGGTTACTGATAACGATAAAATGGAAGCTGCTTTAGAAAACCCATATATCTTGATCACAGATAAGAAAATCTCGAATATTCAAGATATTTTGCCATTGTTAGAACAAGTATTGCAACAATCTCGTTCACTATTGATTATCGCTGATGACGTGGATGGCGAAGCATTACCAACATTGGTATTGAATAAAATTCGTGGAACATTTAATGTGGTAGCAGTGAAAGCTCCTGGTTTTGGTGATCGTCGTAAAGCTATGCTTGAAGATATCGCAATCTTAACTGGCGCTACTGTAATTACAGAAGATCTTGGATTAGACCTTAAGGAAGCAACAATTGAAAACTTAGGTACTGCTGGTAAAGTTGTTGTAGACAAAGATAATACTACAATCGTTGAAGGTTCTGGCGATAAAGCTGCATTGAATGATCGTGTTGAAATGATCAAACGCCAAATTGGTGAAACAACTTCTGATTTTGATCGTGAAAAACTTCAAGAACGCTTGGCAAAACTTGCTGGCGGTGTTGCAGTCGTTAAAGTTGGTGCGGCTACAGAAACAGAATTAAAAGAACTAAAACTTCGTATTGAAGATGCCTTAAACTCAACACGTGCTGCTGTTGAAGAAGGAATCGTATCTGGTGGTGGAACTGCCTTAGTTAATGTTATTAAAAAAGTATCTGAATTAGAGGCTGAAGGCGATGCTGCAACTGGTATAAAAATTGTAGTACGCGCACTAGAAGAACCAGTTCGTCAAATTGCTGAAAATGCTGGCTTTGAAGGTTCAGTTGTAATCGATAAATTGAAAAATGCTGATCAAGGAACTGGTTTCAATGCAGCATCAGGTGAATATGTCAATATGATCGATGCTGGGATTGTTGACCCAACAAAAGTTACTCGTTCAGCCTTGCAAAATGCTGCATCAGTATCTGCGTTGCTATTAACAACTGAAGCAGTTGTTGCTGACAAACCTGTTGAAGGTGGAGCTGCTGCTGCACCAGCAATGGACCCATCAATGATGGGCGGTATGATGTAATTAGTTCATCATAAGACGTAAAGTCATCGGAAAATTTCCGGTGGCTTTTTTTCTAAATGGACTGATGAATTCTATAATTTTTTAGAATTCTATATCTTTAAAAAAACAAATTAAGCAGAATATATTTTTTGATTGCAAGTGATTATAAGGCGATTTTATCAATCTATTTCTTTTTTATAAGATTTTTTTTATTCATTAAAAAACGTTTGCTTCATATGGTAAAATATCATTATAAAGAAAACATATCAGTCTTATAGAATAAAAATATGTAGGGATAGGAGAATGTTGAATGAAATTAATCGAAACACCGTTGAATAGTAATGTTAACTTAGAAACACTGTATCCTAATCTAACCAAATATTTTTTTGATAAACGCCCAGCTGTAAAGCTGCTTAAATTATTTGCATATGATCGGACGAAGATCATTTACGCTGACCGCTTTGATACAATTGATTTATTGTTGCTGAATCGTAAGCGCAAAATCAGTCATCAAGAAGTAGATACAATTATTCATCGATTGTTAAAAGTGGATCGTGAAGATGTTACCGTAGATGTTGGCTACAAAAAACAAATTATCGAAGCGGGTCTTAGACCTAAAGAATCCTATAAAGATATCATTGCGGTGGAGTATAAAATTCCAAAAGAATAATCTTGAATCGAGAAAGGCTTAAGGCCTTTTTCTTTTTTTCCTTTTCCAACCAGCAATAAATAGATATAGAGTAGTCATTTTAAATAGATTTTTTTATGTTGAAGAGCTAACACTGTTGCCTCGGAATTCTTGTGCTATAATAAGTGAAATAGTTTATTTTACTAAAAACAAATGAGGAGCATGACTATGAAAAAGTTGTACGAAGATGACAGTTTGACACTTCATACGGACCTTTATCAGATCAATATGATGAAAACTTACTGGGAGACAGGACGAGCAGATCTTCATTCCGTATTCGAGTGCTATTTTCGCAGTATGCCATTTGATAATGGTTATGTCATCTTTGCCGGTCTTGAACGACTTGTAAAGTATTTGGAAGAATTAACTTTCAGTGAAAGCGATTTGGCCTATTTATCAGAGGTAGAACATTATCCGGCCGATTTTATTGATTATTTGCGTGACTTTAAGTTTACTTGCACTGTTCGTTCTGCAGTGGAAGGTGAATTGGTCTTCAGCAATGAACCGATTATTCAGGTGGAAGGGCCATTACTCCAATGTCAATTGGTTGAAACGGCGCTTTTGAACATTGTGAATTTCCAAACGCTGATTGCTACGAAAGCTGCTCGAATCAAATCAGTAATTGGTGACGATCCCTTATTAGAGTTTGGTACACGCCGAGCTCAGGAATTAGACGCTGCACTTTGGGGCACCCGGGCTGCCTATATTGGTGGAGCCGATGCTACAAGTAATGTACGAGCAGGAAAGATTTTTGGAATTCCTGATAGCGGTACCCATGCCCATTCATTGATCCAATCCTATGGCAATGATTACGATGGTTTTAGAGCTTATGCTGAGACTCATCGAGACTGTGTTTTTTTAGTAGATACCTATGATACGATCAAATCAGGTGTACCAAGTGCAATCAAAGTTGCTCGAGAAATGGGTGATAAAATCAATTTCTTGGGTGTACGGATTGATAGCGGTGATATGGCTTATATTTCCAAACGAGTCCGCCAACAATTAGATGAAGCGGGTTTCCCTGACGCGAAGATCTATGCATCTAACGATCTAGATGAAAGTACAATTTTGAACTTAAAGATGCAACATGCGAAGATCGATGTTTGGGGAGTTGGTACAAAACTAATTACGGCTTATGATCAGCCAGCGCTTGGGGCCGTTTTCAAGTTGGTTTCAATCGAAAATGAGCAAGGGGAGATGGTGGATACCATTAAACTCTCTAGTAATGCAGAGAAAGTTACGACTCCCGGTAAAAAACAAGTTTGGCGGATTACACGTAAAACTGACGGCAAATCAGAAGGCGATTATGTCACACTATGGGATGAGGATCCACGAGAAGAGAAAGAAATTTATATGTTCCATCCAGTTTATCCATATATCAATAAAACGGTGAAAAATTTTGAGGCTCGTCCAGTCTTAAGAGACATCTATATAGATGGCAAGCTTATTTATGATTTGCCGGATTTAGAAGAAGTTAAGCAGACTGCTAAAGCCAGCTTAGATTCACTGTGGGAAGAATACAAACGTGATCTAAATCCACAAAAATATCCAGTTGATCTTTCTACGAAGTGTTGGAACCATAAAAACAAAATTATGGACCAAGTGCGTAGATCTGTGGTAAAAACAGAGCAAGAAGATTAAAGGAGTGAAGCTTATGATGAAGCTGCAAGAAGAAATCATTAAGGAATTAGGGACGAAACCTACCATTGATCCCAAAGAAGAAATTCGTAAAAGTATTGAGTTTTTAAAGGATTATCTAAGGAAATATCCGTTTCTAAAGACATTTGTTTTAGGAATCAGTGGAGGGCAAGATTCATCCTTGGCTGGTCGGCTTGCTCAGCTTACGATGGAAGAGATGCGGCAAGAGACAGGTGATGATACGTATAAATTTATCGCTGTACGATTGCCTTATGGTTCTCAGGCTGATGAAGCGGATGCTAAGCGAGCATTAGATTTTATCAATCCAGATGTTAGCTTAAGCGTGAACATCAAGGAAGCTGTCGACGCGGAGGTTGCCGCATTAGAAGAAGCTGGTGTTGCAATCAGTGATTTTAACAAAGGAAATATTAAAGCACGTCAACGAATGATCACTCAATATGGAATTGCTGGCGGCAATCAAGGAGCTGTTATCGGAACAGATCATGCGGCTGAAAATATCACAGGTTTCTTTACTAAATTTGGCGATGGCGGCGCGGATATTTTACCACTGTTCCGCTTAAATAAACGTCAAGGTAAAATGCTGTTGAAAGAATTAGGAGCGGAAGAAGCTTTGTATTTGAAGGTTCCGACGGCTGATTTAGAAGATGGGAAGCCATTAATCTCTGATGAGGTAGCATTAGGAGTAACCTATGATGATATTGATGACTACTTAGAAGGTAAGTCAATTGACGAAAAGGCGCAAGCAACGATTGAAAATTGGTGGAATAAAACGCAGCACAAACGCCATTTACCAATCACGATCTTCGATGATTTTTGGAAATAGTAAATTTAATCGTAGTCTAGCGGAGCTTCAACTCTGCTAGACTTTTTTGTTTTATCCAACGATTTTAGTGTAAACTTATCGTTCTTTACTTTCTTCTAATTTCTCGCTAAACTATTTAAGATGCCTTGCCAATTCAAAAGCTTATATAGACTGGCTGAAAGATATGTGCGAAGGGCATTGGAAGGATATTTCGTATTTTAAAGATAAAAGGATTAATACGATTTAGAAATCCATAGATAGGAGAGACACATGCTCAAACTTCGAAAGATTCCTTGGCAACAGCTGTTAAAAATTATTGGTGTGATAGGATTAATTGTTAGTTCAAATCTTTTTTTTCAACTAACACAAAATGAGTTTTCCTTTGAATTAATGTTCAAATTTGCTTTTTCTTGGCACACTGAAAAATTCCTTTTAGGGTGCTTTGTACTGCTTATTTTTTATGGGTGGGTCAGCAGTCTTTTAGGCTCACTGAAATCGGGTAGTGTATTTTATCTTTTAACGGTGATTGGTGTAGGAATTGCGAATTATTTGAAGATGAACTATCGGATGGAGCCGATCTATCCAAATGATTTGAAAATGATTACTGAATTCGGAATGATCTACGACATGATTGGTCTTCCATTATTTCTTCTGTTTTTACTGATGTTGGCGTTAGGAATTATTTTAGTTCTCTTTAGTTTGAAGAAAAGCTGGAAGTTAGAGAAAAAACAACAACGGCTGCGTTTTATATTTTTCGTTTTAACTAGCAGTTTGTTGCTGTATATCGGTGGATTCAACCAGCAAGGGAATCTATTGCGCAAGGCTTATAATAAAACGGCTTTATGGATTCCCTACAGTCAAAAAATGAATTATTACAACACTGGGTTTATGGGTGGCTTTTTGTATAATTTACCGGTGGAGGCGATGGAAAAGCCAGCGGATTATTCTCAAGTGAACGTAGAAAGAATTACTAAGAAATATCAAAAAAAAGCAAAAACAACTTCAGAGGAAAAACCGAATATTATTTATGTTATGAGTGAGAGTTTTTCTGATCCAAGTCGTTTGAATGGCTTAGAAATTTTAGGTGGGGATCCACTGCAAGATTATCGTACAATCGCCGATCAAACCTATAGTGGTCAGATGCTATCGCAAAATTATGGCGGTGGGACGGCGAATATCGAATTTGAAGCCTTGACGGGTTTTTCCATGGAGCTATTCAATGCACAGATGACTACGCCTTATACAATGCTGATGTCGGATTTTGATTCATTTCCTTCGTTGGTCGGAACATTGAAGGAACGCGGGTACGAAACGACGGCAATCCATCCTTACAATACTTCAATGTACAAGAGAAAAGATGTCTATGAAACATTTGGGTTTGATCAATTCTTGGACGAAAAAACAATGAAGCATACGGATAAACTTGAAAATAATCCGTATATTTCAGATGCAGCAGCCTATCAAGAAATCTTTGATCAATTAGATAAAAATAAAAAGCCGCAATTTTTGCATTTAGTGACAATGCAAACGCATATGCCGTACGAAAATAAATACTCGAACATTCCTTACTTAGTCAAAGGGGATGATAGCTTATCTGTTCGGGCATATTTGCAGGATATTGCATACAGTAGTCAAGCGTTGAAGGATTTTCTGAAAAAATTAGACGATCTACCGGAACGAACCTTGGTTGTTTTTTGGGGGGATCATTTGCCAGGAATTTATTCAGACGATATTCAAAAGAAAAACCAAGGGCACTTACTACATGAAACAGAATTTTTGATGTATGACAATCGCCATAAACTCAATAGACAGCAAGTTACAACAAGTCCCTTTTATTTTGCAGCAGATCTTTTCCAACAGGGCAGACTTCAAATGACTGGATTTCAAAATTTATTAGTGACTTTGCAAAAAGAGTTTCCTGCCTTTGAAAAAGGAATGTACTACCAAAGTGGACAATGGTTTAAAGAAGCTCGTTTCAATCAAAAGCAAGAGAAAATTTATCAGGAATACCAAATGATTCAATACGACATTACAGCTGGTCATCAGTATAGCTTGAAAGAAAATTTTTTTGAATAAACACGAGATTAAAGGAGTAAATATGGGGTTTAAAAAGAAAGACAATCAGAATTATTACAATCCACTGCGTCGGGCAATTTTAACTCATCAAATGATTGAGCCTGGTGATAAAGTGGCGATTGGAATGAGTGGCGGAAAGGACAGCACGACATTGCTCTATTTATTAGATCGGATTCGACGTCAACGGCGTTTAGGTTTTGACTTTGAAATTGTACCGATTACTCTTGATATGGGATTTGAAGGCTGTGACATTACTCCGATGAAAAAATTTGTTGAAAACTTAGGCTATCAATTAGAGGTAGTTCCGACAAATATCGCGAAAGTCGTTTTTGATGTACGTGAAGAAAAGTCGCCCTGTTCTTTATGCGCAAAGCTTCGCCGTGGAATCTTATATAATCGCGCAAGTGAGTTGGGGTGCCAAAAAGTCGCTCTAGGTCACCACGTAGATGATGCGATTGAAACCTACTTTATGAATTTTTTGTTTCACGGACGTTTAAACAGTTTTGAACCAAAAAGCTATTTATCAAAAACGAAGGTGACATTAGTACGCCCAATGATCTATTTAGAGGAGAAACAAATTATCCGACTTGTGAAACGTGAAGAACTCCCTGTAATTTTTAATCCTTGCCCTGTGGATAAAAAAACAAAAAGGGAAGAAATCAAGAACTTGGTGACGCAGCTTGCTAAAAACTATCCAGATATCCGAGAAAAGTTTATAATGGGCATGGAACAAGGAACAGCTGAAGATTTTTGGACAAAAGTCTCTGCTGGAAACTCTTACAATTCATTAATTGAAAAGTAGTAATTGTATTCCAGCCTTTTCTCATGCTATAATTCATTTTGTATTCATGAGGGAGTAACTAGCAGCGCAAGCTGTGGCAACGCCACCAGCAAGAAAAGCAATTTTCTGGTGTTGTCTTAAATAGTGAGACTTATGTATGTGTCTTTCGCATACACAAGTCTATTTTTTTATTCCTAAAAGGAACATCATTTTAAGGATGTCAGTTCAACTTTGCCAGTTTTTCTATACGCTTTGTCAGTTCAACTTCCTGTTTTAGCAGAATAGTAGAATGATATGTCTTCGAAGGTCCAGATAAGTTCTTTTAAGAATTTATCACCATAATTTAAGAGCAGACTAGCGTAATTGGAAGAATGGTATACGACATTCGAAACGAATAAGGAGGATAATAATGTCAGAGGAGAAAAAACAACAACTGCTAAAGCCTTTTTATACTGAGGAAACAGAACAGGTCTTAGCAGAAGTTCAAACGACGGAAGAAGGATTAACAACCGCTGAAGCAGAAAAACGCTTAAGTGAGTTCGGTTTGAACGAATTAGAAGAGGGCGAAAAGAAAAGTATGTTCGCTCGTTTTATCGAACAATTCAAAGATTTAATGATCATTGTCTTATTGTTCGCGGCAATTATATCTGCGGTCGTCTCTCATGAAGTAGTGGATTCGATCATTATCTTAGCTGTTGTTATCATTAATGCTGTGATGGGTGTGGTACAAGAATCAAAGGCCGAAGAAGCAATCGAAGCTTTGCGGGAAATGTCTACACCAAATGCGAATGTTTTACGTGATGGTCATATCAGTTCAGTAAAATCAACGGATCTTGTGCCTGGTGATATCGTGATGCTGGAAGCCGGAGATGTCGTTCCTGCAGACTTGCGTTTGATTGAAGTTGCTTCATTGAAAATTGAAGAAGCAGCACTGACGGGTGAATCCGTACCGGTAGAAAAAGAACTGATTGTGATTGAAGACGGAGAAGTTGGTATTGGCGATCGTGTCAATATGGCCTATTCAAATAGTAATGTGACCTATGGTCGAGGTAAAGGTGTCGTTGTTAACACAGGAATGAATACAGAAGTTGGTAAAATTGCTGGTATGTTAGCACAAGCAGATGAGACAGAAACGCCACTTAAAACGAATTTGAACCAATTGAGTAAATTCTTGACCTTTGCAATTATTATTATCGCTATCGTGATGTTCTTTGTTGGGATTTTCTTCAACGATACATCTTGGGTTGATATGCTGTTGACTTCGATCTCGTTGGCGGTTGCAGCAATTCCAGAAGGGCTACCAGCGATTGTAACAATTATCTTGGCTCTTGGAACGCAAGTAATGGCAAAACGAAATTCTGTAATTCGTAAACTGCCAGCCGTTGAAACATTGGGTTCAACTGATATTATTGCTTCAGACAAAACTGGGACATTAACCTTGAATCAGATGACGGTTGAAAAATTATACGTAGACAATCAACAATATGATGCAAATGGTGAAGTACCAGTAGATAGTATGGCGATGAAAGTCATGAACTATGCGAATGACACGAAGTTTACCCAAGAAGGTGGCTTAATTGGAGATCCAACCGAGACAGCTTTGGTACAATTTGGGCTAAATAATGCTTTTGATGTTCGTGAAAAAGTAGCTGAAGAACCACGTGTCGGCGAATTGCCTTTCGATTCTGATCGTAAATTAATGAGTACGTTACACGAAGAAGGAACCGGTAAAATTCTGGTTGCTGTCAAAGGTGCTCCCGATGTGCTACTTGGTCGTACGTCGCAAATCCTATTGAATGGTCAAGTTGTACCAATGACTGACAAAGAGAAACAAGATATTTTAGCTAATAATAAAGACATGGCACAACAAGCGTTACGTGTTCTAGGCATGGCTTATAAATATGTCGATGTTGTTCCGGTTGAATTAGAATCTGAAGTAGTGGAAAATGATTTAATTTTTGCTGGTTTAGTCGGTATGATTGACCCAGAACGTGCTGAAGCAGCTGAAGCTGTACGAGTTGCGAAAGAAGCTGGCGTTCGTCCAATCATGATTACAGGCGATCACAAAGATACCGCCGAAGCAATCGCTGCTCGTTTAGGAATCATCGAAAAAGGTGATGATGCATCTGTTCTAACTGGTGCGCAATTAAACGAAATGTCTGATGAAGAATTTGCTCAGAAAGTTGAACATTATTCTGTCTATGCTCGAGTTTCTCCAGAACATAAAGTTCGGATCGTGAAGGCTTGGCAAAAAGAAGGTAAAGTAGTCGCTATGACTGGGGATGGTGTAAATGATGCGCCAGCCTTGAAGCAAGCGGATATTGGTATTGGTATGGGAATCACGGGTACAGAGGTTTCTAAAGGCGCTTCTGATATGGTTCTTGCTGATGATAACTTCGCGACGATCGTTGTTGCAGTTGAAGAAGGTCGTAAAGTCTTCTCAAACATTCAAAAAGCAGTTCAATATTTGTTAGCAGCCAACTTGGGTGAAGTATTGACCTTATTTATTGCAACTTTACTTGGTTGGGATACCTTATTACCTATTCATTTATTGTGGATTAACTTAGTTACGGATACCTTCCCAGCGATTGCATTAGGGATGGAACCTGCTGAAAAAGATTTGATGAAGCATAATCCTCGTGGGCGTAGTTCAAACCTGTTTTCTGGGGGCGTTTTATCAAGTATTATCTATCAAGGGATATTAGAAGCAGGTACGGTACTATTTGTTTACTGGTCCGCAATTCAGTGGCCAGTTCATACAACGTATGCAGAAATCCATTCTGATGCTTTGACAATGGCATTTGCAACATTAGGCTTGATGCAGCTATTCCATGCCTTCAACGTAAAATCTGTTCATCAGTCATTGTTCCAGGTCGGACCATTCCGCAACAAGAGCTTTAACTGGGCAATCTTGTTATCCTTTGTTTTAATGATGATCATTATTGTTGTACCAGGTTTGAATGATATTTTCCGGGTAGCACATCTTGATCTTTATCAATGGGGGATTGTAATTGGGGCATCCTTTGCGATTATTCCAATTGTTGAAATTGTTAAAGCCTTCCAACGAAGTGCACAAAAAAAATAGTTTAAATAAAAACTCGCATGAAGGCATTAATGTTGCTTCATGCGAGTTTTCTATTTGATCAAAGAATACATCTGCATATCTAGTAATACACCATTTTTTATTGCATTTTTTCTCAAGGTACCTTCCAATTGAAACCCATTTTTCTCCAACAAATGACAAGATGCATGATTAGTTGAAAAAGGTTCCGCAAAAATTCGAATGATATCAGTATCGCTAAAAAGGTGGTCTGTGAGTTGTTTGATTGCTTTTGTACCGATTCCTTGGCCCCAATACTCTTCAGCAATGTAATAGCCCATCTCAGCAGTTAGACGATGGATGTTCTCACAACGAAAAGCACCTATACTTCCAATTACTTCATCTTTGTCATTCACGATTGCAAAGGCAAAGGTTTTGTTCGGATCAGCTTCCAGCATGCTTTGAATAAAATCTGCGGCGTCTTGCTCAGTATAAGGGTAAGGCAGACCGTCTCGCAGATTTGCTTGAATTTTTTTATTGTTTAGCGCATTCGCTAAATTTTTAGCATCCTGATTGCGCCATTTCCTTATGATCCAGTCCATAGTTGTTTTCCCCCTATAAAACGTATTTCTTTTAAGGTATCATCAAATAAATAATAAATGAAGCAATTTTTAATATTTTCTGAGCTACTTTGCATATTGTGCAAAAATCGGTAAAATGAAAGTATTAAAAAAGAAAGTAGGAATAAATGAATGCGACCTAATACAGGGTTTTATGCTAGAGAAATCAACGAAATCGTTCAAAATACGGAAAAAATGGGTGAGCGTTTGCACCCAAGCTATGAAGAGATTCGTACTGCTTTAGATGAAAAGAAAATGGCTGATTTTGACCAAGAACGTTTATCAGAAATCCATGAACTTTTTAAAGAGGGAACACAGTTTTATCAATTGAATTTAGAAAAAATCGGTATGTTAAAGGCACCAGCAAAAGTAATGGGAAACCATAAAAGCTTTGAAAAGGCGTATATTCAATATGTAGCTGGCTGTCAAGAAATGACGGATAGTTTGTTACCGGAAGTAAATGAGGAAGCCTTCAATGCAGCTGAAAAAAAACAGGACGCTGCAACGGATACAATCTACAAAACGATTCAAAAAATAACCAATCTGTTATTGAAATAGTAAACAAGTGAAATATCAAAAAGAACAAAGGTTTTCTAATTTTTTTATAACGTTATTTTAAATACAGATGAAGAAGGATCGAGTATTATTAGTTCATAACCAATAACAACCTTTTCTTTTTCATTGCATTTAGGTAATACTCCTTTAGCACCGATTTGCCGATCGGTGCTTCTTTTTTTGAATTTTTACTTTAGTAGCGTAGCAAATTAAAATGATTTCGAAACTATTTTAAAATTTTATGATAGAAGAAATCTTTCTATAATTATGAATTACGTTTCTATCGCTGATTAGCAAAATATCAAAAGAGCTGGCTATCGAGTGAAATACTCAGTAGTCAGCTCTCATTTTGTTTAATTTTCGATATTTCGTACATAATTTTCGAAGTAATCATTCAAATCATTTTTAATTTTTTGATATTCTTCTTCGGTATATTCTTTTTCTTCTAAGCGTCCTTTAAAATTTGGCAAATCCAAATCTTTTTTCAATCGTTCAATAACTTCCTCTTTATTCATAAGTACTACCTCCATAGTAGAGTCTTGCTGTCTACTAATCAAAGTAGACACAAACAGCTTCCGGTGCAAAGACGTCCTTTTGAATCATACTTAGAAGACCAGTCTCGCTATCACGGCGATAAAGGGTTAAGTTGTCACTGTTTTGGTTTGCTGCGACTACATATGAATTATCAGGACTCAATGCAAAGTCTCTTGGGAAATCTCCCTCGGTTGAAATGGTTTGGATCGAATCAATGCTTAAGCCATCTTCAGCGATTGCGAAAACAGCAATTGAGTTGTGTCCGCGATTTGACGCATACAGATAACGCCCATCATTTGATACACGAATCGCTGCACCGCCATTTTCACCATCAAAATCCTTTGGTAAAGTAGAGACTTTCTGTGTTTGAGTGAAGCTGCCATCTGCTTCGTCATACGTTAGAACGGTAACGCTGCTGTCCAGCTCGCCAAATAGATACGCAATCATTTTATTAGGATGAAAAACCAAATGACGAGGACCGGTCCCCGGTTCTGCTACATAGACTGCTACTTCTTCGACCTCACCAGCTTCTGAAACATCATAGGTGTAGACGCGATCGGTGCCAAGATCACATACAACGAGGCGTTGATCAGGTGCAAGATCAGTATAGTGAGTATGAGCGTGATCCTGATTTTTATGTGGACCTGTTGGTTCTTTATGAAAAAGGGCAGCTGCGGATTCAAGAGAACCATCCGGCAGAATTTTATAGGTATTCAGCTCCCCTTTATGATAGTTGGCGCCGTAAACAAGTTGACGTGCTTCATCGACAGCTACGTAACATGGTGAAGCGCCTTCTTCTGTCACCGCATTCAAAAATTTGTTTTGTGGATCGTAACTGGACATCCCGCCGTGACCATCTCTACTTGTGACTGAGTAAAGAAAGCCCTCTTTGCTTTTTGCGAAGTAGGTAGGGCTGGTTTCTTCTGTTACTAATTGTAAATTGTTTAACGTTTCAGTCGCTGTATCTAATTCGATCTGATAAATACCTTGACTGATGCGTCGTGTGTACGTACCTAAAATTATTTTGTGGATCATTAAAAAACCTCCTTCAATGTATCTACATTTTAACAAGTTTATTCTCACTTGGATAGCGCTAACTTTGTGATATAATTGAAAAATAAATGTGAAAAGAGCGTGACCTATGACTGAAACAGAAATTACTCAAATTGGAAAAAATGCGATTAACGATGAAAATATCTTGGTGCTTTTTGGTGAAAGTGTTACACCAGACTTATTAGATGTTTCGATTGTTCAAAAAACTATTAATGATGAACCAATTGTATTAGAAAAAGGTGGACAATTGATCTTTGGGGATCAGGCTTATCAGGTAATTGGGGTAGGACCTTTAGCCAATCAAAATTTAAATGAAATTGGACATGCGACAGTTTTCTTTCAGAAAGAAGCTGGAGTGATTCCAAATGCGATCTATGTTGTTCCAGAAAAGCTTCCAGACTTGGAAGTAGGGATGAAAATTACCTTTCAGTAGGGGTGTGAGTGAGTGGATAAAAAGAAATTAACGCAAAAAACCTCTTGGTTTTGGAAATGGTTTTTAAACAGCCAGGTAGTTGTAGCATTGATCATTGTATTGCTGCTGTTGTTGATCGCGTTAGTCTTTACAAAAGTATCCTATTTGTTTGAGCCGGTGGGTCAATTCTTTGCGATCGTCGGCCTTCCAATGGTAATCGCAGGTATTCTCTATTATTTGATGAATCCTGTGGTCAATTTTCTGGAGCGTAAAGGACTGAAGCGGACTTTTGCGATTGTACTGCTTTTCATCGCGGTAGTTGCCTTACTTATTTGGGGAATTGTAGTGATTATTCCGCAGATTAGAGAGCAGATCGGTTCAATGATGAAAAGTCTACCTAGCTACTTTGACACAATAAGTGATAAATTAAATGATATTTTTAAGGACCCTGCCTTCAAGCCGTTTCAACAACACATTGATAATAGTCTGCAGAAAATCTTAGAGTCATTAACGGATACTGCGCAAAAGATTTCACGAGTTACACTGCAAGGATTAGGAAGTGTTGTTTCTACGCTAGCTACAGTGTTGATCGCGTTGATTACAGCGCCGATCATTTTATTCTTTTTGTTAAAGGATGGCGATCAATTAGCGCCTTACATTCTTAAGCTTTTGCCGACAAAAGCACGAAAGCCGACACTTAAGGTCATGACTGAAATGAACTCGCAGTTAGCTTCATATATTCGTGGGCAGTTAACGGTAGCTTTTGCGGTAGCCGTCATGTTTATTATTGGCTTTTCTTTAGTAGGAATGAATTATGCGATTACTTTAGGTATTTTAGCTGGATTTTTAAATTTGATTCCTTATTTAGGCTCCTTCTTAGCAATGGTGCCAGTGGTCTTCATTGCTATTGTCACTGGGCCAATCATGCTCGTAAAAGTCATTATCGTTTTTGCGATCGAACAAACAATTGAAGGGCGTATTGTCTCACCTTTAGTATTGGGGAATCAATTGGAAATCCATCCTGTCACAATCATGTTTGTATTGTTGACGGCTGGGAAAATCTTTGGAATCGTTGGAGTTATATTAGGAATTCCATTTTATGCGGTGGCGAAAGTTATTGCAATCCATGTATTTGAGTGGTACAAAGGGGTATCGAACTTGTACGAAGACGAAGCGAAAGAAAAAATGCCTGTCGACGAATAATCGACAGGCATTTTTTTAAAATTGTGCAGCCAATGATTTGGCTTTTTCTTTTGCCGCAGCCATAATCTCAGGTGCTCTTGCTGGATCATAATCCGCACCTTCAATGTAAATAGAATCAAAATCAGTGATACCAATAAAATTCAAAATTCCCTTAACATATTGTGCTGAGAAATCTTGACCGTTATATGTACCGCCACTTGATTGTATGTGAAGAGCTTTTTTATCTGTAATCAATCCAGTTGGACCTTCTGCTGTATATCTGAAGGTTTTACCTGCGACGTTGATTGTGTCGAACCAAGCTTTTAACTTCGTTGGAATATTCAAATTCCATAAAGCATTGGCGATGACGATTTTTTCACTAGCTAAAAATTGATCAGTAAATTCATTGAAAACGCGCACCTTTTCTTGCTGAACACTACTCAATTCTGTAAAATCAGTTCCCTTTTGTAACGATTTCCAAGCTAATAGTAAGTCGCCATCAATCTCAGGGAGATCTGTATAATACAAATCTAACATGGTGAATACATCTTCTGGATGACTGGCTTGATGTGCTTCAATAAAAGTATCCAGAATAGTGACAGTTTGTGAGTCTTCTGCGGATAACGGGTGAGCATTCACTACTAGAACATTTGCCAAAACTAACACTCCTTAAATTTAATTACAAACGAATCGTACACAAAATATCCAAAGCAGACAATTTATCTGCTTGGAAGCTTTGGTTAAAATTAGATTTTGTTAACTCGCAAGATATTGTTTATATGCAGTGGTACCGCCAATCACATTTGCGACTTGGAAGCCTTCGTTTCTTAAAAATTGCGCCATCGTTTTTGAACGACCGCCGAATTGAGTAAATAGGTAATACGTTTTACTTCTGTCAAGTTGGTCCAAACGATTTGGCAATTGTGTCAACGGGATATGAGTTACGTTTGATCCTTCGGGTAAATCAAAGGAGTCAATAAAGTCAGGGTCTCTCAAGTCTAAAACTTCCACGGGTTCTTTAGCAGCAAGTAGCATAAATTCTTTTGTTGTTACCGAATAATTCATTTTTTCAACAGCCTTTTCTTTCTTAATAGTGATTACAACGTTAATGTATTTATCGTCTAATTACAAGTGTTATCATAGACATTTTACTTGAAATTGACAAAAAGTAAAGCTAACATTCAAAAAAATTTCAAAACTAGAAAAAGTTGACAAGTTTTTTTCATGGATTTAGTGAAAATATCATTTTTTTGTTATTGGATAAGTTTTTTTTGAGTTGGAAAATAATTGCAGAATTTTTTAGGGAAGATATTACTTGCGTGAATCAGAAGGCATCGTTAGAATAGTAGTGACGGAGGGAAGAGAATAATGGAAAATTTTCATTTAGGGAAACTTAGTTTGAAAACAATTGCTATTCGTGTACGTGATCGTGATGGCATGATTCATTTTTATCGCGATATCATCGGACTGCACTTGCTGCGTGAAGAAAACGAATTGGCGATTCTTGGATACAAAGATCCGGCTAGCGAATTACTTTGGCTGGAGGAAAGTCCGCGAGCAGATGAGCATCGCGGAGAGATCAAAAAAATGCAACGGGTCTCATTAGTAGTACCCAATTTAGAGGAGTTAGCAAACGTTTATTACCGTGCCAAAGAAGAAAATTATCCTGTTAAATCTGCTTTACAAGCTGATGATGAAAAAGGGCTGCTTTTTGAAGACCCAGAAGGAAATGAAATCGAAATTTTCTTTGCTCCTAGTAAAGAACGTTCCACCTCAGAACCAGTTGAATTAGATTTTAATGAATTAGCAAAAAAAGCAACTAAGCGTGAAAAAATCCACGGAGCTTATTTTGATAAGCTTCATCTAAATGTCAGTGATCTGAATAAACAGCAAAGCTTTTTAGCAGATATTCTAGGGTTGCAAGTTCACGATGAAAGTGAAGAAGAATTGTTGTTGAATCGTGGAGATTTTAACGTAGGGTTAACGACTGCAAACGGTGGTGCAATTGATTTACCTACCGATAAAGTACTCGGCTTGGACTTTTTGCAATTTAAAGTTTCGAAAACGAAACTGTTGGAGTTGTCTCAACATCTCAGCAATAAGCAGTTCAATTACTTCATTGATAAAAAGAAATCCTTGATTACGATTTATGATGCAGCCGGAATTGAATGGTGGTTCGTATTGAAGTAAAGATAATGAAGTCGCGAGAAATCGCGGCTTTTTTGATTTTACCTCTAAATTTTTCCTTTGAGTAAATCGTATTTTAAAAAATGTTCAGAAGTCTTGATTAATCATTTTGTGCTATACTCTTTTAGAATTATTACTTACGGAGGTTGTTATGTACCCTGAAACGTTTCAATTAATTGAAGAAAAAATGCAAAAAGCTGTTTTTCCAGGAGCAGTTCTTAGCTTTGTCGAAAATGAGGAAACTGAAGTTCAAGTTATGGGAAATGCACAAGTGGAACCAACAATTATTTCTATGCAGGAAGATTACCTTTTTGATGTGGCGTCCTTAACGAAAGTGGTCTGCACGACAACTGTTATGTTGAAATTAAAGGAAGCAGGCAAGGTTACGTGGGATCAATCTCTTCACAGCTTATTGCCGGAATTTCAAAATGAAACGATTACGTTGCGTCATTTATTGACTCATACATCAGATATTCAAACCTATATTCCAAATCGAGATCAGTTAAATGCTGAAGAATTACGGACTGCGTATTTAAGCCTACAACCGGGAGAAGATCTGGGGAAAGTCGTTAAATATACTGATGCAGGAACAATTTTGTTGGGATTTCTGCTTGAAAAACTATATCAAAAAGATGTAATTGATGTCTTTAGGCAGGAAGTCCTACAGCCTCTTAGTATGTCCAATAGTCATTTTTTACTGCAGCCGCCATATGATAAGGTTGTTCCCACTGAAAAATTGGTAGATGGAACGATTTTAAAAGGCCTTACTCATGATCCAAAAGCCCGAGTATTAGCAGAGCATGCTGGCAATGCAGGTCTGTTTTCGAATATGAAAGATTTAAGTAAATTTGCAAAAATGTATTTGAATCTTGGGGTTGTTAGCGATATGATTTATTTGCAGGATAAGACAATTCAAGAATTGCTTCATGATCAAACACCAACAGGAAAAGGAGAACGTTCGATTGGCTGGGATTTAAAATTCAGCCCGTTAGATCACACTCCATTACTTTTCCACACTGGGTACACTGGAACATTCATGCTATTGGATGTCGTCAAAAAATCAGCATTCATCTTTTTGTCGAATCGCGTTCACACGGAAGATCATCGTGCTAGTTATGTGGTTCACCGTGATGAGATTTTGGCCTGCTATCTGAGCGAACGTATGGAACGATTAAAAAAATAGTACAGGCGATTGCTTTTATTAACTTGAAATGATTATCTTTTCGCAGCTTGCTTAGAGCGAAATAAAAAAATTGAAAAAAGGAGCAAGAAGTATGGAACCATTATTTTTACAACCAGTTTTTCAAGAAAAAATTTGGGGCGGAGATCAGCTGCATACGGTTTTCGGATTTGATATCCCTAACGACAAAATTGGAGAAGATTGGGCAATCAGCGGACATCCACATGGCGTTAGCATCGTAGAAAATGGCCCTTACAAGGGTTGGAAGGTCAGCGATCTATGGAATGAGCATCGTGAATTATTTGGTAAAGCAGAAGGTGATGTATTTCCATTGTTAACTAAAATTTTAGATGCCGAAGACGATTTATCAGTTCAAGTTCATCCAGACGACAGCTATGGTTTGAAACATGAAGGAGAGTTAGGAAAAACAGAATGCTGGTACATCATTAATGCCAAACCCGGTTCAGAGATTGTTTATGGACATAATGCGAAATCTCGTGAAGAACTGGCAGAAATGATTGAAAACGAACGTTGGGATGATTTATTGCGTCGTGTACCTGTAAAAAAAGGCGATTTCTTCTATGTACCAAGTGGTACGATCCATGCCATCGGTAAAGGCATCATGATTTTAGAGACACAACAAAGTTCAGATACAACGTACCGCGTTTATGACTATGATCGTAAAGATGATCAAGGCAACACACGTGAACTGCACATCCAACAATCAATTGATGTAACCACTGTACCGGCGATCAGTCCCGAGTTAGAAGTTACTGAAAAGAAAAAGGGAACATCTTCTGTGATCACGTACTTGAAGACAGATTTTTTCAATGTTTACGAATGGGATGTTATTGGTGAGCTTTCACTTAAAAAAGAAGGCGATTATACGTTGGTGACAGTCGTAGAAGGATATGGTAATTTGATCGTTGATGGCCAAAGCTATGAAATGAAGCCTGGTACAAGTTGCATTTTACCAGCACAAATAACCGAGTGGAAAGTCGAAGGCGAAATGAAAATCATCGCTTCCACTCCAGGAACAAAATAGTAAATGTCTCATTTTTTCATATACAAAAAATGCTCATCCGACTAACGCGGATGAGCATTTTTATTTTATGGTAATTCTGGCAGATCAACATCTTCCCCGTACTTATTTTTTAAAGCGGTATGAAGTAAGCGCACAGCCAATGATTTGTTACGAGCTAAGATCGGACCGTGGAAGTATGAGCCATAAACATTTTTGTAAATGACGCCTTCACCTTGGTCTTCGCCATTATTCCCATTACCCTTAACGATCGTACCAAGAGGTCGTTCACCTTCACCTAAGAAAGTACGGCCATTGTGATTTTCAAAGCCATAGTAGGTTTCACCAAATTCTTCGTTATGGATCTCGATATCCCCGATGAAACGATGGTTGTCTTGGCTTAGGGTATAATGATCCAATGCACCGATACCATCGATTTTTTCTCCATTTGCACCAATATAGTAGTGGCCCAGTAACTGATAGCCGCCACAGATTGAAAGAATGACCCCGTTGTTTTCGATGTACTTAATCAAGTCTTCTTTTTTATCTTGAATATCTTTTGATACGATTACTTGTTCATAATCTTGCCCGCCACCGATAAAGACAAAATCGTATTTATCTGGATCGAATTCTTGATAGATGCTGACGATCTCTGAATGAATCTCGATGTCCATTTGTTTGGCATAATAATTCAAGGTTAAGAGATTGCCGTTGTCGCCATAGGTATTCAATAAATTTCCGTATAAATGCGCTAAGTTCAACTCGTATTTAGCCACGATCCATACCTCCGTCAATGTAGCCTTTTTGTGCTAATTCTTTGCGTAGCTGTAAAACGGCTGTGTAGGTCGCTAGGATATACACATGCTCCGTCGGCAATAGTTTGATCTTTTCAATCACGTCCGTCAAATCTGCCGTCTCAATCAGCTTGTCTTCAGGGATCCCTGCGACTTTCAGACGAAGGGCCATGTCTTCGTGGCGATCTCCACCTGCGATCACTGCCGGGATGTCCATCTCAGCAAAAGCTTCATGATTGCCATCCCAGATCCAGCTGATGTCGATACCATCTGCATAATTGGCATTTAATAGAGAAACCAATGAAAATGGATAGGGAGCTAAACCAATCATGTCGATGACTTGATTTAAGCCGACCGGATTTTTTACTAAAACCAGCGTGCATTTTTTACCATCGATTACAAATTCTTCTTGGCGTCCAAAGACTTTTTCATCATAGCCAAGTCCGCGTTTGATCTTGTCTTTAGAAACGCCATAGTATTCTGCTACAGCAGTTGCGGCAAGGGCATTGTATACATTGTACATACCGCCGACTTCGATCTTGTAATCTTGCCCATCAATTACAAATTCTGAAGATTTATTATCCATTTCTTTCATCTCCGTTAATTTGTAATCTAATTCTGGGCGGTGGAAGCCGCAGTTTGGACAATAGTATTTTCCCAGATTGGCATAGGTAATCATTTTGTACTTTAAGATGTGCTGGCATTTCGGACAAAGCAAGCCGTCCGTATTGTAATGGGCATCTTGGTCTTTGTCAGGTAAATGATCGAAACCGTAGTATTTTCTTGGATTGACTGTTTCCAACGAATTAAAGATTGGTGAATCACCGTTACACAATATCGGGGCGCTTGGTGATTTAGCTGCGCCGTCCACGATCAATTTGTAGGTCGTATAGATTTCACCGTAACGGTCCATCTGGTCGCGGAAGATATTCGTAAATAGAAATAGCTCTGGTTTGATGTATTCTGTGACTTTGCTTAAGCTGGCCTCATCGATTTCAAGAACTGCAATTTTTTTGCCGCCTTTTTTTCCTTTGGCGTTTAAAAAAGTTGATACGATTCCCTGGACCATGTTGGCACCTGTTGGATTCGTTAATACATAATCAAATTCTTGTTTCAAAATATTAACGGTCAAGGCGGTAGTCAAGGTTTTTCCGTTGGTTCCCGTCACTACAACCACTTTATAATCTTTTACTAATGTATCTAAAATTTTCGGATCCATCTTTAATGCAAGCTGACCAGGATAACTGGATCCACCTTTAAAGAACGTTTTTAATACCCATTGGGCAGTCTTTCCGGCAGAAATAGCCACTTGACTTCGTAACCCCATTACACATCCTCCATGTCTGTAACAAATTTAATTCATCTTATCATATTTAAAAAAAAAGTTTAAATAGGTTTTCCTATTCTTAATTTTTCCATAGAAAAAGCTAGGGCAAAGTTTTGCTCCTAGCCAATAATAATCTTTTCTTCCGGAAATTCATAGCCTAAGTCCTGTGTTTCTTTTGGAACAAAGAGCATCAGGGTATACAGCATACCGACACGTCCGATAAACATCAAAACAGCGATCATGATTTTTCCGGTATTTGAAAGGTCATCAGTGATTCCTAAAGAAAGTCCAGTCGTTCCAAAAGCAGAGGTAACCTCGACAATAATGGAGATTAGCGAATGATCTTCAGTTGCAGTTAAAAAGAGAATACTAAACAAACACATTCCAGCAGAAAGCATGAAGACGACCACCGATTTTCGCACATCCTCTTGGGCGATTTTCCGACCAAAAATATTGATGTCATTTTCATTTTTCAAGAATGAGTACAAATATAGACCGATGATTGCGATCGTTGTTGTACGTATCCCGCCGCCGACAGAACTTGGAGAGCAACCAATGAACATCAATAATGAGAAAATAATCAAGGTTGTATTTTGAAATAGATTCAAATCATGAATTTGCAATCCGGCATTGCGAGTTGTCATAGAATAGAAGGACGAATTTAACCACTGATCAAACAGATTCATGTGAGCGAAGTTGTGGTCTTTTTCTAAAAGCCAAATAGCTACTGTACCGCCAATAAAAAGTACGAAGAAAGCCAATAGGGCGATTTTCGAAAAGAGACTAAAGCGAAAGGGCAGCCGTGATTTAGATTTTTTATGGTAAATCCAGCCATGAAAATCCATTAAAACGGGGAATCCGATTCCACCAATAAAGATCAGGACCATGATTGTCACGATGAAGAAAACATCATGAGAAAAAGGGATGATCGATTCACCAGTTACGTCAAAACCAGAGTTCGTCACTGCAGAGATCGCTTGATAAAATCCGAAAAAAACGGCTTCAGAGATTTTATGGTAATAGCCTGCTAAATAGAAATAAATTGAAAAGATAGTTCCGAAAAGAACTTCGATCGCCAGTAGCATAGTGAAGGTAATTCGGATCAAATTAACGATTCCGCTAAGGCGCGGCTGATTCATATCGGTCATGATTAGTTGTCGCTGTTTTAACGTGATCCGACGTTTGGACACGATAAAAAAGAAGGTAGTAATCATCATGATTCCTAAACCACCAATATGGAATAACACCTCGAGCATCAAAACACCAGCATCATTAAAGACTGAATTGATATCAAAGGTGGTTAAACCAGTCACTGAAATGGTCGAAATGGCCATAAATATCATATCAAGAAAGGGTACGTGTGAACCTGGTTCACGAAAAATTGGTAAATGAAACAAGATCAAAGAAAGAATGGTCATCGCTAAATAGTAGAAGACGATGATTTGAATCGAAGAAAATCGATTATTAAGCTTTTGCCAGCTTTTTTTGAGAAAACTTACTCGGCGATCAAAATTCATAGAAGACTCCTTCAATCAACAGTGGGAATTTTTTACAATAGAGATAGTATAGCATGCTTCCGTGAAAAAAACTCCCACCGTTTTGGTAGGAGTAGAGGAGATAAAGGTTGTGTTTGATTAGTTGTCTTGCGCAGTCGCTGCAATGTCGATTTCACGAATCGTAACTTCCTGTGGCATGTCATAGATAAATTTAACTGTCTCAGCAACATGAACTGGATCAAGTGTAATGCCGCCCATGCTTTCTTTCCATGCTTGATAATCTGTTAGGGCACCTTGATCAGTCACATGTGTAAGTAATTCTGTTTCAGCAGCGCCGGGTGCGACCAAAGAAACGCGGACATTTGAACCGGAAACTTCTTCACGAATTGTTTCGCTTAGACCGTGGGCACCAAATTTTGATGCGACATAGGCAGCATGGTTGGTAAAGGTTTTCTTACCCGCAAGAGATGACATATTGATGATTGTTCCCTGCCTACGCTCGGTCATACTAGGTAATACGATTTGCATACCGTTTAGTACCCCCATTACATTCGTGTTCATCATTGTTTGCCATTCTGCTGGATTTTGGTTCAAGACATTACCAAGTAGCATTACACCAGCATTGTTTACTAATAGATCTACTGGGCCAAAGACAGCTTCTGCTTTTTTGATGCTGGAGTCAAAGGCTTGGTAATCTGTTACGTCAACCTTTTCAATCATGACATTTTCGAAATTCAATGGTAGTGCTTCGATTTTTTCTACGCTACGTCCTAATAACAGTAACGGATTGCCAGCTTGATTAAAAAGTTTGGCGATCTCGGCACCAAACCCGGAACTCGCGCCTGTAATTACAACTAAAGATTTTTTCATATAAATTGCCTTCTTTCAAAACTATGATACACTGACTTTACTACTTGGAGTTAACTCCAGATCAAGAAGGAAGTTGAAAAAAATGAAATCTTTTTTGATTGGTGATATTTCAAAGATGTATGGTATCTCCCAAGACACTCTGAGATATTATGACAAAGCGGGCCTATTACCATTTGTTAAAAAGAATCAAGCAGGTCGCAGGGTATTTACTGAGGATGATCTTGGTTATATCGAAGTAATTGATTGTTTGAAGCGCTCTGGAATTCCTGTTAAGGAAATTGCGAAATTTATGGATTGGTGTGTAGAAGGTGATAAAACTTTGCCGCAGCGCTACGCTTTTATGGTGGAGCAAGAGGCAGTCTTAGAGAAAAAAATCCATGAATTACAGGCTCAACTTGATTTTTTACGTTGGAAAAAATGGTATTACCAAATTGCGAATGAAGCAGGAACGGAAAAAATATTTTTTAAAGAAGGTTCACGGCAAGTCGATAAGAAGTGGCATCAAAAGTATATAGAAATAACAAAGCCCGAATCTGAATAGGATTCGGGCTTTGTTGCTATGAAATTAAAACACCGATTGCTAAGAAAGCAAGGATCAAGATAATAATAGTGATTAATAATTTTGTAACAAATTTTATCCACTTATCAAAACCAATATTAACGACTGATAAGGAAACTAAAATCAATCCAGTTGGGGCGATCAATCCGATCAAGCCTTGTCCCCAGTTATAGGCATCAATAATCAATGCACGATCAATCCCAACAACATCAGCCAAAGGCGCCATAATTGGCATTGATAATACCGCCAAACCAGAGGAAGATTGAATGAAGAAACCTAAAATGACATAGACTAGGAACATAAACCAAATGAAGACGACATTGTTCATCCCGCTGATGGCATTGCTGAAGAAGTTCATGATCGTATCACTGATAAAACTGTTTTCCATCACGATACCGACCGAACGAGCTAACCCGACAATCAAGGCAACCCCTAATAGATCCGCAGCACCAGTAACGAAGCTGTTGATGAATTTCTTTTCTCCTAACCCTGAGACGAAGACTAGTATATAAGTAACTGCTAAGAAGACTACTGCAATCTCGGTAAAGTACCAGCCTAGTTGCTGCACGCCATAAATCATCACAACAAAGCCTAAAGCAAAAACGATCAATGAAAATTTTTGGCGATTGGTAAAGTCTGTATTTTTCTCACGAGTTTGATCACCTAAAAAACGTTCACGATCACTTTCTGCTTGATCAGCAACTAATGATGCGGCTGGATTCAAACGAACCTTTTCCGCGTAACGAATCGTATAAAGGATCGAGATGCTAATTGCAGTCACCCACATCAAAATACGTAAAGGCATGCCATCAGTAAAACTGATTCCTGCCGCATTTGAGGCGATGACCGTAGAGAAAGGATTGATCGTAGAGCTCATGGTTCCTATCGCAGTTCCCAAATAAATCGTGGCGACTGCTGTTAATGTGTCGTAGCCAGCCAATAAGAAAATCGGGATTAGGATCGGGTAAAAGGCAATGGTTTCCTCTGCTAAACCAAAAGTAGTCCCGCCAATGGCAATCAAGGTAGTCACAATGACAATCAGCCATTTTTGTTTTCCCTTTAATTTTTCGGAAAGACGCATCATGCCAGCATCCATCGCTCCGGTAGCATTAACGATTCCAATAACACCGCCTAAAATCAAAATGAAGATCATAATATCGACACTTTCAGTAATTCCTTGAACCTGAGATTTTAAAAATTGAGTGATAGTTCCAACCACACCACGCTCAGGCTTTTTGATTCTTTCATAGGAATTAGGAATTGCGGCTGGACGATAAATTGTGCCATCTCGAAATTTGTCGACTTTAATGTGGATATCATATTTATCCAATGTTTTCTGTGTTGCCGGCTCCATGATCGTTTTATCCTGAGCATCTGTAATCGCGAATTGATCTTTCCCGCTGTCATAACTCAACGTACTGTACTTGCCTGAAGGAATAAAGAATGTTAGTGCTTGAACCAAAATCAGTACAATAATGATAACTGTGTACGCAGAAGGGAAACTCCGCTGCTTCTTTTTACCAGATTGTTGCATGAAAATGCCTCCTAGTTTTATATTAATAAAAATAATTACCAACGAAAAGTATAGCACTGGGCCCTTATATTCTTAAAAAGATAGCCTGTGAGTTTGTTGAAATTAATGATTGATTCTTCTAAGATGAAGTATTAATGAAAATTATTACTGTAAATAATCTGGCTTTTCCGCTATAATACGATAGGAACAAAAGGGAAAGGTGACAAGAAATGGCCCAGCTTTTTTTTAAATACGGTGCAATGAACAGCGGTAAAACAATTGAAATACTAAAAGTCGCTCATAATTATGAGGAACAAAATAAACCAGTAGTATTGATGACTAGCGGATTAGATACACGTGAAGGTGTGGGAAATATCTCTAGCCGAATCGGACTGAGCCGTCCTGCTGTACCGATTTTTTCTGAGACCAATATTTTTGAATTTATTAAAAGTCTTGACTACAAGCCTTACTGTGTATTGATCGACGAGTCGCAGTTTTTAACAAAAGAACACGTGATTCAATTAGCGAAAGTCGTAGATGATTTAGACATTCCAGTTATGGCCTTTGGTTTAAAAAATGATTTCCGCAATGAAATGTTTGAGGGGTCAAAATACTTACTATTGTATGCAGACAAATTGGAAGAGCTAAAAACGATTTGCTGGTTTTGTCATAAAAAGGCAACGATGAATCTACATTACATTGATGGTCGTCCAGTCTATGAAGGCGATCAAGTCCAAATCGGCGGCAATGAGGCCTATTACCCCGTTTGCCGTAAGCATTATCTACATCCAGAGATTACCAATCCTGCTAAATAAAATAGTTAGTAGACATAGCCGACAAAAAAATTACATTAATATGAATTAGGAGGAGTTTTATCCATGTACGATCAATTGCAAGCAATCGAAGATCGTTATGAAGAGCTTGGAGAATTACTGAGTGACCCAGAAGTCATCAGCGATACGCAGCGCTTCATGCAACTGTCAAAAGAAGAAGCCAATACTCGTGACACAGTAGAAACCTATCGTCGTTATAAAAAAGTGATCGAAGGCATCAGCGATGCTGAAGAATTATTAGGTGAAAACCTAGATGCTGAGATGGCTGAAATGGCAAAAGAAGAACTGTCAGATTTGAAGAAGGAAAAAGAAGTTTTAGAAGAAGAGATCAAGATTCTTCTGTTACCAAAAGACCCAAATGACGATAAAAACATTATTATGGAAATTCGCGGAGCTGCTGGTGGAGATGAAGCGGCACTATTTGCTGGTGACCTTTTCAATATGTACCAAAAATACGCAGAAAACCAAGGCTGGAAGACGGAAGTCATGGAGGCCAATGTTACTGGTATCGGCGGATACAAAGAAGTGATCATGATGATTACAGGGGACAACGTCTATTCGAAGCTGAAATATGAAAGTGGCGCGCACCGTGTTCAACGTGTACCGTCAACGGAGTCTCAAGGTCGTATTCATACATCGACTGCGACTGTCGTGGTTATGCCAGAGGCTGAAGAGGTTGAGATTGATATTGCAGACAAAGATATTCGGACAGATATTTATCATGCATCTGGTGCCGGTGGACAGCACGTCAACAAAACGGCATCTGCGGTTCGTTTGACGCATATCCCTACTGGTATCGTCGTTGCGATGCAAGACGAACGTTCTCAAATCAAAAACCGCGAAAAAGCAATGAAAATCTTGCGCGCACGTGTGTATGATAAAATTCAGCAAGAAGCGCAAAGTGAATATGACGCAAGCCGTAAATCGGCTGTCGGAACAGGCGATCGTTCAGAACGTATCCGTACGTATAACTTCCCACAAAATCGTGTAACGGATCATCGAATTGGGTTAACGATACAAAAATTAGATCAGATTCTAGCAGGCAAGCTTGATGAAATTATTGATGCTCTAATTATGTATGATCAAACGCAGAAGCTGGAAGAGATGCAAAATGGCTAAAACTTACGTAGAAGTCCTATCTGGGGCTTCTTCTTTTTTAGAAGCTAACGGAAAAGAAGGTTATGCAATCGAGTATCTTTTTCTGGCTCGCAAAAATTGGGATAAGACGCAATGGCTCATGAATATGAGAAACGATATTTTACCAGATGATGAAGCAATGATTGAGAAAGATATTGAGAGCTTAATGAAAAATATTCCTCCGCAATATTTGTTAGGCTATGAATATTTTTTTGAACACCGTTTGAAGGTGACCGAAGATACCTTGATTCCGCGACCAGAAACAGAAGAATTAGTTGCTTTATGCTTATCTATGACTGAAAGTAAGAGGAAAAAAGTTGTAGATATTGGTACAGGAACGGGCGCCATTGCGATCAGTTTGAAATTAGCGCGACCAGATTGGCAGGTAACTGCTCTTGATATTTCACAAGAGGCGTTACATGTCGCAGAGGAAAACGCAGAAAACCTACATGCAAAAATTAATTTCAAACGAAGTGATGTACTATCTTCAATGAATGAAAAACAAGATATTATCATCAGTAATCCTCCGTATATCAGCCAAAGTGAATGGGCTCTGATGGACGAGAGTGTTCGAACCTATGAACCTAAGTTAGCACTTTTTGCGGAAAACGACGGGTTAGCTATCTACCAAAAAATCGCTGCAGAAAGCCGAGATCTTTTGCAGCCAGCTGGTATGATTTTCTTAGAGATTGGCTTCCAACAGGGGCGAGCGGTTCAAGAAATTTTTCAAAAAGCCTTTCCTGAAAAAAATGTACGGGTCCATCAAGATTTATCAGGAAATGATCGGATGGTTGTCATTAGCTAAAAATTATTTTTAGTGTAGAAAATAATAAAAGAACATTGATGCGACAATGCTAAAAAAGAAAAAAAGTTATCAACATGGTTATACACACTTGACAACCGCGTTATCCACAATACGGGGATAAGTCAGAAAAGAAAGTTTATAAATGAGGAAAGTTAGAATAAAGGAGCTGTGGAGAAGCTGTGGAAACAAAAATTTATCGAACAGATCAAATAAATCAAGCGGCAGCACTATTGCGTCAAGGAGAGTTGGTGGCTTTTCCTACTGAAACAGTCTACGGACTAGGTGCTAATGCACTTTTGCCGGAATCAGTGAAGCGAGTATTTACGGTCAAAGGACGTCCCAGCGACAACCCGCTGATCGTTCATGTTTCAGATTTTTCGATGACTAAAGAATTTGTGGAAAGTTATCATCCATTGACTGAAAAAATTGTTAAAAATTTTTGGCCCGGTCCTCTAACATTGATTTTTTCGATTAAAGCTGGGAGTTTGAGTACGGTCGTGACCGGTGGTTTATCCACAGCGGCTTTTCGAATGCCCGATAATAAAAAAACATTATCTTTAATTGAAAAAACTGGTGCACCTTTAGTAGGTCCAAGTGCGAATACGTCAGGTAAGCCAAGTCCAACAACAGCAATGCATGTTTTTCATGATTTAAAAGGGAAAATTGCTGGGATTTTAGATGATGGGGCAACACAAATCGGGGTAGAATCGACGGTGTTGGATTTAAGTGGAGAAGTGCCGACAATTTTGCGTCCAGGTGCAGTGACAAAAGAAAAACTGGAAGAAGTTTTGGGTATTGAAGTTCCTTTAGACAAACATCTAGTCAAAGAGAGTGAAACACCGAAAGCGCCCGGAATGAAATATAAGCATTATTCGCCTGATGTGTCGGTTTTAATGATTAAACCGGGCGATTGGGGAAAAGCCATCGCTTGGGCTGATACAAACGGGAAAAAAGTCGGTTTACTAGCGACGCCTAAAATTGCTGATAGCTATCCTTCAGCAGATCGCTTTGTTTTTGAAGACGACTCAATTGAGGCGGCCACTCGCGGATTATTCAGCGGATTGAGGGCATTGGATGAAGCCAATCAAGCGGATATAATCTTTGCCGAAGTCTTTCCAGAGGATCATTTAGGCCTAGCCTATATGAATCGGTTGAAGAAAGCAGCAGCACAAAAATATTTTGGAGAAAAGTAAACAAAAGATTCGATTATCTGCTGAATCTTTCGTATACTTAAATCAGAAAATTGAAAGGTGGCGTTGGGATGGATTATAAAACACTAGATCCCGAACTATGGGGAGCAATTGAAAATGAGGCGGAGCGTCAAGAGCAGAATATCGAACTGATCGCTTCAGAAAACATCGTTTCAGAAGCTGTAAGAATGGCACAAGGTAGCGTCTTGACAAACAAGTATGCAGAAGGGTATCCTGGCCGACGTTATTATGGTGGTTGTGAGTTTGTTGATGTCGTAGAAAATTTAGCAATTGAACGTGCGAAAGAATTATTTGATGCAAAATATGCGAATGTGCAAGCACATTCTGGTTCACAAGCCAATCAAGCGGCGTATTTTTCTTTGATCCAGCCTGGCGATACTGTTTTAGGAATGGATTTGTCAGCAGGAGGTCACTTAACTCATGGCTCACCGGTGAATGTCAGCGGAAAGCTGTATAACTTTGTTAGCTATGGCGTGGACCCTCATACAGAGACGATCGACTATGAAGTCGTTCGTATTTTGGCACGGAAACATCAGCCTAAACTGATTGTCGCAGGAGCGAGCGCTTATAGCCGGACGATTGATTTTGCCCGTTTCCGTGAAATTGCAGATGAGGTAGACGCAAAATTGATGGTGGATATGGCTCATATCGCAGGATTAGTAGCAACTGGTTTACATCCTAACCCTGTCCCATATGCAGATGTTGTAACTTCAACAACACACAAAACCTTGCGTGGACCACGTGGCGGTTTAATTCTGACAAATGATGCGGATATAGCTAAGAAGATTAACAGTGCTGTTTTCCCTGGATTGCAGGGTGGGCCTTTAGAACACGTAATCGCAGCTAAGGCTGTGGCCTTTAAGGAAGCATTGGCTCCTGATTTTAAAGAGTATAGTGAACAAGTTCTAAAAAATGCACAGGCAATGGTTAAGGTATTTAATCAAGCACCTGAAACTCGTGTGGTATCTGGCGCTACGGATAATCATTTGCTTCTGATTGAAGTGACAGGTTTTGAGCTAACTGGACGTGAAGCAGAAGAATTGTTGGATAGTGTGCATATTACCGTTAATAAAAACTCCATTCCTTTTGAATCAAAAAGCTTTAAAGAGACTAGTGGTGTCCGAATCGGAACTCCAGCCATTACTAGCCGCGGTTTTCTAGAAGAGGACGCAAAACAAGTAGCAGAATTAATAATTGAAACCTTACGTTCTAATGGAGATGAAGAGAAATTATTAGAGATTCGCCAGGCAGTATTAGAATTAACAGAATCTCATCCAATTCAATCACATTAGACTAGTTTTCTGACACTAGTTGTCTTATAATTAGGAGAAATGCAGAATAAAGGATGTCTTTTTTCTATATTATCTTTAGAGAAGGGACCCCGATGAAAATTTCTCTCGTTTTTCTCTATGAAAAATGAACACTTCAAAATGAGTAAGGAGCAATTTATTATGGGTAAGTTTCAAGTAATTGATCATCCACTGATCCAACACAAATTAACGATTATTCGTGATAAAAACTGTGGAACGAAAGTTTTTCGTGAAGTAGTTAATGAAATCGCAATGTTGATGGCGTATGAAGTTTCACGAGATATGCCATTGGAAGATATCGAGATCGAAACACCGATCACATTATCTACACAAAAAACGTTATCAGGTAAGAAAGTTGCGATCGTACCAATCTTACGTGCGGGTATTGGTATGGTGGATGGTATTTTAGAATTGATTCCGGCAGCCAAAGTTGGACATATCGGTATGTTCCGTGATGAAGAAACATTGGAGCCGCATGAATATTTCTTCAAAATGCCTGAAGATATCGACAGCCGTCAATTGTTCATCGTTGATCCGATGTTAGCAACTGGTGGTTCAGCGATTATGGCCATTGATTCATTAAAAAAACGTGGCGCATCAAACATGAAATTTGTTTGTCTAGTTGCAGCGCCAGAAGGTGTAAAGGCATTACAAGATGCTCATCCAGACGTTGATATCTATACAGCTGCTTTAGATGACCAATTGAACGAACAAGGTTATATCGTTCCTGGTTTAGGAGATGCTGGCGACCGTTTATTCGGAACAAAATAAAAGAACAAACGTGGTCGATTTCATTTCGATCACGTTTTTTTGAAAAAAAGAAAGTACGCCACAATACTCGGCGTGCCTTCTTTGCTTTAGATGTGTAGCTTTATGAATCCTTTAAATCTTTTCCATTTGTTTATAATTGATAACGACAACGCCATTGGAATGACTGATTAATTCTTCGTTGTCTTGCTTCTCATCGATTTCAACGACGGCTGCGTTTTTCAATTGTTTAGCGATGACCCCAGTTTGGGATTTGCCGCGAATGGTGAACATGACGTGTGTCTTGACGGGAAATTTTTTCCCGAATTCAGAAGGATCAACGTGCGTCTCTATTTTGCCAAATGTAGCCATATTTTTTGAACGCCCCCTTTTTTCACATACCTTATTTTAGCACATTTTCAAGTTTTTTTCATGTAATCGCTTTTTGGGAAGAATCTTACTTTACTTTTTCGTTGAAGTTTCTTATAATTTCTTTTGTACGAATCGCCAGCTTAGCTCAGTTGGTAGAGCAACGCACTCGTAACGCGTAGGTCACAGGTTCGAATCCTGCAGCTGGCATTTAAACTAAAAGACAAACCTTATTATATCAAGGTTTGTCTTTTCTTTTGTGCCAAACGTGTGCCAAATCACTTTTGACTTTCATATATTTCATCGAAAATTGATTTAATGTGGTCATCTTCTCTTTCTTCTAGTTCTTTCACTGCATGACTGTAAACTTCCATTGTGACAGCTAAATTCTTGTGTCCTAGGTGTTTTGACACTGCCATAATGTTAACCCCCTTAAATATTAAAACAGAGGCGTGCGTGTGCCTTAATCCGTGCATAGTGAGGGGAGTATCAATTTTCAGTTGTCTTAGGAGTTCTTTTAGTTTTTTGTTAGCAGCATTGTTTGAAATCAATCCTTCTTTTGCGTTGTAGAAAACAAAGTCATATTTAGGATTGATTTTCATTTTTTTGAATAGTTCTTTTTGTTCCTTTTTGAAAGTCTTCATAATCTCATTTGTTTCTCTATCTAAGGGTACTTTTCGAATAGACTGCTCATTTTTTGGTGGTACAAAGCCATGAGTCTCCGTGTAATCCCACGCGCGATCCACGAATATTTTTCCACGTTTTAAATCCACACGATCCCAAGTCAATCCAAGTAATTCGCCGAATCTCAATCCAGTTGCCGCAGCAACAACAATCATAAATCTAGAAGCAAAGTGAGCATCTAATCTTTCTTTTGCCAAATTGACTAATGCTTCAAACTCTGTGAAGTTCAAAAATTTATCTTGTTCGCTCAAGCTTGGAGCCTCTCCTTTGATGACAGCTCCTTTTGTAAAGTCAAAAGGGATAATACCTTCATCTACGATATTTCTTAGACTTGCCTTTATTTGAGTGTTAAAACGTTCAACGGTGGCATCAGCATGTTCCTTAGAAAATTCATTTATGATTTCTTGGTAATACGTTCTAGAGATTTTTTTAATAGTATCATCTGGAAAATACTTTTTTATATTCATCAAAGTATTTTTATATTTCCTGAATGTGACATCTGAAACTTTCCCTTTTTTATAGACATTCATCCATTGTTCGAAATGATCAGAAAGAAGAACATCTTTACTTGTTACTTTTAGGCCTTTAGCAAGTTTTGATTCTATTTCCCCAGCTTCTGCTATAGCCTCTCCTTTTTTTGAGAAACCACTTTTTCGAAGCTTTTTATATTTCCCATCATCGTCTTTATAAGAAATTTCGTATTGCCATGTTTTCCCACGTTTTACAAATCTTGCCACCCTGATATCAGCCCTTTCCGTGGACAGTATGTTCTGAATTTGTGTAAAAAGAAAAGCCCGAAGGCTAATCTTTATTGCAATTTTTGCATTTTACCGTTTGTCATATCCCATTGAGCGTGCATAGAATCAAAGTTTGCGCCAGCTGAACTCATAATTCCAGTGAATGTTACTTTATCACCGATATTAAATTCATTTGTATTATTTAAATCTTTTACAAAGATTACGTATGATGCTGACGGACTAGTAGAGACTGAATCAGTCCAAGACTGATTAGAAAATTTATTATCAGCAATAACGGCAATTCGTTGACCCATAGGTTCAATTACAGTACCAGTGAAGGTGAAAGTTTTTCCTTTTATCAATTTAGAAAATACTTTTGATTGGTCAGTAGTAGGGGTAATTGAGTAGTATTGATCCACAAAGCTTTCAAAATCTTTAGGATTTGTCGAAAGGTATTCTTGAAACTTATCAATATTAACATTATTGTCACTTGAGCTACTAGCTGTAGAACTACTATTTTGTTTTTCTTTGCTATTAGATGCCTTTTCAATAGAACTTACTGTGGTAGATGAACTACTTGAATTTTTCGCTTGTTCTTTGTTACCGGAACATGCAGTAAGTAATAATAAAGGTAAAACCACTAAACAAATTTTTTTCATTTTAACTATTCCTCATTTCTTTTATATACTAATTTGTAAACACTCAGAAGAAGAGAAGGTTCCGTGTTGCAGCACGAGCTACTTAAATTGAGTTTTCGTAATCATAAATAATTTGTTTCTCTCGTGTAGAATGAACGCCTGTAAGATACATCCTAAATAATGTTCGATCACCAAGATATTGAAAATTTTTAGTGGCTCGTACAGCCGTTATTTCACTCATTCCGCAACTGTAAATGTCAAAATCGATAAATCGATTATACAGAGCTTGCTGACTGATATGACATTCATCTGAAATCAAGCGAAATGATTTATTGCTTCTCATATATTTTACTAACTTAATGTCAGGCAGCATTATTACACCTGCTCCACCATTAGCTAATTTCTCTAGAATCCACTCTTCTTCGTTATAGAAAGAAGGATTATTGTCAACGTTGAAAAACTTTTGTGTCTTTTTTTTCATATTCATATCGAAGATACAATGAATTATCTCGTGACAAGTACTAAAGTTAAAACGTCTTTTAAAAACATCAGGATTTAGAAAAATGCAAATACTTTTTTTACTTCTAACAGTAACCCCAAGAAAAAACTCCTCATCAATTATTGGAATTTCCGAGATTATCTTGATTTTGTTTTCTTTAATATAAGAAGATATAAAATCAGAGAAAGTATATTCTTCAGGTTCAATATTTTCTTTCAACAAAAACTGATTAACTAATAAATTAATAAGTGACAAGCGATTGCCTTTTAAATCTTCCAACATTTACACTCCCGAGCTACTCATTTTCCTCATCGTCTAATTCTTGCATGGTTTTTGAAATAAAACTCATAAGATCCTTAGTTTGTTTTCTATAAAGATCACGTTTCTCAGGAGCAACTTCTTTTTCACCTTTCCTGAACATCATAATAAGCTCTTTTTCATAATCATCTTCGTCTTCAATGTGGCTAGGAGTGAAATGAGGGTCATCGGTTCTTCCCAGTAGATAGTCTACGGAAACATCAAAGTAGTCTGCAACTTTTTCTAATCTGTCAGATTTTGGGCTCGCTTTTTTCCATTGATAAAAAAGATTTTCGCTAAACCCAAGATCAGTAGCTACTTTTGAAACACTTATGCCTTGTCCGTCAGCCAATTTTTTAATTCTTTCAAAGACTGTCATATCAACGATTCCTTTCGTCGAAGAACTAAATTACAGAAAACTATAGAAAACACTTGACTGAATTTATAGTTTGCTATAATATAGACCTCGTAAGATAAATAGTAAGAAAAAAGCAAAAGGAAAGACACCTAATTAAAATAAACAATTCGAGGTCGCCAAACTTAGAACGTCAATTTAATAGGTTTAACCAAGCTTATTTAACTATGATTTCATTTTATAGTTTTCTATAAAAATGTCAATAGTTAAACTAGATTTCTTACTATTTATCTTACTAAACTGTAAATGAATAGAGGTGGAAACATGCCGGAATCAACAAATGGTCGTGAGAAGGTTTTAAAGTTTATCGAAGAATCAGGAACAACAATCGTTGATATTGCAGTGTATTACGGAATGACAAAGCAGGATGTAACCAGCTATTTGACAGGGAAATTAAAAAATTCAACTGCAGCTAACAAATTAGTTTTAAAAATTATTTCGGATTTTCGAATTAGATAGGAGAGGGAGGAAATGGCAACTCAACAAATTGAAGCCAAAGTGACTATTGATATTCCTGATAATTTAATTCTTGTCGAGAGGGTCCGGCTAAAGGAATTAGAAGATAAAGAATTTGCCGGTCAAACTTTTACAATGAAAGATTTTTCAGCGAGAGCAAATCGATCATCAACTTGGCTTAAAGACAACATTTTAAATAATCCTTCATTAATCAAAAAGCTTGATGTAGAAAATGGCGGATGGGTTTATTATCCATATTCTCAAAGTGATCGCTGGCTATTCAAGTCACAAGGACTGATTGAGTTTATTGATAATGAGCTTTGGAAGTACCTGAGGAGGGAAACATGAGACAAGATTTTGAGTTTTTCTTACCAAGAGACGTCGCGCAAAAAAGAGCAAACCGGAAAACGAAAAAGGCAATTTTAACAGGTGCAATGGTTACAGCATTTCTTTTCAAGGCATGGGTTACAGGTTTTGCTTTGTTGGGAATTGTTGCCATAGCAAATATTTTTCAGAGAAAGGATCGATCATAGTGGAACCAGTTCAAGAATATTTTTTCGAAAATAATATCGAAGTATGGAGAATGACCAATACAGGGGTTGTTATCTATTACAACACAAGCGATGGTGAGTATTTTCAGGATGCAAACCAGAGGCTATACAAAATTGTTAATGGCAAAAAGGTCGTTGTAGATCTGTCGGTTAACTCAAGTGTATTTTCGGATAATCCTGAAACTTTATCGAATTACCGCCGGGAACAATTAATCCTGAAACTTAGTTATGAAGCTTTGGTTAAGTCACGTTTGGTGGTTCAAGACTTGGAAAAAAGCAAAATGTATAAGGACTATTATCAAGAAGGTAAAAAACTACATTGGAAACTCGCTGAAGCACGGGAAAAAGCAGAGGAGTTCTCCAAGCTTTATGACGACTTGGCTCGAGAGCGAGTATCTCTTGTGGAAGTTGAGAAAGAAGGCTAGCTAATGGGTAAAAGAATAAATCGTTATCGCATCAAAATTCATTATAAAGACGGCAGTAAGCTAACGGTAAATGGTCGTGTTGCTGTCTGGCGTGATGAAGAGTTTAAGGATGATTTGGAACGTGTAGGAGAAATCCTTGATAGGAGTCGCATTGGCTGGGACGGCTTCATGACTCTAAGAGGCGAACGAATCGAGGAAAACAAAATTATTGAAGCAATTAAGAAAGGCGATGCTGAAATCGTTGAGTGTAAACAAACCTATTAACAATGAAGGGAGGTGGGGTCAGTGTTAGAACTTACAACAGTCAACGGGTTCCGAAGAATGGTGAGGTTAGATCAAATTACGCAAATTGCTGAGCTACCGGATTCCAAAAGATCAAGTACAGTGGTTTCTTTAGAAAATGGTGAAACAGTTTTTGCGTCAAACAACTATAACGAAGTTAAGCAAATGTATGAAATGCACTTTATAGAAAAACAAGAGCCTACCTCGGTCGCACCCGAGATAAGCCATAACATAAATCATTAAATTTATAGCTACATTGTAGCACCAATTAGGAGGAAAAGGAATATGAAGAAATTTAGTGTAACACTTAGTGGAGAATCAATGGAAGAAGTATATGCAGCTGCCGCAGAGTTGGCGGCAGGGATCGGACCAGTAAAGTCGCTCATCATGGACAAGGCTCAAAAAGAAAAGGCACCAACTAAGGAAAAGCCGGAAGCGGAGAAGACCGCCGTAGATGACGATGAACCAGAAATCGCTACTCAAAACCGATGGATCCAGCTGGTTGATGGCACGATGGTAGCAATTAAAAAAGGCGAAGAGTTACCTGCACCAGAAGATCGTGGAAAAAACGTGACGAAGAAAGAATATCAAGCTTGGGAACAGGCACAACTTTCGGGAAAAAACGATGACAAAGAAGATGGTTTTGAAGACGAGGATGACGATTTTGAAGATGATAACTGGACTACATCCGACGTGAAAGTGATCGATTTTCCAACCTTCAAACAAGTGGTGAAGCTGTTTGGTGATAAAGATGTAGATCGTGCTAAAAAATTAATGAAGAAGCACAGTAAAGGAAATTCTGCTAGCATCGGTCAATTTGAGGATGATGTCGAAGGACGTGCCGCAATTGATGCCGAACTAAAAGAGAGATGGAAGAACTACGAAAAAGCCGTTGCGAAAGTGACAGGCGAGTAATATGCCTAGCGAACACGCCTTACTTTCAGCAAGTGATGCAGATCGGTGGATCCATTGCCCTCGGAGTGTTCGTCTAACGCAGTCTTTCAAAGATTCGGGATCCGCTGAAGCAGAAGAAGGAACAATCGCTCATGCTTTAGCGGAGTTGAATCTGCGCTTCGAATACGAAGGACCTGATGCGGGAGAAATAGTTGAATATAAACAATTACAGAAGAATCCTCTTTACAACAAGGCAATGGCTGATTACGTTCGAGAGTTCGAAAACGTTGTTCATGAGCAGTACGCCGAGGCAGTCAATGCTTTCGAGGAGATGCGGCCTTCACAAAGGAAGTATTTGAAGAGTATCGGGGTTAAAGAACCGTTAATTTTCTTTGAAGCCCGCGTTGATACGAGCGACTACATTCCCGAGGGCTTTGGAACAAGTGACGTGGTGATCATAGGAGGAAACAAAATGTTCATTACTGATCTAAAGTACGGGAAAGGCAAACCAGTTTCGGCGTTAGACAACCCGCAGCTCAAAGCCTACGGGCTTGGTGCAATGAAATCTTTCAAGAAGTATATGGATTTTGTTCAGGATATTACCTTTACGATTGTACAACCACGGTTGCATGATCGTTCATCAACAACGATCCGTTCCACTGATCTGATGCGATGGGGCAAAACCGTTTTACGGCCGGCTGCTAATAAAGCATATTGCGGTCAAGGCGAACTATTGGCAGGGTCTTGGTGCCAATGGTGTCCGATTAAAGATGTCTGCAAGAAAAGAGCAGAGACGTTACTTGCAGGCGTGGACTTTACTCCTGAGGAATGGCTGAGCCCTTCAGAAGTGGCGGAAATCGTAAACAAAGGATCTGAGGTTAAGCAATGGATCGATAAAGTAGAGAAGTATGCATTAAAGCTTGCTATTGAGGGAGTCCACATAGATGGTTACAAAGTCGTTCAAGGCAGGTCTGGTAAACGAACAGTACGAGACCCAGAGGCACTAGCCATTGACCTTCAGTTCGAAGGGTACCCTGAGGAAGATATCTACAAACCTCCTCAAATGAAAGGGATCGGCGATCTAGAAAAAACACTTGGCTTGGAAGCCTTCAGCGACCTAGTAGGACCGTATTTAACACAAGCTGAGGGGCAACCGAAACTAGCAAAAGAATCAGACAAACGTCCAGAGTGGAAGTCATTCGATGCTTCACAAGCGTTTGATGATCTATCCAATGAATAAAGAGAGGAAGTAATTAGATGGGAACAAGAATTCAATTGAGAAATGTACGTTTAAGTTATGCAAATATTTGGAGACCAGTAGCACCAGCGAATGATCAGAAGGCGGAACCAAAATTCTCCACTGCCCTATTGATCGACAAACGCGACAAAAAGAATATGGGAATGCTAAGCAAAGCAATCAAGGCGGCGACAGAAGAAGGAAAAGCTAAACTTGGACGTATCAACCCTAAGAAGTTCGATAGGGGAGTTCGCGATGGGGATGACAAGTTTGTTGGTGATGACGAAGATACCATTTTAGATGGATATGAAGGCATGTGGTATATCAACGCTAAGGCTGGAGAAAATTACCCTCCGCAGATCGTTGATAATCGCCGACGTGAAATCACAGACGAAAGTAAAGTATACAGCGGATGTTATGCCAATGTGTTTGTTGAGCTATTCGCTTATAACAGCCAAGGAAACCAGGGTATCGGCTTTGGATTGTTAGGAATTCAAAAAGTAGCCGATGGCGAACCTTTAGGATCAACATTTAGCTCGGATCTGTTCGATGAGTTCGATGCAGACTATGAAGATGATGACGATCTAGGTGGAGAATTCGATGACTTTGGAGGCAGCCGTCGCGGGGGCGGAAAACGCAAGCGAAATGATGAAGATTTTGGTGACGATGGATCCGAAGACTTTGATGATTTTGAAACAGATCGTCGCAGCAAGAAGACAAAAAAGAACCGCCGCCAACGTGATGAGGATTTTGATGAGGACTTCGAGGACGATGATTTTGGTCCCGATCGTAACCGTGGAAGAGGTCGCAGAGGACGAAGCATTGATATAGATGACGATGATCTGCCATTTTAAGGAGCACTGAGCAGGGGCGGGCAAGTAGCCCGTCCTATTCAAATGAAAGGATGTGAGTGTATGGCAAAAGATCGTTTAAGAATCAAGATCAATGACAATTTAGAGATCGCCGCGCGAGATGTTCGGAATATTGAAGTACGAACCACTATATTTGAGGCAAAAGATGGTCAGAAAGTAGCGCGGACTAAAACCGCGTATGCATCTAATCTTGCAGGAGCGATTAAAATCTGTGAAAACGAACTTCCAATATTTAGTGAAGCGAAAAATTTGGAACAACTAAAAGCTCAGTTTGATCAATTTACAAAACGAATGAAAGAAATTGTGGAACAGTACAAACTTCCTAATGCAAAAGAATTCTTAGGAGATGCAAAAGAAAATCCCAAAGGTCTCTATGGTGAGGATCTTCGAAAGGAAGTAGAGCCAGACTGGGATGACGATAATTCTGATGAAACTCCTTCAAGTGATGATAACTGGGAAGATGATGACGATGACTGGGATTGATGCATCATGTTGCGAGTAGAAAATCCATACAGAGGCAAACGAGTTCTCTCGATTGACATTGAAACTTATTCAGAAACAGATTTGAAGTCCTGCGGCTTGTATGAATATGTAGACGATCCATCTTTCGAAGTTCTGATTTTCTGTTATGCAGTTGATGACAGAACGGTTAAAACGATCGATCTAGCCCAAGGTGATGAAATTCCAAGCCAAGTGTTACATGCATTAATGGATCCTGATTATATTAAGTCAGCACAGAATGCTGCTTTCGAGTTGTACTGCTTATCCAAGCATATCGGAAAGCAACTTCCAGTAAATCAATGGATTGACACGATGATCATTGCTGCATACCTTGGCTATCCGCTATCGCTAGATCAATTAGGAAAGGCCATCAACGGTCACGGAGATCAAAAGGATGCAAAAGGTAAGAACTTGATTAAGTATTTCTCTATGCCTTGTAAGCCCACGAAAATTAATGGAGGGAGAACACGAAATTTCCCTCATCATGATCCAGGTAAGTGGTTAGAATACAAGCTTTACTGTCGGCAGGACGTGACAACAGAACGAGCAGCTCGTGAGTTCATGGTTTCGAGATATGGAATTGATTGGGAAGACATGTCCAACTGGTGGATTGATCTGAAAATTAATCGACGTGGGGCGATGATCAATCGGCGATATGTTGAGGGTGTCATTGAATTCTATGATCATTTCAAATTACGGGTCATGCAACGGCAGAAACAAATTACACAGCTAGCAAACCCAAACAGTGTCCCTCAACTTTTAGAATGGTTCCGAGATCGTGGCATAGAATTGCCCAACCTTCAGGCGGCAACGATCGAAAGCCACCGAAATCATTTTCAAGCGAAAGGGCTGGTGCTTGAAGATGAAGTCCTGCAAAACCGACAGTTTCTCTCAAAGTCTTCCATATCAAAATATGAGCGAATGCTTCACTACACAACAAATAATCCTAGACGACGGGCAAGAGGATTATTCCAATATTATGGTAGTCATACGGGACGTTGGGCAGGTCGAGGGATCCAGTTACAGAACCTTCCTCGGATGCACTACTCGATGGAAGAATTGAAGGAATTGGTTTACTTAGTCCAGCACCAAGATTTTGACTTCTTGGAGATGATTGTTGACAGTGTTCCGGAAACGATCTCCGCATTAACTCGAACTGCCATTGTTGCTCCAAAAGGGAAACTCCTGTATGTGTCCGATTTAAATAGTATAGAAGCTCGTGTCAGCGCTTGGATCGCGGGTGTTGAATGGCGGCTGAATGTATTCAAGACAACCGGGAAAATCTACGAATCTTCCGCTTCGATGATGTTCAATGTACCCGTTGAAGAGATCACGAAAGATAGCCCGCTTCGCCAACAAGGCAAGGTCGCAGAGCTGGCGCTCGGTTACGGTGGCGGTGCTGGGGCGATGGCACAAATGGACTTCGGCGGTAAAGTTCGACCAGATCTGTCCGATGATGCAAAACGAGCATATGCGGAGAAAAACAAGTTGGATCCAGATGATCCGATTGATTGGGCTTCCTTGGAGGATCTGATGATTGAGGACAATTATGACCGTCTCAAACGGCTCTGGCGCGAAGCGAGTCCGGAAATCCCGACCATGTGGCGCACACTAGAGAACGCCGCAATAAGAGCCTATAAGAAGAGGGTACGAGTGGATATCGTAAAAGGAATCTATTTCGAGATCCGAAGAGGAACTCTGTTTATTGGATTGCCAAGTGGGCGCGAGCTTGCTTATCCAGAAGTATATCTAAAAACAAAACTTGTTAAGCCGAAAGGAAACCAGAAATTTCAACCTTTCGAACGCGATGTGATCTATTTTAAAACACTTGTTGCTGGGCATTGGCGAACTGAACAGACATACGGTGGAAAGCTTTTCGAGAACATTGTCCAAGCGGTCGCTCGTGATATCCTCATGGATGCGATCCGTTACATCGAGACAACCGATTGTCCGTTTCAAGTCGTTGGTCATGTACATGATGAGGTGATTACTGAGGCACGTGAAGGAGCTGACTTAGAAGAGTTGAACAATATATTAAGAAGACCAGTGAAGTGGGCCGATGATGATCTTGTACTAGATGCCGCAGGTTTTATCAGTCCATTTTATATGAAAGATTAGAAAGGTGGCATTGTAATGGCCCTATCGAGTAGCCAAAAAGAAATTATTGTCGGACTAGACAATGATCGAAAACTGACAATCGCCACAGCACCGTCGGCGCAAACAAAGCGTTGGAAAAATGTGGAAATAGGCTGGTCCGATCTTGCCAAGAAACTAGCGACACCGACACGAACGCAAGAGCTATATAAAGAGTTCGTGAAGATGTCGAAAGCCCAACAAGGGAAAGTAAAAGATGTCGGCGGCTTCGTTGGAGGTTCTTTGGCTCAGGGTCGTCGACTAGCAAACAATGTAAGCTGGCGATCGATGTTAACCCTTGATTTGGATAACGGCGATGCAGATGTGTTGGATGACATCAAGCAAGCATTACACGGTTATACCTATGCAGTGTATTCGACACACAAGCATCGTGCAGATGCGCCGCGACTTCGGGTTATCGTCCCATTACTGAAAAATGTAAAACTTGAACAGTACGAGCCGATCGCTCGACGCATTGCGGCAGATATCAATATCGAAGCGATGGACAAAACAACTTATCAACCGTCTCGACTGATGTTTTGGGGATCCGTTGCGAAGGATGGAGAATTTGTTTTCCATGTGGAAGATGGCGACTATTTGGATCCTGAGGAACAGCTTGATCGATATGACGATTGGAAAGATGTATATGCTTGGCCACATGCTGCCGATGAGATGGCCAATGTTAAGCACTTAGCCAAGAAGCAGGGAGATCCGTTAGAGAAACGCGGGTATATCGGCGCCTTCAACCGAGCATATCGGATTGAGGATGTCATAGAGAAATGGCTACCTGATCAATACGAATTTTTCAAAGAGGATCGTTATACTTACTTGGATGGATCCACTGCAGGTGGTTTGATTCTTTACCAAGACGGACTATTTGCATACAGCCACCACGGCACTAGCCCTACTAGTGGACAACTAACGAATGCGTTTGATTTTTTACGGTTGCATCTGTTTGGTGACTTGGATTTTGATGTAGCGCCAGAAGTCCCAGCAACGAAGCGACCTTCTTATAAAGAGATGATGAGTTTCATCCATGACGACGAACAGACAAACTCAGAACTTGTGGATCTTTCTGAATTACCATTTGATGTGTTCGATGATTCAAAACAGGACGAGGAATTTTATGATCAGGACGATGACTGGATAGACGATGACGACGATTGGGAAGACTCCAATACGAGTGCCAAGCAAGCGAAAAAGTGGCTCGCACAATTATCTAGAGATGACAGAGGACAGATTGAGTCAACAGGTATAAATGTCAAAATTATTCTTAGCAATGATCCCAACTTAAAAGGGAAAGTTGCGATTGATGAATTTTCGCGGCGTATGATCATTCGAGGAAAGCTACCATGGGCTAGATCTGGAAGCGACTGGCTAGATAGTGATGACGGAAGCCTGCAGATCTATCTTGAGCAGTATTACGGCGTGGTTGGTCCGAATAAAATTATGAACGCGTTGAATGAGATTGCTTTAGAGAATAGCTTCCATCCTGTGAAGGAGTATCTTGATTCTCTGGAATGGGATGGTAAGAAGCGCATAGAGCAGATTTTTCAGAAGTTCTTTGGCGCAGAGGATACCGAGTACACAAGAACAGTTTCAAAAATTCATTTTGTGGCAAGTGTTGCCCGTATTTATCACCCGGGGATCAAGTATGATACTGCCATTGTGTTTGTCGGTGGTCAAGGGCTAGGAAAATCGTATTTTATCGATAAGCTTGGCAAAGGTTGGAGTAATGACAGTTTGCAACGAGTAGACAACAAGGATGCCTATGAAGCCTTAATAGGAAGTTGGTTGATCGAGTTGCCAGAGATGTCGGCGATGAAGAAATCCGACAATGAAACAATTAAGCACTTTCTATCGAAGAGAGAAGATCGTTTTAGATTAAGCTACGGCAAACGGACAGCTACCTATGAGCGAGCTTGCACGTTCTGGGGATCGTCCAACGATTTGAACTTTTTAAAGGATACAACAGGGAATAGACGGTATTACCCGATTGGCTGTGACAAGGAAGCACAGAAAATGAAAAGCTGGAAACATCTGACAGACGCGATGATCGATCAAATTTGGGCAGAAGCAAAGACGCTCTATGAGGAAGGTTTTTCAATTTATCTTCCTGAGGAACTGGATTCGACCGCTGAGCAGGTTCAAGCGCAATATACAGAAGAAAGCCCGATAGTTCCTATAATTCGGGAATACCTGGAATATCCGTTATGTGAAGAATGGGAGGATATGTCTCCAGCAGAACGATCGTTGAATTTCAGACATCGAACAGATGATGAAATTAAAGAGATGATCAAAGAGGGGGCAACGGTGAGACAGGAAGTTTGCACGGCGGAGATTTGGACGGAAGCCCTTGGGAAAGAGATTGACCGGATGACTAGATTGGATAGTCGGGAGATCACAGGTGCGCTATTACAGATAGGCGGTTGGAAACGAGCATCGAAAGGAAAACGATTTGGAGTCCATGGTGTGCAGAAATATTTTGAGCGTCAGTATTAGAAATCAATAAGCCGCTAAAAAGCAACTTATTGATTAAGCCATTCTCCGAGAGACAATTCTGACCAACCATGAGAAGGTCTTGCTGGACGAGGAGGTCTCGCAGGAGTGGCAGGACGTGCAGGTCGAGCAGGACGTGCAGGTCGCCCTGGTCTTGCAGGCGTTGCGGGTCGTGATGTACCTGATACGAAGTCAGATTTCGGGCACCAAAGATAGACTCTTCCGTGTCTGTCGAGACAGTTATATTGGTTTAATTTACCAAGCCAATTGTTGTCGTCTGCAGATCGTATATTGCCGTTTTTTACAAAGGCTATCCAATTTAAATCCGTATCAAAGATGTGTTGAATTCCATCTCTTAATTTTAGCCAAGCCACAAGTTCTGAATTTGAATCATAAAGCGGTAGCATAGACATTCTATCACCTCCTTTTAATAGAATTCTAATACTAAGCTGTCGGAAAGACAAGACGATCCTGATGAATTGACCGACAATCCAACTTAATGATAATTGAAATGTATGAAATTCTACGGCAATTTCGTGGAAAACGATTTTTTACAGGTCATGAAAAAATATTAGGTTACAGTAACACGGTCGAAAAGCCTGACATACCAAGGTGGTGTAACTTAAATTTTCGTAGGTTACGGCTTAGGTTACACCTATTAGGCTTGATGTAAAGCTATTTATTACCTTTCTTGTAACTGTAACCTAAATATGTTTAATTAATATGTGTATTTCATATATACGTAAGAGGATTTAGCAAAACGCGTGCGCGCGTATATTTATATAGGGAATTGAGGTTACAAAGTTACATTTCCTTAGATAACACGATACGAGATACCGTAACAAAAGCAATCCGAGGTGTAACCAAAGAATATTTTTAGGTTACAGTGCAGTGCATAAATTCAGTTATACCAATGTAACCAAAAGGTTAAAACTCTGATTTTTTAAAATAAATCTTAGTTATTTAATACAGAAAGGTTGATCTGATGCAGATTGAGACAAGAAAAGAGGGAGCAACGTCTGGAGATCTCAGAAAACTCCTTGAAAATTATGGCGGACTCTGCTGGAAAGTAGATAGTGATGCAGGTGTCCCCGATCGATTTTGTGGATTGCCTGGGTGGTCATTTTTCGCAGAAGTGAAGAAGCAAGGTGAGGAGCCGAGACCACTTCAACGTAAACAGATAGAGAGGTTACATCTTCTCGGGCTTGATGCGTTTAGTATCGCCGGAAAATCGGGGCTAGAGGAGTTTGAACAGGAATATCTAGCTAACCGCTTCGAGAAAAAAGAAAAAACAGAGGTGAGGCTTCTTGACTACCCAGACTAGAGAGCACCTAGTCATGCGAAATTATCAACGCTATAGCGCCAATATGGTTGTCAAAAATCCTCGCTATGGGTTATTTCTCGATATGGGAATGGGTAAAACGATCAGTGTGTTGATGGCGATTGATTATTTGATAGACACATTCCAAGTCAAAAAAGTGTTGATTATTGCACCACCACTTGTGGCAGCTGATACATGGTCCGATGAGGTAGAGAAATGGGATGCGACTCGTCGATTGAAGGTCGTGAGTCTAGTAGGTAATCCGAAACAACGAAAAGAAGCTTTAAAACAAGAAGGTGACATCTATGTTCTGAGTGTGGGGACATTTGACTGGCTTGTGAAAGAAGTCGGCGTAATGAACTGGTTCTTTGACATGCTGGTGATCGACGAGGCTTCTATGTTTAAAAATCCGGACGCCAAGCGAACCCAGAACCTGCGAAAAATCATTGCACGTACAAAGAGATTTGTTGAGTTGACCGGGACGCCCGCTCCGAATGGACTTCTAGATATTTGGACGTTGATCTATATGATCGACGGAGGGAAACGACTAGGCAATAATTTCTACCAATACAGATCCCGATATTTTCTCCCAGCGAAATCGAAAGGTAAACGCGTTTTCTCTTGGTACTGTCCGAAAGGAAATGAAGTACTCATCCATGAGAAGATTGCAGACGTTACCATGAGTTTAAAGACAGAAGACTGGATCGAATTGCCTGAACTTGTCGAGAACGTCGTTAACGTCACTTTAGAGGGCAAAGAACGTAAATTGTATGACAAGTTTAAAAACGAAATGCTCTTGCAGTTTGATGAAGGAGATATCACGGCGTCGAATGCGGCTGTCTTAGGAGGAAAACTCCTGCAGATGGCAAATGGGGCAGTCTACAACGAGAATGGTGATATCCAACCGATCCACAAGAAAAAGATCGAAGCCCTTGAACAGATCATCGATAACGCGAATAAGAGTCCAATGCTTGTGTTTTATGCCTTCAAGCATGACGAGTTGTTGATTGAGAAAATGCTGAAGAAGAAAAAGATCATCTATGGCAAAGTAAAGAATAAATCAGATCGTGAGAAATGGAATCGCGGAGAATTGGAAGTATTGATCGCTCATCCCGCAAGTGCAGGGCACGGATTGAATTTACAATACGGCGGACACCGAGTCACTTGGTACGGATTAACGTGGTCATTGGAGCAATGGCTACAAGCCAACAAACGGATCTGGCGAAGTGGTCAGAAGCATGCAACGATCCTGAATATCATAAGAGCAAAAGGAACATTCGACGATCGTGTGATTGATCGGCTACGAGGGAAAAAGCTGACTCAGGATCGCTTGATTGAAGCGGTAAAAGCTGAAAGGCGAGATATTGTAGCCTAATGGAAGGTTTGAAGGAGGAATATCATGGCATCTTTTGAAATTAGTTGGGAAAGAAAACAAGAGGTTAGTATTGAAATTGAAGCTGAGACACCTGAGGAAGCGTACAACATATGGACTACGGGGGATTATGGTTCTGTACCGGATGTAAATGATGAAGACATCATTGGGAATTATGTGGAAGTAGATGGCGAAACTTATTATCTAAATCGTTTCGAAAAAGTAAGGTTTGGTTAGTGACCACTATCACGAAAAAGAAAAGAGGATGATGTATGAATAAAAAAGATTTCTTAGCCAATGTGGACAAGGCAATAAATTACGGATGGGGGATCAAAGTATTTGTAAATATGCCTGATTTACCTAAGCCGGAAATCATTTGTAATCCACCAGAAAATGTTGTAGGCAAGCGAGAATACTATGACAAGGCTTATGACGATGACATGAGATTAAAGACGTTTGATCAAATTAGTATCAGTGCCATACAATTTCTTAATTTGAAATAACCGCATCTACCATTCAGGAAACAAAAAACAATGTATCGGAGGGAGCAGTTTTGGGGAAGTCAAATGGAATTACTAAGCATCAACTTGAGATTATTGCAGCCGCTTCTGCTCAAGAAGCAATATTAGCGTATGAGAAAAAAGCTACGAAACAGAAAAAAGAAGTAAAAAAGCGTAATTTGAGAAACACAGAACTGCTTCTAAAAAACTATATCAAATTGAAAAATCTTTGCGAAGAAACAACACAACAGAGTATCCCAGAGGATTATCCGGAGTTTAGTCTAGAATCGTTAACCCTAGAAAGTCTTAGCACCTATCGGGCGAAAACCCTAAAAATGATGAATCATGTTGATAAAATGCTGGTGTCCTATGAATGGCATTGTAAACGAGGCTCAGTGGAGGAGCAGCGACGATACAAAATTCTTAGGAAAAGATACTTAATCGAAGATACTATGTCAGTGAAGGAAATCTGTGAATTTTTCAATATTGAACAAGGGACTGTATATCGAGATACTAGAGCCGCCATTAAAGATATGTCCGTCCTTTTGTTTGGTATTGACGCAATCGACTTCCAATAACGTTAAAAAAAGTTTGAAAAAAAACGAAGGTTTTATGTGTTAAAATGGTAATGTGAAATTGAAGCGAGATATCAAAAGGTACCCATTTTGGGTGCCTTTTTTTTGCGTTTTCAAGGAAGGAGTGTGGCAGGATGGCCAAATTAACACCCAAGCAGCAGCTGTTTGCAGATGAGTATTTGATTGACTTGAATCCCACGCAAGCCGCTATTCGCGCAGGATATAGCACTGATTCAGCAGCTGAGATTGGATACGAAAACCTGAAAAAACCTCATATTCGTGCATATGTAGACAAAGCCAAGGCAGAACGATCTAAACGAACGGGAATCAACCAGGATCGCGTGTTGCAGGAGCTTGCAAGGATCGCTTTCGTCAAAGTTACAGATTTGGTTGATCCTGAGTCTGGGGAGGTTTCTGATTTTGCTTCCGATGATGATCTAGCAGTTATCCAGGGCATCAAAGTTAAAAAATCGGTGACTGAGTTTGGGGAAAGCGTCGAACGAGAAGTTAAAATCGCGGATAAGGCGAAGGCACTCGATCAACTAGGTCGCCATCTTGGAATGTTCAACGACAAGCTGGACGTTAATGCGAACATGAAAGTGACTTTTGTGGACGATGTTCCGGAGGATGACGATGACTGAGACGAAGATTTCAATGCGTAAGGTGTTGGGGAAGGGGTATAATCGTTTTTTCTATTGTCGCAACTTCTATCGAGCTGTTAAGGGTTCACGTGGTAGCAAAAAATCAAAGACAGCTGCCCTTTGCTATGTTCACGATATTCTAAAATATCCTTGGGCGAATTTATTAGTGATCCGTCGTTTCTCAAATACGAATAAACAATCAACATACACCGATTTTAAGTGGGCTGCGCAAAGATTAAAGGTGCTCCACTTGTTCAAATTCAACGAGTCTTTACCAGAAATTACAGTAAAAGCCACAGGGCAAAAAATTCTTTTCAGAGGTTTGGATGATGAGTTAAAGATCACGTCAATTACCGTAGATGTAGGGGTGTTATGTTGGGCATGGTTTGAAGAAGCATATCAAATCGAGAATCGCGAAAAATTCGACACAGTTGTTGAGTCCATTCGAGGGACGTATGAAGCTGAAGATTATTATAAACAAGTCACAGTCACTTTTAACCCGTGGTCAGAACACCACTGGTTGAAGGCGGCTTTTTTTGACGAGGAAACCAAGCTAAAGGATGTCTTTAGTGATACAACAACCTTTCGGGATAATGAATGGTTAGACGAGCAGGATAGAACGAGATACACAGATCTGTATCGCACCAATCCTCGACGAGCTAGGGTTGTTTGTGACGGCGATTGGGGAATTGCAGAAGGTCTTGTTTTTGATGGCTGTTATGAGGTTAGAGACTTTGATCCAGAGGTCAAGAAAAAGCAAATAGGCTTAACCATCCACGGCATGGACTTCGGATTCACCAATGATCCAACAACACTACCTAGTGCAATCTATGATGAGAAAGCTGGAGAGTTGTGGATCTACGATGAGCTATATAAAAAAGGAATGCTGATCAAGGAGATTGTTCGAGAAATAGAGCAACGAGAGTTGATGAAAGCTGTTATTCGAGCTGATAGCGCGAGCCCGCAAATGATAGCAGAGTTGAAAAATAGCGGAGTTACTCGGATTGTAGGAGCAAAGAAAGGACCTGATTCTATTGAACACGGTATCGCGTTCATGCAAGGACTAAAAATCTTTATCCATCCTCGCTGTGAGAAGACACTTGAGGAATTTAACACGTACGTATACCAACAGGATAAAACAGGTAAGTGGTTGAATAAGCCAGTTGATGACAATAACCACATTATCGATCCGTTACGTTATGCGTTAGAGCCATACATGAAGGCGCAAAACGGATGGCTTTACTAGAAGGGAGTGAACGCCATGGATCCAAAATATTTTCTATCCGATAATCCGAAAACATTAGCAACGGCAATCAAGCAGGCAGTTAATTCGGATCGAGTAGCATCGTATAAGGATAAAATGCGGCAAGGAGTCCGTTACTACAAGTACAAACACGATATTTTGAAGTTTCGACTGTTCTACGTTGATAATGAGGGCAAGATGCATGAGGAAACAAGTCGTAGCAACATAAAGATTCCACATGCTTATTTGACAGAGTTGATTGATCAGAAAGCACAGTATTTGCTATCCAATCCAATCGAGATCACAACAGAACAGCAAGGGTTGCAGGAATTCCTTGATCAGTACATCGACGAAGACTTTCAGTTAATGCTTCAAGAAGCTGTCGAAGGTGCTAGTCAAAAAGGTTATGAGTTCGTGTATACGGAACTTGGAGAGGATCGCTTGAGTTTTTCTGTCGCTGACAGCCTGAAAGTAATTGAGATTCACGATGCGGATAACAAGCTGATTGCAATCATTAGGTATTACGACACGGATGTTTACAAAGAAGGCAAGACGATCAAGGTTACTAGATCAGAGCTGTGGGATAAAGAGAAGGTTTGGTATTTCGTCAGCGAGGGCGACTATATGAAGACCTTCAAACTAGATCCGAATGTGCAGGTTAATCCTTTGTATCACGATACCAGAATTGATCCTGAGACTGAAGAGGCTTTTGGTCGTTCGATTGGTGCGGCTCTAGGCAAATCGGATTTCATCCCGTTCCTGCGTTTGGACAACAACAAATATAAAACGACAGATCTTGAACCTATCAAACCACTAATTGATGATTACGATCTGATGGCATGCGCATTGTCCAATAATTTACAGGACTTTGACCAGCCGTTTTTTGCTGTCAAAAACTTTTCCGGCGATAACTATGAAACGTTGATCAATAATCTTCGAAGTCGGGGGGCTGTTGGAACAGGCGATAACGGCGGGCTAGAAGTTCACACCGTCAACATTCCTGTCGAAGCTCGTAAGGAAAAGCTGAAGGTCGACAAAGAGGGTATCTATAAATTTGGCATGGGCTTCGATTCTTCCCAGGTCGGTGATGGCAATGTGACAAACGTTGTGATTCAGTCTCGTTACACTTTGCTGGATCTGAAGTGTAACAAAATGGAAGTTCGGCTACGAAAGTTAGTTAAGCAAATGCTTGAACTGATTGTAGCTGATATTAACGATCGACATGGCAAGTCTTATGATACATCGGATATCGAGATTACAATTACTCGTGACACGATGATTGATGAAACAGAGGTCGAAGAGCGCGAAAAAACAAAGGCCGAGCGTAAACAGGTTGAACTTGATACGATTCTGGAAGCAGCTGCGCGCCTCGATGATGATACTGTATTAAAGGCCATCTGCGATCTTCTAGAACTCGATTATGAAGAAGTGCAGCGGATGGTAGATGAGCAGGATTATAAGGAACCAATGACGAAAGAGGGGGAGGAGGATGACGAGTAATGAAGAAGAAGTCAAGGCAGTGGCGGTTGAACTTGCTACACACTCGCCCTATAGTTTCGTTGATGCTTTAGGATATGTAACGGGATATACTCATCAGGCAATGTGCTTGGGATACACCTTTGAACAAGCTATGAAATATTTTGATGAGGGTGCGCCGATCGAAGTGTTGATCCTTGGAAAATCGCAACGTTTTAGAGGTGAGAGCCTTGAACAATTATCAACGTGAGATAGAGAAACTTCTCCAAGCCTCTGAACGAAATGTCAGCAAAGAGCTTTATCAGATGTACAAGAGCTTGGCTGATGATATTTCAAAAGAAATCGTCGAACTACAGAAAGAGATTGACGAAACGGATAAGTTTCCCAAGAAGCTACAGAAGGAACGTCTCGAAGCGATCCGGGATCAAATGGATCGTAAAATTCGAATAGTCGAACAGGATCAGAAGTCTTCTATCTGGTCTTTTTTACGTTATAACGGTGATACGGCATATAACTCACTATTCTATGAGTTCGAAATGTCAGAAAAGATCCCGCTTGCCTTTGGTATGCTGACAGACAAACAGTTAAATGTCATTATCAATACACCAGTGGCTTCTCGGAAGCTCTCAACTCTAACGCGAGGAAGATGAAGAAAAACCTTAACAGGGTGCTTATAAAGGGCTTTGGGAAGGGATTATCAACTGAGAAAATGGCACGACAGATCTCTGATATCGGTGGTGCTGAATACCGACGAGCGATGAACATTGCTAGAACAGAAGCAGGCCGCGTGACTGGCGTTACTCGGCAACAGTCACAGAATCATGCTAAAGAGCTAGGTGTGTATGTCAAAAAGGAATGGATTTCTACCTTAGATGGCAAAACACGTCATAATCACCGCGAACTTGACGGCCAGATTCGAGAGGTCGACGAATACTTTGAGATTAACGGACGGCGAGCTTTGCAGCCGCACATGTTTGGAGTCGCTTCGGAAGATGTCAATTGCCGTTGCGTTTCTATCTCTGTTATTGAAGGGTATGAACCTTCGTTACGGCGTGACAATGAGTCTCACGAGGTTATGGATTACAAGAACTATAATGATTGGTTAGGTTCAAAAGCAGCATCCTCTAAAACTATCGTTTCTGAAAGGATTGGTCAGCGAATTTCATTTCTCGAAAAAGAGTTGGAGAAATTTGAAAATGAGGATTGGGGAAGTCTTTCAGAGGATGAAATAGAATTGTTATATTACAAGTATGAGAAAGAATTATCTCAACTACTTGAGCGTCAAATGTTGTATAATAATGGTGAGGCATTTACCACTGATAAACCTACAGAAGTCAGAAAATTCTTCAGCTTGCAAGAATCCCATAATCAGTGGCTGAAGTCTTTATCTGATGATGATAAAACATTAATTAGGGACTACACCCGTACGGCCTATAAAGAGTTTAATGAGATATTACGTACTAGCTCAGAAGATTATTTTAATAATCCCCTTTATAGAGGTACGCCTGAGGCCTATCGGAGACAACAAATTGAAAATGCAAAAAGGTTGCCAGATATTCTCAATGGATATATCCCTGAAAGAGATTTTGTAACGTATCGAAGGATTGCGGGCTCGTTTGATGAACTTCCCAAAATCAGTGATGTTGAGGTATTCGATGATGGATTCATGAGTACCAGTTTATTAGAATCTCAAACGAAGCAGTTCGGGGGGACCTATTCAGAAGTCTTTTATAAGATATACGTCCGAAAAGGCTCAAACATCGGTGGCTACATTAGCGAACTTAGTCGATTTGAAAATGAGCAAGAATTTTTGATTAAGCCCGGTACTAAATTCAGAGTCCTTAAAACGGAGTCAAAAAGAATGTCTGACGGAATCATTCAAATCATAGAAATGGAGACGGTATAAATGAAAAATGGCAGCAAAACAATGAGATCATATATCACGCCGTCTTTAAGAGAGGCGGATAAAAAGACGCTTGGAAAAATTGGTGTGGCCTCATTTGGCTCATTATTACCTTATTTACAGCAGGAGAAACCTGAGATTATTGAGGACTTTCTACTGTGGACGGATACTGCTGAAAATGCAGAAGTTGATCGTCAAATTTATAAATATATCGTGAATTATGTCGAGGCTTTTGATAGAAATGACGAAGGCAGGGTCAAAACTTCAAGTGGGCTTTCAATCACCCTTCAAAAACCTGCAAAAAGAGTAATGCCTAGCGAAATTCTTAAAAAAGTTGAATCAATTAAACAATAGCACTTAGTCATGAAAATGATTGAGTGCTATTTTTGTGCAAAAAATGGAGGTGTAGAAATTGGTTTATCGACCGAGGTATTTGGATAAAAAACGAAATAAACCTATCAAAAAGCAACCGGTCCTCATGAATACACGGATCGAACAAGGTAAAGTGATCATGTACTATTCGAATGGTTACCAGTTGATTTGCAAGAAGAGACATATAGAGTGCTATGACTCGGAAGAGAAGCTGAAGTGGTGGCTTGGTGCTGATGGAAAGGGTGAGATATTTTGAAAGATTTCAACGAAGTGATTTTATTATTAGAAGTTCATAAAGGTTTGGGCCATGCATACAAAAAGGCAATCGAAACTGAGAACAGCACGCAATGGAAACAGAATCCAATCCGAAACAGCAAAGGCGATTTAATCAGCAACGAGCTAAAACCAGTTTGGAATGGCAATCATGCACATGTTGAAGTGGATTGTGATGGTAAAAAGGATGCTCTGACAATCTCGATGATTTCTCACACGTTACCGAATTTACTTGAAACAACGAGCTGGTATGAGCGTTTGGGAGCGACAGTTATTTATAAAACAACCATTTAAGAAAGGAATGAGTATTATGTCCTTAAGCATCAATGGCGAAGAAATTGTTACTGGAAAAATTAAAGGTGAGATATTTAGCAGTAAACCTCTGTCAGTGAATGAAATACTTCTTGAAGCCACGATTGAATTTCTGCATGAAATTGATTCTAGGGAGATCGAGACAATCCAAATCAATTCTACAAAGTACGATGATCACTCAAGAGGTGTCACGATTGAAATTACTTATCCACCCGAGACAGAAGAGACTTTGTTCAGTGAAAGTCCCAACCCTCTCGGAGAGATAGTCAACAAAATCGGAGAAGATATAAAAATTTCGCCTGACAGTAGCTTTATTAAGCCTTCTGAAAGCAATCCAGTTTAGCATATAGAAAAGTTTTAGGAGTTGAGTCTTAGCAAAAGCTGAGGCTTTTTATTTTGTCCTAATTATGACGGTAAACTAATTAATTCGGCAGGTCTGCCGTAAAAATGGGCCAACCCACGGTGTCGTTGCACCGTTAAAAAACGTAAGGGAGAAAGAAAAATGAATAGAGAACAATTGAGAGCACTTGGATTAAGTGAGGAACAAATTGACGCGGTAATGGCTGATCATGGTCGGGTCGTGCAGGGCATGCAAACACGATTGACGACTGCTGAGAATCGAGCGACCGAATTAGAAGGGCAGCTCGATCAAGCTACTAATAGCGAAGAGATTCAACAATTAACGCAGCGTGCAGAGCAAGCAGAGAGTCGTGTTTCAGAGCTAGAAGGACAAGCGACACAGCGAACTATTGATGATTTGGTGAACACTGCATTAAGTGAAGCCGGAGCAACCGATATTGAGTATGCGCGTTTCAAACTTGGGGATGTGGAATTATCAGAGGATGGAAAGTCTATCACAGATTTGGATAATCGAATCAAAGACTTACAAACTCAGATTCCCGACTATTTTCAAGTGTCTGATCCAAATCAGGAACCGCCTGCAGGAAGCAATCAACAAGATCCGGATCCGATTAATAACTTTCAACGGATTAATCCTAAGCCTGGCAGCGGACGTCAATCAGATCCAGATCCAACTCAACAAATGATCGATGCTTTTATGTCAGATATCCCGCAACCAACAAACAAATAATAGAAAGAAGGAATAACAATGCCACTTAATTATGCAGAAGCCTACCAACAAGGCTTAGAACAACGTTATGCAGCAAATGGATTGTTGTATACACAAAAATTATGGAATTCACCATCAAATGGGAAGTTAAAATTTACGGGAGCCAGAACAATCAAGCTGCCTAAATTATTGATCAAAAATGGTCGTAAGGATCGTACACGACGAACCATTACCACACCAAGTGCGAACTACGAAAATCAATGGGAAGAGTACACATTGAAAAATGAGCGCTATTGGGATACGCTAGTGGATCCCTCAGATATTGATGAAACTAACTATGCAACTTCTATTGCAAACATTACAAAAGTCTATAACGACGAGGAAAAGATCCCCGAAATGGATAAGCAGATGACTTCAACCTTATTCACTCGCAAAAATACCATCGCCACGGGTCAAGGTATCGAACAGATGACTTTAGATGAAACCAATTTCTTAGCTACTTTCGATAAATTGATGACAGAAATGGACGAGAAGGGCGTACCGTCAGCGGGACGTACGATTTTTTGTACACCAACCGTGAACAAGATTATCAAAGGTTTGAAGGACTTTGCTCGTACAGTGCCAGTTCAGAGATCAGACGGGTCAATCAATCGAATCATCAATCGAATTGATGACGTGACGATCGAACCACCAATTCCATCTGATCGTATGAAAACTTTATACGATTTCACGACTGGTGCGGTGGCTGATCCAACTGCGAAACAAATTCATTTCTTCCTGATCTATATTCCTTGTATGGCGGCTCCGCAAAAATACAGTTTTGTTGGACTAGATGCGCCCTCTGCGGCTAGTTCAGGAAACTATTTGTATTACGAACAATCTTATGACGATGTATTGTTGTTCGAAACAAAACACGAAGGCTTGGCTTTTGTCATTGATGCCTAAGAGGAGGAAATCGAAATGAAGGTAAGAAAAGAAAATCGGGTCTTGACCGTGGATGAAGCGGACAAGGCCTTTTATTTATCTGAAGGTTACGATGTTGTTGAGCTAAATTCTGAATCAAACCAGTACGACATTGTTGAGGAAGCAACTGGCGGCAAAACTTACTCGGTAGCGGAATACAATGCTTTGAAAGCTGAAAACGATGAGCTCAAAGCGAAAATCGCTGAGTTGGAAAAAGATACTGACTGGAATGAGCCGCCAACAGAACTGTCTCGTGACGAGAAAATGGCGGCACTGAAGAAATCCGAAATTGAGTTTCCGGGTAACATTAGCAATGAAAAATTGAATACATTATATGCTAAACACTTTGAGGGAGACGGCGAGTAAGCTGTCTCCTTTTTCTTACGGAAGGAGTGCAGCAGATGATCATTTCTTTAGAAGAGGCGCAGAAAATCTATCCTGATGTTGCGCAAGAAGATCTTGACGGGATTGAAACGGCTATAAGACAAATCACAAATAATCCCTTTCAAAATCGTAAGGCACGATTTCATGAGCTCCGATTCGAAACGGATAAATCATTGACCGTTAATCAGAATGTTGAAGGAATCGGAAAAGGAGATACAATTCAAATCTCAGGGAGTAGGTGGAATGATGGCTTATACGTTGTTTCTGAAATAGAAGGCAATACTTTAACTTTTGCTGAAGCTCGTTTTTTCACCAGCTGTGATCATCAAGCTTTTATCACGAAAATCGAGTATCCTACGGATATTATTGCTGGAGTGAAAAAGCTCTTGAAATATGATTTCAAAATGTCAGACAAGATCGGGTTGAAATCCGAGACTGTATCTAGAATGTCCAAGACCTACTATGACCAGAATAGCACAGAGACCATCAGCGGTTATCCGGCGGCAATGATGTCCTTTGTTAACAAGTATCGATTGTTGAGGTGGTAACCATGCTACCATTTGAAATCTTGCGAGAAGAAGATACCGGTGAAGTTGATGAACGGAACAATCCAATTATGGAATGGACTGTAATTCACACTCTGGAAGGCCTGATGGACATGATCACTGGATCGGATGAACAGACATATCAGAATAGTCTCATTGCAACCTCTCAGCAGGTTCTAATCTCGGAGGACACTTCTTTTGAAGTGCTGACCACCGACCGAATCAAGAACCCGCGAACGGGGATCGAGTTTGAAATCACCTATGTCGATGACGTTATGGAGCTGAAGCATCATATCGAAATTTATTGTAAGAGGTGGACTTGATGGTATTCAAAGATAATTCTAGCCAAGCGAAACAAGCGATCAATCAAGCGACGATCCGCTGGTTACTTTCAGCATGTATTTTAGTTCAAGGTCAAGCGGTATTGTTGGCCGCGGTTCAGACAGCTCGACTGAAAGGGTCCATTGATTATCTCGTTGATGAAAATGAATTGGTTGGGTATGTGGGTACCAATGTGGAATATGCAGTCTATGTTGAATTCGGGACCGGTGAGTTTGCGGAAAATGGCCGAGGAAGAAAAGGCGGATGGGTCTATCAAGATCCATCAGGCGAGTGGTTCTTTACATATGGGCAACCGCCACAACCCTATCTCAGACCAGCTTTTCGCCAGAAAAGGAATCAGATTGAAGCTTTAGCAAAACAGATATTTGGAGGGATTGGATGAGTGAACGGATCAAAGTAATTAATTACTTGGAATCTCTTTTTCGAGAATTAATCCCCGAAAGTTATTACATGAGAAATAGAAAGAAAGAGGTCAAATATCCATACATGACATTTACTTTGTCTGGGGAGCCTATTCGGTTTCAGGGTCAAGGATTTTATATTGACATGGATATTTTTGACAACAACAAGAGCAGTGATGTGGATCTACTGAATGCGGTGTCTGCAATAACCGAAAAATTCCCAGATCGTCGACCATTCAATCAGCTAACGGATGATTTTCTCGCTCAGATTGAATACCGAAGTGATACTGGAATACCAACAGGATCAGATACCTTACAGAGACACACACTGCAGCTTTACATTAAGATCGATTGGAGGAAATAAAATGGCTACTATTAACGGCACGGATTTGCCAAAAACAGGTTATACGAAAGATACGCCTAAACGATTTCAGTTAAATGCCGGGGCTTTGCTCACCAATTTAGAATATAAAGAAGAGAAGTGGGTAGGTAATCTTTTAGGTGCTACTTCGGGAGGATCTAATATCAGTTTAGTAAATACGTATCGGCAAGCAGAGATCGACGGAGTATTTACGGCAACAGTAGGGTCAGATAGCATCGAGTCATCTGAGGGCAAGTTTGAAGTTAACATGATTGAGTGGACTGCTGATAACCTTAGAATGGCTTTACTAGCTGATAAGGTGGACTCGGATGGAAAAACTTATCCTGCTGGCTATGAAGTGATTACTACTCGACGAGAGGTAAAGGAAACAGATTATCTCAAAAACTTAGCTTATGTTGGGACAATTACAGGATCAGAAAAACCGATCATTATTATCATGCATCATGCTTTTCCCACTGGTGGACTAGAGTTTGAACCTCAGGACAAACAAGAAGGCATTTATAAATTGACTTTTGAGGCACGAGCGGCCGCTGAGGATGTAAACAATACATCCATCCCTGTCACGATTCTTTTTCCGAAAGAGGGTACATCAGGCGAGATTGAAGGTCAATCGCTTAAATTTACTCCTGATGGCGCACCAACAGAAGAGAAAGAATCAGGAGGTGAAGAATAGTGAGTGTTATCATGCGTGAGTTAAGAGCGAAAGACACGTTTAAAGTGATTCGCTTAGCTAAAAAGTTGGGAATTACAAACTCGATCGTTTCTTTACTGAAACAACAAGAAAAAGCGCGAGACTTGATGGATGAACAAAAAGCATTACTAGCTCAAAAAGTGGCGTGGCAGTTGATTGTTGAAAAAAATCCCGGATCGAAAGAAGGCAAAAAAGCACAAACTCAGATCGAAAAAGCCGAGAAACGATTAAAGGAATTGGCTGGGATCCTGAACGATGAGAGCTTTGAGGCAATTACTTCCCTAGTAGAAATCGTGCTAGAAAATATTGACGGAGTTGAGGACGAAGTTTATAAATTCTTAGGCGATTTATGTAGTATGACCGAGAAAGATTTTTCCGATATCCCGTTTGTTGATTTTGTAGGGGTGCTAAAAGATTTTTTCGCAAAGCCGGAGTTGCGCGAAGTTGCCAAATTATTTACGCCATCGACCTCGTTGGAGGAGAAAATAAATTCCGAGATCGATTCTACAAACGATACTCCGATGCAGGAAGCTTAATCAGGGATATTCCTTATGAGGAGTTCCCTGATTTTTTAATGGTGATGTTTGAATCAGAAAGACATGACGTTTTGTGGGAAATGTGGATTTCCAATCCATTTAGAGAAGAAAGCTTCGAAGACTTTAAGTCTAGAGCTTTAGCTGAAATTGCTGAAAACTCACAATCGAAAGCACAAAAAGAAGCAACTGCAGTGAAAGGAATGACGGAAGCATTAGCATTATTGGGAGGTGATTTTGTTGGCAATTAACATCTTTGAAATGTTTGGAACCATTAAAGCAGATGACAAGCCAGCGAAGTCGGCGATCGATAATGTCGTAGGGTATGCGAAAAAAGCAGATAGCTCTCTTTCTCAGACCCTTGGAAAAGTGGGTGGTCATCTTACGAATGCTGGCCAAAAGATTTCTTCAGCTGGTGATCAACTAACAAGAAAGATCACAAAGCCTGCATTTGCAGCTACTTCTGCTCTTGTAGGAATCACCTTAGTGAAAGGCTTCAATCGATTAACGGGGATTGATGATGCTCGTGCTAAGTTGCTCGGACTCGGCCATGATGGCCAATCTGTCGATAAAATCATGAAATCTGCTTTAGAATCCGTAAAAGGCACGTCCTTTGGGATGGACGAAGCCGCGACAACCGCCGCTGGTGCGGTAGCTGCAGGGGTTAAGTCTGGTCAAGAGCTGACGAAGTATCTTTCTCTAACAGCGGATGCTGCGGCGATTGCAGGAACTTCGATGTCTGAGATGGGCTCGATCATCAATAAAGTCCAGACAGGACAGCAGGCTTATACAGATGACTTAAACCAGCTAGCCGATCGAGGGTTGCCAATTTACCAATGGATCGCCAAAGAGGCGAACATATCAGCTGGAGAAGTGAAAAAGTTCGCTTCTGAGGGAAAAGTTTCATCTGAAATGTTCTTGTCCGCGATTGAGAAAAATATTGGTGGCGCAGCAGCAATAATGGGTGAGAACTCATTTAAGGCAACACTTGCGAACATCTGGGCTTCAGTTGGACGTATAGGAGCAAACTTTTTAGATGCAGGTGGCAAAGGCGGAGGGTTCTTCTCAACGCTGAAACCTATGCTTGCAGATTTCAACAAACGGATGGGAACGCTGGAAGATACTGCTGCGGATCTCGGTGTGAAGTTTGGAGAATCATTCCAGAGCGTAATAGCTTTTGTAAATAAACTGATGGAACGGTGGGATAAGTTATCACCTTCTATGCAAGGGCATATCCTATCTATAGTAGGGAAGTTTGCACTATTGCTCGTTACTTTAGGTCCAATATTGAAAGTCGTGGGCGGCCTCACTAGTGGGGTTGGAAAATTTCTCAAAGGCTTAGGAGATACTATGGACTTTGTCTCAAAAGTGGGAGGTCTGGCAGCGAAAGGAATAAAAGCAGCTTCAGACTCAACGACCATTTTAGGAACGGTATTCTCAGCGCTATCTAGTCCGATTGGTTTAGTCATTCTATCGATAGCTGCACTTGCAAGTGTTCTATTTTATTTGTACAACACGAATGAAAATGTAAGAAATGCGATGCAGAATGCTTGGCAGGCGTTTTCGAATTTCATTCAACCGTTAGTGGAGGTAATATCGAATTTTATCTACGCTGTTTGGGGGCAAGTCATGACTTGGTGGAATGAGAATCATCAAACCATTTTAGCAATTACCCAAATGGTGTGGGGTGTCATTCAAACCATTTTTCAAGCAGCCTTGTCTACAATCAAATTTATAGTCAACGATGCTTTGATCACTATTCGAGTTCTATGGACAACGTTTAGTAATGCTCTAAAAATACTTGTCCAAGTTCTATGGACAGTTGTGTCTAACCTGTTTAAAGGCGGACTATCAGGCGTGTTGAGCATCGTTACAATGGTGTTGAATCAGATAAGGAATTCATTTGATTTCGTTATGAATACCATCAAATCAATTATCAAAATTGTACTTTCCGCTATTAAAGGCGATTGGAAAGGTGTCCTTGATGGGATTACGGGACTCATCAATGGGTTTAAATCTTTCGTTGCGCGTTCATTTGACAACATCATGGGTACAGCGAAAGATTTAGTTTTAAATGGAATCAACACTATCAAAGATATTTTTAATGGACTTGCAAACATAGATCTTTGGGGAGCAGGAAAAGCGATTATTGATGGATTTGTCAGTGGTCTAAAGGCTAGTTGGGAAAATGGTAAGAAGTTTATCGGAGGTATTGGCTCATGGATCAAAGAACATAAAGGACCCATCGAATACGATAGAAAACTTTTGATTCCGCATGGTAAAGCGATCATGGGCGGATTGAATCAAAGCTTGATGGATGAATTCAAAAAGGTTCAATCAAATGTATCGTCTATGGCTGATTTATTGGCCTCCGAAATGACCACAAGAGATCTTTCTATGGCAGCTTTCCCAGAAATGTTGGATTGCTTATCCTTATCGCCTTCAGGTCGAGAAAGTCAAAACACCGATCGAGAAGTAAGCGAAAGGAATTCTGCTAAACCTCAAGGTGATACTTACAATATCAACCTTCAAGCATTGGGTGAGCTTTCAGATATCCAATTAATGGACATGGCTAGAAAACTCGTCACGTTCATTAAAGAATTAAAGGATAGAGAAGATAGCCCGAAAGGTGGTGTGTTCAATGGTATTTAAGCCCGGACAATTTAAGATCAATGGCAGGACTAGTCGGGAGTTCAATGCATACATGCGAGCAAGACCCGAGCGGATATCCTCAGGTCGTGTCATTGAACTTCGAGAACGAGCCGCAAATGATTCAGTGGTTGTCGATTACGATTACTACAAAAATGTTGAATGGTCTATAAAGTGTGGGGCAAAAGCCAATTCATTTAAAGAACTTGTATTTTTAGAAGATGAAATAAAGTTTTGGTTGGATATGAACAACTATTCTGATTTTGAATTTCAGTTTGACGAGCAATATATCTATCAAGCGATCGTTGTCGAACCACCTAGATTTACAAGTACGCACAAAGATGGGCTATGGACCCATTTTGATTTCAAAATTAGTATTCGGCCATTCAAAGAAAACAGACTTGGTTTAGTTTGGCTCAATAATGTAAAAAAGATTTTTAATATGGAAAATTATCCCTCGAAACCAAAAATTCGTATTGTTGGTTCGGGGGATATTTCATTTTGGATTAACGATCAAAAGTACGAGTTGGTAAATGTGGGAAATGAGATAATTATTGATTCTAGACTGGAAGAATCATATCGAGTCGTAGATGGCGTGTTAGAAGTTCAGGATCATAAAACTAAGTTCTTGGACTTTCCTATTTTACCTTCAGGAGAAAATAACTATCGTTGGTCTGGCAAAGTAACAAGCTTTGAAATATTACCAAGGTGGTGTACGAAAGTGTGAAACCTAGAATTTACGAGCCGACTGAAAAAGACTTTAGCCATAATGGTTTAGGCGTGTTGAGCGAAGCAACTCGAGCTGATGTTCGAGAAGCAGCTAATGGTGTCTATGAGTTGGAGGTCGAACACCCTTTAAAATCTCGATTTAAAAAGTATTTTGAAAATGGCTACCAAATCAAGGCGAAACCAAATGATCAAGAAGACTTTCATGTTTTTGAAATTAAGCGAACCTATGAAGATACCAATGGTAACAATATCTTGATCTATGCTCAATCTAGAACCTATAAACTCGGTAATCGAGAAGTGCAACACGTCAAAATTAACTCTCAGAACGGCTCTGGTGCTATGAAGGCAATCACTGCAGGTATGGACGAGCGTAGTGATATCGAATTATTCTCAGATATCCAAACTGTTTCAAGTACAGTGTTTGAAGCACGTAATGTACTAAATTGTATTGCTGGCGAGCAGGGATCATTACTTCAATATTGGGGTGGAGAAATTAAACGAGAGCCATTTCGTTTATCTTTATTACGTCGAAGAGGGCGCGATAATGTTGGAACAGTCAGGTATGGCAAAGATCTGCAGGGGTTGAAAATTACATTTGATTGGCAATCAATAGTGACTCGTTGCTTGCCTTATGCAGACTTGCAAGATACTGAAGATGGTCAAACTAAGCGTATTTACGGGAAAAAGGTCGACAGCGACCTGATTAAAAACTATCCTGACGTGTATGCTAAACACGTCCAGTTCACAGAAGAACAAGGCGTCAAGGATCAAGCAAGTCTTGATAAAGCAGCTGCAAAATATTTCATTTCTGTTAATCCCGGTTGCGATAAACCAAAAGTATCTGTTGAACTGGAATTTGAAAAATTGACTGACTCTGAAGAAGCGAAGGAATTTGCTAGACTAAGAAATTACGGGTTGTTCGATACCTTCTTTGTTTATCACAAATTGTATGACATTCATGTAGAAACAAAAATAACCGAAGTTCTTTACGATAGCTTGAATGAAAAAGTAAAGAAGATTTCTGCTGGGGATGCTCAAATAGCCTTTTACAAACAACAGAATTATGAGTTTCAAGAAACGATAAAAACTCTTACAAAAAAAGGCTACATGAGTGATTTCCTCGACTATGTGACAAATCTAATCAATGGGGTCGAGGGCGGTAGTGTCCTTCAATATCCTAAGAATAAGCCACATTCTACTTATTACTTGGATACAGATTCCCGAGAAACGGCGAAGGATGTTGTTGTTTTAAACAATCAAGGAATCGGTTTTTCTCGTACTGGCTGGCTTGGCCCGTTCGTCAATGCATGGGGAATCAACGGTGATTTGAATGCCGATTTCATTCGAGTAGGAAGAATTCGAGCGAAGATGATGGAAACGTCTTTTAATGGCGTCGGAGATACACTCAAGTTAGTCGGAGGTTTACTTCAGGTCTACAACAAAGAAAAAAGAATAATGGAGCTGTCCAAAAAGGGCATGGAGTTTTGGAGTGATAAAGGCTCTATCGGTACGATCGGAACAACGGACAGCGCTGGTAATCCTTTTTCTGAGGCAAGTACGCCCACGCCTATCCCTGACAATGCCCTAGTCATCAGGACAGAAGGAGATGGGAAATATATTCTCATTTCACCGAACAAAGGTAAAGGCTTTGTTATGCTCGCAAATGGAACAACTATCCATTTTGGCGATATGAACATTCAAGGAAAAGTGCAGATTTACAAGGATGTTGATATAAAAGGAAAGCTAACGTTGGGTGGTCGCGAGGTTTTCCCGGGTCAAGGTGGTGGGTCCAGCGGGTCTACTGGTGGGCAAGGTAATGGTTGGAATGGCCAATACCCACCGGAAGTACAGACTGATGCTGAAAAGTTCGCGTGGCAAGCCTGGGTGATGTTGTTAAGTTTGGGGTATTCTCAAGCGGCCGCCGCTGGTATTCTTGGAAATATTAATGGCGAAGCTGGCCCGAGTATGAACCCTGACACTGACCAAATTGGCGGCCCAGCGTACGGCGCAATCCAGTTCGATGGTTCAGCATATCCACTTGTTCCTCCTGCAACATATAATGGGCGTGTATATGTTCAAAACTTGATGAGGGCTGCGGGAATTACAGATGATTACAGAACAATGGCCGCTCAAATGAGATTAGTCGATTGGGCTAACTCAAATGGTCAATGGATTGGTAAAGTAGCTCCGACCACTGTTGCAGGATACAAAGCGTTATCTGATCCGTCACAAGCAGCATATGCATTCGAGAATAACTTCGAGCGTCCAGCTACTGCACATCCTGATAGACAAGGATACGCAGTTTATTGGTATAACAAGTTCAAAGACTTGAAAATACCACAAGCAAATTCTGACATAGTTTCAGTTGCAAAAAGTTTACTCGGATATTTTACCTATCAGCTTATTCATGGAGAAGCCTATATAGGGTCGGTTGCAAATCCAGATCGGAATGGTGTTACTGACTGTTCTGGATACGTGTGGCTTGTTTTGGCCAAAGCTGGTTATCGAGTACCTGCTAACATGCAATGGTATACCGGATCAATGACAGCAGATGCACGAGGTGCACATCAGTGGTTGCAAGAAATTGCGCCAGAACAATCAAAAGCCGGCGACATAATTATCTATAATGTTGGTGGTGGTGCAGGTGCGAATGGACACACAGCCATATTGTTGGAACCCTATCGAGGGAACGACACTCAAATTATTCAAATGGGTGGCGATGGTCGATTTAGCGGTGTAAACACATCAACTATGGGCTATTCATTTGGTTCTTTATTAGGCGGTGATCGTTGTATAGCAAGGGCGGTGAAATAAGTGGTCATTTATGACAAAGGTTTAAATCATCTAAAATCAAAGCTTAATCAGGGGATAGGCAACTATCAATGTTATGCTGTTGCTGCTGAGTATAGCGGTGTTATGTGCGGTCCTGATCTTGGTGGAGGAACGTATTTTGATCAGTTAGATCCTGTTGACGAGGAACTAATTTATTCGGCTACTGATATAGGAATAGCCTACAAATGGTCTGAATATGGCTGGTCAGTAATTAAAAATCCAATATATGAGGATTTAGAAGTTGGTTCGATTCTTTGTTTTGAGCGTAATGTTAAGATCAGCGATGATTTTACTACTCACGAAGAGTACGGTCATTGTGCTGTAATCAGAGGGTTGGATAACGATATGATTCAAACATACGAACAGAAAGGTGAGCTCGGCGAGATTGTTGCCGACTATGATCGTTACTTTTACGGTACCGAAACCATTGCTTCGGTAATTATCCCTCCGGATTTCAGCGGTGAACCGACTGATTTTGTTCACGGGCAGGCACCCATAGAAGAGAGGATGTGATGAGTGAATGGCAAAATGGAACGTCGTTTTGAGTACAACAGAACCTTATAATTACATTGGGATTATAAATGTTCGTCAAGGTAATAGGAATTCTGAGGTAATGGAAGCAATAATTACTGAAAATGGTAGGCCAGTGGATCTTTCGCAGTGCAAAGTATTTATTGAAGCTCTATTAGGAAATAAGTTCACGGTGGAACGTGCTGCTAAGTTAATAGATGCCAAGAACGGGAAAATTCAATATACCTTTGATGAGTACACTATGCAGATGATTCACGAACAAACAGCAAATTTCAAAATTGTAAAAGGAGAAGATGTGATCGCTACGACACAAGACTTCTCCTATTTTGTTGTTCGGGCTGTCAGTAAAACCGAAGGTGAAATGGGCAGCTATTGGCAAACAGTCGAAGATTTGATTGCAGACATGACCGATTACATCAATAAAGGCAAGGGCGACTTCGATCAATGGATGAAGGACCGAAAAGAAGAGTTTGAAGCTTGGCGTGATGCACAACAAGGGGATTACTTGAATTGGTTTGAATCGATTAAGGATATTCTCAAATCAATCGATCCAGGAGGAGTAATGCTTTCTGAATTGATGGATGCGCGAGTGGATTTACAAGGAGTTCGACATGAATCAATTAAAGAAAGATTGATTGCTGATTTAGAGTATATCTATAAAAAGATTAAGTATCAGCTCGATCTAATCGTGTACAAGCATATTCCTGTTGGAAATAAAATCACCATCGAACATGATTCAGAGTATCAACCAGAAGTTAGAACTACTTTCTACCAAAATGCTATTGGGACAGAAACAGACGGATTAGATACTAGCGATCAATTCGGCGGTGGAACAATCTATAACGTTCCAACCCAACTCAGCTTTGATCGAAAGAAAACACATGTTGAAATGCCGCTTTATTATGCGCTGAACACAGGCGACTATATCGTTCATGATAAACATACGTTATTAATTATAGAAGGCAATAAAACTTTATGCTTCACAATGGGCAGTGCGAATATCACAAAAGCTTATATTAATGATGGTCAAACCGAAGTTGTTAGAATACCTGAGAATTTGGAACTATTTATTAAAGATGATTCAACTGTAGAACTAAAATGGAAAAGAGGGATGTTAAATGGCAATTAGTTACAAAATCTATCGAAACGGAACGTTTCTAAAAGAAGTATCAGAGCTTACGGCAACAATTACAGGTTTGACTCCAAACACAAAATATACATTCCAAGTATCGGAAACCGACGGCGATGACGAGTCAGCAAAATGTACTGCTGTTGAATTCACTACTGGATCAATTGCTGTTAGTTCTATTACTCTCAATGCTTCTACTAAATCAATCGCAAAAGGATCTACTTTCCAATTGTCAGTTACTTTTGATCCTACGAACGCAACAGATAAAACAATTACTTGGACTTCAAGCGCTGCTACTATTGCGAGTGTTTCAAGTGATGGTCTAATTACTGGTTTGAAATCTGGATCTGCAACAATCACTGCCAAAACTACAAATGGCAAAACCGCAACTTGTGCGGTTACAGTAACGCCGATTGTCAAAACACCAACCAATTTGGTTGTTAGTGATGTGACAGCAACGAGCGGTAAGTTAACGTGGGTGAAAGGGGTGTAGCCCCCATGAGCTTCAACGTATACCAGGACAATGTGAAAAAGGAAAATGTTTCAACACTATATACTGATTTGACTAATTTATCACCAGGAACAAGCTATGTATTTTCAGTGACAGAAACCGATGGAGAGGATGAATCATCAAAATCTAGCAGTGTTTCTGTGACTACGAATGGCCGGATTACAATTCCAACTACAAAAGAGGTTGTGAGTTTAAAGTATTCAATTGATCCTATCGGGATTGAAAATGGCGGGCTTGACACTGGTTCAAGTTTTGGTGGTACTGTACCGGCAAACGTAACGATTTTAAAAAATACAATTAGCGGATCAAATAGAATATTGGAAGTACCGGCGGCTTATCATATGAGTGATAAGACTGCAGCCTTGGTTGAAACAAATAAATACCTAATCATTGATAATAATCAATCAATGGAAATCGAAGTAAAGTGAGGGAAGATTAAATGGAATTAAAGCAAATTTATCGCGGGATGCAAAACGGTGCGGAAACCATTCAGGAAAACTTCGCAGCAATTCAACAAGAAGACGTATATAAAAAGAATATTTTTAGAGGTGCAATTTACTTCTCAGATGCGAATGTATTCAAATTTAATGAAGCAGATGTTCACAAAGGAATTTTAATCACTTGTGAAAGATATGATGCTTCAACTGGTAAAACACTTGGTTACGGCGTTCACACCACTTTTGTTCCAAAACCTTCTATGGAACAAAATTACGGAAAAGAAAATAGAATTCCACTAAGTGACACCATCAAATCATTTATCTTACAAAAGAATCAGATTGCGGGTATCTTGGAAAATTATAGCACAGTGAAAAGACGAGATTTTGTGCTAACTGATATTACCCTATTATAGAGAGACTAACTATATAGAGTCAAGTAA
>CWHE01000139.1_pt1 | contig 111193 bp, 99 predicted proteins | sample 685091 | NCBI WGS metagenome assembly CWHE01 (sample SAMEA3735855, study PRJEB9488) | human gut metagenome | biome: ENVO:mammalia-associated habitat; material: ENVO:feces | place: Malawi | collected 2009-02-27
TTCACCTTTCAGATTGAAGCTGAATTCTTCAGCTTTTAAAGGTCGTCCGCTTAATTCTTTCTTCGCCGTTAATTCAATTTTTGAAGAAGCTTTTCGATTTTCTAAAGAGAATGTATGATTTATTCGTTCTCTAGAAATGATAAACTCATGCTCTTGGTTGTCCTTCACATATCCTTCAGGTGCTTGACTTTCTACAATGACATAGGTTCCATAACGTAAATTAGACAGATGATCGACTTCCGCACCATTTTCAATGATTTTATCGCCTTTTACTTCAATATTTGAAAGCATCAGTGTTAGATTGCCTTCAGTGTCCTTTCGATAAAGATCGAAAAAGGCTGAACTTGTAGTAATTAGCTGATCGTTCTCATCTAGTTTCCGGAAGGTGATCGAGCCATTTTTCCCACTTGAAGTTCCTTCACCATCTGTAGATTTCACGGTCACAGTTTTCGTTACTTCATGAAATTGGATGTCTTTACCATAAAGTGATGCCTCGTTTGCAATCACTTCATTATTTTGAATCCCCGGATCTAGCAATGTTTGATACTCAATGATGTAAGCAGAATCGATCGTCTCACCTAGATGAATGGTTAATGTTTGAGTTCCTGCTGCAGAATCCGAAGTAACCACAGGGCTGTTTTCCTCTGTAAACACAAGAGCCTCGCCATCTTTAACAAATGTTCCAGAACCATTATTTTTTGCCTTAAAGACCTTTACCACTACATTTTTATCAGCGTCATAAACAAATGTCTGCTCACTGATTTTTACAGTGTCTTTAACGACTGGATCGTGAATTGTATGCCCGTCTTTATTTAAAACAACAGACCAATTGATTGAACGGTAGTCTTCACCTGTTCCTTGTTGACCGCTCTTAGAAATCCATGCATCCTTCGCACTTTTTTCAACGGTTCCTTCGACCTTTATTGGTTTACTATCCTTTACTGTCATCGTCGCAACGTTTTTATAAGTTGGAACTTCATCCGCCGCTTCTGCCGAAACAAAAATGGCAAAGGTTGACTCTTTGTCTTTTAATAAGGTAATAGTTGGAACCCCAGCTTCATCAAGTTCATACGTATAATCAACATTGACTTCCCATTTCGTTCCTAATTGAGCAGCTTCTAGCTTACTAGCAGCCACATCGACATCGTAAATAACAAGTTCTTTAAGCGTTTGTCCCTCGCCTAATGCTTCTTTAATCGTTGTCTCTTTAGGAATGGTTGTTTTCCATGTATTAAACAACGCTGTCCAGTACACACTATTTTCTCCTGCGGTTGTTTCTAAGAATGGATTATTATGACTAAAGGCTTTGGCTACATCTGCCCCTTCTGTAAGATATTTCCCATATTTTAAACCATTAAATGCGTACTGTGTACTCACCCATGTGGCAAGTTCTGCACCATCTGTGTGATTTTTTCCATCTTCACCGGTATACGTTACCACTACGCTATTATCAAATCTCTGTGTAGTACCCGTATCATGATGTGGCTGTTTGTCCATGAAGAAGTGTGTGTCATAATTAAAGGTGATTTGATCGCTTGTTGTTGCGTAAGCCCCAATTAATCGGATATTAAATCCTAACGAGTAATCTTCATCGCCATCGACTTTTTCCAGAACGTAGTCGCTATCTTTAGTTAAAACCTTATCAGTCGTTCCATCGTTAGCTTTTACTACAAGCGATGATTCAATCAATTGAAGCGCACTCTTATTTATTCCAGAAAGAGTGGTGTATCTATCTTTGATGATCGCATCTTTCATTAAAAGACGATTTTTGTTCAATACTACCTGCCAGCTGATTGTGTTCGTTGCATAATTCTTACTCGGCGCTGTTTTGGTGATGCCTAATGCTCCTTCAACATCTGGTGTTTCCCCCGCATTAATTTCTTCACTTTCTGTTCCATCAATAATCAAAGCAGTATTCTGAAGAGCACTTCGTAATGGCGTTGGCACATCAAATGTTTGGGTCGAATACTTCACTTTGTAAACGCCTTTTTCTGCAAAATTTAACGTAAAGTGTACATACTCTCCGTTTTTTTCTTTATAATCAGCCGCTGCTTCTGAAAATGTCCACTTATCACTAGCGACTTCATTGCCATTTTCGTCATACACTTTGATGCTGTCTTTCAATAAATAATGTTTTGCTGTATTCGGATCACCATATCTTGAATACATCCAGTCCTTAAGAATTCCACCATCAGTCGTATACGTAGCTTTGATTTCCCAGTTGAAAATACCTGTATTTAAATCATAATCCGTACAATATTTATAATTGTCTCTATCATCGAAAGACACACTCGCCTCTGCCGAATTAGAAATAAAGTTATCTCCGCTAATCGTTGCCTTATTCAGAAATTCCTTCTTGCTTTCATCAGCCACCCGCATTTTAAGAACAATTTTTACTGGCTGATTCATCACACCAGAGGTAAATTTGTAGACATAATCTGTGCCAGCAATCCAAGAATTAATAAAGCCTGCTGGCGGTATTACCCATTCACCATTCTCATTCATCACATAATCTTGGGTATACCAAACAGATAATCCTTCAGGCATCGTATCTCTTAAAACCGCGTTTCTCAGATCACGTCTTTCTTCATTTAAGATGATCGTCCATGTCACTGAGTTATCAGCTTCAATTTTTCCGCTTTTACTAATGTCCGCTTTTACGACTGGAATGACAATTCTAATTTCTACTCCAGCCTCATCTGTGATCCCTGTTGAAATCTCAATTGTTTCATTTTCCGTAGTAATTTTCAGTTCTGTTCTTAAATCAATCGTCCCTTGACGCTCGCTTAAATTTCCAGCTTTATCATTAAAGGTGACGGTTAAAAGCCCATTTAAGTCTAAGGTGAATGACCCTAAAACATCTCCATCCTGATTTTTCAGCACATCTGTTACGGTATTATGAATAGAAAAATAGTCGGGCAGCTGATACGTATAAAAATCACCATTTTGTATAATTTCTGCATCATCTAACACCCAATCAAAATGAATCTTGATATTAGCATCTTGAACAGCCGGATTTTCCTCATTAAACTCTTGGTCATTAAAATCCGTAATTTTAATATTGGTAAATAAATTCACGCCACGAGCGTTCAGATTCGCTTCATGATCCGCCCGAGCTTGTCTTTTAGCTATTGTCTGGTCTGCCTCAGCTTGGTTGACGATATCGGCCGCTGGATCTGAACCTTTGTTGTAATATATACTGGTCAACACATTATTCCCAAAATCGATTGTTTCTGCTTCTACATTTTCTGATGTAGTTTCTGCTGTTATCTCAATCAATCCTTCATAAAATTTTGCACTAGCGAAATCTGGTACAAGTCCATCTGCTGTTTTTTGATAATTTTGTTTGAATTGAAAGATTAGTTGTTGATTTTTTACTTGATAATTCCCCATCTCGCCTAAATTGCCTGATTGCTCTGGATAATGCAGGTTTGCGGGCAACTCAATAATCGTGGTGGTATTTTCCTCAATCAATGTCGGTTGTGCCAGTGCCCAACTTAAATTCAGTTTGACAGCCGTCTTTTGATCTATCCGATGATTCTCTGTGATTTCCTGATCATTGGTATCTGTGACAGTCACTTGATTAACGACTACTCCCGTTTGATCCGCGGTTTCCGCAATAGCCGACATCGGAAAAAGACTAATCATCATGCCAATTATTGCAGACAACGACCAAAGCTTTTTTAATCGTTTCATTTTTCACAACCTCCTTATACATGTAAATAATTTGCTTAAGCGTTCATTCTCCGCCTTAAACAAACTAATCCATTAAAATCGTCTTATAGCTTTTTATTATTTTTCCGCCTCCTTTATTACTTTCCCAGCTTTTCCCAACCTTTTGACTAGCTTTTCTTCCATTTTCCAAGGCTACAGCTCTGAGAAAAGCCGCTTCAATTTGTACAATAAATAGGCTCTTTCTCATCTATTATTATTAGTCAAATTAGAGGTCTGAAAATGACAAAAATAATAAAATAAGTCTATATTAACGTCCTATTCAAAATATAAACTTTAAAAGAGCAAAAAAATAAAGACCTGCTATCATAAACAGATCTCTCATTTCATATTTTTCTTTCCAAAATACACGCCGAACATTGCTTCTTGTTTTCTATTCATTTAATTAACGGACTTTAGAAAAAAATTATTTTCTTATCAACTAACCTTTATATTTAATTTACAAATAAATTTTTATTGATAACCTAAAGAAACGTTGTTATTCAAACGTTTCTTTAGAAGAGGCCATTTTCTGTTGTTATCAAATGTTTTTTTGTCACATTCGAGAGGAGTCTGACTATATGTTAAAAAATCTGGTTTTCATTCCTAAATAGGAGCTTCTGACTGCAGCTACAAAAAAACGAACCGCCTATAAAAGACAATTCGTTTTTCTTTGGATTAAATTTAGCTTTATAATGTTCTCACGGTATCCACGATGCTTTCATGCTCAATGTTCGTAACATCAAAGTGCAAAATATTGAAGGTCACCTCTAAAATGAAGCTGATTCCAAAGACCGAAATAACTGTTCCGATTCCCACCTTTGCTCCCAATAGCCAACCAATCAGCAGCACCGTGCCCTCGATTACACCGCGAACAATTCCGATGGGAACCTTCGGCAGACGTTTTCCCAACGCAACCATTAAAGCATCTCGCGGCCCGCAGCCAAGCGAAGCCCCAATATAAAAATAACTCCCAATGCAAATCGACAGTTGTCCAAGTAACAGCATCAAGACACCAGAGAAAAAATTGTTCATTTGAGGAATCAGATCCACCGCTTGAATCAGATCCACGAAAGTTCCAATCAGAATCGTGTTAAGAATTGTTCCAAAGCCAATTTTTTCCTTTAAAGCTACATCAATCACTAAAATGACAAATCCGCTAATGATCAAAATATTGCCATACGTTTGGTCTGTCAGATAAGCTAATCCCATACTGAAGGCCTCCCAGGAAGCCAATCCGATATTTGCCTGAATCGTTAAAAATGAACCCAATGCGAATAAAAACAAACCAAATACCAACTTCACCAACCGAACACTATACCCTTTCATTCAATCCCCTCTTTCTACTCCCTAAACATCAGCATCAAAATATGTGTTTCCTCATTCGTCGGATTGGCATACTTGTGATTGCAATTTGCTAAAAATTGAATTGCTTCTCCTTCTTCTAGTTCAAAACTCTTTTCACCAACCTGAATAGCCAATACCCCTTGTGTACAAATAATATATTCTCTGATTCCGGCTTCATGATATTCAGATAAGCGCTCCGAGTGAGGTGCGATCACATGACGCATCATTTCAAATTTTTTATCCGGATCAAACTCAAACAAATTATACGTATCAAACCCTTTTGAAGTTGAATAATGCTTACTATTACTTTTTCTGATTACTGACACATCCGGTGTTTCTATATAAGTCAGCTGGGCTAAAGGAATATGAATTCCTGTACAAATTTTCTCTAGCATCGAAATCGTCGGACTTTTAGCGCAACGCTCGATCTCACTTAGCATACTCTTACTAACGCCTGACAATCGCGCCAGATCATCTAAGGTCAGATTTCTTTCTTGGCGAATTCGTTTAATATTTCGACTGACAATTTCATTTGCTGAAATCATAACATCCTCCAATTACTATTTCGAATAAAATCCACTATAGTGTAAATTTAATAGATAACACCGTGTTTGTCAACATCATTAAAGGCTGAGCTTTATGTTTTCCTTAATTCCAAATACACAACAAGCGCTTGAAAATATGTTTATTTTCTCCTATACGCGTCCCCATTTTTACTCTTTTAAGCATATTTCTATTCAAAAAAAAAGTTATCCTTTACACTATTTTATACAACAAGCATTACTTTATAGATAAACAGATTAAGTTTCTTATTATTTCCTTCGTATCTTTAGAAACTAATGTAAGAGCTAAACGATCGTTAGTAAAGCATTTTTTAAATTTATAAAGTTGCCAAACAAATTTTTACTGGTGAATAAATAAGCTTTTATTGACGTATTTTAGCTTTTTACTATTCAATAAAATCACCATCCAAAACCAAATACAATGAACTGTTATTGGTTCATGTAAAAAATAAATAGGAGTGAATATTGATATGTTTTTACACAAAAAGGAATTACAGTTTGAAGCAAAACCGGATAGTCCGAATCCTCTAATTGCGAAGTATCTTCAAGAATTGATTGGTGGACAATACGGCGAAATGAGCGTTGCTATGCAGTACCTGTTCCAAGGCTGGAGCATGCGCGGAGAAGAAAAATACAAAGATATGCTGATGGATATTGCAACAGAAGAAATTGGCCACGTAGAAATGTTAGCAACGATGGTGGCTCGTCTTTTAGAAGGCGCCCCTGTTGAAGATCAAGAATCAGCAATGAAAAATGATCCTGCTATTGGCGCTGTAATTGCTGGTATGAATCCGCAACAGGCAATTGTTGCTGGCTTAGGACCACGTCCTGCTGACAGTGTAGGAAATCCTTGGAGCGGCGGTTATATTATTGCCAGCGGTAATTTACTAGCCGATTTCCGAGCAAACCTAAATGCGGAATCCCAAGGCCGCCTGCAAGTAGCCAGAATTTACGAAATGATTGAAGATAAAGGCGTTAAAGATTTACTATCCGTACTATTAGCCCGCGACAGCTATCACCAAAACTTATGGGCGACTGCTGTCAAAGAACTAGAAGAAAAGGAAAAGAGTATTTTAGTTCCTAGTACGTTCCCAAGAGAGAATGAACGTTTAGATATCGCTTATGATTTCTACAACTTTTCTGAAGGCGAAGAAAGCAAAAAAGGCAGCTGGGCCAAAGGAAAAGCCTTAGACGGTGAAGGTGAATACAACTACTTGAAAGAACCAAAAGTAGAAGGAAAAGCCCCTAAGCTTGATCCTGTTACACCTAAAATGTACGGTACACCCCCAGCTAAGTAACAATATTAAAAATGAACCCTCATCGATTTTCTCTTGAGGGTTCATTTTTTTGTGTTGTTTTTACAACATGCTATCCATAAATAAATCGTTCTAGAAAATTGTCGGTACCAATCCACCATCTAGACGTAAGGCTGCTCCTGAGAAGGATCGCGCATAAGGGCTGGAAACAAAGGCTGCAAAGCGACCGATTTCTTCTGGACGGATCAATCGTTGAATTTGAGACAATGGTCGATGATTTTTCATAAAATCGCTTTCCCATTCACTTTCAGGGATATCCGTGTCGCTATACATATCCACCAACATCTGCTGCACGCCTTCTGTTAAAGTGGAGCCTGGCATGATGGTATTGACTGTTACATTGGTTCCCTTTGTCAGCTTGGATAAGCTTTTAGCTAAAGAAAGGTTCATCGTTTTGGTCAAGCTGTATTGCGGCATTTCACCAGAGGGCATAATCGCCTCTTCACTCGCAATGAAGATAATCCTGCCAAAATCAGTCGACAACATTTCAGGTAAATAAAACTTCGCCAGTGCATTGCCGGAATAAAAGTTCACATCAATAAAATGCTGCCAAAGCTCATCTGTAATATCAAAATAATCCTTTGGCTGAAAAATGCCCATATTGTTGATCAAAATATCAACTCTCGGATAAGCTTCAAACAGTTTTTGACGCTCGTCTTCCTTAGATAAATCATAGGCAGCTGCCTGTGGCGTTGTTTGCGGAAATTGTTTCTTTATTTCCATTACTACTTCATCCACTGCCTGACTATTGCGACCATTTATGATGACATTTGCCCCTTCTTTTGCCAATTCCCAAGCAATCGCCTTGCCGATTCCTTTAGTTGAACCGGTGACCAATGCGGTTTTTCCTTTTAAATCTAGTTCCATTTTTTTCTCCTCCAGTAATGCCTCCATTAAAAATCGATGACATCTATTCATAGTAACCGAATTCTAATCGCTACTAAGTGCAACTGTCAATTAGTTGAGCTTCTATCGAATTTAATTATGATGAGAATTTACTACCAGATCCTTCAGGAAATTTTTTTGTCCGCAAACACTTCATGATAGAAGTATGTATAACTGCCTGCTGCTAAATTCGCTTGTTTTCTTTAAAAAATGTCAATCTTCAATCGATAAACATAGCCAGTAAATCAAAAACTGAACCACCCCATAATTGTTAGTCTAAAAAAACTAATTTTCCGGAATGGCTCATAAGCTTCTACTAAAATAGCTTTGACCTTATTTATCTAGCAGCAACATCGTCCGCTTCGCCCACTCTGAATCCTTCAAAATCGCCCGACCAACACCAATCATATCCGCTTTTTCTTCCTGCAGAAGTTTTTCCGCAGCTGCTGCATCAATAACTCCACCTGTTAAGAGCACCGGGATCGACACCTTTTGCTTGATTGCTTCTGTCAAATCACTAAAATAGCCCTGAACCGAATTATTCGGATTAATATATGAGGTAAGTCCGCCGGAAATATCTAGTAAATCAATACCGGCCTGCTCAAATGCTGCCCCGGCAAGAATACTATCTTCGATCGTGGCACCTCCAGTTGCATAATCACTGGCACCTAGTCGAAGCGCGATCGGAAAATCTGAGCCTACAGCTTGTCGAACGGCAGCAATGATCTCTAAATGCAGCCGGATTCTTCCTTCAAGCGAATATCCATTGTATTGATCCTCTCGCTTGTTAGTTAATGGAGAATAAAATTGAGACAGTAAATAGGCATGAGCAGCATGGATTTCTACTCCATCAAAACCAGCTTTTTTTGCTCTTAAAGCTGCTGCTGCAAAATCAGCAATAACCTTTTGAATGTCTGCTGCGGTCATTTCAATCGGCAGTGCTTTGTTTTTGGCAAATTTTGGATGGTCGACGGAACTCGCGCTTTTTGGCAAATCGCCAATGATTTCTTTTTTGCTACGGGCACCGGCATGATTAATTTGTGCAAAGACTTTGCTGCGATGTTGATGGATCGTCTTTACTAAGTTTTTCAGACCAACAATATCACTATCTTTAGCAATTGACAGCTGGCCTTTGCTGGCTTTTCCTTCTGGACAAATATAACTATGCTCTAAAATAATCAAACCGATATAACCACCTGCTGATTTTTCTGCATAATAATCGCAAAGTGCCTCAGTTACTTCTCCGTCTCCCTGCGCTTTTTCCGTTGCCATCGGCGGCATGACTAGTCGATTCGCTACATCTAAACAGCCAATTTTGATCGGTGATCCTAAGAAACTCATCTTTTATCCTCCTCTGTCATCGAAATTTCCGATTCATTTATGCCTTCAGTTTATCAGTTTGGTACAAACGATCATAGTAGCTTTTGAAATATTGGTACCCCTATTCCCATAAACAAAAAAATCCTCCTAGCCACTATGAAAAGTGTTTAGGAAGAATTTTACTTACTCTTTCGTCAACTCACGCATGAAAAAAACTGTATCCACATCCATCAAATGATAATCCTTTGGCATCTCTGATTTGTCAATTAATTGAAAATCATGCTTCTTATAAAATTTCTGCGCTGCTTTTAGCACCTCAACCGTGCCCAGATACAAACGTTCATAACCTTGATGCTTGCAATAAGCAACAAGCGTCTCTAGCAACTTGCGACCTACTTGCTTTTCACCGCGAAACTCCTTAGCTGCAAACATTTTCTTGATAGCACCGCAGTGATTTTCCAGCTTAACTAAGGCAATCGTTCCAATGACCTGATCATTGAAAAGGGCTACCCAGAAATTTCCGCCTGTGTCGATATATTCTTGCTTGATTCTTAAGAGATCTGGCTGATCCTCGATACTAATATCGATATTAAATTCGTCACGTTGAATCGGGAGAATCAAATCAACGACTTGCTGTGTATATTTCTCTTCAAATGGAACAATCTTTATCTCACTCATCCAAATCACGCCTTTATAAATTTTAGTGTTTTTTCTGATTAATAATAGATGATAAAAATTTTACTGACCACTTTCCAGCTCATTTGGTACGACTCGATATAAAATCTTCTCGATGGTTTTCATAGCAGTGACTAACTCCTGATAGTTTGTCTCATCCAGAGGCGCTAATAGCTCCAATACTTTTTGATCCGATTGTTCTTCAACATATTCATTTAATTCCAGACCCTTTTCACTAAGAAAAAGATGCATACTTCTGCTATCATCAGGATTTTTCTTTTTAGAAATATAGCCCTCTCCTTCTAGCTTACTTAATTTTCGACTAAGGTAACTTTTTTTGATATTCAAACATTTTGTCAGTTCATTCGCGGTAATACCGGGGTGGCGACCAATTTCCCCTAAAATGCGCATTTCTATCATTGAATAATTCAGATCAAAGACTTTTTGATCAAACACTCCGAGAATTCTTGTGTAGTAACGATTGAACCTTCTGACATCACGGGTATCCAAAAAGGGACACCTCCTTTTGCGGAAATAGTTTACTTTATCAACTTTATCAAAGTATAAACCATTTAGTTTACTTTATCAACTATCTTGCGATAAAAAGTGGCTTCTCCTAAATTATCGGTTAATCAGAAGAAAAGACTTGTAGAAATGCGAAGAATGATTTATTCTATCGGAGGTACGAATCATGCAACATTAGGAGGAGATCATGATGACACATTCATCTTGTATCGTACGCTCAAAGAACTATCTTACTTATTAAACGATTAGTTCTTTGACGGAAAAGCAATTTTCCTCAAAGAAAGAAATGAGGAAAATCAACAATGAATACAGAAAATAACGTTTTAACCCCTTATGAATACTGGTATTGCAAGCAGCAGATCAGCGAACTTGTCAGCGCCTATCATTCCGTAAACGACAAGCAAACTGTCGTCACTTTGCAAACATTGATCCAAGGAAAGACCGAAGAATTTTTCGGCCGCAATCCTTTACTCGCCGCATATTGGGAACAGTTTTTGAATACTGCACTCACACGCGACAAATTCGAAAAGCTGTTTGAAGAGATGAAACAATTCGTTATTCCGATGGCTATTCCATCAACGAAGCAGATTGAAAAAAGCTTTCGTAAAGTTAAGAAAATGCAGCATCCTGACCTGGAAGCGAAAGATTTTCGAGAATTAAGCTATTTAGGCTGGAACGATAGCGGCACCAATCGTAAATACTTGCTTCGTAAAATCGACGGACGTTTTGTCGGTGCCTATGGCAGCTTTAGTACTGATGTGCAAAAAGGCCATTGTGCCATCTGTAATCAAATCAGCACCGTCGCTTTCTTTTTAGCAACCACCAAATCCGCAGGAGACGGAACCTACACCAAAAAAGGCAACTACATTTGTACGGATAGCGATCAATGCAATCGCCAGCTGACACAAATAGAAACCTTAGAGCGTTTTTGGGATACGGTAACAAAATAATCAAATTAAGAGAACGGTTGTGACAAAAGTGACTAGCTGCAAAAAAATTCGGCTTGTTTTCGAAGAAGCTACTTTTGGAAAACCATTTGTTCGGAAAAGGAGCTGCGACATGACTTTTGTCACAGCTCCTCTTTTTGCTCTTATTTAAAGCTAAAACACCTTGTTACCTTTCAACTGAACTCAAGGCAACAAAGTGTTTTTATACTATTTTATTTTTGATCAAATACGCATAAACCGCCCCATAGATTCCGGCTTCATTCCCGAGCTGCGCTTTCTTTACGGAGAAATGTGCTTTGATTTGCGGAAACACATACTCCTCTAGCTTTTTCGTAAGTGGCAGCAGTAATTGCTCGCCGGCTTCAGATAGCCCGCCCCCAATCACGATTTCTTCTACATCGATCGTGTTCATGATTCCAGCTAAGGCTTGCCCTAGGATATCAGTAAATTCCGCCAATACTGCCTGCGCGTGGACATTCTTTTGGGCTGCTTTCTCAAAAACCATTGGCGGCGTGATTTCCGGCCAAACTTCATTAACTTCTTTCAGCTTCTTTCGCATGCTTAACGCCAACCCGTTGGCAGAAGCAAAGGTTTCTAGGCAATTTCTACCACCACAGCCGCACAATCGCTGTTCGTCAGAGCGAATAGGAATATGGCCAATCTCTCCACCAGAAGAGTGACAACCATTCAAGACTTCACCATTTAAAACGATGCCGCCGCCAACGCCTGTACCTAGTGTGACAAACAGCAGATTCGCGTTGCCCTGAGCTGCGCCCTTCCACATTTCACCTAGTGCGGCTGCATTTGCGTCATTTAATAGACACACGCCTATACCTAAATCGGTTTCGATTATTTCCTTTAATGGCAAATCCTTCCAATCCAAATTCACCGCTTGAACAACTGTTTTCCCATCTGGCGAGATTGGACCCGGCACACCGATTCCGATTCCTTTAACCGTTGCTAGTCCAGCATCTTCAAGTGTCATTCGAATAGAGGCGCAAATCTCCTTAGGAATGTCTTTCCCTTTTTCTGCAATATTGGTTGGGATCGACCACTTCTTCTCGATTGTTCCTGCATCGTCCATCAAGGCAAACTTGATAGAGGTTCCACCGATATCGATCCCAATTAATCTATTTTCTTGTGTTTTCATCCCATCACCTAAACAAAATTCCGTAAGTAATGAGTACTTTGTTTGATGGAACGTTTGACATCTTCATAATCAGACTCATACGCCCGATCCTCTACTTCAATACAAGTATAGCCGCTATAGCCAATATCGGTTAAAGCCGAAACATATTTACCCCAGTCAACGTCGCCTAAGCCTGGTAATTTTGGTGACATATATTCTAACGGTGTCGCCATTACGCCGACCTCTTGGAGTTTGTTCCAATAAACCTTGATGTCCTTATAATGAACATGGAAAAGCTTGTCATTGAATTCATAGATCGGAGCCAAATAATCCATTTGCTGCCAAACAAAATGTGAAGGGTCGTAATTTAAGCCGAGATAATCACTGTCTAAAAGGTCAAAGATTTTTCGGAATAATGCAGGGGTTGTCATCAAATTTTGACCGCCTGGCCATTCATCTTCGGTAAAGAGCATCGGACAGTTCTCAATCGCGATCTTGACTTTTTGCTTTTCCGCATACGTTAAAATCGGCTTCCAAACTTTTTCCACTTCCTTCAAATTTTCAGAGATTGTTTTTGTAGGCATCCGTCCAATAAAGGTCGTCACCAAGTTTATTTCCATTAATTTCGCCGCATCGATGACTGAATAGATATGATCAATCACTCGCTGACGTTTTTCCAAATTCTCGTCTAACGGATTTGGATAATAGGCCAAGGCCGAGATCGCAACCTTTTTGTCAGCAGCGTAGTCCTTATATTCCTCTGCTTGTTCCTTTGTCAGATTTTCTGTGTCAATGTGTGAGACGCCCGCGTAGCGACGTTCTGCTTTTCCAGCAGGCCAGCAGGCAACTTCCACACAATCCAATCCATTTTCAGCAACGATATCGATCATCTCATAAAAATCACTTTGATCTAAAATCGCTGAAACCAATCCTAATTGCATGTTCCTTCCCTCTTTCTATTCAAAATCTACCGAACGGTGTTCCTTCGCTGACACGCGAATCGCATCCAATAGCTTCATTAAGCGTAATATTTCTATTGGCTTAACCACTAATTCGCCTTCGCCCTCAACGTAACTTCTATACTGATCAAAGAACATTTCATGATTGACTGAAACCTCAGGAAGTTCTTCGGTGACTAGGCGGCCTTCTGGCGGTGGGCCAAATGAACGGGTCGGACCGGCTGCCGTCATAGTAATCTTGCCTGGAACATTCGTTAACAATTCACTGGTTCGCACGATTTTCCCTTGCGGATTAAATCCGTCCACGTATGCACTGCCCTTATTTCCTCCGACAAACCAATGGCGTTCAAACCATGAAGCTTCGTCTTTTAGGAAATATGTCCCTAATTCTACTTGACCAGTGATTCCACTATCAAAATAAAGCTGGATATTGAAGTAATCGTCGACGTTTTTATTAATGATATTTCGCACATCCGCATAAACCGTCTTCAAATTCCCTGGAATCATCCACAGCATTTGATCTAACAAATGTACGCCCCAATCATAAAGCATCCCGCCGCCAAACTCCGGATACACATGCCAATCGTGCATGTTTCCATTAAAGCCGTAGAGACAATTTTTAATCGTATAAATATCGCCAAGCGTCTGACTGTCGACGACTTCCTTCATCAAACGATAATCCTTGTCCCAACGACGTTGATGATGAATCGTAAAGCGCACACCCGCTTTTTCAGTGATTTCCATCATTTCTTGAAATTCTGTGCCATTCATCGCCGCTGGTTTTTCCAAAATAATATCCTTTTTGGCTGCAGACGCTTTTTTCACCATCTCTAAATGCAAATGATTCGGCACCGCAATGATGACTGTGTCAATGTCCTTTTCTGCTAATAACTGATCCGCCTTCAAAAATGTTTTTACGCCTTCGTTTACTTCCTTTAACTGGTCCTTATTGATATCACACACGGCGATCAAGGTTGCATAATCTAATTTTTTGATGGTTTGCGTATGAGTTTGACCCATGAAACCATGTCCGATGATTCCAAAATTTAACATCTTTCTAACCCCTTCTCTTAAATCGTCACCGATCGTTCTTTCACACCGACTAACGGCACTGGAATATACGCTGTTCTAGTAGCCACGGTCAATTTTACTTGATGATCGCCTGTTGATAGTCCGCCTGGTTTTAAGACGCGAATATATAAGGGTTCACCATATTCCCATTTATAACTGGTAACAGTTGTTGCTTCTTTTAAATAGAACCAATCTTGCTGATCGATTGAAATTTGGATGTCTTCTGTTGAGACTTCCGTATCATCCACCGCGACTTTAATAAATTCCACCATGGAAAGAGGGACACCACGATAATACGTAATCAGCGTTTGTAACTCAAAACCGATCACTTCGCCCTTTTCTTCAATATTTTTGCAGGTAGCCTCTTTAAACACATTATTGTCAAACATTCTTACATCCTCCTATCCTTGGATCTCTTTTAAGCACGCCTGCAAGTATTTTTGGTTTGCGGCCACTTGTTCTTTTTCCTGCATTGGTTTGCCTGGCAGTGTGAAGCGATTACCTTCATATTCAGTTGCCACGTAACCGTCATAATCTTTTTCATGCAGATATTCTAAAAGTCCTTTGTAATCCATCGAGTATTCGAGGCCTTCAGGGGTCATTTCAAACATTTTGATATGGAAATGCTTGATGTACGGCATATACTCGTCCAGCACGGTAAACGGATAATTTTCATAGCCATCACAAAGCGGCGCAAACATTTGATCTTCTTTGGTTTTGATAACTTTTTTAAAGTCTTCTGGATATTCGCCATTGTTTTCTTTTACGATACGGTGAAGGTCTGTTCCTTGTGCAAAAATCTCATCTAAGTAAGCAAACATTTCTGGGCTTGCGCCATTATTGACTTCATAATTCACCACTACTCGCGGGAATTTTTTACAGAAAATTCCTGTGTCGATCACTAATCCGATATATGGAGAATCCAAACGTTTCATTTCTTCGATAAAGTGAAGCGTTTCAGGTTCATCAAAGGCCATTCCGGCATGAATCTCCAAAGCAATCGTCACATCGTATTCTTCACAATAAGGCAGCAAGGGTTCGCAAACCCAATAAGGCACCATTGAAACTAAACGAATCAATTTGATTCCCAAACGATTGGCTTGTTTGATTTCTTCGATCAATAAATCAATACACTCGCGTTTTGTTAGACTGCGATTGTTATAGAGATTGGTATTTAAAAAAACATCCGCGATAACCGGCTTAATTCCTGTTTCTTCTAAAAGCTGATGCCAATGGGCAACGTCCTCTTGTGTCGGATGAGGCGCGTTTTTGATCATTTGATCTGGTAAAATTTCCACTCCTTCAACCTTGTGTTCCTGCAAAAAGTGCATCAAATCATCCAAATCCATGCGATGATTTAAGTATTCATCCTGTAAACTGTATAAACTTACAGCCGTTTTGATTTTCGACATTTGTTTTCCTCCTACGAATAATTAATAAAGATGATGGGACGAGCGACTGCTGTCGATTGTGCTCGTCCACCTCATTAAATTACAGTTCCACAACTTTTCCAGTTTCTGCAGATTTGTAAATGGCTTCTAAAATTTGTGTCACCACAATTGCTTGTTCTGGTTTTACCAACGGCTCTGTATCATTCAAAATCGCTTCAACCCATTGCTTCGCTTCCGCATCTTTTTGTTCCAAGCTGCTGCCTTCAAAGCCAAAGACGCCGCCAGCATCAGAAGGTTGTGTTTGCTCCAATTGGTTGTGGGCTGCTTTGTTAAAGACCACGTACCCTTGATCTAAGAAGGCTTTCCCGAACATTTCCGCGCCGCCTTCTGTCCCGCAAAGTGTGACTTGCGCTTCCTTCGGATTGATCATGTTCAAGGCCCAAGCCGCTTCCAAGAAGATCGTTGCGCCATTTTCCATTTTGATTAAACCGAATGCGGAATCTTCTGTTTCAAAGGATTCCGGCTCCCACGGTCCAAACATATTCGCCATTGGATTATCCTTCAATTTTTGGTAGGTCGAGCCCAAAACCATTTTTGGTTTGTAATTATTCATGTACCAAAGGGTTAAATCTAACGCATGGGTACCGATATCAATCAACGGACCGCCGCCTTGTTTTTCTTTATCTGGGAATACACCCCAGGTCGGAACACCTTTTCTACGAACCGCATGAGCTTTTGCAAAGTAGATTTCGCCAAGCTCGCCTTTACTGCAGGCATCATAGGTTGCTAAGGAATCCGCACGGAAACGGTTTTGATAGCCGATCGTTAATTTTTTGCCTGTGCGTTCTGCGGCCTCCAGCATTTTTTTCGCTTCTTCATAGTTGATCGCCATTGGCTTTTCACACATCACATGTTTGCCGCTTTCTAAGGCATCAACCGTAATAAATGAGTGAGAAATATTTGGTGTCAATACATGTATTACGTCAATATCAGCTTGCTTCACCACTTCTTTGTAGTCTTCTGTAACTAATGCATCGGCAACACCATATTCTGCCGCCGCAGCTTCTGCCCGTTCAATGATCGTGTCACAAAATGCTACCAACTCTACCTGATCCGCTAATTTTGCCAAAGCTGGTAAATGTTTTTGGTTGGCAATCCCGCCGCACCCGATAATACCGAATTTTAATTTTTTCACGTTGTTTTCCTCCTTGTTCGTTTTTACACTGACATCCATACACTATTAGCCAGCCGTAATCATTTTATTGACTGGCTAAATGGATATCGCTTACAAAATCTAGTTTACTGAATGATGCCTCTTCGTACTCTTCAAATCGTACGTTTAAAGATCAAACATTTTTGCACTATATCTTCATTCTTTTTATAATGCACAAATTTATACCATACTTTTATGCTCAATCATTGATATTCTCGCGTTTTTTATCTAGTTGGGCACGAATATCATCCGTATCCTTGTCGCTTAAGTTCCATAACAGACACGCCAATGCAGCAGCGAAAAATAGGATTGCTGGAATCAAATTAACCACTAGATTGATACCATTTTTAGTCGCCATTGATTGTTCCATATTGGCCCGATAGCCGAATGAATGCAGCAGCATGATTCCAACCGATGCTCCGATAGCGTTACCAATTTTTGTCGCTAAACCATAAGTCGCATAAGCAGTCCCGTCTGTTCGAACCCCTGATTTCAATTCTTGGTAATCTACAGAATCCGCCACTAATGAAAGTGAAATCGGAAAGCCCATATTGAACAATCCAAAAATTACATGACCGGCAATAATCATTGGCAAGTTGTCAAAATCAGCAAAGTATACGACGAGTAAACCAATCCCTTGAAGAATCAAGGAAACCATCAACACATTACGTTTCCCAAAACGTTTAACCAAAGGAACAATTGCTAATGAACAAAGCGCTCCGCCAATGGATGGAATCGTCATGAGTAAGGCAATCAAGGTAAACGCACCTAAACAATAAATGACATAAAAAGTTGTTACAGCGATTCTTCCCATAAAAGCAGTCATTTGCAAAATCATGATAAGAAAAACGATCATTAAGTATTTATTACCAATCACATTTTTAATCGTGGTACGAAACGGTACTTTATTTTCATTTCTCATCGGTTGAACAACTTCTCGAGATGTCGCGAATACCGCGAAAAACAACGGGATCGAAATTACCGCATAGATCAACGCTGTCATAAAATAGCCTCGACCAGTTGCTACCTGCGAACCATCTGAAAATGCCAGCATAATAAACGAAGACAATGAGTTCACAATAATCATTCCGACATTCATCCCAACCGAACGCCATGCATTTAACTGATTTCGTTCATTGGCATCTTCACTCATCACCGCCGCCAAAGCCCCGTAAGGAATATTCACTAATGTGTAGATCATTCCAGCGATGATATAAATAACCGCTGCCCAAATGATACCTGCCGTTCCATTTCCAAACGGACCGGTGAAAGTCAAAACTGAAAACAGAGCTAAAAATGGTGAGCCAAAAGCAATATAAGGGCGGAAACGGCCTAACTTGCTTCTTGTACGTTCAGCGATCATCCCCATCATCGGATCATTGATCCCATCCCATAAACGGGCAATTAGCATGATCATCGAAACTGCAACCGGAGCCAAACCAACAATATCCGTATAAAAAACAGTCAAATAAGTGCCGACAAATGTCCAGACAAACTGGCTAGCCAAGTCACCCAATCCATAAGCAATCATAGAAAATTTCGTTAAACCCTTTTTCTCCATCTTCATTCCATTTTCAAAGACATCTTTTTCCATGTGAACCTCCTAGAATAGTTGTATTTGCAAACGTTTACAATGAATAGTTTAATCTGTCAGCCAAAACATTACTCTGCTTTTTTCATTCTTTCTATTGATACTTTCCTAGGATGATGGCTTTGAAATCCACAAAAAAACAAGATTGTATTACACAATCTTGTTAACGAGAGACTTTTTGAATCTCAATCAATTGAATGTCCTGCGGAAAAAGCTCTAGCTCAATTTTTAACTGATGGTTTCTAGACTGCCCTTCCCTTATTTCCAGCTGCGGCTCACAACGATGCTTCAAGTAAGTGATCATCTCATCATCTAACCGATCAGAGCTACTGATCTGATTAATTTCCTCCAGAATATTGCCGGTCTTTTGACCTATACGATAATACTTGATACGATAGTGACTTTCTTCTTCCTTCAAATCTTTCAACAGCACCTGTTTCGTCTGAACATTTCCAGAAGCAAATAGGGCAGCTGCATTTCTCCTAGTAAAGACACTGCTATGGTCATAATAATAAGTAGAATTTAAATGACTATAAGAATAGCACAAAATTTGTATCTTGTTCGGATCATCCTTCGTAATCAATAGATCCTCTGATTGATACACGACCTGATTACCTAACCGATTTAAGAAACGGTAGGCATAGTAGCCAATCTTCGGTATACCGCTTTTAGAAATCAAACCAGAACCGCCAAAAATCTCTTTATTGGCCGTATCAAAGGTCGTCACCGATAAATCCGTCAGCTGCCAGTAGCCGATCAAATCACAATAAGGCATCGCCCCTAAAGCATTTTTCAAGATATAGCTGCCCTTGAAGGCCGTATCGTTGATAATATCGCGACTTAAAATGGTCACATTAAATTCCGTAATGAATGTTTTTCCCTGATAATTGATTTCCGTCAAAAGTTCTTTGAAATCCTTTATGCGATGAAGCATGTAATCAGAATTCGGTGAAATCGGCTCATGATGCTGCTTTTTCTGGTTCAGCTGCTGCTTTACCGCATCCATTGGATAAATCGACAAACTAAGAAAATCCGGTGCGCCTTTACTCATTGTCCACTGTGTCAGAAACGTGCTTAAATCGCGCGTTTCAATATCTAAGCTTAAGCCACAGCCGCCGATCTGAATCATTGGTACGATTTGTTTTACAGCTTTTTTTATTTTCGAAAAGACATCAATATAGGTCTTTTCTTTAGCTAAATTCAGTTGTACCCCATCCTGATCAATTCGCATCAAATCCTCACAGCCAATTGTCTTCAAAACTAAAGGATTAGGCTTCCAAATCTCGATCATCCAGGTAGAAACTTCCTCTAAACCAAATACATCCACACAATGATGGAAAAAAACTTGGAATCGTTGGATCAAGTCAGATAGCTTATAGGATTTTCGGATAAAAGGATGACTTTTAACAATCTGCGTATGGGATTCATGAATCAGCTTTCCCTTGAAGCCGAGTTCTAAAAATGGTTTGATTCCCGCCTTTAGCATGATTCGTAAAATTTCATCAACTGTGGAAAAATCGTAAGCCTCGCCTACCTGCTCCAGAATTTCTTCGCTTAACAATCCCCATATACGTCCATAATTAAAAGGATTATTTTCCTGCAAATAATGAATTTGTTCCGCAAATGAAGCATGAGTCAAATCACCGGCGTAGCCAAGATTAATCATATTCTTTTGAAAGTTTTGCTTTGACGACATTTGCATGGAAACTTGAATCGTCTCATCACTGATCTTCGCATCCTTTTCTTTAAAGTAAATTTCCAAATTTCGAAGGTCTTTTTCTTCAAGGCTATTTTGCTTCGAGGAAACCTTAGCCATCGCTTTCGTTTCCTTACGAAATTCACTCGGCGTCAAGCCTTGATACTTCTTAAATAAACGATTAAACGAATTAATATTCGAAAAGCCCGCTGAAAAGGCTATGTCGGTAATTGATTTCTCCGTTTCCAGCAAATCCTTCCGAACCTTTTCCAACCGTTTACGAATCAGGTATTCATTCATTGGCATCCCGATTTCGTTAGAAAAACTGCGAGACAAATATTGATCGGAAACATACAGCTTATTGGCAATATCGACCAATCGAATATCCTTATCGAAGTTATTATCAATATAAAATTTCAGTTCATAGACTTTTTGCTTCATGCTTCGCTCTTCTTCTATAGTAGAAGGTTTCGTGTATTCCTTTTCCAATATCTGAAGAATATGAAAATACTCCTCAAACACTTCTGAAACTGTATGCTTTTCTTGTAAGACGTATAGCTTTAGCAAGCGTTCAATCGACTGAATGACTTGATTATCTGCTCTTTTATTCTCTGTGACCGAGTTTCCTTCAAACACTTGGTTCTCTTGCTCTTCAAAATAATACTCTAAAACAATCTCAAATGCCCGCGCATTTTTTGTATAAACAGTATGTACCAATGATTTTGACAAAATATAAAAATCATTTTTTTGCAATGAAATGATTGTTCCTTCTTTTTCAATCGTCACTTCGCCTGCCAACACATAGATTAAATGGATATTTAAATCAAAATGCTGCATGATTCGATCTTCTGCTAATACATTTATCTCAATATTTTCCCACGGTTCAATCAAACGCATAGTGCCCCTCCTTGTATCGCTTTCTAATAAACAATAAATCATTATAGCGCCTTTACTATTTTCGAGAAAGCGTTTTTCTATCCTCATCATACATGAGAACAGTCTGAAGATTCTAGCTTACTTAAAAAATTTACGCCTGGTTCCCCTTTTTTACGCACTTCAAAGCTGCTAATACACAATATTCTTCTTTCACACACTAAAAAATCTGTACTGCTCCTTTTGCCAAAATTACAAGGCCTGTCAGAAACAGTACAGATCGATTACCTATTTTTATAAAAGAATTTACGCATTTGTAGATGGTAAAATTGTTTCTACTTCTGAATGCGGACGTGGGATCACATGAACAGATAATAGTTCACCTACACGCTGAGCCGCTGCTGCTCCTGCATCGGTTGCCGCTTTTACTGCGCCAACATCACCGCGAACCAAAACGGTCACAATCCCGCCGCCTACACGTTCTTTTCCTACTAATGTAACATTGGCTGCCTTCACCATTGCGTCGGCCGCTTCGATTGAACCGATCAATCCTTTTGTTTCGATCATTCCTAATGCATCTGATTTCATTTTTGTATTCCTCCTAAATTAATTTCTAATTTTTATTGTTGTTCCTGGCGTAACACCAAGAGCATTGGCTTCTTCCATATCAATATGACACTCTAAGCCTGAATTCGCAGTCGCGCGAATTACTACATTGTTTAAGCTTCCGCCGCGTTCACCAGCAAAATCGATCGTCACGACTTGACCATCAGTCACGCCAAAACGTTCTGCCTCTTCCGGGAGCATATGAATATGACGTTTGGCGATAATTACCCCTTTAGCCATTTCAAATGCGCCATTGGGACCAATCAATGTTAAGCCCGGTGTACCATCTAAATCACCAGATAACCGTAACGCACCCTTTACTCCAAGTTTGAACGTATCGCTTTGTAAAATTTCTACTTGCGTTTCTGCTCTCACAGGACCTAAAATCCGGACCTTTTCAATTACTCCTTTAGGACCAGCGAGCGTGACACATTCTTTGCAAGCATATTGTCCCGGTTGCGAGAGATCCTTTAGCTTAGTTAATTGATAGTGATTGCCAAACAGCTTCTCTAATGCAGCTTGACTTAAATGGATATGACGATTTGAAATCCCTACTGGAATCGAATCATCATTTGGGACATCTTCAGGATTTAAATGCGCCATAATGGCATTTAAAATCACTTCATAATCTTCCATTTCTACTCCTTCAATTCTTTATTTGCTTCATTTTAAGCATTCATTTGGGTTAAAACTTTCCGCACGACTTCTGCCAGCTCCGACAATTCTGCTGCCGAAAAATCCTTCATACTTGAATTGTCCGTTTTCCCCTCTGATGGCTGGCTCGCTTTTACTGGCTTTGCGGTCAAGCAGGCATCCAGTGGCTCTTCCAGTTCTGGATGAGAAAAACTAGTATCCTCAGCCAATAAAGTCGTCACGTCCTTTAAACCATATGCGACTTTTTTAATGTTTAATAAATGCTTCGGACTAACATTTTCAGAAACAGAGCTGCCGCCAAAGGTTCCACAACCTAGCGTGAAGGAAATTGGCAACCCAGTACTAATTCCTGTTCCTCCTTGGCTGCCTCCTGTATTCACTAAAATACGTGAAGCCGGCTTCGCCGCAAATTTCAAAACAATGTCGCGATTATTCGTATGAATACTCATGGTATGTCCGATGCCGTTTTGTAATAATTCGATGCTCAAGTGACAGGCTTCCTCCCAATCCCTGACGGTATAAAAGGCTAAAACAGTCGTTAATTTTTCAAATGACAACGGATTTCCCGCTCCGACACCGTTTTGGCGACCAATCAAAACAGTCGTTGAATGAGGAACAGTAAAACCGGCTGCTTCTGCGATCACTTGCGGCTTACGCCCGACAAATTTCGCATTCATCGCATGACCCCCGCCTTTGAAAAGCAGCCCGCAGACTTTTGCGGTCTCCTCTTCAGACATAAAGTAACCACCTTGAGCTTTCAATTCAGCAATAACCTCAGCTTCATTGACCTCTTCACAAATAATCGATTGCTCAGAGGCACAGATCGTTCCATTATCAAAGGTTTTACTTGCAATAATTTGTGAAACAGCCTTTTTGACATCAGCACTTCTCTCAATATAAGCAGGAGAATTCCCCGCTCCTACACCGATAGCAGGTTTTCCTGAACTATAGGCAGCCTTTCCCATTCCCGGCCCGCCAGTAGCGATAATCAAGCTTACTTCATCAGCATGCATTAATTCATTTGTTGACGCCATCGTTGGCGTCGAGACACAGCTAATAATGCCTTTGGGTGCTCCGGCTGCTTCTGCAGCACGACTCATCATGCCCGCAGCCTTCTTCGTACATTCTGCAGCCGCAGGATGCGGAGCAAACACGATGGCATTCCGTGATTTCAATGCCACCATTGCCTTGAAAATGACCGTTGATGTGGGGTTGGTTGAAGGGATAATTCCTAAGACTAGCCCAACTGGCTCCGCCACATCAAGGGTCCCTTTAGTCGTATCTTCAGCGATAATCCCAACAGTTTTTTCATCTTTGATTTCTTCGTATAGCAACGTTCCGGCTGCATGGTTCTTGTAAGCCTTATCCGCTACTGTTCCAAAACCAGTCTCCTCCACAGCAGCTTTAGCTAAACAAACAGAAAATTTTTCTGCTGCTTCCTTCATACTTTTTAGAATTGCATCGACTTGCTCTTGACTAAAGGTCGCAAATTCTTGAGCAGCCCTTTCTCCAGCTCGGGCTAAGTCTCGCGCTTCCTGTACGGAACATAAATCTTTGTCAAACTTGTTCATTTTTATGTGACTCCTTTAGCGCTAAAATTTTTAAACAGAATTCTTCTCATCAGTTTGGCGGAAATGCAGCCTCTGAAGACAGTCACTAGCCTTTTTGAAAATGTAAGCTCAATGCAGAAACAAGCTGTTCCTTATTGGCTTTATGCACATCCTTTTTACTGATAGCAAAATTAGTTTGCTTTTTCGCAAGTTTTCGCAGGTCAATAACTTTCATTTCAGTCAATGCTGCTTCCATTTCCGCTATTTTTCCAGTCTTTCCCCATTGTGAAAGTGTAGCCCCTGAAATTATTGGGCTTAATGCGGCTTCTGATTCCTGACTACCTTCAATAATTGTCTCTTCATGATTTTCATTTGAGATTAACACTTCTTCCGCATCCTGAGGTGCCTCCTCAACAATAGATACTGATTCATCACTAGACTCCTGAGTCTCTTCCTTTCTTTCAAAAAGGCTTAAGCTTTTATCAGGACGTGGAATAACGTGAGTTGTTACGAGTAAAGTTGCCTCGAGCTTTGTCACAGCGGAAGCCGCAGCATCCACTGCCGTTTTGACTGCTCCCACATCACCTGAGACCATTACCGTCACTAGTCCACCGCCGACAATTTCTTTTTGTGTTAAGCTGACTTCCGCTGTTTTCAGCATGACATCACTGGCCTCGATTGCAGCCAATAAGCCCTTTGTTTCAACTAATCCTAATGCGTTCATTGTCTACTCCTTCATCGTACACGTTGTCGGCACAATTTTTTTTACAGCAAATCTGACCAGTTCGCTGGATACGTTGCATAAAACAGCCTCACTTTATCATTAGAACCCCAAGTGACTTTGCTGCCTTTTGGCACGAAAACAACATCTCCTGGACATGCTGTAAATTTTTGACCTTCGATCGTAATTTCTAAAGTTCCACTAATCACATAATCAATCTCCTCATAGCTGAGTTCCCAATCAAAGCGTGAATGATCAATTTCTAAGAAGCCTGCACTGATTTTCGCCTCTTCTTTACTGATGAGTTCTTGATAAAAAACCTGTGCTTCAGGATTACCTGTTTCAAAGGGTTTCATTTCCGCAGTGCTGCCTTTTACAACTTTTAATCCACTTGCATGCTTTTCACATTGAAAGGGGCTCGTTTCACCCGCTAAAATCATTTTTAATAGCTGCAACAAGGTCTCCTGATTCAGTTCATTAGGTAAATTGAGCTCTTTTGATTGCGTTTCACAGGATTCGTTTAACGGAACATGCAGTTCTTCGATTAAATCCTGTGCAGCGGGTGTAATGATCGTGTTTTGATTAACACAAAGAGGTTCACCCGCTTCATGCGCTTTTGTTACATCCTCCAGACATATCAATTCCTTCATTGCACCTGATCCTCTCTATACAGATTCACAGCCTTCATCGATAATACCGATCACCGCCGCATCCACTGGAATCGCATCATTTTCCAGCATTCTTCTCGCAGCACTGCCGCAGGTAACAATCACTCGATCACCAATCCCTGCACCAATCACATCACAAACGATCATCTGCTCGCCATCACGCGATCCACCGATGATTTCTGCAATCATTAGCTTCAGGCCATTCAGTTGCTCTGATTTTCGTGTTGCCCAAATATTATCGATTAATCGTGCTGTTACCATTTTCGTTCCTTCTCTTTTCGTTTGATTTCCTCGATTGCTGCTTCAACAGATGCGGTATCACCAAAAATCGCTAACAAGATCATATTCTGCGGACAACTTCCGCGAATATCCTCCACCGTAACGCCCACTGCCTTTTCTGCAACATCAGCCGCACAGACCATTTCAATCAATTTCCCTTGAACCAATCCTACTGCATCGGGTATCTCCAGTGCTGCTTTAGGACCAGAGCCTTTCCTACGATTTAAGATAGCTAGCGTTCCTTCACCGGGAGATTTAATCATTCGACAATCCATTTGCTGTCCCTCCTTTATTTCACCAAACGTTTTCTTCTTTCTGGCAATAGGTTAAACGCATAAATCGATTACTTTAAGACTTTTACCCTACTGCCAAAGCTACAAAGCTTCATCTGTACAACTCAACGCGATGCCTAACGGAGTAACAAACATCGGATTCAATGGCTTGTACGTTTTGATTTTGGTTTTTGCTTCAATGATTTTCTCAATCCCTGTTAAACAAGCCGTTCCGCCAACCAAATACAGACCATTGATCTCAAAACCGGCAATTTGTTCGGTAATGATCGTTGCGATTTTTTCTACTACTGGCTTCAAAACAGCAATCAACTCTTGGTGATTATCTTGATTTCGTTTATAAAGCTCCGCTTCTAAAAAAGAAACCTTGTATGCACCTGCCGTTACAAGTGTTAAGTGAGTACCGCCAGTCGCCTCATCCACGACTTTTACAACTTCACCATTTTTGATAATGGAGATACCTGTCGTTCCGCCACCGATATCGACGACGGCACCGTTTTGAATCGCTAAGACCTGATTGGCCGCAGTAGGTTCATCCAGCACATTCGTCAATTCAAAACCGGCTCCTTGAACAACATTCTTGATCGCGCCGCCATCTAACGCATCTGTTCCTGGAGGAATTGCCGCCGCTGCATAAATTAGTTCTGTATCCAGTTTTTCTTCTAATTCAGCCTTCAGCTCTTTCACGATGGTAATCGCGCCAATATAGTCCACAACCATCCCATCTCGCACGACATCTGCATAGCGATAAGCCCCAGCCACTGGTTGATAGTTTTCATCCATAACAGCTAAAACGATACAGGCTGTCCCAAGATCGACACCGGTATAAAGTGTACGTGTTGAATTTTTCTTTGGTTTGTTTATCACTGCTTCAAATTCTGCGACTAAGTGGTCACAGGCAGATATATCGTTCATAGTCATCACAGGCGATTCCTCCAAGTTTTTAACATTTTAAAGCTTTTCTAGCTGTTCGATTTCTTTTGCAATTAAATAGATCAATTGCTCTAAAGCTGCTTGTTGTTCGAGTGTGACACAGGTTTGAATCGTTTTCGCATAGATGATTGCGCGTCTCAATTTTAAAGCGATCTTACCTCCAGGCTGAAAAATCTGAACCTCGCTGATTTCAGAAAGTTCAATCGGTTGATCTTTTTCATTTTCACTGCAAGGAAGCTCTTCAAGATTTTGCGTTACAATTTTTTTTACAAGTTGAGTCAAAGCAGTTATTCGTTCACAGCTAGCTGAACAAACATTTCTCGCCTCTAACGCTGCTTCCCACAGTTCGACTTCTAATAATGGAAAAAAAGTCTTATGCTTGGACACTAAAGCCAGATTTTTCATCATTTCATCGGACGATCCTCCAGCAGTATCCGTTTCATCATGCGTTACAATCGGAATCTGATGATCTGTCAAAAACTGTTTCGCTCCAGGAGTTAAACGCTCATTTTTTGTTAACAAAAAACGTTCTATTGATTTCTGTCGATTTTTTAACTGTAATTCCTGCTCAGTAATAAAACGCATCAGCACTCACCTCGACAAATTCTGGCGTAAATACCTGCCAGATCCGCCACCGTAACCTGCCGCGGATTGGTTAATGTACATTTGTCCTTCAATGCTGCTTCTGCCATCTCTGGAATTGCAGCGATAAACGCATCTTCATTAATTCCTAGATCTGTTACGAACTTCGGAATATCGAGTTTTCGGGTTAATTTTTGGATACCTGCAATCAAAAGATTGACCGTCGTTCTTTCTGTTGTTGAGCATATTCCCAATAGGTTCGCCGCTTCAGCATACTTACTCAAAGCAGGCAGATCTTGATTGCTTTCAATTCCCGCATTAAAGCTAATAACATGTGGCAATAATATGGCATTAGCTCGACCATGAGGAATATGAAAACGTCCCCCCAGCGCATGAGCCAAGCTGTGGCAAATTCCTAACGAGGCTTCGCTAAAGGCCATTCCCGCTAAACATGAAGCGTTATGAATTCTCTCTCGCCGTTGTGCATCTTCACCATCAGCCACTGCCTTAGCTAGATCCTGCCAAACAATCCTCATCGCTTTTTCCCCACAAGCATCCGTAAAGTCTGTGGCATTTGTTGAAACATATGCCTCTAAGGTGTGAGTCAAAACATCGATACCGGTATCCGCAGTCACACTGCTAGGAACCGTTAGGGTAAAAACTGGATCTAAAATTGCAATATCAGGAATCATCGCATCATCCACCAAAGCATATTTGCCATTAACGGATGGATCGGAAATAACCGCAAAAGATGTGACCTCACTACCAGTACCACTCGTTGTTGGTATACAGATTAATTGCACAGCTGATTCGATCCCTGCCTGTTGATAGATTTGTCGAACCGCTTTTGCCGTATCTAAGGCAGAACCACCACCTAAAGCAATAATTGTATCCGGTTGAAAATCTGCCGCATAGGCAACCCCTTTGGTTACTACTTCAATCGTAGGATCAGGAACGATTTCAGAAAAAATTTGATACGAGCTGTTCGCTTCCGACAAAATGGCTGTGACCTTTTTTACCATTCCGCTTATTACCATGAAAGGGTCACAAATAACTAAGGCCCGTTGGCATCGGCAATCTTTCAGATAAGTTGTGGCGTTGCTGCCGGAATATATTTTTGTTGCCATTTTAAAACTCCCCATTCTCTCGCCCCCTTCCTAAAATTATTTGTTCTATTTGATGCAGCTCTTCTTTTTCCAAGTCAAGAACCAGATCAACCTGCTCAAGTCCACAAGCCAGAAGTTGCGCTTTGGCTTGCTGCAAGGCAGACTCTTCATAAGATTTGTGATAGGTGACGATTCCATAAATAGGAATTCGAAAAACCTTCGCAAAATTTGGCGGATAGCTGTGGCGTTTTGCAGTAACTGGCTGTAAAAAGATTCCACAAGACGCCGTTTGCTGTAAAGCAATCACATGCTTATGCATCCAAGGACTTTCCAAATAGCTGTCTGGAACAAGGATTGTCCGTCGATAATACATGATATTGGCGACTTTCTTTAATGGTTGCGCGTTTGTTTTTTCCAGATAATTCGCGATTTTCAGCTTGCCGCTTTCTCTTGGTCCAACCAAAAGGATTCTCACGTTCGAGTCACATCCACTACGCTGAAGTGCAATACCTCTTTAAAAACCCGCAGCACTTCAGTCAAGCTTGTTTCAACACTTTCGACATCTCCTGTAATAACCACCGAACCAGTAAAGCGATCTAGAAATCCAATTTCAACATCTGCTACTTTCGCTGCTGTATCTGCTGCGATCATTGCAGTCTCAAAAGGAGACAAGGTCAAGATACCAATCGCTCCTGCTTCGTCGATTCCTAATGATTGATAAACACTCGCGATAGGTGCTGCTATGACATGCGCCAACGTAATCTGTTTTCCAGGCACAGACTCTTCAATCACTCGCTGAGCTAATAATTCTGACATTGTTCCGCCTCCTTAATGCCGCACCACTCGTACTGGAAAATCATACTCAGCAATCCAAGACTCAATCTGATCCAAATCAGCATCAGACAAGCTCGGATCGCCTTCTACCGGATATTCCATGCCTAATTGTCCGTATTTGTTGACACCCAATTTGTGGTAAGGCAGTAAATCGATCCCTTTAAAATTCGGAAAATCTTTGTACGGTAGCAGGAACTCCACAATTTCTTTGATTTCTTCATGACTGTCATTGATCAGCTTCAGCATCGGCATCCTGATCTGAACCTTATAGCCCCGTACCAACAATTCCTTTAAATTAGCTAGGATTTTCTCATTGCTGATACCGGTTAATTCATTGTGGCGCACAGGGTCCATGTGCTTCATGTCGTATAGAAAGAGATCAATATAATCAGCCATTTCTAGCAGTTTACTCATGTGACTATGGCCGCAGGTTTCAATCGCAGTATTTAATCCATCCGCTTTGCATGCTTTTAAAAGCGCCAACGCTGCTTCAGGCTGCGCGGTACATTCCCCACCGCTAAAGGTTACCCCGCCACCAGACATTTCATAAAAGGCATCATCTTCATGAATCACTTCCATTAATTCTGAGATCGTCTTAATGGAACCTGTGATATTGAGTGCTTTCATTGGACAGGCATTTACACATTCTTGACAGCCATTACAGGAAATATCGCGTCGCACCTGATGTTTCCCATGTTCATCAATGTAGTGGATACCTAAAGGACAGGCATCCACACATGCACCACAATTCGTACAAACACTTTCCTTAAACATGACTTCAAACCGACGCTTGATCCCTTCTGGATTGGCGCACCACTGACAGCGCAATGGACATCCCTTGAAGAAGACGATAGTTCTGATCCCAGGACCGTCATACAGGCTGTATTTTTGTACATTGAAAATCATCGCTTGCCGTTCTATCCGTTCCTCTTTCACATTTACCATCCATTCCAAGCTCCAGCTTATTTTTTAAATTTTTGTCAGCATTGTTCGTGAGATAATCTCATCCTGAACATCCTTACATAGCTCTACGAAGAAAGCACTGTAACCAGCTACTCGAACAATCAAATCGCGGTATTGCTCTGGATGTTTTTGTGCTTCAATTAAGGTATTGTTGTCTAAATAGTTAAACTGCATTTCTCCATTACCTAAATGACAAGCCGTTTTAAGCAACGTAATCAGACTTTCTTCACCCTCTGGTGTATCCAATAAACCAGTCATGATCTTAAAGTTATGCACCATCCCGATGTTCATGCTGTCGTTGGACATTTTCGAGATTGATTTGATAATTGCAGTCGGTCCTTTGAAATCGGCGCCTTGCGTTGGGCTGATTCCATCAGATAGCGGAGTCCAAGCCTTACGTCCATTCGCAGAAGCTCCAGTCATTTGTCCAAACGGTGTATTATTGGAAATTGACAAGGTTCCGTGACTCAACACTGAATACAATGTTTTATACTTACGGTGCTCAGCTTCAGTAAAGTTGATCAGATCCGCCGCGATCAAATCGGCATAATCATCGTCATTTCCATATTTCGGCGCGTTCAAACAATCCGTTCTCATACGATCATTATTCGCAAAATCAGCTTTTAATCCTTCATTCAATTCCTGCAATGTGTATTTTTTCTCATCAAAGACCAGTTTCTTAATTGCAGCCATTGAATCAGCATAAGTTGCTAGGCCAGACCAAACAACACCCGGTCCAAAATTGTACATTGCACCACCAGAAGAAACGTCTTTCCCTTTTTCCATACAGCCCTCGTACATGATCGACATCAATGGTTTTGGCGCTAGATCACGATGAACACGTTGGGAAATAACGGTAGCTACATCTGTCCATTTCGTAATGTATTTGATTTCTTCCTTAACCGCTGTCTCAAACTCTTCGTAGGACTTGAACCGAGACAAATCACCCATATCTGGGCAAACCTGCTTGCCGTACCACAGAGGAACGCCATGATTCAAGACTAGTTCAATACAAATCGGCCATTGCGTATAGGCAGTAGAGGTCCATTGATACAAACGACCTGATTTTTGCGGCTCCACACAACCCATCAAACAATAATCCCTCGCATCTTCAATTGAGACACCCTTTGCCAGCATCATCTTGATGTGTGTATCATCAAAATGACAAGCAGGAAAACCCATACCGGCTCTAACAACATCCACGATTTTTTTCAGATATTCTCTTGGTGAGTGGTTGTGAATGCGGCAGGCAAGCGAAGGTTGATACACCTTGACATGACGAACAGCATCCATCAATAAATAGGTCAATTCATTGGTAGCGTCGCGCCCTTGACGAGTCACCCCGCCGACACACATGTTTACAAACGGCTGATAGCCAGCGAAGAATTTCGAACCGCCTTCACTAGTGATCCACATCATTTCAGACATCTTAATCAACATACAGCCAGCTAATTCAAAAGCTTGGAATTCATTCATCCGACCTTCTTCTAGGTCAGCCTTAAAGTATGGATACATGTATTGATCCACACGTCCAATTGACATCCCTGTTTGGTTTTCTTCAACGACTAACAATGATTCAATTGTCCAAACGGCTTGAATCGCTTCCCAGAAGGTATCCGGTTTATGGGCAGGGACTTTACGGTTCACTTCAGAGATTTTCAAAAGCTCGGCTTTGCGTTTTGGATTGGTTTCCTTCGCAGCCAGCTCCGCAGCATAATCCGCCATCCGACGGGCATAAATCATGACGCCTTCGGTTGTATCAATGATTGATTTATAGAAATAGATTTTTTCAATATCCTCAGGATTTTCATAATCTAATTCTTCCAAATGTGCCTTGGCTTCATTCTGAATATCAATCATGCCTTTTTTCATCAAAATGACATCATACCCAGGATTGGAATCGCCACCGCCATTTAGTGCGTGGTACGAACAATCGGAAACGAAAGATTCACCAGATAATTCCCAAACACCTGCTTCACGGTATTGATCCTCACAATATTCATCGACAGATTTGCCTTTCCAGAATGGGAAAAGCTCTTCACGCATGATTTTTTTGTCTTCATCAGAAATGTAGAACGGGTCCTGTGGACGGCTGCCGATCGTATCGATCTCATCCTCCATCCAGCGCCATGCGATATCTGGAGAGAATGCGCCTGCACGCGGCTTACCGTTGGGTGCTCCAACAATCAGTTCGTGATCTTGTATCACCAGCGGCGCTGTTTCACAGCAATAACGGAAGCATTTTGCCCGCAAAACAATCTTTGGCATGCCTGGATTTTCCTTGGCAATTTTTGTAATCGCTCGGGCACGATAAGTAGTAATTGACGGTACTTGCTCTAAATAGTTGTCCTTCAATGCCTGCAAACGTTTCGTAATTCCATTAGGAATCTCTGTTCCCTCATCCGAGACCAGTATTTCTGTTACAATGTCGTCCTTTTTGACTTCGTCTGAAACAGAAGCAAACATTTTCATTAAGGCCTGTCTTTCTTCTGAGCTTAATTCTTTTGTCGCTTCAGCTAATTTTGCTGAAAATTCTTTGATGTCCATCTGTTTCCCTCACTTTACTGCTCAATTATTTTTTGTAAAAATTTCTCAATAAGTAATTGTTCATCTGAAACTCGCTTGTTAACTCCCTTACTCGGCTCCTTGACCGACGTGTAGCCAATTTCACGAACATAGGTTAAATCCTTTGCCGTAATATTCTTGGCTTTGAACCCGCGTCCCGTTGTCATTCCACCCAAAATCAGCGAGACTGGCAAACTGGAATCGATTCCAATTCCCGCTAAACTTGCTCCTGCATTTACAATCATGCGGCCAACAGGTTTCTTCAAAGCGAATTCTTTGATAATACATTGATTATTCGAATGGATCGCTAACGTATGTCCGTTACGCTTTTCCTTTAACAACTGAATACATTTATCACAGGCATGAATCCAATCAGACTCTAAATAAAAGGTTAGGATCGGACATTTTAGTGCTGTGGTAAAGGGATTCTCGTCAAAAATATACGGTTGCTCCGATACTAAGACCTTTGTCTTCTCTGACACAGTAAATCCAGCGATTCCAGCAATCGTTTGTGCATCTTTTCCGACGATACCGGGATTTATTTCATTGCTTAAAAATAATTTAGTCAAAAGCTGTTTTTCTTCCGCAACACTCATGAAATGAGCACCAGCCTCGATCATCTGCTCTTTTACTTCCTTTGCAATCACACTTTCAGCAATAACAAATTGCTCTGCTGAGGGCAATAAGCCATTATCAAAAGCACGACTAGAAACAATCGCTTGAGCAGCCTGGCTGACATCGGCTGTTCGCTCGACAAAAACCGGTACTGAACCACAGCCGCCATAGATAATCGGTTTAGGATACGCCCGTAAATCAAAATAATCCGCCATTCCGATATTAATCACTAAATCGACAGATTCTTGCTCTATTAAAGCTTTGATTCCTTCGATTGTAGTATTTTCCATATGGCTGAAACTGGATTTTGGCAAGCCAGAATTAGCCTGATTAAGAATTTCGACTAATTTAGCCGCTGCCTCTTCCGTTTTATTCGGCGGAATCAAAATCACTGTATTTCCTGCTTTTAAGGCACTTAATGTAGCAAATAACGCATTTAAAACAATATTTTCTGCTGGTAAAATAACTGCAACAACACCAAATGGTATCCCGATTTTACTCAAGGGAGCTCCATTAGTATTCAAAACACCGATCACCTGCTCTTGCAACGAATCATTAAACTGAGCTAAAAAGCTTTGGTATAGCTGTGTCTTATCTTGTTCATTGCCTTTTCCCGTAACTGATACTTCGAAAGCAACTAGCTCTGGCAATAGCTGGTGCACCTCAGTGATCATTCGTTGAATCATGCGATCAAGTGTTTCTTGGTCATATTCCCTTAGTAAAAAATGTGCATCGCGAGCGGATTCAACCAAGATGCGGGCTTCTTGGATCGATTTTAGATCTTTATCCACAAACTGCATGACTTCCACTCCCTTATGCTGGTAGTAATTGCTCCAACGAATACCGATCAATGATCTTTCCTAAATCAATATGCGGACTTGGAATCACAACGGAGCTGTATACCTCCGCACCCATTTCTTCAACTGCCGCAATACCTGTCTCAACAGCTGTCTTACATGCTGCAACATCTCCTCTTACGATGACGGAAATGTAACCAGAGGCCACATTTTCATAACCGACCAACTCAACGTCCGCCGCTTTACACATAGCATCAGCTGCTTCCAAAACAAAAACTAATCCAAATGTTTCGATTGCCCCGATCGCTTCGTATCTTTCCATTTTGTCCCTCCTAAACTACTGGTCAATATCATGAACAGAAACAATGTCACCTACAGCCCGAATTGGTCTGGGCATAACATTTTGTGCGGTCAGAGTACCGATTCCTTCTGCTGCCTTAGCTCCTGCAGCCACAGAAGCTTCGACAGCTGCAACATCTCCTTTGATCATGATCGTCACCAGTGTTGATCCAATATTTTCATACGAGATCAGCTCAACATTGGCCGCCTTTAGCATTTCATCACAAGCTTTTAATGCTGGAACCAGTCCGACTGTCTCGACCAAGCCCAGTGCTTCTTCACCTCTGTATCTCACTAACAGACCTCCTTAGCTTTTGCGATAAGCAGCATCTACATACTTAGAAACAGTTTGCCGCCCATCTTCCGTGATCATATAGCGCATCACTAATTCACTATTTTTATCCAAATCGTAACTCGTCATTTCACATAAGCCATTTGCTTCAAGGGCCAACAAATGATCGAGATACATTTTATCGTTGAACTGTTTTTCACTGCCATAATCCTTTTTCAAAGCGGACATGACTTCTTTTACATCTACTTCGTTATGATCAAACATGTAATTCAAAACAGCCATTCTGGTTGGTAGCGCCATTCTATGCATCTCCTTTTCTGAATAAATCTAAAGGATTCATCGTTACAATGATGGCTCCTAATACGATTACGATTGATCCAATAACAATTGTTGGTGTCAGAGTCTGACCCAAGAATAGAACGCAGAATAATACGCCCCAGAAAGCGTAGGTCACGTTTAGAGACATCCCGATTGCACAACCCACCATTGAGTTGGCTTTATACCAACAAACAAACGATGCCGCAGCACTTAATCCAGATAAAACCAGCCACAGAATCGGAATACCCGCTGTCAATGTTCCACCAAGCAGTTTCAATCCGCCAACAAGCGGTACAATCAAAATCAAGACAACTAAGCCAGAAATTAATTCGCGTAAGTTCACTGCAACATCGGTATCGATCATTGCCCCGCCGAAACTTGAAAAGACACCTTCAAGCCCCCAGCAGACTGCTGCAATCAATGCACAAATAATTCCTAGTGTAAAATTCGGTGCCCCCTCAGGTTTTGCCCAGTTGATGACGATTGCTCCTGCAACACATAGCAACATCCCAAAAACAACACGCTTTGTAGGGCGTTGCTTTAAGAAAATCCAAGCAAATAAAGAACCGAATAGACTACACGTTGCCGAGATCGGAATCGCGTAAGCTCCTGCCATTGCTAAACCGATCAGGTAGGCTCCATTGGCCACAGGACCACCTAGAAGAAAGCCAACTACCAGCATTTGTCCAGGTTTTGTCTTCAATGTCCGCGATAATTCCTTCAATCGTCCATGTTTTGCGTTATAAAATAATAACCAGATCCCAGCAAATAAATCGTTTAAGCCCGAGCTAACAAAAGGAGCTGCTAAGAACCCCGCTGCACTGACTAAAGGATCATATCCGCTAGCCACCATAACCAAAGTTGAATAAATCCCATAAGTCAACCCAGAAAACAAACCATTTCCGAGTCCAGCGATTCGAAATTTTTTCCCAACCGCGTTCATTTTCGATTCTGCAGAAACCGTTGTTTGCATGACACTCTTTTCACTATTCATACTGATTCCCCTTACTCATTCGTTGTATGTGGGAGAATAGTTTCTACTTCACCATGCGGACGCGGAATGACATGCACAGATAATAGTTCACCCACTCGTTGAGCTGCTGCTGCTCCAGCATCGGTAGCTGCTTTTACTGCACCAACATCCCCACGTACCATTACAGTGACGATTCCACCGCCAACGAGCTCTTTTCCGATCAAGGAAACATTTGCGGCTTTCACCATTGCGTCGGCTGCTTCGATTGATCCTACTAGACCCTTTGTTTCTACCATTCCTAATGCATCGTACTTCACCATTGTTCCTCCTATTCGCGATTGAATCGCATACATTTTTTATGCATTTTCACTGTAGATTGTTCCCTTACGGTAGGAGTCAACCCCAAATTTTTAAAAATTTGTGAAGTATAACACAATCGTATTGTTATAAAACAGTTTTAATTCTCAATTAACTGTATTAATCGAGAATCTTCAGAATAAAATCTTTTAATCGCTTGATTCTACTTAAGTAATATCTCTTTTTAAATTAAAATAATTTCATAGAAGTGCCGCTGCTATTTTCTTTCCGATTAATACAGAATTAAAAAAAATTGAATGAAAATAAAAAGAACTATCACATTTTTTTACCTCGAAACAAGTGAAAATTGTTAGAATGACAAGGTAAGAAAATTTTTCAATTATTGATGAAGAAAGAATAAATGCCCTTTTAACAATGAAAATCTTTCCTTTTTCAAACCTTCCCCTTAAAGACAAGGATCATTTCTCTTACACATTTTTCAGAATAATTACATTATCGTTTTCATTTTTGCACAAAAAAAGGCTAAGCGACTTAAGCGGCTTAGCTCTCTCATGTTACAATTTCGTAGCTGGTATCATAATTTCGGTGACAAATTTATTTGTATCTTGTGTAGACCAATAATCTATGACATAGCGCTCATAACAATTTGGTCCAATCTCATAGTTATGTTCTTTCGCCCATTTTTCCAATAACGGATACTTATCAGCACTGTCTTTTTGATCCCCAAAATGATACATGCAAACAAACATTTGTCCGCCAAATGCTTGCCTCGGTAATAGAAACTTACTGTTTCGTACAGGCTTTTGAGTGACCGTTGCGTGCTTAATCATTCCTTGAGCTTTTGCTTTATAATCCGCAAAACCCAAGATGACAGGTCCGGTAATCTCACTTTCTGTAGTTTCCAATAAGTTTGTCCATTCAATATTGATGATGGATTTTTTGTAATCGTATTCAAAACCCTGTTCTAAAAAATAATACTGATCGCGATCGATGTACTTCAGGCTGATACTGGTGATGTTATTTTCTATCGCCATTGTGCCTTCATTTAAAAGCCCTACCCAATCAGAAACCGATTCATGACAATTCTGAATTCGCTCCTCTTCCTTTTTGAGCTCATCAAGCTTACTAAGAAAGTTCCTTTGGTGGTAGAAATAATCCGTTGTATTCGAAACTTTTGTCATTTCCTGTAAACGAAACCCTATTTGCTTGTAATACTTCAAAACTGGAATCAGCATAACTGTATCTTCGCTGTAATAGCGATAACCATTTTTAGGACTTACATGGTCAGGAACAAGCAATCCTAGCTCTTCATAAAAGCGTAACGTCTTTCTAGAAACATGACAAATCTCAGCCGCTTCACCAATACTATGCAGTTTCTTCGTATCTATTCTCGTCACCATCATTCCACCTCCCGATAATTCTCCAAAAATTATGAGGTGTTCTGTTATAGTTGTCAAGGTAATTTCTGACCTGGTATCTAACGAGATAAGCACAAATTGTGAAAAAAAGTGTTAATATCAATGGAATTCACCTTAAACTTTTTTATTTATTTCTTATAATAATTTTGAATAAAATTAGCTATTCACCAAGAGACAACCAGCTTATTTTGTTATTTTTTAGCAAAGAAGGATTTCTCTTCACTTTCAGATGTTATCTAAAAGAAAATCTGTTATTTTATTTTCCCTTCATTGATATTCTATCTTGGTTTTAATCCTCCAAAGTCAAAAATTACTGCATCTAATACTAAATATAATCTAGAATTTTTATCAAATTAGTGTACGCTATATTTGCAAATAATAATCTACGAGACACCCTCACTTTTCTGTTTATCTCCGACCAACATCCCGAATAAGTGAAAGCTTTTTCGTGTTATACTATTTAAAGTAAGCAAACCTATCTTCCCATTTTTCGCTTAAACAGGTTGGCAAACATTTTGGAGGGAAAATGAACTCTTATAAAGGTAAACTATTATTTCTTTTATCGTTATTTTTCATTTCTTTTATCACCTGTTTTCCAGTGAGAGAATTGAATAATGTAATGCAAAAAAACAACATATCCGATCAGCAGATTACTGATAATCAAGCTTTTTTGAATACCTTTTCTGGCGAATGGAAAACGGCAGACGCGGCCAATAAACTAACGTTCAGTGAGCATAAGCAAATTATCACGATTTCATTTCCTACTGAGAACAGAAAAGTTAACGCAAGTGTTTCAAGTCAACAACCTGCAAGAAAACGTTGGCTTCTGTCACCCATGAATAGTGAAGAAACACAATATAGTGTGATCTTACTTTCTGACGATGAACTCAGCTTTCAAATGTCAACAACTAAACCAAATGCTGAAGGTACATCAAAGCCTGAACATTTTTATCGCATAAAATAACTTAAAAGAAAAACCGAAAGATCATGGCTAACAATATTAATAACCATGGCCTTTCGGATTTCTTTGTTTTTTATTTGTAAGTAAAGTCACACATGAACGATGAGGTTTGATTTTCTAAAATTTATCCATCGGAAAAACAATTCCCGATTGTCTTCTCATTTCAGTCAGCGTCTCATGGATAGCCAAGCTCACATCAAAGGGAACTTTTGTTGATTCGATTTCATTCTTCTTGATTTGATTGATCATTTCAGCAATTTCGTAAGAGAAATTCTCTTTTGGTGCAATACCTAGTTCTGTGCGTTTGCCGGTTTTTCTTTCAATGAAACTGATTCTTTGCGGCTGACTTGGCTGATCAATCAATAGCTGACCCAGTTCTCCGCAAATTTCACAAGTGTTGACTGTATCACTGGCTTTCGAATAGTTAAGAGTCACATTAAAATCATCGTAGCTTAGAATACTGGAACCTGCAACATCTGTACCTGTATCCAGTAATGAAGCTGTACTGAGAATTTTATTGGGCTTGCCGAATAGTCCCACACAATCAGCGACGATATATACGCCTAAATCCATCGTGGCCCCATTCGCTAACTCATTTCTGAATGTTGTAGGGTTTTCACCGCTTAAATATGCATCGTATCTAGAGGAATACTTAGAAAAATTCAAGTTTACTTGGCGAATCCTTCCGACTAAGTTCAGATTGTCACGCAAAATTTGAAAATTAGGATTGTATAATGGGATTAGTCCTTCTTGTAAATAGGTGTAATTTTTTTTCGCACAATCAATCAGCTCTTTTACTTGTTCATGGTTGGCAGCTAAAGGTTTTTCACAAAAAGTTGGAATACCTTTTTCTAAAAAATAAGTCGTGATCGGGTGATGCAAACTGTTAGGGACAGCGATATAGACTGCCTCGATCAACTGAGATTCAGACATCTCCTGATAAGAATTAAAAGCATGGGGAATTCCATATTTTTCGCCAAAACCTTTCGCTTTTTCTAACGAGGTTCCGCACACCGCGACAACTTCACATTCCGCTACTTGAGCAGCGCCCGCCATAAAAAAGTCTGTCACAAAGTTCGTTCCAATTACACCAAATTTCACGCTAAATCCTCCTTTTTATTCCAATCAATAATAACCCCTGTGTACTCATTTTTCTTATTCATCAATCCGTCATATGCCTCCATCAGATTTTCTTCGGTGGGAGCAATCACATGGCTAATAAAACGATCGACATCGATGATTTTTTTGTTTAATAGGGATTCAATATATTTTAAGCTTCTGTGAATAGAGAGCCTCGAGCCTTCTTTTTCTTGATAAGGGTACCTGCGATTAAATGCTCCGATCACCGTTAACATTTTGGTATGAATCGCGTTAAAGGAATTCGTAACATTCGTTGTATAGTCGGTTCGCGGAGAGCCCATCAAGATTACTTGTCCATATTTGCCTGCAATTTTAATAGCTGTCTCAATACTCTCTGATAAACCGGTCGCATCAACAACAATATCCACACCCTTCTTCTCAGTAATCTCCATGACTGACTCATATTGATCATTTGGCGCACAATTAATTACATGGTCAACTCCAATAGATTTTGCCAATTCTGCACGATCGGTAATAGGTTCCAAAGCAATCACCTCAACACCCATTTGCTGATAATAAATCGATAGAATCAAGCCTAAAGTTCCCATACCCAAAATCGCAACAGTATCTCCCAACTTGACATCTGCTGGTAAAATCCCGTTCATTGCGATCCAACACATCATCAGAAAAGAGCCTTCGATTGAGCTAGTTTCCTCTCGTAACTTGAAAAGAACTCCTCCATCACTTTTACTTGGATCATAGAACTGCAAACTACTATGCGGTCCATTAAAAAGGACTCTGTCACCTACATTAAAGCCTGCTAAATCGTCTCCAATCGCCAGAATTTTCCCAACTGAGCAATATCCTGGACGAACTGGATAAACTGCTCCCTTCTTCAGTCCAAAAACTCGTGACAATTCTGTTCCCGCACTAATCAACGAAACTTCACTTTCGATTAGGCATTCCTTCGCTGAAACAGCCTTCGGATCGACAGTTTCTTCAATTAAACGGACATCCTCTACTCCGTTAATCACAACATTCTTAGTTAAAATGATACTCACCCTTTCAAAGTTGACATGTTGATATACCATATAAAAAGCGTAACACGTTGTTAGAAGGCAGTCAATCTGCTATGATAAGCTTAACAATGATATATCAACTTAATAATTTGACTTATATCTAATACTAAAACGGATGTAGGTGGTTAGATGGAAAAGACACAACCCTTTAAATATGCCCTGATCAAAAATGACATTGTACAAGCGATCAAGACAAAACAACTGAATGCTGATGATAAGATTTTATCTGAGGCTAAATTATGCAAAAAATACAATGTCAGCCGAATCACTGTAACTAGAGCGATCAATGAATTAGTCGCTGAAGATTATCTCTATCGTATCCAAGGTAAAGGGACCTTCGTCAAAGGAAAACAGCTATCTGAAGGTGTATCTCAACTTTCAAGCTTTACAAAAAGAATGAAGGAAAAAAAGCTTAAGTTAGAAACTAGGGTACTAGAAACTGCAAGTGTTACTATGCCAGTGAAGATGGCGAATTTTTTCAATCTGCCTTCAGATAAAAATGTGATTCTGTTGAAGCGATTGCGAATCGTCGATGGCGAATTATTGTGTCTGAGTATCGCCTATTTAATGCCTGAAATTTTTTATTGGACGACGCTTGAGGATATGGAACACGAATCCCTCTATGATCTATTAGAAAACAAATACGATTTCAAATTAGGTAATGCTACTCAAGAGTTTGAGGTTGGTTATTTGAATGAAAAGAATGCCAAATTTCTAGAAATATCCAGCCAAGATCCGTGTCTTAAGCTGTCATTATACAGCACATTAAGTGACGGACGTCCCGCCCAATTTGAAGAAACCTATTACGTCGGAAGCAAGTATGCCTATCAACTTCTATTACCAGCACCCCATTCATTTAATAACGTTATCAACATTGAGGAACTTTAAGTAAGAAAAAAGTGAACGCTCGTAAACTATCAAAGCGATAGGAATACAAGCGTTCACCTTTTCTCTGTTATGAAGATTTCAAAATAGTTTTGCAATCAGATAATCAAACAATATCTGGATAATCTGTTAGAAATGGTTTTCATGTTCAGTTAATTACTAATCTTCTTTACTGCGGCAATAATCAACATAACCAAAGGCGAAGGCTTCGATCAATAGGAAAAAGGAAGAAGCGGTTTGAAGCCACCAATCGGTGGGGTTCGGGCTGCGGCTGCTAGAAGCATATAGCGAATAATCTGCTCTGCCAGACAAAAGATTATTTTGCATATTTGTGATGGAAACGATCGTAGAATGATAGGTGGAAAGGACATTCAGTACATTAAAAAGATGCTGGTTTTCTCCAGATAGTGATAGGACAAAAATCAGGTCGTTTTCGGTAATGTTTTCCATGATTCGTTTGAACTCATTGGATTGCGAAGAGGCAGGAATCATTTGGACCGGCTTTCCAATCAACAGCAAGAGTCGTTGTAGCTCAGCTGCTTGGTTTTGTTGCGTGACTCCTGTTCCCAGCAAGTAGACATTACGACTATTCTCCAAAGCCTGATAGATTTTTTCCCAGTTATTCTCTTCAAGATATCGGATTGTTCGTTGGGCATCTGAAAAAATTCTTCTTTTAAAGGCAGCATCTTTTCCAATATCATTTGGATTGTTTTGCCATTTCAAAAAATTACGCAGCTCGCTAAATCCAGTAAAGCCCAGCTTTTGGGTAAAGCGAATCACGGAGGATTTTGATGAATGACAAACCTTCGCAAAATCATTGGTTCCCATCGTTGTGACTTCCTTGGGATGCGCATGGATGTATTTAACCATTTGGAGATCCACGTCATTAAGTGAATCGTAATGTTGATTGACAATATCAGAAAAAAGCATCGCTAGCCCTCCTTGTCTTTTATTTTACCTTACAAAAACTACTCAAGAGATTCAAGCTAGAAAAAAGCATTAATGATCATCTCACTAATGCTTTATTACTGAAATTATTTTAATTCAGGCCACCAATCCCCATTGGCCTCGATCATTTCATCCAGAATCTGTTTCGCAACAGAAGCGGAAGGAACGGTTTTTGAAAGTGTAATCGCCTGCCATAATTTTTGATATGATTTTTCCTCAAAGGCATCCACCACTAATTTTTCGACGGCTACCTGTTGTTCGATCATTCCTTTTTGGAAATGCGGGATTTTTCCCATACATAATGGTTCATAACCGCGCTTGCTGACAATACATGGTACTTCGACCATTGCATCATCGTCTAAGTTAGCGATCGCCCCTTCATTTTTGACGATTAGAAGCATTCGTTCATAGGTGTTGTAGGCCAACGCTCCCGCTAATTGTACGATAAATTCCGCATGTTCTCCCGCTTCGATCGTGGTGTCCTCGGCGGTTTGAGCCGCTGCGATACGTTCACATTCTGCAAAAATATTTTTTTCCCGATTGTCCATTACTTCATTGGCTCGGGTATAATTTGGGTCGGCATGAGCCACGACATAGTCAGGATATAGATAGTACTTCAAATAGGTATTCGGAACCGTGTTTGGATCCACGGCATAAACATCCTTTACTTTTTGGAAAGTATCCATCCAGCTAGTTTCTTCTAATAAAGGATTTCCTTCATCTTCAGCTGCTGCGTAGCCAAATTTTGCCACGTGCTCTTTCAATTTCGGCATTAGATCATTGCCCTGCTTATCGGTCATTTCGGTCCACCAGCCAAAATGATTCAATCCATAATAACGATCGACGATTTCACTTTCACTGTCTAGACCAACAATATCTGCGATTGATTTTTTGATCGCCACTGGCATATCACAAATGTTAATAATCTTCGCGTTTGGACGCATTCTTTGCGTTGCTTCGGCTACGATTGCCGCTGGATTTGAATAATTCAGCATCCAAGCCTCAGGCGAATATTTTTCCATATAATCAATCAATTCAACCACTCCAGGAATCGAGCGCATACCATACGCCATTCCACCTGGTCCGCAGGTTTCTTGCCCAAGAACCCCATACTTTAAAGGGATTTTTTCATCCTGCTCACGCATCTTCAAACCGCCGACTCGAATATGGGCCATCACAAAATCAATATCGGTAAAAGCTTCTTCGGGATCTGTTGTCGCCAAAAATTCAATTTCTGGCGCGCGCTCCTTAACGATCACTTCACAGGCTTTCGCAACAATATTTTGACGCTCCTCATCGTTATCGTAAAATTTTAACTTGCGTAAAGGAAATTTATCCTGATTTTCAATAAGCATCATAACGATTCCGGCGGTATACGTGCTTCCTCCGCCAGCAATAACAACTGACTGTTTTTCCAACTTCATCTTTCTCTTCCTTTCAAACTAAAAACTTTTAATTTTTATCCTTCGCTCATTCCTAATTTTTCGCAAATATCATCCTTGAAGCTTTGAACACCCATTCCTATGATGACTTGGACATTCGTTCCATTTAAAACGATCCCTTTTTGCTGAGAGATTTTTTCTAAATGAGCCGAATCTACTAGCTCTTCGTCTTTCACGGTCACTCGCAATCTAGTGAAGCAATTAGAAATACTTTCAATATTTTCTTTTCCACCTAAACCAGCAACAACTAAATCAAAATCGTTCGCACTAGCAGTGACAAGCTGTTCTCCAGTTGCTGCATCTGCTACAACTATTTCTTCTGGATCATCTTCTCTACCAGGTGTTTTGATGTCTAATTTATTGATCAAAAGCACAAAAATGAAATACCAAATGACTGACATGACAATTCCGACAATGATCACCAAATAGAATTTCGTGACAGAAGGGCTGAAGACTGAGTTAGAAACGAATGTATCAATTAATCCATACAGCATGTACGTTCTAGCCCCAATCCCCCAAAGAATTGTCTCTGAAATAGCGGTCAATAAGCTATGAACTAGCCATAGCAATGGAGAGGCAAATAGGAAAGAGAAGTCCAAAGGCTCGGTAATCCCAGCCACCGCGGCAACAAACATCGAAGGTAAAATCATTCCCTTTACTTCTTCCTTACGCTGCTTTTTCGCGCAATGAATCAGTGCCAATGAAACAGCAATCGAACCGAATATTTTAACAAAGCCAAAGGTTGCAAAACGTAAAGATGGATCCAAGCTAGTAATAGATCCGGCATTTGCCATTTCCGCATAGAATATATTGGCCGCACCATTGTAAACCTGTCCCCCAATTTCAGCGGTTCCACCTAACGCAGTGAAGCAAAACGGCATCCACAGCAGATGATGCAAGCCAGTCGGAATCAAGAAACGATTGCCGAACGCATAAATGAAGACTCCTAATAGTCCAGTGGTCAAAATAAATCCAGATAATGACGAAATCCAATTATTCACTACTGGCCAAATATAGCTCATACCGATCGCAGTTATTAAAATGACCGGAATCAAAATCATGAAGAAAAAACGCGAACCACCATAAATACTTAAAAAATCCACAAACTCCTTATCAGAAAAACGATTATGGATAAAAGCAACAAGACAGCCGACTAGCATCCCTAAAAAGACATTCATGTCTACTACTTGAAAACCTAAAACCACCGCTTGTCCTGTTCCGAACAGCCCCATTTCACCAGCTTCAGCTAATTGATCAGTCAATGTAAGCCAAGCATTATTGGCAGCCAAAAAGAATAAAAATGCGATTAATGAAATAAGAGCGGCCTCGACCTTTTTCTTTTTCGCTAAGGATGCTGTGATTCCCACACAGAAGATCAGTGCCAAATTATTTAACATGCTGTCCATCATCGTTTTGATCAATCCGCCAAAAGTCTGGACGACGTTCGGCATGAATTCTAATTGTAAAATAACAGAAACCGCCAAGAACAAACCCATTACCGCCATAAACTTAACTGGAACAATCACTGCTCGAGAAAAATCCTGCATTGTCTGAGAAAATTTACTTTTCATCATTTCTCTCCATTCATTTTATTGAGTATACGTATCTCTTGACCTTAGACTAACAATTTTTGAAACCCGTTACAATATTTCCTTGATTCTTTGGACCTAAGTCCACAAGTAGGAACCATTAAAAAAAATATTTTTTTTAATAACACTTTTCTGAACAATTTAATAATTATTGTTTGTGATTCCCCTCCCCAGCTTTTAACAACTTAAAACCTACAATAGTCATACAAAAAAAGCACGCACCCTCGTTCATAAGAGAGCATACGTGCTTTAAAACTATTTTTTAAATGAATACATTAATCGTCAAAATCGTACAATACAGTCGATAAATAGCGTTCTCCATTATCTGGGACGATGGCTAAAACTTTTTTGTCTGCTCCTAACTCTTTAGCCACCTGAAGAGCAGAATGGATAGCCGCTCCTGCCGAAATCCCAACCAAAATCCCTTCTTTTGCGGCTACCTCTCTAGCGCTTTCCAATGCTTTTTCGCTGGAAACGGAAAGAACCTGATCATAGATTTCTGTATCTAATATCTCCGGCACAAACCCTGCTCCAATTCCTTGAATTTTATGAGGAGAATGGGCGCCACCTTTTAAGACTGAGGATTCCTCTGGCTCAACTGCATAAACCTTCAATGACGGGAATGTCCGCTTTAATTCTTGCCCTGCACCAGTAATTGTTCCCCCCGTTCCAACTCCAGAAACAAAGGCATCCAGACCGCTATCAGCAAAAGCTTCTTGGATTTCCCTAGCAGTCGTTTCACGATGAGCCGCTGAATTTGCTGCATTATTGAATTGTAATGGTAAAAAATACCCGTCCTGACTGGCTAATTCTTGCGCTTTAGCGATAGCACCTTTCATTCCTTCAGCTCCGGGAGTCAAAATCAATGTCGCACCGTAGGCTTGAATTAGCTTTCGACGCTCAATGCTCATCGTATCAGGCATTACAATTATAACGGGATAGCCTTTTGCTGCCCCAACCATTGCTAACCCAACGCCTGTATTTCCGCTAGTTGGTTCAATAATCGTATCCCCCGGCTTCAAATCCCCAGCTTTTTCTGCTGCTACAATCATATTCAATGCAATGCGATCCTTCACGCTGCCGCCCGGATTAAAAAACTCAAGCTTCAGATAGACCTCTGCGCTGTTTTCGGGTACAAGTTGATTTAATTTTACAATGGGCGTCTCACCGATCGTGTCCAAAATTGATTGGTAAATTTTTGTCATGTTGATTTCCTCCTATCAGTTTTTGTTTACTTCTGATTAATTTAAAACAACTATACCTGTTATTCGCCGCTTTTAGCCAATTGATATTTTTTATGGGTGACGAATGGTTTTAGTTATAGTGACTTGATTTATCTTTTTACTGGCATTGATTCCTTTTAATTTACTTACATAAGTGCGCTATAAAAATTCATCCATCCTCTCATCTTTATGAAAATTTCTTCATTATAAAATAATTGACCTGCGCGTAAAAGCCGTCTACTCTAAAAGAAAAAGGTATTCGTTCAATCTTCCTATTAACGAAAATTTGTCCCATTAGATAAGGAGAAAAGCATGAAAAAACCAGTAATTTTGATTGTTGAAGACGAAGAAAGTTTAGTCAGCTTTATCGCTGAAGAATTAAAATATGAAAACTATGAGGTACTGATTGCCGCAGATGGTCAAGAAGCGTTGACTCTTTTCGATGTCAATGAAGAAAGGGTCAATTTGCTGCTGCTGGATTGGATGCTGCCAAAGGTAGATGGATTGACTGTTGCACGAAAAATTCGTCGACGTAGTCAAGTCCCTATCCTAATGATGACTGCCAGAGATCAAGTAGTGGACAAAGTGTCAGGCTTAGATGCTGGCGTAGATGATTATCTCACCAAGCCCTTTGATATCGAAGAATTGTTGGCCCGCATTCGTGTGATTCTTCGACGAGAGGAGCGGATACAGTCCTTACAAAATGAGCCAATCATCAACCAATATCAGGACTTGACCATGGATGTGGTGAAAAGAACTGTAACACGGGATGGCCAGACTATTATGCTTACACAGAAGGAGTTTGACCTTCTTTATGAACTAATGAAAAAGCCGGAGGAGGTTTTTACTAGAGATGAGTTATTAAATGAGGTCTGGGGCTATGATTATATTGGTCAAACCAATACAGTCGACGTTTTTGTTCGAGCGCTGCGTAACAAATTAGATGACGACCAACACCCTCGCTTGATCCAAACAGTCCGAGGCGTTGGTTATGTCTTGAGGGCTGATGATGAAAAATAGAAAAGAACAAGGAAAAACACTGCAGTATCAACTGATTACTCGTTTTAGTATGATCATGCTGGGATTAGTCTTACTAGTCAATCTTCTAATCCTCAGTGTCACTGCACTGCAGTTGTATGAATCCAGTAAGAAAGAAACCGAAGCCATTAAGGATGCGCTGTCTCAAGTAGAAACACAGACCAATCAGGAATGGAAAAATACCCTGCAGCTTTATATCGCCGCAGATGATCCTAGGTATTTTATCCGTGTTTCGCTAGAAAAAGGCAGCACAGTATATTCCAGCGATGCCTATCAACTTTATGACAGCTTTCAACAGCTGAGACAGCTCCCCTTTTTATCAGATGTTCTATGGGATGAGGATACGCCCTATTTGTTTCAACAATTTTATGTAAAAAATACCAGCGTGGCAGTACTCACCAGTATGGAAGATAATTTTGAAATTCTAGCGACTCTCTTTCTGTGGTCTTTAGAAATATCCATGCTGATCATACTGCTAGGAATCTTTTTCGTCGCTAGATTTGCAAAAAAAATCAGTGCTCCGCTAGTAAAGATGAATCAAGAGGTCTTGAATTTGTCTAAGCATCCGCAAACAAACGAACGATTATCAATACCACTTTCACCCAAAGAAGCAGATAATCTTGCAAGCTCCTTCAACCGGCTGCTGCACCAGCAGGAACAGCTGATGCAGCGAGAGCGGCAATTTATCTCAGATGCTTCCCATGAGTTGAAGACACCATTGGCTGCAATACGAGGTCACGTCAATCTTATCAAGCGACGCGGGAAAGAGCACCCTGAAGTTTTAGAAAAATCGTTACCCTTTATTGATAAGGAATCTCAACGAATGGAATTATTAGCCAATCAACTGCTAATTCTTGACCGCGAGAGACAGCAAGGAGAAGTGCAGCAGCTATTTCTAGCAGCACTCATCCGTACTACGCTTGAAGAATACACGACACTGATGCCTCAGAAATTGAAATTAGATTTAGATGAAACAGCCAGCATAATCGGCAATTCTGAACAATTTTATCAAATTATTCGTAATTTAGTTGAAAATGCCATTAAGTATACACCAAATGAAGGAGAAATTACTATCTCTCTCACTGCAGCTGAAAAAGAAATCACTTTAAAAATTGCCAATACAGGAGAACGTATCCCTGATAGCGAAAAAGAAAAGGTTTTTGAACGCTTTTATCGCATCGATCGCTCCCGCTCTAGTAAAATTCCCGGAACTGGGATTGGTCTGGCAATCGTGAAGCAATTGACGGAGCTTTATCATGGGAGCATCATAGTCACTGATCATCAACCAAGTGGCGCGTGCTTTACTTTGAAGTTTCCTAACTAAAATGAAGATTTCTTCATCAAGCTTTCATCCCATCTTGAATTTTCAGTATCCTCAGCCAGTTATACTTTAAGTATAGAAAAGATATAAAAAGATGAATTGCGAAAGGAAGAAAACAAATGAAAACAAAAGGATTACTTTTACTAATTACTGGTTCTGCTCTATTACTACTTGCTGGCTGTGGAGACAATTCTGCTCAGCTTGAAAACGGTACTCAACAGGAGTCGAGCAGTCAGAGCGTTGCCCAAGAAAGTCAATCAACACAAACGAACAGCTCCACTGCTTCTAGCTCAACAAAAAACACTGATTCAGCAACGAAGCAGATGTCTCTAGATGAGATTATCGCTCTTTACCAGAAAAATAAGCCAGATACAGATATCACCGGCATTGAAATTGAGTCACGAATGAATAAGTTTGTCTATGAGGTAAAAGGAATGGATGACAGTAAGGAATACAAACTTTTCTTCACAGAAACTGGCGAGCTTCAACATCAAGAAGAAGAAATGCTGGATGAGGATGAACGGAATGGAAACGAACGAAACAATGAAAAGCTTGATCTCAAAAACCTATTGCCATTAGATCAAATCAACAGCATCGCCAAAAAGGAAGTCAACGGCGACATCACAGAATGGTCATTGGAACGAGAATTATCAAAAACCTACTGGGATGTAAAAATTGTTAATAATGGTCAACAATCTGATGTCTCAATTGATGCTCAGTCAGGAAATGTATTGGAAGTAGAAATGGACGATTAAAAACACAAAGCTGGTCTCAACTATTTGATATTGTTGGGATCAGCTTTTTAACTATAGGGAAAGGATAAAATTTTTGCATGAATAAATTGCTTTACAGCTTCCGGCTTTACTAATTAGATTTGATCTAAGTGATCTGCACTTATCTCTTTTGCGATATTTTTATTGTTTTATAAACAAAAAGTGCGACAGGATTATTTAAAATCAATCCCACCACACTGCTGATTCCCTATTTCGAGAATCAAAAAGTAGCACGTTGTTTCCACTTTAAGTTTTTCTCTTTACTCATCATGCTCCGAATGCCATTTTTCGATTGCTTCTTTTCGTTCCTTGAAGCGTTTCTCATTTCCCTGTGTCGTTGGTAAATAATAGTGATGCCCTTCCAATGAGGGTGGCATCGTCTTCATCGAAGTTAATTTAGCTTCAGTAGAATGGGCATATTGGTAATCCTTACCATAATGCAGTTCTCTCATCAGCTTAGTAGGCGCATTGCGAATAACTAAAGGAACAGGTTCGTTCATGGTTTCGTAGACATCCTTTTTTGCCCTTTGATAGGCTGCATCCACCGCATTTGACTTGGGCGCCAAGGATAAATAGATCACCGCTTGCGTTAAGTGGACATTGCACTCGGGCAAACCGATGAACTGGCAGGATTGAAAGACTGTATTCGCTAATTCTAATGCTCGAATATCTGCTAAACCAATGTCTTCACTAGCAAATCGAACCAGTCTTCTGGCGATGAACAATGGATCTTCGCCTGATTCTACCATCCGAGCCAGCCAATAGATCGCTGCATCAACATCACTATTACGCATTGATTTGTGCAAAGCTGAGATTGTATTGTAGTGCTCTTCGCCTTTTTTATCATAAAGAAATGATTTTCGCTCAATTAAATCTAGCAGCTTGTCTTCCTTCAATGTGACCGTATCCGCTTTTTTCTCTCCGTTTAGAACAGCCATTTCCAGTGTATTCAGCGCTACTCTAGCATCACCATTGGCGTATTTCGCGATGGAATCAAGTACCTGATCGTCCAGTTCAATTTTTAGTTTTGGAAAACCCTTTGGACTATCGATTGCCTGCTTCAACAGTTGTAAAATATCTTCACTTTCCAATTGATTTAAAACAAATACCTTACTACGCGACAGCAATGCCGAATTAATCTCAAAGGATGGATTCTCTGTAGTGGCGCCAATCAGAATGATACTGCCATTTTCAACGTAAGGTAAGAAAGCATCCTGCTGCGCCTTGTTAAAGCGATGGATTTCATCCACAAAGACGATCGTTTTCGTACCAAAAGTCCGATTATGCTCCGCATCTTTCATGACCGTTTTTATTTCTTTGATTCCGCTAGTGACCGCACTGAAATTGATAAATTCAGATTTTGTTTGATTTGCGATGATACGGGCCAATGTTGTCTTGCCTACTCCTGGCGGTCCCCAAAAAATCATTGACGAGACGCGATCATTTTCAATGATTTCCCGCAACAGCTTCCCTTTACCTAGTAAATGTGTTTGTCCCACAAAATCGTCTAGCGTTTCAGGACGAACGCGTGTCGCTAATGGTTCACTCTTTTCTCTGGACTTTTCAAAAATTGATCCTTGTCTCATTCAATCCCCTCCTAAAAACGAACGTTTGTTCTATTTTAACACTTTTGAGCTTTTTTTACAAAATTGTCTACTTACTTTGAACGACAAAAAACCGTACAAATCCTATAACAGATTGTACGGTCACGTTCTAATTAATCTTAACCAAAAACCAAAAAGAATCAATACGAATACATCAGCTCTCTAAGCTTTTCCTGCGCTGCCTGATCCTCAGAAATTTGAAAACTTTTAGTCGGTGTGTAGCTTCCTAAGCTTCCATCATCCGCGTATTCGCCAAACCCTGTGTTCGTACTCACAGGCTCACCGTTTCCTGTTTTCAATTCATAAACAACACCATTATCGCCTAATAAATACTTACTGACAGGTTTACTATAATCCATTTTTACAGAATAATTTGCCGCAAATGATCCTGCCATAAGCTCTTGCTTACCAACGCTCCCGTCTTTTGATGTATAAAAGACGCATCCGCCGATAGCATGAATAGGAAATGCATTTTCCCCTGGCACGCCATTATTCTGAACTTGCACCTGACCATCTGGGGTATTGGCATACCAATCACCACGTCCTGCCGCTCCATGATCAAAAAACCAATAACTAACCGCCATATTTCCTATTACAGCACGTCCCCCCGCCCAATCAAGAAACGCCTGATTCATTTGTCCTTTCTGAGCATCAGTAAGTTGAGCCTTACTACTAGATTCAGTCGTACTGCTGCTTTGCGACGCTGATGATACGGTTGATTCAGATATTTGACTTGACGAGGTTTCTGGTGCTAAAGAAACACTTCTCGATGGTTCTGCTTCTTCTTTCTTAGTTGAATTGCAGCCTGACAATAAAAATACGACACAAAATCCTAACATAATAAAACTAATTTTTTTCATCTTAATCCCCCGAAAAATGAACTGATTTTTTTAATTTTACCACTAAGTAAAGTAAAAAGAATGAGAAAAAAGCAAGAACCAGTTTACAATTGAGATTTTCACGGTTTTTATTAGCGAATAGTTTAACAAGCCGATTCCTTTGAAATGATAGCGGTTGCTATTATGATAAATGGGAACCAAGAAAGAAGGAAATGATATGACAGAAAGAATCTCTTTAGAAAAATCAGCCTTAGAATTTAGTATCGCTAATGAAAAAGAACCTTATATTTATCAATTACCTATAGATGAAGCACGTGCACTTTTAGAGGAAGTTCAAGATTCTCCAGTAGAAAAATTGGACGCAGATATTCAAGATGAAACATGGGAGCTAGGGAAATATGGAACGATTAACGTTCGAACCGTAAAACCAAGAGATACCACTGAGAAACTGCCAGTCATTCTTTATATTCATGGCGCTGGTTGGGTATTGGGCAGTGCGCAGACTCATGACAAATTAGTTCGCGAATTAGCCGTAAGAACCAACTCCATTGTTTTTGTTCCTGAATATGATCGTTCTCCTGAAGCAAAATATCCCGTGGCGATCGAACAAAGCTATGCCACACTGTTGAAATTAGTCGCGGATGCAGATGGAAAGTATGACACTGATCGCATCACGATTGCTGGTGACAGCGTGGGCGGAAATATGGCGACAGTCCTTACGATGTTGGCTAAGGATCGCCAAGGACCAAAAATCAATCAGCAATTATTATATTATCCTGTAACGAATCACGCATTTGATACGGACTCCTATAAACAATTTGCGACTGATTATTTCTTAGCTAAAGAAGGAATGAAATGGTTTTGGAATCATTATTTACCAGAAGGTCAAGACGCAACAATCAAAACAATCTCACCACTTCAGGCTTCTAAAGAAGAGTTGACCGGACTGCCAGCAGCTATGATTCTTAATGGCGAAGCCGATGTGTTAAGAGATGAAGGTGAAGAATATGCTCGCCATTTGCGGGATGCCGGAGTAGATGTGACACAAGTCCGCTTTCAAGGGATGATCCATGATTTCGTAATGGTCAATTCTATGGATCAAAGCCACGCGACAAGAGCCGCAATGGATGTCTCTACCGATTGGTTGAATAAACGAAATAAATAGAATATGAAAAAGGATCGGGCAAATGTTGCTGTTTGCTCGATCCTTTTTTATTTGAATTCATTTTCGCTTTATCCAACTTCATTTGATCATTTGATTACTCGGTTAAATACTTTTGACATGAGTATCAATGAAATATTCATTAATTATGGTTGCTTATTTCTTACCGCTTTTCTGGCCAATGCTAATCCGCCGATTATTCCGGCATTATCACCTAATTTGGGCGTAATAATGTAGCTATCAATTGGTGGTATTTCAACATATCCATTTATAAGCTCAACAAATTTATCCTGAACTTTTTTCTTCATGTGTTCTTGTTTCATTACACCACCGCCAAAAATAATTCTATCTGGCGAAAGCATCAGTGTTGTATTGTATGCACATTGGGCAAGGTAAAAGGCTTCAATCTGCCAAAACGAATCGTCAGCCAATAAATTCTGGCCTTTTACACCCAACCGTTTTTCAATCGCTGGTCCTGCTGCCATCCCCTCTAAACAATCTTGGTGGAAGGGACAGTTTCCTGAAAAATTGTCCTTTGGATGTCGCTTGATCAACATATGCCCCATTTCCGGATGACTGAACCCTTCCACGAAAGTCCCATTGAACAAGGCACCACCTCCGATACCTGTTCCCACAGTGAAGTATGCAACACCTGCTAAACCTTTGCCAGAACCAGCAACATATTCACCATAGCAAGCCGCATTAACATCTGTTGTCCATTCAATCGGAATATTGAAATGTTGCTTTAGCGTTCCTACAAAATTGAAATTCTGCCAAGCAAGTTTCGGTGTTGTTGTGATATGACCGTATTTCTTTGATTTACGTTGAATATCAATTGGACCAAAACAGCCGACCCCGATGCCTGCCAATTGTTCCTTAAAAGGTTTAAAAAAATCAATGACCTGCTTCATTGTTTCAACTGGAGTCGTTGTGGGAAAACTGACTCTTTCCAAAATCGTCAATTCCTCAGTACTGACTGCACAGATAAATTTAGTCCCTCCAGCTTCAATTGCCCCATATATCATCATAGGCTTCTCCCTTCGAATATGTGTAAAACACTTCATTAACGCGGCAAGCGTTCTCGATCAGTGAAATGACGTTTAGTATTTCCTGAAGCTTCTGTTGAATACCAATAGGCGACACTAGCAACATCGTCTTGCCGCTCAAATAAGCGAACATCATCGTTTCCAATTTGTTGTAAAGTGACCGATAAATCTTCGGTAAAACAGATGGGATCTTGAAGATGCCAACGATAAAGACCATGTCGTGGTAATGCGTCATCACCAAAGGCATGAACGGTATTCAATTTCCCTGTTTCAAAACGATCTCTTGTGGCATCTCTATTTGATTGGTAGGGATATCCTAAAAAGGCTGTCGAATAGTTTTTCGCACGTGGACGTCCGAACTCATCGTACTCATGAAAGGCCCACGCTCCGCCAAAATAGTCTTCTGAACCTGTTGAGGTTACGGTCGGATACTCACTATCCCCATCAATGTAGAACTTAAACTCGCCTTCGCCCCACCAATAGCGTTCTAGGCAGGTAAGCGCAAGGTAAGTACCCACGTAATAGCCTTGACCCTTTAATCGATCAATTAACTTATAATCCTCCTTTAATTTGGTAATGCGTTCCCGATGCCAATTTGCGTGAAAATATAGACTATTTTCTTCCAATTCGTCCACCAAAGCGTAATTTATCGTATAAAAAAATGAGGACATATCCTTCGGATGTAAATTCTCGATCGTAATCTTAGCGGATGTTTGGAAAGGCATTTCGAAATAGGAATTAAAGCCCCCCGTAGGATTAACCACTATCGGCAACGAGTTCACCTCGCAACGCTCTCCAAACCCGTTACAAAAGAAATCCCCTAAAGGACTTTCAACAGCAGGGCTATCCGACCCGTCCCAATAAATTCTTAAGATCAAATCACGTAAAACAAAACTGCCAAATTCTGTTCGATCACGAATCGTCATCCACATATGACGAATTATTCCCGTTCCAGTAATATCCGCAATCACAGTTTCTTCACCAGAAATCAGCGGAATTGCGCCACGACCTTTGCGGCTTGGTCCTAGCTCGCTTGGCAGCATCGCAGCTTTACCTTTCTCGCCCGTTGGATTTTCGGGAGTGATTGCTCGACTCTGGATTTTTTTAAATTGGGTAATATTTTTTAGTATACTCATCTTTTTCTCCTTTGAATGTGAATCGTTTTTCCCTTTTCTACGTGAAGAATTTTTTTCGTATCACTTATTTCCAATGGCTTTTCTGACAAATTTGAAATACTCAACTCGGATTGCGTACATTCAATCGAAATGAAGGATTGACCGAACTTCAAATTTTTCCAAGAAAACGTTAAATTATCAACAGGATCAATTTGCAATACTCCTTTTTTGAATTTCAATCCGAAATATTGACTGATCATTAGACTGACAAAAAGCCCCGATGCCCAGCCGCATTTTCCGCAGCCAAAGTCTCGCACAACTTCTCCTTGTTTAGCCTCTAAGCGATACGGCCACCACCACCATGAACCGTCTAAATCTGCCAAACAAATCAGCTCCTCTAATCGGGTTACGAAGGCTTGATGGTTGTGCAGGTCACTCATTAAAACAGTGATAAAGCCAGGAAAAGTGGCGCCGGATTCTAATCCCCAAGTGATGCCTTTGATTTCCTCGCTATAGGTTGGATTGAAAGAACTAGCAGAAAAGGTCATGGTGTTCTGATATAAAGGATCTTTATTATCTAAAAATTGATAAAAAGGCATCAACGTAGTGTCTGATTCTTCTCCATCATGCATCAATAAATTGATTTTCCCATCCACAATCACATCACTTAAAAAGATTAACCCTTGCTCAAGAATCGGTTTTTGGTAGTGCTTCACTGAATAGGTTGTTTTCTCCTCATCACCGATCCCCTCCAAAAATTGCTCCCCAAAAGGACCATCTATGGTCATTTGTTTACAAATTGATTCCTTTAGTTTATAGGCGATGTTTTTGTATCGCTCGCTAAGACTCAGTTGTTCTAGGGCTTCAAAAATTTCTGCAAGTCCACTACAGGCCTTCCAAAGACAAAGATTGCTGCCGGTATGATACTTTCCAAGAGCAAAGGCATCTGATAACCAGATAGATGGAAAAAGCATTGGTTCCTCTGACTGATGTTGAGCTACTATGTCCTCAATAATCTTCGAAGCATTCAGTAGAACCTGCGGATGCCGCTCAAAGAATTTTGTATCCCCTGTATGTTCAAAATAAAGACTGGCGAGTAACGCACTGGATAACGAATTACTCAGAGAATGATTGATCCCTCCGGTAAATTTAGAACCAGGAAACTTAACGCCATATTGATCAAACCATAGAACCGTTTTTTGACATAACTCCGGTTCAAACATGGTGAATGGCAATGATGCGTAATACATATCCTTATTCCAAATTCGATTAGTAGCAGGATAGCTGCCCCAATTGCTGCCGACGACCTGTCCCTGTCGATTCATACCGAAACTAGAAAAGCTTTGATAAAGTGCACGACGATAGAGATGGACAACTCTATCGTCTGGCATTGACAGCTGCCCAAATAGCTGAGCAAAATAGTTCAATGTTTCCTTCAGCCATTTTTCGATATCAGATTCCTGAAAAGTCATTACTTCTTCAAAAGCATTTGGGTCCACAAAAGCAATGGCGAAGCTTGCCACTTCCTGTTGTGCGATCGTGTCCTTATTTCCTTTTTGAGAAATCAACACATTTTGCTGATCCGAATACTTCTCTTGATACAAAGGCACATCTTTCACTGAAACTTGAAGGCTTTCGTGTGTTTCATTCACAATGTAAACCTGTTGAACAAGCATACTTAAACGCTTATTAGCCAGTATGGGAGCAAAGGATACTACAATGACCTTAAACGTCGAATAATGATGAATATATCTAGGCAAACAGTCTTGAATCACATCGACTTCAATACGATGATCCGATTCTGACAAATGGTAGACAATCCCGTTTACTTCAACCTTTAAGGATAACGAATTGGTTTGAGAGAGCTGTTTATTGACCCAAACACCTGGTTTTTCCTCAGTTAGTAAATTTTCTCGATAAAAGGTCAACGTTTGAATCGTCCCGCAAACATCAAGGTTTGCTAATGTCTTTTGATTACTTACATCGAAGGTCAATCCCTTTACATCAGGAATATTCCGATAGTAGCTGTATTCGTTTGAAGTAGTCACATTTCCGTCGTTTAACTCAGCATTAAAAAATGGGTGTTTGGGTGAATAAATTACTTCATTAATAGTCATCTTTTCCCTCCTTGTTAAAAAAACTGCAGCCTAGTAGCTGCAGCTTCCTACTATGCGATTCCAAGTAATGACAATAAAATTCCCAAGACGACCATTCCAAAAATAATTTTGATGACGCCGACTTTTTTATCTAGTAATTTGAAACAGCCCAATGTTACCAATAAAGGTACAATTCCTTTAAAAATACTATCGAGGATTTCTTGGACATTCATTAGTTCTTCGCCCTTCATTGAAAAGCTCAAAACGGTATTGAATTTGACCATACTGATCGTCATTGCACCTACCATGATCAGACCCAAGATACTAGCAGCTTTTGTCAGAATTTCAATTAACCCGTTCGCATACAGCTTTTCAATATATTTAGAGCCTAATGAATAGCCTAAAACGCCGCCATAGTATCGCATCAAGTAATTAGGTACATTGAACATGACCAAAAAGATAATTGGTGCCAAAATATTTCCGGCATTGGCTAAGTTGATCGCTAGTCCCGCGGTAACGACACGCCAAACTCCCCAGAACAATGAATCGCCAATTCCAGCCAATGGTCCCATCAAACTCGTTTTGATCGCGTTGATACTTTCCACGTCAAAACCCGCTTTTTCAGAATTTTCCTTCTCCATCGATGCCGCAATCCCCATGACAAAGGACGCGCAAGGAATGGTCGTCGAAAAATACTGTGTATGACGTTCCAGCGCCGCAGCTCGATCTTCTTCACTTTTGTAGAAATGATTAATGAAGGGCATCATAGAATAGGCGAAACCACCGCCGCCCATCGTCACCGGATTCACCGAAGCATACATGGTCATCGAGCGCCAAAACATCTTCCGAACCAATTTTTTCTCATCTTTAGAAATTCCATCAGCTAATTTCATTGAAAGAAATCCTCCTCTTCTTGGTCAAGCGTTGCATTTACAGCAGCATCGCTTTGAACTGCATGAACAGATATATTTTTTAGTTGTAGATCTCTTTGGGCTATAACAATTGCAATAATCGTTCCAACTGCGGCAATTGCAATCAATGGTAACTCGAGATACGCCATAACAACGGCCCCAAAGAAAAACCACACAGCAATATTTTTACTCCAAAGCATCCGTAACAGCATCGCCATCCCAACTGCCGGCAGCAGATTTCCAGCGACCGTTAACCCGTTCATGATAACTTCTGGAATATTATCCAAGACGCTTTTGACAACATTTGCTCCAAATAAAACGGCAAAGAATGGAATAAGGGCATAAAGCGCATAGTGGACAAACCACATAAAGAAGTGCAGATTGATGATTCCTTTTTGATCACCGGATTTTGCAGATTTGAAAAATTTAGCAGCCATCGGTCCACATACAAAAGAAAAAATCATATTCATTAACTGCAATCCTAATACTGCTAGTGGAAAGACGATTGGAATAACCGCATCCACGTTTCCTCCCATTTTGATTGCGAACGCTGTAGCCAGCCCAGCAGCCAAAGAAGGCTCCGCCGTACTAGAGATTCCAATATTGACGACACCCATAAAGATTGCTTCTAGTGACGCCCCGACAATCAATCCCGTCTGTAAATCCCCCATCAAAGCTCCTGCTAACGGAGCAACAACAATCGGACGACTCAGCATAGACATTCCAAACATTTCATGTCCAGCAACTCCAATAAAAACGGCCAAAGCGACTACAAATGCATCATACATAATTTTTCTCCTTCCTTTTTCTAAAAATCACTCAAAATAGAGGTAGCTGAACGTTTTTCCATCGCCGGTGTAGGCTGAAAAACGGTATCTGGATAAAGTTCAACTAATTCTTTTAAGTCTTGAATTTCTGACGTCGTTAACATCACTTCCTTTGATAAGGTTTTCTTATCTTCCGATGGCGGTGTCATTTTCCCAGCATTCCCCACGTTCATTAATTCGATTTCCGTTGGGAAAGCTTTCGCAACTTTTACCGCATCTTTGACATTAGGGACTAAAACCATCAAACGCATGTCCTTCGCCCGTGGATCTTTTAACAAATGAATCGCGTCATCAACTGTTTTAATAATGACTTTGACATTCGATGGTGCAGCCATCTTCAACGTCATCTTTTGAATATCGTTGGTAGCCGCCTCATCGCTAGCTACTACTAACCCAGTTAAATTTAGACTCTTTGTCCAAGTCATCGCTACTTGTCCATGAATTAATCGTTCATCAATTCGCACTGCTTTAATCATTTCTCTTCCTCCTAAAAAAAATCTTCCACTTCATTTACTACATGTACCTCATCAAGAATGGTCATCTTTAATTCCTGTTGGCATTTATTTACCAGTTCCTGAATATCCTCTGTTGTTAGTTCTTTGGTTGCCAATACTATTTCGAGCAAAATTGGCAGATTGAAGCCTGACAAAACAGTTACAGCGATCTCTTTCTCCAAAAAGGTTTTGGTAATCTTCTGATTGACACTTCCACCAAATAAATCGGTAAAAACAAAAATCTGATCCTGCTCATTCACCTGGTTTACAAATACTTTCAACTCCTGTTCAAAATCACACTCATCCACATAAGCATTAATCACCGTGATCTCTTGAACCTGCCCCGTTAGTAATTGAATACTACTAAGAAAGCCTGAAGCCAAGTGACCGTGAGTCGCTATTAGAATTTTCTTCATATGGTTAATTCCTTTCTTTCTGTTCACTTTTATATAAGCAATTCCTGTGCCAACTTTTATAAACGTTGGTTCAATCAATTTAATTCCTACTAAATAAAAGTGTCTAACCTGAAAAAATAAGATTAGACACTTTTTTAGACATTTTATTTTTGAATATAGGGTCCTAATAATTCATAGAGTAGAGAAAGCTCATAGGCATTGACTTTAAAATTATATTTCATCTCCATTGATTGAAAAATACTTCTAGAAACATAATAAAATTCATCTTCATCTGGTTTCAAATCATAATTCGGTTCTTCAGATTTTTCTGTCCGCGCCAAGAATAAACGTTCCATCATCAATGCCGTATGCATATAAAGATTTAGTTTTACGCGGCCATTTAAAGTGAAATGATAGTAATTTTCATATTTAGAAATAACTGTTTCCACTTCACTCATCACGATTGTTGGGTTCAGAAAGTTTAAACGGTCCGCAATTCCTTCCAATGAAAAGAATTTTACTAGCTCCTGAATCAAGCGGTTAAATTCTGCCGGCTTCATTTCTGGACTCAAAATATTTTCCAAATTAGCTGCTCCATCACCATCTAAGATGTCATAAATATTAATATTAGGAATTGAAAAGGAACGCGGAAGATCCGAAGTCGTAATGACCAATTTTGTCTTGTCAAAATAAGTTTCATCATTTTGGTCGATTAATTCACGTAGTTCTCTGTAGTCCTTCGTGAAAACTTCGATAGATTCATCCGATAAATGATGGCGAAAAACATCCTTCAGTTTGTCCGAAATCCCCAATCCCGACATACACGAAATGATAATGTTGCTACTTTGAGAAAAGCCTTCAAAGTATTGAACATTGATTGAATACTTGTCTGCTGCATCCTCCGCAATCTGTTTAAATGGCGCATTCATCGTCATCTTCAGGCCAATATCAAGTGCAATGGAGGTCGTCAAATTATTCAGAAGAAGTAATTCTCCTTTTAAATCGTTCTTGATCTGTGTGTAGATTTGATTTAAAGAGCCCATATCTACGATCAACACTAGACTATCTGTATTCACTTGCCGTTTCACGAAATTCCTTGTCGATTCGACAATCTCTGACACATTACTCTCTACCGGCATATCCAACGCTTCAAAAACATAATTACCGCATAATTGATTCACTACTGCTTGAATACTGCTAGCCGTACTATCTCCGTGAGCAAGCAACAGGCCCTTCAGCTCGATGGATTCATCTACATAATCAGATAAAGTCACGACAATAAGCAGTCTTAGAAAGTTCTCGTCCTTTTCTGAGAGCGGTGGTAAATGCTCCAAGAACTGATTACATAAATAAGTCGTCCGAGGTAGATTTGCAGCTAATGTACGATTTATCCCAGTTAAGTCTGTCTTATAGCTTGGGGAAATGACATAGGATCTGCTGATAATTTCTGCAACAGGTCCACTCGTCGTTAATCCGTACGTTTTTCCTAAAACGGATACCCAAACTTTTCTAAACATCTGAATCATCAACCTTCTACTCATCGATAAAAAAGACTCCTTATCAACGTGATGCACCAAATGCTGTACTTCATTCTTTAACGAAGAAAAATTTTCATTGAAATTACCTTCATTTATCAGCTGAGTAATTTTTTCCAAAATCGAATCATAATCAAACGGTTTGATTCGATCCGTTTTTATCTTTTGATTTTTCTTTATCAATAAACTAGTAATTGGCAGGCTTTCTACTTCGGATTCCAGCATATCTAACTGAATCAAAATCTCATTTTTCCCAATCGTTAATGGTTCTTCTTGTGTTCGACTGTAAACATCCGCACAACTGATTTTAATGATATTCTTCAGCTTACCAATATTCCCACTAAAGGGATGAGATAACATTAAAGACAAGGCTTCTCTTGAAACAATAATATCTTTTTGTAAAATATCCGCTTCATTTTGAAAGAATAGTTGAATCAGCTCTAATCGTTCTCGAATTGGGCGATCTTCAAAAGTTGGCAACATAACACTGATTTGAATACGTCGATCAAATGTATCTAATAAATAATCTTCACTCTTTTCCGTCGTGGCGAAGATAAAACGAACCTTGGCAGAATGCCAGTTTACATTTTCACCGACTGGACGATAGTTTCCAGTATCAATAAATAGAAAGAGCTTTTCTTGATTTTCTTTCGATAGACGATGGACCTCATCAAGAAAAAGATAGCCGTTGTTGGCCGTTGCCAATAATCCATCGGTATCCTTTTCAGCCCCCGTAAAGGCCCCCTTCTTGTATCCAAACAGGGTCGCAGAAAGCAGTTCGGGATTATCTGCATAATCAGCACAATTTAAAATAGCAAACGGTGCATCTTCTTCAATAATTTGCTCATGGATAGCGTATTCAAAAATTTTTGTGGCTAAAAAACTTTTCCCAACACCTGTGGCTCCATTTATTAATACACTGAGTCCGTTAGGCGGATATTTGACAGCGGCAATACATTTTTGAATGACCTCTCTCAGACTTCCGTCATGACCAACCACAGAATGAAAGGCTTCGTTTATTTGCTCCGTATTATCTACAACCGCATATTCATCTAAAGGCTTCCACAAAACAGGCTTTCCCGGTAATTTTTCGACCTTTTTATCTTCCACTAATCTCGTCAAATAATGGCTGGCATTCTGACGAGAGATACCTAGATTCTTCGAAATTTTCTCGGCAGTGATCGAAGACTTATTCCCGGTTAGTCGTATCAGCTCATCAAAAACTCGATCTTTAGCGCTCTTTTTCATTTTCTCCTCCAGTTTAATGTGTCTAAAAGCATAATAAACTATCGGCTGCAATGTGTCTATTCTATATTTGTGTTCCAATTTTTACTTTGAAACACAAATAATCGAGCTTAAACTGCTATTGGTTATAAAACTATAGTTAGATTACCAATCTTCCTCTCATACAATTAACTTCTCTCACCTTCATCCAACCTACTTATGTGAAAGAATAACTGCCGATTGTTTATCTTTTTTACAGTTACTTTCGAATATAAAAAAACCACCTTCAAATACTAGAAATCTACTATTTGAAGATGGTTTAGAGCAATTGCCGTTGATTCTGTCTCGTCTAGTCCCACATCCTCTGTCTCATTGATTACAATAGCATACTCCAAAAGACAAAGCTGGTTGATATCTCAATTCCTTTCACAACTAACAATTTTGTCACACTTATCTTTTCTTAAGTTCTATTCTATATAATTTAGAAAAACAACGAAGGAGACACCATGAAAAAATTCATTATTCCTTGTATATTTCTTTTCTTGAGTATTTTGTTATTTTCGACTTCCGCCTTAGTCGGTTCTTACCTCGATTCAAGCGGAATGCTGATTGAACCAGCGTTCTTTTGTGTTCCGTTGGGCTACTTAACATTAGGACTTGCTTTCTTTACTGCCTTATACAGTTTCGTCAAACAAAGAATATTGAAGAAATACTCGGCTTGATTCGCAGTAAATCCTCTGTTGAAAAAAAGTTAGTTTTTTCAACAACGAACTTTCGAGTATAAAAAAAGATGGTGATGTAGACATCCAGCGTCTGCATCGCCATCCTTTTTTATTCGTTACCAACAATTAATCCCAATCGCCAAAAGAAACTTTTTTCGGAATTTCCTTCTCCATTTTTTTCACCTGCTGGTCATATTGTCTTTTGTAATACCGATAATCCTCTTCAATCATTTTCAATGAGTTCCTTTGCTTGTTAGTCGTAGCATTTTTCTTTAATCCTTCTATTTGAAAAGCTAACGTCAATACATGAAGTTCTAAATCTTCGAATGCTGCATCATCCACAATGAACCACCCCTTTGATTTGTTTGTAATTCACAACAACCTTCTGATTATATAGATCAATTTCATCCCGAGTAAGCCCAGTATCTTGGCTAATATCGACTAAACAGCTGTGAGTGTACTTTTTTATCACTATCCCCGAGAGATTAAGCTGTCCCTCATTAAATAGAAAATCAATCCTATCTCCTACCAAATACTGTAAATTATAGGCATTCTCGCGAAGCTCCATCATAGAACTTGGCATCGCATGACTTCCGTTATTCAATTATTTTTACTCTCCTTTGCTCTTTCTCAACAACATATTAGGACTATTCATTTTTTAATCCATTAAAAAAATTTCAATTATCGTGTTGAGCTTTCGTCGCTTGTAAAGAAGCTTACTTACTATTCATTCTAACGGACTAAAGCCTGTATAGCAGAATATTCTTAATGAAAAATTAATATTCTAGTTATAGAGAATTAATACAGGAAAGGATCACTATCATCTTGTAACTAATAATTGAGCAAAAAAAGTCCCCAGACCGTCATTCTGTAACGACGGTCTGGGAACTTTTGGTTCTATTTCTTATTCATCATCGAATAAGCTGCACACTATAGCTACCCTTATTTATTAAACTTTTTACTACCTAATTTCATATGAAATTGAGGGTCTTTAGGTATAGAAGGATCAACGCCACGTAAAGCTGGGATTTTTGCACATATTAATTGTAATGGGATAATAAAATTAAATGTCAACATCTCATTATCTGCTACTGTCGGTAAAAATAAATCTGTATTCTTTGACTCGTAATTGGTAAATAAATAGATTGTTTCACTCCAATCAGATAAGACTTCTTTCATTTTATCTGAACGAGTCTCATTTCCATTATCTAAGATAAACACAGTCGATTCCTCATTAATAGCATTATAAATTCCATGAATAAACTCTTCAAATTCATATCCGGTAACTGGACATCGCATTGTTTCTAATAATTTCAATGCACTTTCCAAAATATCACCATAGATCGCAGCTGGGCCAGTAATACGAATGTCTTTTATTTCCCTTAACTCTTCTTTATGATCTTCAATCCACGCTTCTGAAGCATCAAAGACTGCGCGGAAATGATTTGCCGCTTCCTTTGCATCAGCAATTTGTTTGTGATAAGCCTCTTCTGTCACAGTACCATTTTCCAAGCCGATATTCAGTGCCAATAATAATAGATTCAATTTTGTACAATAGAATCCTTTTGTTTTCGCACCAGCTAACTCTTCTCCACATGCTACTGTTAAAATGTAATCTGCCATCTCATCAATGAAAGCATTCTCGGTTCCCGCCATTGAAGCTGTCATACATCCATGCTTTTTCGCCAGCTTCATTGCATTATAAGTTGAATAGCTACTTCCGCCTTGTGAAATTCCTACAACGAGGGTATGCTCGTTATCATTTAGAAAAGTATCTTCTGTAAGCTCAAAAGGATACATCGAACGAACATCAATCTTTAGTAATTTTCTCATTAAGCTGCTCATTTGAAGACCTGAATGATAACTTGTTCCTGAGCCAGTAATGATAATTCTTTTAATAGGTGCTTGCTTTACTTCAGCAAACAATTTTGGTGATTTCTCAATAATCTCCTGCATTCTTTCTGGTGTTTCAAGCATGTAGCTTTCAATTGTAGCCATTTGTCACTTCTCCTTTTTATAAAATTCCAATAGCGTGCATTAAAATCCCAAAAACAATGATTCCAATGGTCAGCCAAGTAATACTAACTTTTTTAATTAAACGGTAAATTACAAAGGTAAAGATTAGCGGAAGCATGTTTGGTAAAATTTGATCCAAAATGTCTTGAACAACGATTTCTGCACCACTAATTTTAAATTCTAAAGGTGTAGAAATCGACAACATCGTTGCTACCATACCGCCTACCACCGATAGACCAATAATGGTTGCTACGGACATGATTTTATCCATCAAGCCTTCTTTTTGAATTCGCTCCAGTGAGTTAACGCCAACTTGATAGCCTAATTTCAAACCAAAAATTCTTATTAAAAAGTTCGGAATATTATAAATTAACAGGAATAGGATCGGACCAAAAATGCTACCGTCTTTTGCAATTGATACCCCAATCCCAGCAGCGATGATTCGTAATGTCCCCCAAAAAATGGAATCACCAATCCCTGCTAGTGGTCCCATCAAAGAAGCTTTAACAGCGTTGATAGACTGTTCATCAAAGTCAACATTATTGGCATTTTCCTCCTCCATCGCAGTAGTAATTCCCATGATAGTAGGAACGACCGCTGGTGTGGTGTTAAAAATTTCCAAATGACGAACCAATGATGCGGATTGTTCTTTTTTTTCACTGTATAACCGTTTGATTACCGGAATCATTGAATAGCAATATCCGATATTTTGCATCCGTTCATAATTGAAGGCGCCCTGCAAGGCAAATGAACGCCAAAAAACACTACGAAGTTCTTTAGTCGTAACCTTAGTCAAAATCAATCTCTCCTTCCGTCAGGTTATCCTGTATCGAGTCAACAGCTGCTTTTTTTGGTTCGATATAAAAATGCAAAATGAATGCTAAGCAAACAGCAAATAAAGCAATTGCGGTAATGTTCAAGCCTCCATAAGCGGCTGCTAGAAAACCAATAAAGAAAAATGGCGCCATTTTCTTTGAAAAGAGCATATCCATTAATAAGGCAAACCCAATTGCCGGCAATAAAGACCCCGCCACACTCATTCCATCCAAAATAACTTTAGGAATTGAGTTAATCAAATTAGAAACCTGATCGGCACCTAAGAGAATAGCTAAAAATGTCGGTAAAAATGTACTTAAGAAAAATAGACAGACTGGAACCCACATAGAGATAGCTAATCCTCTATAATTTGCTTCTTTAGCATAGTTATCCGCTTTATGAGCAAAATAGGTGTTAGCAATTCGTACAACAACGCCTAAAGTTTGAGCCAAAACAGCGATTGGTACTGCTAAAGCCAAAGCTACTTCTACTCCGCTACCTGAAATAATTGCAAAAGCTGTTCCCAAAATCCCGCCAGTTACCACATCTGGCGGGGTTGCTGCTCCAATTCCTGCTATTCCCATCCAGATCAGCTCCAGTTGAGCACCAATAACAATTCCCTGTTTCACATCTCCTAAAACCAATCCAACAAAAAGTCCTGTAACGAGTGGTCGATCAAACATCATCTGACCAAAAATCCGTCCATCCAAGATACCTATTCCTGCAATCAATCCCAACATTAATGCTTGTGCTACCATATCAATTCTCCTTTCCTATAAATCAAATTCCTCCAGTACCTTACGTTTGTCTCTTGGCAGCATACGGAATTCAACTTCTACTCCGCTTGCCTGAATAGCTTTCAAATTTTCAATATCCTGCTCATCAACAGCGACCAAATCTGTCAATTTTCTTTTCCCTTCAGAATATCGCAGACCTCCAATATTGATTTCTGTGATTACACCGCCAGAGTTAGCAAGTAATCGACGCGCATCAGTGGTATTCTTCACTAACACCAAAACATTGCTTTTTTTTGACTGACTGAATTTTTCAACTATCTCCCCTGATTCTTCAACACTTCGAATATACAGATTGACATTGCTTGGTTTTGCCAAATTTAAAGCCATTGCTTTCATTTGATCATTTTTGGCCTCATCATTTACAACCAAAATAGTATTTACTCCCAATGATGATGTCCAACCGAAAGCAACCTGTCCATGGATCAATCGATCATCAATCCTCAATAATGATACTGTCATCCTCCACGCCTCCTTTATTTTCAATACATGCATTCACATGTAAAATTCCCTTTTTTGCTTCTTCTAAGCTAGTATTGATGCGTTCTACTATAGGTCCTTCGGATAAAAGTAAATTCAAAAGCATCGGTAGATTCACCCCAGTTACCAATTGAAAATCAAATCCTTCGAGTAAACATTCGGTGAAAAGGTTTGCGACACTGCCGCCAAACACATCCGTTAAAACAACTAACGGTTCATTTTTTATATCTGATAAATATTGCTTTACTTCCCTACTTGCATCCTCAGAAGATTTTGACTTTGTCATGCAGAAATAATCAATTGTGCTCTCTTCTCCAATAATCAGTTGGACACTATCAATGATTCCTTTTGAAAATTCACCATGTGTCGCAATCAAGTATTTCACTAAAATCCCTCCTTCATTTTTATATAAAGCAAAAAGCGTGCCAATTAGTGGCACGCTACGTGTTATAAAGAATATTATGGATATAACCAACCTCTGTTAAAGGGACTGTCACACTATATGTCTGTTCAAGCACACTAAAGACTTCCTGAATCACTCTGATCTCATTTTGATGCTCATAAGAAAATTTTTCTAAATCAGGAAAATCCAAAATTTCTGAATGCCGAATCAAACGTTCGACCATACAGCTAACATGAACATACATAGCCACCTTTCGGGCATTGGACAGCTTTAAAGATAAACGAATTTCAAGTTGCTGGATACATTCTTCAATCAGTTCCATAATCTTCTTCGTATCTAATATAGTTAATGATTCAATTACCCGAATCAATGAAAAATTCTTTACCAAACGATTATTTATCTCTGCAATATCCTCTTCAGCTAAAATTCCTTGGAATATTTCTGCAATCTTATTAGACCCATCACCTGAAATTATCGTTTCTAGGTATACAAAATTGCCTTTGAGCACTTCAGGATCATCGGTTCCAATAATGGCTAACAAATCATATTTTGAAGTTAACGCTGGACTGATCCCCTCTTCCTTCAGCTCACGAAATTCTGTCGGGATAATCTCAATATCTACCATTCCCTCTAAACAGTCATACAAAAGTCGTTGAATCTGTACGGCTGTTCCAATCCCAGTAAAACACGTAGTGATGATTGCTTTCCTTTTGCTGCGTTGAGGCTGAAATAGTTGAACATTGGGGGCCATCACTTCATTCATCTGTTCCGCAATCTCTGTTAATTCTTTGCCTTGTTGAATCAGATTGCCAATTTCTAAAGCCATTAGCGTTCCTAGTTGATCAATAAATAGAATTGGAATCTCAATATCCTGTTTCAATTGCTCATAAATCATGTTCAAGGAGCCCATATCAATAAGTAGCACAAGTCCTCGATTCACCTGATTTTCTTCTATATATAAACGTACCTTTTCACTTATATCATCTAAAGTTGCCTCAATTGGCATGTCAATGGAAGCAAAGGTAGCATTTCCCAACATTCGATTACAGACATTCGCAATGCTGCTAGCTGTGGCATAACCGTGTGCTAGTATGATTGCATCTAAATCAGTATACTGTTCGGCATGTTCCAAAGTTGATAAAAATAGAATAAATAAACAACGATCCACCTCGTTAAAGCTTAAATCCAAGCGTTTTTCTACTTCTGGTAATAATTTGTTGATGGCACTTTTGGCTAAACGATAGTTATCACTTACAAATTGTTCAAAACCATTTGACAAAATCAGCTGATCCGTTTCTCCCTTCAATACATAGCGATAAATATAGTGAGCAAAAAATAAAACAAAATTTCCATCATAACGAAACTTAGTTTGGTAGTCTAGTTCGCGAAAAATTTCCTGCATTGTAGTTAAGATAAATTTCTCTAATGTCATATGACTCGCATATTTATCTTGATAAACAAGCTCATCCATAAATTGTGTTACTTGTTGCATCCATTGCTTTTTTAGCTCATGAAGATTTTCATCTCCTGCTTCATAGTGCTGATAAAGCATCTTTAATCGGGAAATAAAGTGAATCAATTCTTTGGGTTTAGTAGACACTTGTCTCTTTTCATTAGAACTTGAAAAAATCAAATTCGATCCTTCAAAGGTTGTCCATTGTTTTTGTTCATGATTAAAAGCGTAGATTTTTTGCGGCAAATCTCTCAATTGTATTTTTACCTGCTTTTGTTCATTTCGCGCGATAGCACTTCCGCAAGCATATTTAATAGTGTTCTCAACTTCACCAATATTTCCCTCATAATGCGTTTGCAGCAAGATATTCATCACTCGAGGGGTAACCTCAATCACCTGATTTAAGTTGCGACTCTCCTTGCTAAATAGATACTCGATCATTTGGCGTTTTTCCATGATACCTCGTTCGTCCATGTTGGGAATATAAATATGAATAGGTATTCGTCGTAAAAACGTTTGCAGAAACTCCTGTGGCTTCTCGGTTGTAGCAAAAGCTAAACGTACTTTTGCTTTACGAAGTGTTGTTTCACCAATTCTTGAGAAAGTGCCTTTATCCATGAAGGTAAAAAGTTTTTCCTGTCCCTCAGCATTCAAACGATGAACTTCGTCTAAAAAAAGTAATCCCTGATCAGCTTCTTCCAAAAGACCAACCCTGCTTTCATAGGCTCCTGTGAAAGCTCCTTTTGCATATCCGAACAAAAGTCCTGATAATAGTTCAGGATTATTATAGTACTGCGCACAGTTCAAAATTTTGTAAGGTGCACCACTTGAAAGAATACCCGCCTTTATCATATATTCGTGCATTATTTGAACAAAATAGCTCTTTCCCACTCCAGTGTCTCCCATTATCATGATTGGCAAGCCATTTCCAGGATAAAAAACAGCTGTTTTCAATTGTTCTAATGCCTCAGATAAGCTTTTATCATAACCAATCATCTGTTCAAAAATCCGTTCAGAAGGTATTTTCTTTACAGAGTCAATAATATCTTTAACGCGTTCATACTCTTTCATCAGTTCTAAATTAAAATATTGTTCAGAAGTTTTTTTTGCTAGAAATAGAACTGGACGTGTATTAACCTTGATTAATTCCCCACTCTCAACTAATCGATTAGCAGCCCGACTTGCTTGTGTTCTACTTACTTGCAGTACTTCTTCAATCTCAGGCGTATCAAAAAAGGCGTGCTGTAATTGATCTATCTGTAGATTTGTACACTTTTCTTCTGCTAATGCTACAATCGCTTCCTCTAGTGTTGTCATTTCATCACCTCTATGTACATTTTAAACAAGCAGACAATGAAAGCAACAAGCTAAATATACTTAATTTCTTAATGTTATACTCGGAGCTTCCCTTTGTCGTATTTTCTAACTTTTTCTATTAAGCGTGTTTTTTTCACTATTTGAATATCTATTTTATTAATACTTCTTCTTCATTTACTCTAATTCTTCCCTACCTTTCCAATATCTCTTTCCGAAATTCCTCCCTTAGTAAAAGTAAATGCTCTTCAGAAAAATTCTGGGTCAGCTTGTAACCAACGAAGTATGGGGAAACGATAAAACGTGGGGTTAGCTTAACGATGTACTTTCCTTCTTTCTCAAAGAAAAATAGATTATAGCTTTCGCAGCGTCCATGGTGATACGTAGTTAAAATATAATTAACCGTCTTTTGCACGTAGTCAGCCAAACGATAAATTGCCTCTGAAATCTGAGAATCAACAATAATATTGATTTCTAAAAATCCCATAATTGGCCTACTAGAAAAATTGATAACAATGTTGTTCTCAGACAGAACAGTGATTCCCTCAAAATTCTCCGGTTCGATTTGAGCCTCTCCGTCAATTTCCTTTAATCCGACGATTTGCATGTGAGGGTGCTTTAAACTACCGCCCGATAATGGGCCATGATTCTTATAAAAAAGGACGGATTTAAATTGTGGGTCTTTTTTGGTTTTTGTCCAGCAATCAAAGGCGAAAGTAAATAATTTTCGATTCTCTTCGATTGTATAAGTTGAAATATCCTTGTTATGGTCTGCATGTTCTATAATGATCGTTTGAAAGGTGTCCTGCAATGTTTGATATTTATTGAGCACCCAAAGCATGTCTTCTTCTCTTCTCAAGATATTCTCTTTTTCTGCGTACTCACAGAAGGGACACCCCGTCTTTTCTGATCCCAAATGTTGCGGCTTTCCATTGGCAGCCAGCGGTAAAAAAATTAAGTCTGCTTCTTTCTTATGCTTCATAGCTCTGTAGCTCCCATCTGAAAAAAATCACGGTCTATTACACACATAGTGCCCAGTAAAGTCTGCTAAAACAGACTTGCTTTGTAGTTTTCAACCGATTAATCCAATCATAGCATGATTTGGGATAAGAAATGACAACAAATTCTTCAATCAAATAGGTCAGTAGCTCAGATGAACTGCTGAAAAAAGGTGCCCAAAAGATCCTTACAGATCCCTTGAACACCTATAAATTATTTTTTCTTTTTAGATCATCCGTCGATTTGTTCGATAATTTTTTCCGCAGTCAAGCCAAATTCTTCCTGTAAAAAGGCTGGCGTTCCCACCTGTCCAAAACGTTCATCGACACCGATGCGTTTCAGCGGGATAGCAAGGCCGTTATCTGCTAAAACTTCTGCTACCGCACTGCCTAGACCGCCAGTGATCGAGTGATTTTCAATGGTAATGACCATTTTCTTACCAATTAATCGCTCCAATAATAAATTCTTGTCTAGCGGCTTAATCGTAAACATATCGATCACATCTGCCGTAATACCTCTTTCTTCAAGATGCTCTGCCACATCCAAAGCCTCAGAAACTAATTGTCCAGCGGCAACGATTAGATAGTCTGAGCCTTCTTTCAACAGGTTACCTTTACCTAACGTAAAGCTCGAGCCTTCTGCATAAACGTCGCGAACGCCTTTACGATTGCCACGAACATAATGCACACCAGTCAATTGACTAAATTCTTTAATGATCCACTCCATCTGAACAGCGTCAGCTGCATCACAGATAACCACATCAGGGATAGCACGTAATAATGCCACGTCCTCCCAAGTTGTATGGGTTCCGCCGTTATGCCCAGCCGCAAATCCAGGATCTGAACCAAAAATATTGATCGTATTTTTAGAATAGGCACCTGATAGAAAAACTTGATCCAATACACGTCTTGTTGCGAATGGCCCGAAGGTATGGACGAAAGGAATGTATCCTGTAAGATTTAATCCTGCGGCGACACCTACCATATTGGCTTCAGCGATTCCGACATTGATGAAACGATCAGGATTAGTCTTGATTAGATCCGTCCATTTGCTGGCAGCGCCTAAGTCGGCATCCAGAGCAATCACCTTCTCGTTGTTTTCCATCGTTTCTTTCAGAGCATCGACCACTGCAACACGAAGTTCTTTTCCAACTTCTCTAGTATCTGCTAATGTAAACATCTAGCCACACTCCTTTACTCGTTCTCGCAAATCAGCCAGGATACTCTCTGTCTGTGCCAATGTTTTCTCATTGTCAAATTTTACTGAGTGATTAGCCGCCATTTCTTCAAAAAAAGGTACTCCTTGACCTTTGACAGAATCAAGAATGATACAAACCGCTTGATCTTTAATAGCTTTACACTCAGTGATCGCCTGATCAATGGCTGGTATGTCATCTCCTTTGGTCTTCACTGTTTTAAAACCAAATGCCCGCATCTTTTCCTCAATATTAAAAGGATTCAAAATTTCTTTTGTTGTTCCATCCAGCTGCTTTTTATTTTCATCAATGATTACGATGCAATTATTCAGCTTGAAATGAGCCAAATACTGAAAAGCCTCCCAGCATTGTCCTTCATTTAATTCGCCGTCACCAACAATTAAATAAATGTAGCTGTCTTTTTTCTGCAGCCTCAAGCCCGTCGCAATCCCAGCTGCGACCGAGGTTCCTTGACCTAAAGAGCCAGTCGTAGCGTCCACTCCGGGCGTTTTTGTCCGATCTGGATGGGAAGGCAGTCTTGTACCACCTTCATTCAAAGTCATCAGCCAGTTTTTTTCAAAGAAACCAACTTCTGCTAACGCACTATACCAAGCGGTTCCTGCATGTCCCTTGGATAAAACAACTTGATCACGCTCCTCCCACTGAGGATTCTTTGGATCATAGTTCAATTGTTTTCCGTAGAGCACTGCTAATAATTCCACAATGGATAACGAGCCGCCGATATGTCCGGCACCAACCTTCCTGATCGCCTCGATCGTATCGATGCGAATGTTCGTGGCTAAAACTTCTAACTTTTTAAGCGTTACTTCTTCCACACTATCTTCTCCCTTGAATTATTCAGAAACCGCACGTGATTTTTTCCCTTTGGTAACAGCTGTCAAAACGATCAAGATTCCTAATACTGCTAAAATTCCAATAATCGCAGCGATCTGTCCACCAAAATTGGCAAGATTTCCTAAGAAAATCCCAGTTACTCCATAATCTGTGTCAGAGAAGGTTGAACCCTGGAAGCCTAGTTCACCCATAACAGGCATTAAGAGAATCGGCATAAAGCTGATAATAACACCATGGACAAAAGATCCGACTACCGCGCCTCGCAGCCCGCCAGTCGCGTTTCCGTAAACACCGGCAGTTGCTCCACAGAAGAAATGCGGCACAACCCCTGGAATAATTACCGTCGTTCCGGTTAAGACCATGATCACTAAGCTCACAATTCCACCAACAAAGCTGGTTAAAAAGCCGATCAATACGGCATTGGGGGCATAAGGGAAAACGATTGGACAATCCAATGCTGGAATCGAATTTGGAACTAATTTCTCCGAGATTCCTTTAAATGCCGGAACAATTTCTGCTAAGATCAAACGAACACCTGCCAAGATAACGAATACCCCCGCCGCAAATGAGCCAGCCTGCTGCAGCGAATAAATAATATAGTTTGTGCCACCGCTTAAGTTTTCTGCTACAAAAGTATTTCCCGCAAATAATGCAACAATCACATAAACGACTGCCATTGTAATCGTAATACTAACTGTGGAATCGCGTAAGAAGGACAAACCTTTCGGGAAGTTGATATCTTCAGTCGATTTTTCTTTATTTCCTACAAATTTACCGATCAGACCGCTCAGCGCATACCCAAAATTCCCTGTATGTCCTAAAGCAACCGTATCGTTCTTCGTAATTTGGCGAGTAAATGGCTGTGCGATAGCTGGGAAGATCGTGTTGGCTAAGCCCAATGCCAAGCCGCCAAACAATACCAAGGGAACAGTTCCCATACCAGTCACGCTCAAAATCACCGCGATCATACACGCCATGTAAAGTGTGGCATGTCCAGTTAAATAAATGTATTTAAACCGAGTAATCCGCGCGATCAAAATATTAAAGGCCATTCCGACTAACATAATAAGTGCTGTGTACGTACCAAATTTATTAAGTGCCAAAGCAACAATCGCTTCATTATTCGGAACAACGCCCTGCATATTGAAGGCCGCTTGGAACATTTCTCCGAAAGGTGCCAATGAGCCTTCAATTACACCTGCTCCAGCTGTTACTACTAAGAAGCCCACAAATGTCTTGATTCCGCCTTTAACGATTGAAGCCGTATCTTTCTTTTGTAAGATATTTCCTAAAATAGCAATCAGAGCCACTAATAGCGCTGGCGTACTGGCAATATCAATTAATATACTTAAAATACCGTTCATTTTTTAATCCTCCTACTTTTTCTTTCCTTCCAGACATCGCATCCTATAGCAGTCCTTGTTTCACACATTCTGCTTGAACCTTTTCTTTTAGCTCGTCCATATCAATGATGCTATTTAATACAATTACATTGCCTAAATGCTGTGCGCTATCAGCTAAATCACCGCCGACAAAAAATGTGTCTGCTAATTCTGGGGCTGCACTGCCCATATCATAATGAGCAACCTCTACGCCTTCTACTCCTAAATCTTTAAGTACAGATTGAATATTCATTTCTACCATAAAGCTTGAACCCAAGCCTGATCCACATACCGCCGCAAATTTCATTATTCATCTTCTCCTTCAGTCATAATTTCTAAAATTTCTTCTTTTGTTGAAGCATTTAGTAAAGTATCTAATTTCTCTTTATTCGACAAAATTCTTGTTAAGCTCGCCAGCGCCTTTAAGTGCATTTCATTATCAATGGCTGCTAGACAAATAAAAATTTGAATCGGATGCTTTTCATCATCTGAAAGCAGCACAGGCGTATCCACCTTCAGCAGTGACATTCCTAACTCATTGACTCCATCTTCTGGACGTGCGTGAGGCAACGCCACACCTTTACCAATATGGATAAATGGTCCGTAATCCTTCACTTTGTTAATCATTGCTTCTATATAGGTTTGATTGATTTTTTCTTTCTTCTTTAACGGGTCAGCAGCTGTATCAATCGCCTCTTCCCAGCCCATCTTACGGTCTGTCAATTGAATCATGTCAGCTGTTAATAATTCTGATAACATCGGTCGATCATCTTCCCTTCTTTTCATTTCCTTGTTCATTTTTTTTTGCACAATGTTGTAGAGCTTTTCTTTTGTAATACCATTCTTTAATTCAATATGAGGGATTAAAATATCTAGAATTTCATTCACCGATGGAATCAACACCTTCGGAAAGAGAAAATCTTCCTGAACTCTTCTCATTAATGCGTTCTTTTCTAGTTGTGTCATGATTGGATTGATCACATAGAGCTTCTTATCTGTCTTCACTGGAACACTAGAGAAAATAAGATCAAATGCACTATCCGGCCCTTGATGATTGAATTGTTCAAAGGAACTTGTTTCGGAAAAATCAATCTGCGGAAACAATTCCTGCAGCTCAGACTTCATAATCAAAGATGAACTAATACCACTAGGGCAAAGAATCAGCGCCCTTAACTGGGCATTTCTCTTCTTTTGTCGTTGATTGCTGATTTCGCCGCCAAAGAGAATCGTGAAGTAGCCAATCTCTTCGTCAGGAATGTCCTTTTGAACGAGCTTCCTTAATGGAAATAACGCTAATTTGGTCAATTCAAAAATCTCATGGTATTGCATTTTTATTTCGTCAATTAATACATTGCTCAATTTAAAATCAAATTTGATTCGAAAATAAGCCGGAACCAAATGATAGAAAAGATCCAGGAGCAGCTTGCGATAATTTTTGAATTCAATCGCAGAAAGGCGTTCTATTTCATGAATGATCTCACTGGAGCATTCCAACAAAAACTCTAGCGAGGTATCTTGAATTTCCCCTTGAAGAACCGTCATGAAAATAACTGTGAAGTAATAGGATTCCATGCTGCTGTTTTTAATTTTCGAAAAATGCGCTAAGAACTGATTGCTAGCCTTGTGTGCGATCAGTGGCGCTAAAAGCGCTTGATCCTCTTGCGAAAAGTCGATCTCATAGTTTTCCGTTCGGCAAATCAAATAGGAAATGAAATACACCATTTCTTCAAAACGACTAGGGACAAACACTAGATCAAATTCTTCAATCGTCATTGAAAAATTTAAGCGAACATCTGTATACAGGTTTGGGGATTTTAATGATAGACCTTCATACAACAAACGATTGCCATTGGGACTGGCGGCTAAAATACCTAGCAAATAAAAAGCGGCTCCGCGGATCGAAGCTTCAGCTCCATTAAGAAAAAAACCAATTTTTCTAGAATATTCTAGGGTTACTCCACGTTCAGCAAGTGCTGCTCGAAGCTTTTTCAAATCCTTTAAAATCGTATTTTTACTGACGAACAGGAAGTCTTGGAAGTAGTAGACAGATAGTTCCTCAAATTGTGCAAAAGTCAGCAAGAAAATCATTGCCTGTCGTTCTTCTTCAAGAAAAACAACTTCCTCCCGCTTTTGATTAAAAAAGAGATCAATCCAATTCCGCGTAATCATTTTAGGGATTTCAATTTCTGTTTCTGTTATTAAAATTTCTGTTTCAAATAAGTCAGACGCCACTTCATTGACCTTTTCGATTGCCAAAAGCAGGTCCATTTTCCTCATTTTTGTCATTTCAGCTGCTTGATCAAGCAAATATTTTTCTTTTGAATCTCCAATAAGATAACTTAACCGATAATCTATCATATCCCTACCCCCACTTATACTATATATCCAGATCAAAGAAAGCGCTATAATTCTTCGGCACAACCTGTTTTCACTTTTTCCCAAACAGTGTACCGATGTTTTTACCCTGCGAAAAAAGAACATAAAACAACGATTTGTTTTTCTAAGTCAAAAGCTTTCCAATACAGCCTCTATACTCAGTTACTAGACTTACACATTCTTAATAAAAAACTAAGCGGGCTTTTTATGTAATTGTTCCCTTCGTTATTTTTCCGCCTTTGAACGAAAAAATTATCTTGAAATAAGAGTTGATTCCGTTCGATCCTCTTACAAATCATTATAGCAACATTCCATTCTCCATTGCCGATTGTTCCTAGATACGACTAAATCGAGTCCGCAAAAAATACAAACACCTTTTTACTAATGCTCTATCAGAAACAAAGAATCCTATAAACAATCGTTAATTATCGCTATTCGACGCAAAAAAAGAATCGAGCATCTAAAAATGCTCGATCCTTCCTTTTTAACTATTACATAATCGTTCCCATTGCTACGTTTTGATCTTCATCATTGATGACCGCAGCAGCAACAGCTGCTTCTAAACCTTTAGCGATTGTTTCAACAGATAAGCTCGGTATTCCTACAGGTAAATCTATGACTTGCTCAGGCAAGTAAGGCACATGGATGAAGCCTCCTTTGAGATTCTTTCCTTCTTTATCTGCTAAATACAGCAAACGATACATAATATCGTTACAAACAAATGTTCCAGCGGTGTAAGAAACGCTGGATGGAATCCCTGCTTCTTTCACATTGCTGACCATCGCTTTGACTGGAAGTGTTGCAAAATAGGCTGTTTCACCATCTTCATAAATGACTTGGTTCAATGGCTGTTGTTCTTCATTATCTGGAATGCGAGCCTCCATCAGATTGATAGCAACTTTTTCAACAGAAATATCTGAACGTCCGCCCGCTTGTCCGACACAAATGACGATATCAGGATTTTGTTCCTCAATCGCTTTTGCCAGAACTTCGCCATCCTTTTTAAAGACTGTGGGGATTTCCAGCTTATGGATTTTTGCACCTTCAATTGTATCAGGTAATAATTTTACTGCTTCGAACGCAGGATTAATTGCTGCGCCGCCAAAGGGATCAAAACCGGTAATTAAAACGTTCATTTCTTTCACCATTCCTTTTCTTTCTATTTAAATAAAATCATATAGCAGATTTGGAAAACTAAGAAGATTACTGCTAAGACCGCTTGATTTTTGATTACGCCAAAACGATCCTTCATTTCCAGCATCGCCACAGGAACGATGTTGAAGTTTGCGGCCATTGGTGTACACAAGGTTCCACAGTAGCCACAGGTTAATGCGACCATACCGATTAAGACAGGATCAGCTCCGTAAGCAAGAACAAACGGTGCTCCAATTCCGACAGTCATTACCGTAATGGCAGCAAAGGCATTTCCCATGATCATTGTAAACAGCATCATGCCGATCGCAAAGACGATAATTCCTAAGTTTACATTTCCTTTTGGAATCACCTTTGCTACAAGGTCAGAAATCACTTCGCCAACCCCAGCAGCCGTAAAGATCGCACCTAAACTTGCTAATAGCATCGGCAGCATACTCAACGGACCTACTGTTGACAACATACGTTCCGCATCATCCAAGAATACTTTTGGCTTATTTGAATGAGAATAAACCATTAATACAATAATCGCAACCAATACGCCGACTCCGACACCAACTAATGCCCCTAATTGCGTAAATACGGCAAAAATAATTGCAAAAATCCCCATTGATAACGCTGGGATAAAAATTTTCATCCCAATCTTATCAGCCATTTTCTTCGTAACAGCCTCAGTCGGTGCACTTTCCTTGCCTTTGCTGACCTTTTTGAAAATTGGCGGCAATGTCATAATAATAACGATCACGCCATTAGCCATTGGTGGAATCCAGCGACCAAACATCATGACTACACCTAGTGCACACCAGAAAACCGCAGTACCGATCGGTGTTGGATTTGCTTTATCTCGGGCATTTTTAATCCCGGTATAAACAGCAACTGCACCCATAATAATATAAATAATTTCAAGTAGCTTTTCAGATAATAAAACATCTTGACTTAGAAAAAATGACATGTATGTTCCTCCCTATTTATCGTTGCCGTAGTATTTTTTGTATAATTTTCGGTCTTTTAAGAAGTAGTATACGATTGCTACGATGACCGCAAATAACGCCACTGGAATCTCAACCTTCGCTAAATCAAGCAAGCTTGTTTCGTAACCTAAATCCTTCAATGTCGCTTGAACTAGCAAGGCTCCAGGACCACCAACAAATAATACTTGGAAGAAAAACCACGCAATATTTTCCATCCCTGAGGACATTCCCTTAAGCTCTTCGACATAATCTTCTTCTGGTTCTTTTCCTTTTGCTTCAATTGAACCAATCACCATTGGCATAATGATCGGACGGACAAAACCGGCTACCCCGCCAAAGCTAATATTGAATGCCGCAAAGATTGACCGCATGACACCATAGGCCCCAATGACTGCACCAGCGGAAGCATTCTTGATTTTCCCAATTAATTTTGCCGCAGACTCTTTCAGACCATTTCGTTCCAAAGTTCCTGTAACCAGCATGATCAGAATAAAAATAGCCATCGAACGATTTGAAACAAAGCTTGTTCCTAACGTCGTTAATAAGCCTTCAACCCCTAGACCACCAGTGATCGCTGTAACGATTGCCGCCACTAAAATGATCAGAATTGAATCTAGCTTCAATGCAAAACCAATAATAACGATCAAAATTCCTATTAATTTAACTAATTCCATGTAAAACTTTTCCTCCCTTATTCATTTCAAAATGATGTAAAAGTTTGAAACAAATTTTCTTATTATCATCATTGGCCTACGATTCTACTAATATTAACGTATGAGTAGAACGCGCAATTGACATCCTTATGATGATGCAATAATCGGACGAAGCCGAGTATAGCTAATGTTTATTTCCTCTGATGTAAACACCGCAGAGGTTTGGTAAAGCGATGTTGACTCTAGCAATAAATCAATCGTTGCCAGATCATGCACAACGTGAGCTTGAGCGCACAATCTTAAATATTCTCCTTGAGCCGTTTCATCTGCCACTTCACTTGTGTAGGCGACTGAAGTCAACCACGGAAAACGAATTGACGGATAGCGATGCGTTGTATCTGCCGCAAAGCCAATCCAATAATTGATCATTTCCTTATAATACTCTGCTGGAAATAGCTTAGGCAGCCATTTATGTGCATAGGTTTCAAACTGCTGCGCCCACTCTTCATTCCACTTTTTCATTTCTGGAACAGAGCCAATCGCCTCTGCAATCACATCTTCGATTTTTTTATTTAAGACGATGTTCGAACGATATTCTTCATTTGTAGGGACCCAAAAATAGCCATACAATAATGAACGTGGAAGCCAAAAGCCTTTATACGAAGGCGATGTATAACCAGAAAACGGCTGCTCCCATTCATGAGTAGGCACACCATGATTATCCACCATGACATCTGGTACAAATCGTTCATAAAGTCGCGTCATTCCTAGCGCTTCGGTATGCTGTGTTTCCAAATTGAAGTATTCATAATAGAATTCTTTTCCTACTCCGTTAAAACGAGCGACATGGAGCTTCCACTCAGGTGTCTTTTTTTGCAGCTCATAGTGAATGGCTGCACCATCGACATTTTCCAAGGGAACGATGACCAAATTCAGATGCTCTGCAACATCCTGATACTTCGGATCGGTTAGCAATTCCTTCAATAGTAGAAAAGCTCCGTTCGTACCTGACACTTCATTCGCGTGATGCCGCGCATTGATTATTTCTGATGGATAATTGGTCAAACGCTTGGTTCTCGACAAATAACCAGAATCGGCAGCTTTTGGTAATAATTCGATCGCATATATTTCTCGCCCTAAATAGGATGTCGCGATCTTGTAGACTGAAATCTGCGGCACGCGTTTTAACTGCTGAATAATCGACAGATATTCTTCGTAACCAATGACTTGCTCAGGATATAAATCAATCTGATCAATCGTTAAATCCTGAACTGCCTCTGGCGTTTTTTGAGGGACGTCAACCATAAAACGCTGCCCCTCAGCTTGAAAGATTAATTGTTTGTACAAATGAAAATCATAATCTTGACCAACTAATCCTTTACCAAAGAGACTTGCGTATGCTTCTACTACCTCCGCCTGCACACCCTCGATCTGAATTGTTGCAGCTAATCTCTGTGATCCATAATGAATGGAATGAAGGTAACAATTGATTTTCCTACGTTCAGGTGGATAGACGGCTTGTTTGCCCTTCACCACGATTTGAGGCTCTTTCTTTACTTGTTCAAGAAGTGTGACTTTAAATTGAGGTTTTCCTGCTTTTTTCTGAACAATCGGTAAAATCAACCCCGGCTCCTCAAACATCTCACCATGAACGTCCAAGCCATAATTTTTGAAATAATCTGCTCCTGCAAAATAGAGATCCTCATGCAACGCATCTAAACTGGACAAAAGATCATTTCGGCTTGCCAAACGTTCATCTGGCTCACTTGCAGTAATCTCTAATTGCAGCTGCGCGAAAAATGGCTGCTGTGCCTTAGTCAGCTTGCCATTTGTCCGTTCTTCAATCCATGAACGGCAACTTGGCAGCACCTCTTCCTGATACAGTGTCCAAATTTTCTCAACGTCTGTTTCAACGTGCTCTTCTAAAACAGTCGTGTCATTAATTTTCACTCGCAGTCTTCCAGTTGGCGGATGAACCTTTCCCATACCTGGATAAGCAGTTAGATACGGTCTTTCAGAATAGCTGGCTTGATAAGTCCAGCGTTTCTCCTCCGTCTCTGTTTTCACTATCAGTTCATAGGTCAGCTCTTCTGAGCCGGAATAAGTAACAAACGCTATCTGATCCACCGACAGATTGAAGGCCTTCATCAGATTATCTTGAATCGGATAAAGCTCTTGCAGATAACGAATCGGCAGATCATTCCACTTTTCCGGATCACGACCATCTACATTATTATAAGTCGGTGTCGCACCAGATTCCTCTGTCCATTCCGTTACACCCTCTGGTAAAAAGGGCTTAAAAGCTATTGTAACATTCTCAATTTTCTGACTTTTCAATTTAGGTATGATGATGTCATCGATCCAGGAATACCCTTGCTTGTGAGCGCAAACCAGTTCAATCTTCCCATCTGCCTGACGAGCTGTCAGTTCCTTGTGAATCCTTTGTTGAAGCGTCTCACGTACTTGCCGATCCTCACTAAGCACACCTGTAATTTCTACACGATCGCCTGACTGGATTTTAGGATAAACAGAAGCTAATTTTTCTAAAAACTCATCAACCTCCCAGGTTAAATCAAAGGTCTTCTCGTAGGCTTCGATCATAGAACGATGATTGACAAAGGTTAAATCAGGAAATGCCTGTTCAATTTCTTCCTGCCGTTGCGTAATTTCAGGTGAAGCATACACCAGCTTCTCCTCAGCTGGCAAGCTCGCGGCATAAGCCAATTGACCATCGAGGTTTTTCATTGAAAAGCTCTCTACCAACTTTTGAAGATAGCTGCTCCAAGTCTCAAAAGCGGAAAGCTTTGGAAACTGTTCACACAAAATCGCCGAAAATTCCTCCAGCTCTGCTCCAGTTCCTTCTATAATAATTTGTTCACCCTGTTTAAAAATTTGACAATTTTCTGCTTCTCGGAATAAAATTGCTGGACCTCTCTCATCGCTCTGGCTAAGCAGCCAATCCGTTATTGCTGTGGTCTCCATGCCAAAACGAAAAGCAATATTGCTGGCCGCAGCCATCATTGAAGCACTGCACTTTTCGGGTACGATCATCTTAACTGCTAGTTTATCAGGTAAAAAATCATAGTTTCGATCTTGTAAAAGCGGGCCCGTACTGAATAATTTCTCTAAGCCGGTCACTTTCCGCCATTCAAAATCAATGACCTTCTCAGCATATTGGTTTGTTGCTTGATAATCCTCTGACGGTCTTTCATGCTTCTGCTTTTGTACAAGCTGTTTCATTAACTCTTGTTCAGTTGGCGTAGCCTCACCCGTACTCGTACTAGCAATTGGAAAAGTTGAATGTTCGCACATAAATCCTGAAATCAAAGCTGCTTGAATGGTCTGCCGTTGTTCAAGAAAAGCCAACTGTCCTTCTACTTTTAGCACATCATTTCCTCCCTACTGCTGTTTTTTAAACAATGTCCCAATCTCACGTCCAGCTAAAATATCATATAAGACATGTGGATCTCTGCCATTGGCTAGAACCATCGAGATATTCGCCGTCAAAGCCCCAGTCGCTGTTTTCAGCTTACTGCGAATCCCCCCGCGGCTTAATTTTCCTAAGCTGGGATCAGAGGCTTCAAATAAGCGTTGATCAATTTTACTTAAATGTCGAATCATTTGTGCTTCTTCGTTGATTGTTGGATTTTCCGAATACAGGCCATTCACATCGGTCAACATGATTAATAAATCAGCATCAACTGCCTCAGCGATCAATAGAGATAATTCATCATTGTCTTCAAATTTTGTTCTGTGTTCTCCTTCATCGACCGTCACCGCGTCATTTTCATTCACAATTGGTAAAATTCGGCGGGCCAAAAGCTCCTGAATCGTTTGATCAAAAGCCTGACGATTTTCAGGAACTGTTAAAATATCTCTACTTAATAATAGCTGTCCGATTTTCTGATCGTGCTTCTTGAATTCAGCTTCGTATAAGCCGGTTAGGATACCTTGACCAACCGCCGCAGCTGCATATTTTGATACTTCACCTAATTGGACTGTCCCAGCACCAACAGCCCCTGACGATACTAAAATAATTTTCTTCCCTGATCTCATTAATTGGGCCAAGACACTGGCTAATTTTGAGATAGCTGATTCAATTATTCCTGTTTCCGGTGACACTAATAAACTTGTTCCAACCTTTATAACTATGATATCTGCCTTTTTTATATCTTCTCTCATCAAATACACCTTAACTATAAAAAACAGACGATTAAACTATATAAAACATCAACCGACCATTACAATTCTTTTATTTTGTGCTAATCATATCACAAAGATATCTACATGAAAATATTTTATTTTTAATCGCCCACTTTTATCTCATTCATTCTGAGTTTATAAAAGCGGTTTTTCCTTTGTTTTTATGTGATTGGAATATCCTGTTACAAAACGAACGTTATATTATAAGCTTAATATAAAATATTTTTTCATAAAAATAGAGCAATTAAATATCATCTAAATTTATAATAAACAATTTAATAAGGTAAATTGTTCAAATTTTCTATTCGAAATAATCAAACATCCAAGTTTATTTTCATTCTTCCAAAAGGTAAACACATTAAAACATTTAAAAGAAAAGAAGGAATCTTCTTTTAAGGCATCTAAGAAAACGATCAAATAATGGACCAACGAAAAAATTGCTAAGCAAAAATTTCGTTGATCCATTATTAAAATCGATTCATGTATCTTCCGTAAAGAAAGCTCTACTCTAAATCGTCTTACATTAAGCTTTGATACAACTCAATAATCTCAGAAATACTAGCTTCACGAGGATTCCCAGGCGTGCAAACATCCTTGAAGGCATCTTCCGCGATTTTAGGAAGATCCTCTGATTTCACACCTAACTCAGAAATAGTCGCTGGAATCCCGACATCCTTACTCAACTGATCGATCGCCTCACAGGCAGCAGTTCTAGCTTCTTCAATACTCATTGTTTCAATCGCTTCTACCTGTAATACTTCGGCGATTTTCCGGTATTTTTCTCCAGTGAAATCCTTATTGAATTTCATTACTGTCGGTAAAAGTGCGGCACAGGCTACACCATGAGGAATATTGTACCAAGCGCTCAACGGGTGAGCCATTCCATGAACTAGTCCTAAGCCAACATTTGAAAAGCCCATCCCAGCAATGTATTGTCCTAACGCCATTTCTTCACGAGCTGACTGTTTTTCGTTCACTGAATCTCTCAATGAGCGTCCAATGATTTCGATCGCTTTAAGATGCAGCATATCAGTTAATTCCCACGCACCTTTGGTAATGAAGCCTTCAATGGCATGAGTCATGGCATCCATCCCCGTCGAAGCAGCCAAATTTTTCGGCATGCCCATCATCATGTCACTATCAACGAAAGCGACAATCGGAATATCATTCGGGTCCACACAGACAAACTTGCGATGATTTGTTTCATCCGTAATAACATAGTTGATCGTTACCTCTGCGGCTGTTCCCGAAGTTGTAGGTACGGCTAGAATTGGCAAGGAAGGATTTTTTGTCGCCGCGGTTCCTTCTAAGCTTAATACATCGGAAAATTCTGGATTTGTCATAATGATGCCGATCGCTTTGGCCGTATCAATCGGTGAGCCACCACCGATTGCGACAATCGCATCTGCATTTGAAGCTTCAACGAAGGCTACGCCATCCTTCACGTTTTGAACTGTTGGATTAGGAACGATCCCATCATAAATGTCATAAGAAACATTCGCTTGATCCAGCATTTCAGTTACTTTGGTTGCCACTTTAAAATCAATTAATCCTTTATCTGTAACCACAACGACTTTTTTAAAGCTGCGCTTTTCAATTTCAGGAACGATGTTTTCAATCGCACCTTTGCCAAAATAAGATGTTTCATTCAAGATCATTCTGTTTACTGTCATTTGTTTTCCTCCATTCAATGTGTTTATTTTCACAATATTATTTAACAAATTGGAGGGTTGCCCCTCCGATTCATTTAGCTGTTTAGATAACCTTCTCTAGGGGTTACACCAAAGCTGTCGGCTAATAAACGTAAGTTTTCATCGCTGATGGTTTGCTTGATTCCGCCTTGAGCGCACACATAAGTATAAACTTCTGCCGCCTTTTCAGCCGTTTCGATCAAACCAAATACCTCATCCATGTCTTTTCCTGCACCATAGATCCCATGCTGCGGCCATAAAACTAAGCGAGTTTCCTTCATTTTGGCAGCTGTCGCCTCGCCTATTTCGGTTGTTCCAGGAACAATCCACGGAAGAATGGAGACGCCCTCTGGAAAGACCACTAAGCATTCCGTACACATTTGCCATAATGTACGAGTAAAGGCTTTTTCATCTAAATCGTGGGTAAAGCTCATGGCCAATAAATGTGTCGCATGATTATGCATAATGATACGATTTTCAGGATCAACCTCTAGTCGTGCCATATGACTCATAAAGTGACTTGGCAGTTCGCTAGTAGGAACCGCGCCATTTTCCAATCCCCATAGTAGCTGTAAGGTTTTCCCATCCTCTTTTACACGGATGATTCCTAAATTTTCCGCTGGGTTCGCTTGAACATTTTTAAAGTACTTGCCAGAGCCGGTCACGATAAAATATTTCCCTGCTAACGAAGCAGCATCAAAGATCATCGGAATTTCCCGAATGACTTCAGTCGGATTTAAAAACGGTAATACTTCATTTTCTTCCAACAAATAGCTGATATTTCCGCCATTGCGCTCATCCCAGCCCAGTCGGTATAAATTAGTCGTTACCTCGATCATTTCTTGTACATAGTTTGCGTTCAATATGTTATTCTTTTTCAACACGTTTTCCCTACTTTCTTAAGCTTAAAACATCTTTTTCATAGTGCTTAACCTCTGTTAACCAATCCAGACCAACCGGTACATTGTTGATTTCGCAGAAGTAATTCCAAACATCCGCAAATGGGAAGTCCTTCAGCTCCTCGATCATTGCTAGGCGAGTCGTGTAATCGCCAGACAATTCGATTTCCTTAAGCGTATCAATTGGTTCAAGCATTGCTTTTAACAGAGCCTTTTGTGTATTACGAGTACCAATCACCCACGCGGCTACACGATTGATCGTCGCGTCAAAGAAGTCCAAGCCAATATGTGTTTTCTTAAGCAAATCGTTGCGAACCAATTCACGTCCAATTTCCTGTAATTCATCGTCCATGATTACCACATGATCACTATCCCAACGAACTGGGCGACTAACATGGAGTAAAATCCCATCACTGAACAAGCCCAATGAGGATAATTTGTTTGAAATGACTTCGGTTGGATGGAAATGACCTGCGTCTAAACAAATCAATTTATCGCGAGTCAATCCATAGCCCATATAAAACTCATGGGAACCAACGGTATATGCCTCGGCACCAAGCCCAAATAATTTACTTTCCACTGCATCTAAGGTGTAACTAGGATCCAGCTTCTCTGAAAAAATCTCATCCAATGCTGTCATCAAGCGTTCTCTCGGTGTATAGCGATCGATTGGATTGTCTTTGTACCCATCTGGCACCCAGAAATTATTGACACATACCTGACCGGTTTCCTTCCCGAAATATTCAGCGATCTTACGAGAACGCTTCCCGTGTTCGATCCAAAATTCACGAACCTCAGAATTCGGTGAGGCCAAAGTAAAACCGTCTTTAAACATAGGATGTGAGAAGAAGGTTGGATTAAAATCTAAGCCTAAGCCTTGATTTTTAGCCCAATCAACCCATTTTTCAAAATGCTTCGGCTCAAGTTCATTTAGATCGACTTTTTCATCTGTATCCAAGTAAATCGCATGCAGATTCAATTTATGCTTACCAGGAATTAAGGAATAAGCTTTTTCTAAGTCTGAGCGTAATTCTTCCGGTGTGCGAGCGCCCCCTGGATAATTTCCTGTAACTGAGATTCCGCCAGAAAGCTCATCATCACTCAAAAAGCCTTTCACATCGTCTCCCTGCCAAACATGCATCGAGATCTTTACCTCGGCCAATTGCTTTAATACCGCATCTGTATCAACATTCACTTTTTCATAGGCCGCCTTAGCAGCTTGATATTTTTGAGTTACTTCACTCATTTTCCTTGCTCCTTTTTTCAATAAATTTTTTATACTTTTCTAATACCTCGTGATCACAGGCTTGTGGTAAATGCTTGCTAAATGTGAAGGAATCCAAGATACATTGACGTCCAGCTTCAATCGACTCAAATTCTTTTGTAGCAACCATCTGCATCAGAATATTTCCGATTGCTGTCGCCTCTCCCGGTCCTGCACTGATTTCAATTTGTGCGACATCGGCGGTAAGCTGATTAAGGAACTTATTGTTGGAGCCGCCACCAACGATGTGCAGCTTACTGAGCTTGCCATTGGTTCCGGTCATTTTTTCCAGCTTCTCTAATTCACTGGCATAGCAAAGAGCTAAATTGTCATAAATACAGCGGGCAATCGCGCCTGGTGTTTCAGGTATCGTCTGTCCGGTTTTTTGACAATAATCTTGAATAGCGACGATCATGTTTTCTGGATTTAAAAAGCTCTCATGATTCACATCAATAAATTGTTGAAAAGGTGCTTCCTTTGCGGCCAGTTCTGCTAGTTCGGGAAAACTATATTGATAGTCTTGCATTCGAGCGACTTCTTGGATCAACCACATTCCCATAATATTTTTTAAAAAGCGAATCGTGTTATGAGCGCCCCATTCATTCGTGTAGTTTTCATTAAAGGCTTCTCGACTAACATTTGCTACCTTCGTCTCGACTCCTAAAAGCGACCAAGTACCACTTGAAATATAGCCCCAATCACGCCCCTGTCCCGGTGTTCCGAGAATCGCCGAGGCGGTATCATGACTAGCCACGGAAACAAAGGTCGCCTCAGGTAAATCAAAATCAGGAAATTTCTCCTTCACCAGCGAGCCTAGAATGGTTCCAGCGTCCACTAACGGTGGCAGCTGTTCTTTACGAATTCCGACTAAATCTAACAGCTCTTCATCCCAAGTATTATTGGCAGGATTTAGCAGCTGCATGGTCGAAGCATTCGTTTTCTCCGTTACAGCTTGATTGGTAAAGACATAACCAAGGTAATCTGGAATCAATAATAATTTATCGGTTTTTTCTAACAACGCTCTTTGTTCAACCAGCAGCTGGAAAATTGTATTAAAGGATTGGATTTGTATCCCAGTTTTCTCATACAACGTTTCTAAACTCATTAGTTTTTGAAACTTCTCGACTGCTTTTTTCGTTCGGCTATCTCGGTAAGCAATCGGATCGCCTAAAAGAGTGCCATCCTTGTCTATAAGACAATAATCAACCGCCCAAGTATCAATGCCGACGTAGCAATGTTCAATGCCGTTTTGCTTTATTTTTTCTAAGCCAACGACGATCTCCTGAATCAAATAGTGGATATCCCAACGTTGAAAATCATCCAGCATTCTAAACCCGTTTTTGAAACGATGAACTTCAGTTAAGGTCAGCTGTCCATCAATCAGTTCACTTTTCATCAAGCGACCACTAGAAGCGCCAATATCAATAGCAATATATGTTTTCATCACCTGCTCCTTTCACTTTATTGATAGTATTTTAAAAACTGAGAATTGATGACTCAATCTCGTATTTTCAACTTATGATGTTATTCTACAACTACATGTAAGCTTTTACATTACACGATTTTGATGTATACTTGCATTATCTTGGCGAAAGGAAACTTACAATGACTTATTGGGAAAAAGCCAACCATTCATGGACCGCTGATTCAACTAGATTTATTCTTACTCCAAAGCAAAAAAGCCGCGATTTATTTTATTACATTCAAGAAATCGGCTACTTTAAGGCAAATAAGCCGTATTTTACCGAACGAGAGAATCTTCCCTCTTATTTGATGAAATTTACCTTGTCTGGTACTGGGGAGCTGCATTATCAAGACGAGGTCTACACTCTAAAAGCGGGGGATATTTTTTTCATTGATTGTAAGAACTATCAGTATTACAAAACCATCAGCAGCGAGCCCTGGGAGATGGATTGGGTTCACTTTTCTGGTGGAAATACTGAAAGCTTCTATCACGAATTCATCAAAAATGGCTCGAATATTCTACATACGAACTCAGAAAACGTGCGTAATAACCAGATTCACTTACTCATGGAGAAATTATTACAGCTGCAAAAGGAACCAAATGCCAAAACAGACTTTGAATCCTCTGTCCTAGTCCATGAATTATTAAATGAGCTGATTCTGCAAAAATACCAAATGGACTTTGCCGACAGCGAAATTCCTGAATACATCCTGCATGTGAAAAGCTATATCGACGAAAATTATCGCCAGGGCGTTACCCTGGAAGATTTAGAAAAACAATTCCATCTAAATAAATATCAAATCGTCAAAGACTTTTCGAAATTCATGGGGCAGCCTCCAGTGGATTATCAAATAAGCTGCAAAATTTCCTATGCGAAGGATTTGCTTCGGTATTCCAATCTTTCAATCAAAGAAATTTCGTTGGAAGCAGGTCTGGACAATTTTGCTTACTTTAGTCGCCTCTTCAAAAAAAAGACCGGGATTTCTCCCAGTGAATACCGCAGAACAGATCGAGTTATTAAGGAATAGGTTGGCAATCAGCTAAAAAGCCCGATCATTCATCCAATGATCGGGCTTTTAACGAATAGAACTATCTTAAAATTCTAGTTCAACATCTTCAATTCCATAGTTCTGAGGTTGATACTCTCCATAATAAGCGGCCAACGGAGACTTGTTTAGATAATTATTCAATGTACTGCCAACCATGATCTCCAGCTCAATCGTTTCAGCACGTGATTGCTTCTCCAAAGGGTATTCTCCTGTGAGAGGATTTCCTAATATTTCATGACCGTTGATATTCACCATTAAGCTGCCTTCCGCATTTTTAATACAAACTTTTTTAGGTGTTTTATCCTCTAATCTAAAATCAGTACGATAAATCCCCACTCCCGAGAGATGCTCAAAATCTGAAAGCTCGTTCCAATAGTTTAACTCGAGCAATTGTCTTTGCTTAGTATTCTTTTTAGTTTCTAACGATTCTGGCGTGGCCATTTCCCAGCTTTCTACAGTCAGTGCCCAGGGCTGGTTCTTAAGAGATAACCTTTGATTTGCATTTTCCTCCAACCCTTCCGTTGTTCCCTTCTCAAGAAGCTCAAACACCCGACATTCCTTCGCCAGCAGCTGGTCGTTTCTTACAGCACCGAGTTCACCCCTCCATAAAAACCATTCACGAAGTCGATAGGTTTTAAAAAGCTGTGAAAGTGAGAGACTTTCCTCGCCTTGATTGTAGCAAACCACTAATTTATGTTCTTCACCTGATCGTTGATACGTCAATAAATTACCTGATTCATTCGAGCACTCAGATATTCCAAGAACCTCCACTAGCTCTTTTAAATCTTTTGAATCTTGATAAATAACTGCAAGGCCTCGATTTTGCCAATCGGCGATTGCTTCTTTTACTTCTTTTGTTAAATTCTCTCCCTTGGGAATAAGCAAGCTACGATATTCGGCCCCTCTTGTAAACAGCTGATTGTTCTCAATTGTTACGGATTCTGAGAACAAGCCCTCAGTCATCACTTGGTACCGGTAGCCTAATCGCGTTAATTGTTTTCCAACCTTGACTTGCTTGTTTTCACTGGCGTTATGTCCTGACTGATAGACTAAAACATCCAAGCAGTTTTTTCCGTACCGCAAGAGTTCGTGCAAGCGGCCTAAATACGTTGTATAAGAGTATAGCTGATTCCAAACAGGCTGACGTGGCCCCCATGGTTCAGCGAATCCTCGTCCACCAAGCATCGGATTGAAGGCAGAAAAACCTGGCCACCGCGCTCCTGGTGCGCACTTGAAGGGAAAACCATGCCAATAGGTTTGATTGACCCCAGCCATGTAATTTTTATGAAGTGTTTCAAATAACTGTGATAAGGTCGTTGCATAGCCTTGAAAAAGATAAGCTCCCGCTTCATCGGATAGAATACTGTTACCGCCAAAATCGCGTCCGGCAGCTAATAGTCGAAAAGCATCATTGCCATCCTCACCAAAGCCCAGCGATTCTCCCTCTACGATATCTAATTTTGCAGCGGCAGCGGCAGAATCGATCGCCCAGCCATAAGGCTGCGCGCGATAGTTCAAGCCTAACGAATCTGCCCACTCCTTCAAAGGAGCTAAATGATACTCCTGATAAAGCTGATTCAGCACGTTAAAATAGGCATGCCGGAATTCTCGAACCTTCTCTTCCTTTTCCTGTTCCACCTGAAAACTAGAGCTTTCAACTCCTAAACCTTTATCCTGATTGATTCCTAAAACAAAGGGCAGGAAAGGACGAATATCATACCCAGCTCGTTTTTTAAACTCCTGCAAAAGATTCGTGGTCCAATGCCCTACTGATTGCAACTCCAATGAATCTTCAAAAAAGCAATCACCAACATCTTTCAATAGTGCTAAAAACTCCGAATCAAAAAAGAAATTTTTCTCCCAGAGTGATTGGATCAATGCCGCTCCTTTTGGAGAAAAGTGATCCACTACGTATGCATATGGGTCCATTACATCTGGTCGATTGGCACTTCCCATCGAAAACATATTTACTCGTTGACCAGTTCCTCTTTCATAAATCGCAATAATCAGACTCTCCGGATGCAGCGAAGTGACTGCTTCTGTTAGTTTGCCATCTTTTACTTTTGAAGTGATTTCCACTAACGAATCAAATTGAATTTCATCGCTGATTACCGTGTAAGATTTCTCCCACGGCACAGCTGGTGGCATTTCTACTTCCTTATGTGCGACATGGGCAGCAAGATAAACAGCAATTAAATTATTCTTTATCTCATCACCGTTGATTTTCTTAGCCGTTGTCAGATAGTGAGGAGGACATAGCTCCTCGATCATCGCTCCTTCAGCAATACTATCTGAAAAAGAACACGTCCCATATACTAACTCCTTGGCCGTGCCAAAATCATTTGGATCAGCTTCGTTTGTTGATGCAGGCCAGTGTGGACCGACTGTCAAATCAACCGATAAACCATATTTTTTTGCAGATTTCATTGCTTGCTTCACAGAAATACGCCAATTTTCACTCGTAAATCCATATTTCTCAGGCGTTAAAAATTGTGCATCCTCTTCAGAGATCGCGTCATAGACATCAGAAATTTCAACTCCGCCAAAACCTGCTTCAGCAATCTCTTTCAGATCTTGATCTAATTCCTCTAGATGATGCGCCACGTACCCGCCAGGCCACCAGTATCTTAATCTTGGTCGACTTTCCTTTGCCGGCTGCTTAAATTTTTCTCTCATTGATTTCATCACTTCACACCTTCTTTTCCTCTAAAAAACGCATACTTTTCTTTTGAAAATTCGAAACAATCGCTCCAACTGCAACTATTAAAGAAATGACACAACCAATCAGCATCGCTCCAGAGGCAGTTGAACCAATCAACACTTGATTTAAGAAGTTGATGATGGCCGGACTTAAAAAACCTCCGATAGAATTTGCGGTAGACAAGACCGCCATTCCCATTGGTATCAATATCGGATGAACTAAGATAGTTATTAAAAAAGGCGCCTGTGAGAAAAACAATGCCTGACCAGCACCTGACAGAAAACTACCAATGATTGCCAATGGTAAATTTCCCGCAAATGCTAAAATAAGTAATGAGACACCTTCGATTACAAAGGCAAACGCGATCATATGTGACTTCACTAGTTTAGAAATCTTGCCGACACAAAGTCCGGTAACTAATCCGCCTAATTGCGCCAACATCGTCACCATTCCTGAAATATCACTTCCACCTAAATTATTCTCACTAATCAAAAGAGAAATATTGTTATTAAAGGCATTATTGACTACCATGAAGCAAAAGCCCATCAACGCTACAATCAGAACTCGTTTATTCACACTTTCTCTCAGCGAATGCTTTTCATGTTGTTCCTGCTTTTCTTCATTGCTGGTTTTTGGCAGACAAACCCAAGCAATAACAAAAACCAATGCTGCAAAAGCGTAAGTTAAATACGACTGATACCAAACTCTAGCTCCTAAATTCCCGGAAATGAACATCAAGAACATCGTTCCTATACTGACAAAGGAAACCTGTTTTCCCATTGCTCCTTGACGTTCCTCCACAGGAAAATAATCAGCGATTAATCCCGGAATTACATTCGTGATAAATCCGATGCTTACCCCAATCAATCCTGAGCAAATAATTAGAGTAATCAGTTGATGATGAAAGAAATACGGAATTAGCCCAAAAATACAGGTAGCGGCAGCACCGATTAAAGCAATCGTGCGTTTAGAGATCGAAAGAGCAATCCTTCCTACAGCAAATGCCGCTACAATCCCTGTTAAATTGGCGACAGACAAGATCATTTGAATTTGACTGATCCCGTTATTCGGGAACGCGCCAACAATTGCACCTAAAACTGGGGACATCAGCAAAGTAGCCATTGAAAGCATACTTAACGAAAAAATCCCTACTTTAATTCTTAAACTCGTTTGCATTTGAAAACTCTCCTTTATGTGGTATTTGAACTTGTAAGGCAATCTTAAACGCTAAAGAAAACGGATACAATGCGTGAAACGAGCTATTAACTGTGATAATATGACCTAAAGGAGAGATCTATATGACAAACGAACCGTATTTTCGTCACGTCGAACACATTCCGAGAATTGACCAAACGAAGAATTCCTTAAGTCCCTATGTTATTGTTGACCCAGCATTTGATCCCTATCGTGAACTTCATGACAAAAAAGAAATAAGCCTACCGCTAAAAAATATTCTTTCAAACCTTGAGCTAGATGACCAATTGCACTTTGCCATTGTCTCTCATTACTTGGATCTCCCGTCCAATTTGCATTATCACGATTATATTGAGATTGTTTATTTACCTGAGGGCAAACTGTTGAATGTTGTTAATCACACCCCATTCATTATGGAATCCGGTAGTCTTTTTTTGATCAATCAAGAAATCCCTCATCTAGTTGCTTGTTTACCTAATGAAAAGCTGAAGCCGATGGTAGTAAATCTGTTGATTCATCCCAAAATTTTTGATGCCTTCCAAGAGACTACACGGCAGCCAGCCACGTTGACTAGTCAGCTGTTCAACTTTGGTGATTACCTTATTTATCACCGTTCAGATTTAGAGAATGTTCATTACTATTTACAACGATTGATCACGGAATATTATCAAGCGAACTATACTTTTTCTTATATTGTGCTAGGGTATCTAATGATTTTTTTAGAGGAACTAGTTAAATTACAACATCCGTTGAATAAAACGACAGATAGACTTACTCAAGACGTCCTCGACAGAATTAAAAAGGACCCCGCAACTGTTTCGCTAGAATTTTTAACAAAAGAACTTTCTTATAGTAAAGGGTATCTTTCACGACACATAAAAAAACAAACGGGCAAAACCATTTCGCAGCTTATCACCGATGAAAAATTAATACTCGCGGAAAAATATCTCTCAGAAACCTCAAAAACCATCTCTGAGATTTCAGAGATGGTGAATTATCAAAGTGAAAGTCATTTTTACCGCCTGTTTAAAAAAAGATTCCAGCTGACACCTAAACAATATCGGCTTTTGATAAAATAACGAATTATTATTTAGGGACATGTACTTCAATGAACTAGTTGTTCGGGTTCACCTACAAAAAAAGTGGGCCAATCACATGATAAGTATGAGTTCTGTAGCTTTCAATATGAGGCCCAAAATTGCTATCAATAAATATCCATTAATAAAAAGCCAAACAGTTCGTTTACCATAGCTGTTCGGCTTAAATCTTTTAAAAAAATTTAGTTACATTAAAAATCTGTGTCTATTCCCACTTTCTATTTTTGCGCTTCAACATATTCTGGCTCAGTAGTACCTCTCTTTCGTCTCATTTCTAATTCTTGGATAACTGCAGACTCATTTTTTTCGAATCTGAAATAGCTGATCATTATTAACGCTCCTACTACAAAGAAAATCGCTGGTAAATAAGAGAAGCCAAATTTTATTGCTCCGAGCGCTGCATTTGTTTGAGTTTGATTAGCGACATAACCGAAATGCTGCATTAATTTTAACGGAATGAAATCACCAAATCCGGTTCCAACCTGCAACCCAACGGCACTTCCAACTGCTGTCAGAAAACCACTCGCACGAATTCCTGTCTTATATTCTCCGTAATCAACAGTATCAGAAAGCATAGCAAAGGGCATAGATACAGCTATCCCAGTACCAATACTTGTTACTACCCACATAGCTGCAAGCAGCGGAAAGTTGTTTCCTGCAACTCCTAACATAAGTTGTCCGACCGCAGCAGTAAGTAGTCCAACCATCATTGTTTGTGTTTTAGAAAAACGTTTAACTAGAAAAGGGATACAGATTACACCGATCATTTGCGTTAGAACCAAACCATTTAATACGGAGACGTAATTCTCATTATTTAAGTTATAGCGAGCATAATAAATCAATGATGAGGTTCTAGTGGAATTTCCTAACCAATAACACATGCTGCCTAAAACAATGATCACCCACGGCCAGTTTCCTTTTAGTGCTTTGAAACTTTCACGAACAGGTAAACTTTTACCAGCCGCTTCAGAATTAATTTCTTTCGTATTTTTAAAAGCATAGAAAAACATGGCAATCGAGACGATTGCATAGATTGCTACGGTAAAGAAGAACCCGTTTTGTCGGTTACCTCCACCTAAAACGGAGACTAAGGTTAAGGTAAATGTTGCTGTTATAAAATATCCAACATTTCCACCAATCATGCGAAAAGAATTGAGTTTTGTACGCTCCAATGAATCATTACTTAAATTTGGAAGTATCGCAGTAATCGGTGTTGAAATACCCGTATATAGAATACTCGTTGTTAAATAAGTAAAAATAGCATAGACTGCCTTTGCTGTTCCATTCAAATTAGGAGTAAAGAAAGTCAATGCCATAAAGATACCAAAAGGAATTGCCAAACGAGCAAACCACGGACGTGCTTTCCCATATTTTGATTTTGTTTTATCTATCGCTAAGCCCCATAATGGTACTGTTGCTGTATTAATGATTCGAACTACTAAAGCAATTGTTGCTGCCGTTCCAATTGAAAGCCCAAAAACATCAGTATGAAAAAAATTGATAAAACTAGTCAACGTACAATAAAGCAAATTTCCAGCAGCATCCGTTCCAGCATACGCTAAACGATTATTTAAGCTCAAACCTTTTTTCTTTGTTGTCGCCAATTCATTAGCACTTGTATTCTCCATGATATTCTCTCCTTAATTTAGTATCAGTGATCCTTGTATTTGTTTCGATAATGTTGAGGAGAGAGTCCTTCTAGTTTTTTAAAGCGATTGGAAAAATAAATTTCTGAATTGAAACCCACGAGCATCGAAATTTCCTGAATATCTAAATCTGAACGTAGCAGATACTGTTTGGCTCGTTCTAAACGAATTTCAGCCAGAATCTCTAACGGTGTTTTTCCAAATGTCTTTTTCATCGCTTTGGAAATATAATTACTGTGAAGATGGAATTGCTCTTCCAGCAGTTGATTCGTGACCACTTTCTCATAATTATTTTCCAAGAATAATTGCACCTGCTCTGCAAGTACGGTCAATCGGTCCCGATGAATCCCTTGATTTTCAATAAACCTTAAAAAACGTAAAAAGAGCTCTTCTGTCTGCCAAATATCATGCTGTTCTCCAGAATCCGCAACGGTACTATCAAGTATTGTTTGGATCAGTTCAAACAATACTTCAGGCTCTTTGATCGTTGCCTGCTTCTGCAAATGAAGAGTATAAGATCGTTGATGATAATGGAGTTCAGGTATGGGCAGATCTGAGATAAACCGACTTGGACGAGTACTTTGTTTCCATTGCGCCGTAGTATAGAAATGCAGCCAATAAAAACCGGTTTCTACCTCAACTGGTTGCCAAGAGTAATGATGCTTGTCAGGAAGCAAAATCAGCATTTCATTCTCGCCCACTTCGTAATGCTGATCATCTTCCGCTAAAAAAAGACAACCTTTTTTTACTATGATCAAATCAAAATAACCCAGCTCTTTGCGATTTGGATGATTCTGACCCGTTTGAAAAACTCGATAATTACCTTCAATAAAATCGGGAAATGGCGGAATCGAGATTGAAATGATTTCTTCTGACATCCTTTTTACTCCTTCCTTAACAACTTATTTTTATTCTATAGATTCATCAGCTCTGTCTCTATCAGTTCTTCTTTTTTTAGAAATAGCTCTTGCTCAACGCTTTTAATCGTTCGAGTATTTCCATTGCTAATCAAATGATACTCTTGATTGAACGGCGCGAAACTAACAATAAGATAACCGTCCTCAAATTCTTCAAAGCTACCATTGATAACTTGAATGTGATCATCTTTTTTTAAAATGAACGTTTTTTGTCCAAAATTTTCCATATAAGCAACCAATTCTTCTCCCATATCCCAATCTGGAGTCTGATCTGCATTATCAAACAATCGGCTGAATATCCCGCCATCTCTCCAGAAAGTTGCTTGACCAAATCGGTCTCTGGATAAATCTGGTCGATTCAAATGCGGGCCGGCAACCGCGTAAGTTGAAGCTGCCATCCCTTTTTTCAAAGGTGATGTAGTTGTCGAATGAGTATCATAACAGTAAAGAATTCCCGCAGTTGCTCGATAACTAGCTTCTAAATATGCTGGCTTGTTGAGATTTTCATATACCTTGAAGGCAGCTGCCGCAGTCACACCTCCCCACAAAGAGTGGATCATGTAAGTCAACGCTTCCCACCATCGATCCGCATTTTGGGCTCGAAAATCATTAGAATAGCCAATATTCGCTAATAATAGCTCACCATATTTTTCTGCGCTTTCTTTTAGTCCAGCTTCACTTAACGCACCTGCAGTCGGTCCAAAACCAGCATTATCATAAAAATGTTCTGTTATTGCCGCTTTATAACTTAATGTTTCACTGTCTACGCGAGAAGTCACTCTATTCCAAAGTCTATGAATTGTTTCATATTTTTTTGTTAATCCATGTTCCTTCAATTTGTTCAAAAGATCTTGAATATATAAGAAGTAAACCCCCAGCATCTGAGCCTCTTCTTTTCCACGAGCATCTTCATGCAAATCAGGATTTACACGTAAGTCAAAAACCTCCGCGGCCCAGCTTAAGTAAGTTTCACTAGAATGATGCTGCAGGACTTCATCTTCAAACTCTGAAAGCAAGTAAAAGAGATGACCAATATATTCAAAATCCATGCAACGGTAAAAATCACCATACAGCTTTTGCGGTCTTGTAAAATCACCATCAACGAACCATTTATTTTTTACATAATAAATAGCACTTTCTTCCACCTTTCGGACCTGCTGAACATCAAGTTTCCCTAATAAATTTTTCTTTAGTACTAGATTTAGCTTCCCAAGTGACTCTCCTTGATTCGACACAGGTTCGAACGAGTAAGGAATCGCTCCGCTTTCTCCGCTATAGAGCACATCACAGATATAGGCTGCACGCTCTTCAATTACTGTCGTTAAATCGTCCATTACATTTAAAACGATGAAATCCTCCGTCCCATCCTTCAAAGTAAATATAATTTTATGTTCACCTAAAAACTCAGGATTGAATGTAATTATTTGCCTTTTCTTACCATCATTTTGCGGAACTAAAGAACGGTAGTGAAGATCATTCTTACAATAATATTGTGCACCTACTTGACTGATCTCAACTTCCTCTGGCAGCTCTACAGTAATTCGGACTGGTTTTCCTAGAATATTTAGTGGTGTATAAGTAATTTTGGGGTGTTGAAGTTCTAGTCCAATACGGTAAAAGTCTTCTTGGTCTTGATTTTCTGCCAACGTGTATATCCACTTCTTTGTTTCATTTGCCTTCATAGTCAATCCATCTTTGGAATACACCCAATCTCGGTTCTCGAATCCTTTTGGATAACCACCTGCTAAAATTAGTTTGTGGAATAAAAGTCCATCTAGCGAAGGTGAAACATTTTCGAAAAACAAGTTTTCATATACGCAATAAGTTCCGACTGAACAGGTATAACCTTTCGTTTGATAAATCCCAATATTACCACCCTGATTATCCCGACGAACTGCATTGATTTTCGTATAATTAGTAGAAATTGATGGATAAATCGCAGCAGAATGATGAATATTGCGCAAAACATTCTTATCTCGAAACATGATGTAGCTTAAAGCTGCCCATACTCCAAACTCTTCGATTTCCAATGTTTCCTGAGTTTTATTGATCAGTTCTATCTCCCAATTCAAATATTTCTTCAATTCATATTTAATGTTTACGCTTACATTATTAAAACAATACTCTACTAAAATCGCATTTTCTGTTTCCTTTATCTCTGGTATAACCTCTACACTTCGCAACATTTCGCCATTGACAATCAAATCAAATTGTCCAAATAGTTTGTCACTGTCATTATAGCCTACTTCATTTAAATAGTTTTCTTCAATTACCCAATTCATTCGATACGGATCGTTCTTTAGATACAGTTGTGACAAATGTCCGTCCTTTGAAACTTCCAGTTGAAATCGTTCATTTTCCAGCATGTCTTGCCTCCTCTTTCTTCTATGCCTCTACGATAGCATCCTATGAAAGCGATAACTATTTACGATTTCAACGTAAAGTTAAAAGATTTCACACAAAAATCAACCATGGCGAACCCTCTCAATAATTTTTCTCAATTCAAAAAAGCTTAACCATCACAAAAGATGATTAAGCTTGATTTTACTTGAACATTCTTAATTTCTATTAAATAACAACTTACAATTACGGTAAAACCTAATCAATCCTTATCCACCCATCTTGCCAAGCTTCAATCACAGGTTCAAGACGCGATCTGTTGCTTTTTAAAAAGCTTGCGTAAAATGTCATTTCGGCAATATCATCCTCGATTTTAATTGGCACGCGATCATTGACTAGCTCCTTATGCAGGCAGGGATCGAGTTTGGAAACATTCGTTGTAAAAAACGGAAAAACCGAATAATTCTTTATCTCCTCAAAATTCTCGTGATTGTCCTGGTAAAGAAATTTAGCATTGGGAATTTTTCCTTGAATAACATCAGTCCAAATACCGATGTCCCTTAATACTAAAAAAGTCAAATCACTCAGCTGCTCAAAGGTAACACTTCCTTGACTAGCTAGATCAGTAAATCCGCTTAAGTTTACCGTTAATCTTTCTTTTCCTAAATACACAGAGTCAATTCTCTTATCCTTAAGCGGATAATTGGTCACGACACAACTATACTGTTCCTTTAGCAACAGCTCAATCCAGTTCGGTCGTTCAGCCAGCTTTTCTTCCATACTTATGTTGGGAAGCTTTAATGAATCCAAGACGATTAATGGTCCCGGAGCAGCGGAACAAATCGTGAGCTCTCTTTGACTTTTGTCGAAACGCTGGATATCGGATACGTAGCTTCTATTTACTGAAAGAACATCCTCCGCTCTTTCTGCAGCGAATACCCCAGCTTTGGTCAACGTAATCCGATTAGCTCCACGATTAAAAAGCTGAACCTCTAGCTCAGTCTCCAATTTCTTCATCCCTCGAGTCAGGGCTGGTTGAGAAAGTCCCAGTTGATCAGCGGCCGCCGCGAGTGTTCCGTATTTTTTAAATGCCACAAGCTCCTCCAGCAAATAATTATCAATCATGATTCCCCTCCATACGTTTACCGTATACTAGCATAATTAATTATGAATTTCCAACGCTCACTTTATCTACTAAACTTTAGTTAATTAAGACAAAGGAGTGTATCTATAATGAATAATTCTTCATTTAAACTAAACGACAATACCTCAATTCCTGCTATCGGATTTGGCGTGTTTCAAATTCCAAACGATGGATCCACCTATGCGTCCGTTTTGAAGGCCTTGGAAATTGGCTACCGCCACATTGATACCGCAGTCGCCTACTTTAATGAATCAGAAGTCGGAAAAGCCATTCAAGACAGCGGCATCTCTCGTGATGACATTTGGATCACTTCAAAAATGTGGCTGCAAGATTATGCTTACGAAGATGCAAAAAAGGCCATTGATCTTTCGCTAAAAGAACTACAAACAGGCTATATTGATCTCTATCTGATCCATCAACCCTATGGAAAAGTCGATGAAGCCTGGAAAGCAATGGAAGAAGCAAAATCAGCAGGAAAAATACGTTCGATCGGCGTTTCCAATATGACGCCAAAAATTTGGCGAAAATGGGAAAATAGCTTCACAACTATGCCTGCTGTCAATCAAGTAGAGTTCAACCCTTATTTCCAGCAAAAGGAACTGCGAAAAATAATGTCTGAAAACAACGTGACTCTTGAAGCTTGGGCACCACTAGGACAAGGAAATCAGGAACTGCTGAATGAACCGATTTTGAAAAATCTAGCAAAGAAATACGCTAAAAATGTTGGTCAAATCATTCTGCGCTTTGAATATCAGGAAGGAATCATTGTTTTTCCAAAAACAGTCCACTCCGAACGGATGATTTCTAACTTAAACATTTTCGACTTTGCACTTACGAGTGATGAAATGGATAGTATTCGCCTGCTAGATACGAACAAAGGCATGCACGATCCAGATGCATCTGGTACGAAAGAAATGCTGCTGAATGCTTTTGATGTTCATGCAGACGATAAATAAGAAAGAAGCTGAACTGATTATGACAACCATTCCTATGCTAAAAATGAACGATGGACATACCATTCCTCAATTAGGCTTTGGTGTTTTTCAAATAACTGATCATGCAGAAGCAGTCACAGCTATCGAAAGTGCTCTGTTTAATGGTTATCGATTAATTGACACTGCCGAGGCTTATAATAATCAAAAAGCCGTGGGTGAAGCCCTTAAAAATAGCAAAATTCCACGGGATGACGTCTTTCTCACCACAAAGCTTTGGGTTTCTAACTACAGGTACGAGGAAGCAAAAAAAGCGATTGATCATGACTTAAAAGAATTAGGGACCGATTATATTGATTTATTTCTTTTGCATCAAGCCTATGGCGATATTGCTGGTGCCTGGCGAGCCATGGAAGAAGCGCAAAAAGAAGGGAAAATTAAATCCTTAGGCGTATCCAACTTTTGGCCAGATCAACTTAAAAATCTTGAATTAATGAGCAATGTTAAACCAGCAATTAACCAGATTGAAATCAATCCTTGGTACCAACGAGATTCAGAAGTTAAATGGTACCAGCAAAACGATATTTTACTCGAAGCCTGGGCGCCCTTCGCAGAGGGAAAAGGTGAAATCTTCAGTAATCCCTTAATTGCCGAGATCGGACAAAAGCATCATAAATCTGTAGGCCAGATTGTTCTGCGGTGGCTGATCCAACGAGGCATTATCGTCATTCCAAAATCAGTGCATTCTGAGCGTCAAAAAGAAAATCTGGCGATATTTGACTTTGAATTAACTGCCGCGGATATGGAGCTAATCGGTTCTTTGGACAAGAATGCCAGCCAATTTTTTGACCATCACGATCCAGACACGATTGAACAGATTTTTGGAGCAAGTCTAAAAAAGTTGCGCAACTAATTGTCACCATGAGAAAAAAGGCTAAGACTAGGTAGTCCACTACACAGCGGCTGACTGATGCTTCCTCAAAATTCATATTTTAATAAAAGGACTGAGGTTCCGTAGTTTTTCAGCATAACTACGTGGATTTCAGTCCTTTTGTTTAGTACTACTTGCTTATCGCTGATAGCTTTAACAATTATATTAGTGTCACCAAAGACACTGCAATAATTTTTAACTTTTAATCATTTGCGACACCCAGTGCTCGATTGCCTTTGGATTAAAATTTGTTAGTTCTCTTCCTTGAACCCATTTTGCCTGTTCATTGGTAGCTTCTTTCAGAGCTTGATCACTAGATCCAAATCCGCTGCCGCCTGACGTACAGAAGGGAATGATTGTTTTCCCCTTCCAATCATACTGACGGAAAAAAGCTTCTACGATTTTAGGCGCCTTACCCCACCAGATTGGATAACCGACAAAGATTACTTCATAATTGGCTAGATCGAGTGCATTTTCAACAAGTTCTAGATTATTCGAAGAGTCAGTCATCTCCAAGCTGCTGCGACTATTGGGGTTGTTCCAATCTAGATCAGCACTAGTGTACTGTTGCTTCGGTTCAATCTCAAGGATATCCGCACCGACAATTTCAGCCAGCTGAGTGGCTGTCCGTCGCGTTGTTCCACTTGCCGAAAAGAAAGCAACTAACTGTTTTTGTGTCATTTTTTTCGCTCCTTTAGTTAAGTTTTTATTCCAATTACAATTTACCGCCAAATACTGGGAAAAAGCTATGTTCTCCGTAATCATCGATTTTTTCAATGGTTTTCAGTATTTCCATATCTGCATCGCTGATTTCAAAGTTCAACTCTGCATTATTTTTCATATGATCCGGATTGCTTGTTTTCGGGATCACGACAATTCCTAATTGCAAAGCGTATTTCAGGCTAAGCTGTGCCACGCTGACATCGTACTTCGCTGCGATAGCTTTTACGTCTTCGCGATTTAAAACTGCTCCGTGACCAATAGGTGAATAGGCTTCAACTTGGATGCCATTCGTCTGGCAAAACTCGATCAGTTCTAGCGGTGTATTTCCAATATGACACAACACTTGATTCACCATTGGCTTGATCTCTGTATTTTCCAATAGGTTCTCTAAATCTTCTCTTAAAAAGTTAGAAACACCAATAGCTCTTACTTTTCCCGCTTTATAAGCAGCTTCTAACGCTTTCCATGCTTGGATATTTCCTTCAAAGTAGCGATCATCTGACTGATTCACTTCCTTCCATGGTTGCGGGCTGTGAATAATCATTAGATCGAAATAATCCAAACCGGCTTTACGAAGAGATTCATCAATGGAGGCAATTGCACCTTCGTAAGTCTTTTCCTCAGCCGCAACCTTGGTTGTAATAAAAAGCTCTTGACGGTCGACTCCACTTTTTCTAACTCCTTCACCAACTCCCTTTTCATTCCCATAGGCTTGCGCAGTATCTATGTGGCGATACCCTAATGAAACTGCATCCATCACTGCTTGCTCTGTCTGCTCATCATTCAGTAACCATGTTCCCAAACCCAAAGCTGGGATTTTTACCCCGTTGTTTAGTTCAAAATTATTTGTGTAAGTCATCTAAAATCCCTCCAAAATTGATTGTCATTTTCTTTGTTCAATCTCATCATAACCCTAAAGCCAACTTTAGGTTCAAGCCCTAAGGAGAAAGAAATGTTTCGAAGACAATAGAAAAATTCAATAAGTCGCAAGATAAAGCTGCCTCATACTCCTTCAAAAGCTTAACTAGACGCGCTTATAACTTTTAAAAGTTTTTTATTAGCACCTTCAAAAAAGCATTCTATTCTACATTAGATCAGACTTTTAAAAAACTATACAACAAAGGGAGCTCTCGACGAGGACAGCTCCCTTTGTCTATTCATAAAACCCTTATTGAAATCCCCTACTAAAAAGACTCCTCAGAAAAATTTTCTTGTCCTTTTCGTTTTACTATTTTTTTCTGCAGCTCTACATCATAATTCCGTGCCTGAGGAATCAAAACATTTATCAAGCCGCAAACCAAGGTGCCAATCCCGGCAATCATAAACATTTTTTCGACTCCGATAGTATCTGCGATAGGTCCGGCGAAAATCAATCCCACAGGACCCGTGATACTCATCAACGAGTTAATTACTCCCAGCACTCTGCCTAAATATTTAGGTTCGTAGCTTTGTTGAATCATGGCCATCAATAAGGTATTAAAATAAGGTGTTGCAAAGCCAGCAATAGCATTTAGAACTACAAACACCATAAATCCTTTTTGTGTCCCTGGCAATAATCCACTTAAACCGATGGTTACCCCAATAACCAAATAAGAAAAAAGAATCGGCAGCATACGATTTTTCCATTTACCAAACAGGCCAATCACTGCGCCGCCAGCCAACATCCCAGTCGCGTAAATCACTTCAATCAATCCTGCTTGCCCCACCGTTCCCTTGAAATATTCCATCGTCATTAAAGGATATAAACTAGCTGCAGGCATAAAGATCAGCATGAACACCGAGCCGATAAGCGTAATATACCAAAGGCCCTTATTTTCAAGTAGCTTCTTCAACCCAAACTTTGAATCCGCTAAAATATGAATACTTTCCCCTTCGGACACGACATGAGGAATCGTTACAAAAAGCAGTAGCCCTACGCCGAGAATAGCACCAAGTACGTCAAACAGAATCAGCCAATTCATCGGGATAATCGAGAAAAGGAAAGCACCCAATGCTGGGGCAATAATATAGTTCGCCGATTGGACCATTCCAAGCTGCCCGTTGACTTTAGTCAATTCCTCTTCTGGTACCATCGTAGGCAGTATCGATTGAATGATCGGCATTTGAAACGTTTGAGCGACAGCCCGAACAAACAATGATGCAAAAACCAGCCATAATGGAAACTCAGGTGAAATCGTCCCCGTAATCGAAAGAATCAGTGCAAAGAGCGCGACAACAATATCAGTAATAATTAATAGAAACTTTTTATTGCGTCGATCCACAACAGGGCCTACAAACGGACTCAACACAACCATTGGTATCATCCCTAACAATGTAGCAAAGCTTAAAACCGTTGCAGAACCCGTTATCTTAGTCAAATACCAAATGATGGAATACTGAACAATCATACTGGTTATTCCCGACAAAAACTGACCAGCTAGAAAAAAATACAAGTTCCTCCGCCACTTATCCGGCAGTGATGAATCTATTTTTTTATTCATCTATCAAACACTCCTATTAGATAAAAACAAGGAAACAATCAACAATTCTCTACTTCTAAAATCAAAGTAATGGAATATCGCTGTTCTATTGAAGAATGCCAAAACAGCTCTATCTTATGGATTATCCTTGATGATAGCTTAATATAGTAGGCGGCACAAGTAGCGAGACTGCTCTTTTTGTGACTGATTAAACGAATGTGTTTATTCAATTGTCTACCGTTAGTAAATCACGTTGAGTCAAAACTTCTCTTACCATCAATGAGAAGCCGATTTTTCTCAACCATTATCATAAAAACACCTAGTCTGTCACTAAAGACAAACTAGGTGTTTTTTAGCATCACTAACTATTAGCTAATCTTTTCTCACTAACTGCAGCAGACCTAAGCTTACGATGAACACACCGCAAATGATCACCAGCCACTGAATTTTTACAGCATCCGCAAGCGGACCAAAGATTGCGGTGCCAAGCGGCATAAAACCACTATACATGGCACCTAAAAGCCCAAAAATTCGTCCCTGCTTATCTTCAGGCACATGCTCTTGAAGCATAGTCGTGGTTGAAGATTGAACGACTGGAATAAAAAAACTCATGAAAAACATACAAGCGGCAAAGAGCCAAAATTGATAGGTAAATCCAAGTATTAATGAAAGCAGGCCAAAGCCGAGTAGCCCATAGATAAACGTCCGCATCCTATCCTTAAAACCGCCCCAAGTCCCAAGCAAAATACCTCCCAATACCATTCCTGCAAAACCGGCCATCTCATTGACTGTCAGATATACATAGCTATCCCCAAAGGTTCGCTCGATCATCAGTACCGTTAAAAAACTAGATGGTACGCTCAAAAAGATAAATGCGCCATAGGTCAGCAGCAGCAGTTTTACCTTTTGTTCTTTCACAGCGTAGGAGATACCTGCTTTCATATCGACAAGAAAAGAAGTAGCGTGCATCTGTGTCTCACGTTTTTGATTCGCGATGGTGATAAAGCAAAGAATGGTAATACCAATAATTGCTGTTGCTACATCCAGCAAAAGAATCCAATGAAAGGACCCAATCGCTAGAATTGCTCCTGCTACCGCTGGAGAAGCAAATTGGACGATAGCCATCATACTTCCGTTGATACCGTTATAACGGAGCAACTGCTCTTCTGGTACGATTTGCGGAATGACCGCACTCACAGCTGGCGACTGAATGCCAGAGCCAAATGATCTCAGAGCGGATACTATCAGCAGCAACGGCAGAATATTTGCTGTTTTGCCAACAATCAGAATAACAGCTAATAGCAAGGTCACTAAGGCAATGCCTAGATCCGCAAGTATAATTAGTCGTTTTCTCGGATAACGATCCGCCCACACCCCGCCAAAAAAGGAAATGATTGTTTGCGGAATCGTCGAGCTCAAGGTCAGTAACGTCACCCATAAGCCAGATGAGGTCTCCAATGCCACCTGCCAGATAATCGCCATCTGAACGATGGATGAGCCAAACAGCGTGATGGCTTGGCTGATAATAAATAATATCGTTTTTCGACGCCAAGTCTGTGGTTGCTCCTGTGCATTGTTTGTTTCCATATTATCCCCTCACTTTCTTGTCACCAGAAAAGTTTACTAAGAAAAAAGCAAGTGGTGGCTTAGTGGAGGGTTAATTTTTCTTTTATTAAATATTGCTTTAGAAGCAGCCGTTTTCTTTAAGTCAAATCGTGTGAAGTGCTTAAGTCTTTAGTTCATTTTTTTTGCAATCATTCAGCAGAGCCATGCCGATTTTCTTTAAATCAACTAATCCATAGTTTGTCATGATGGTGACGGCTAATGTATTTTTCCGATCAAGTATCAAAATACAGCTGAAACCTCCTGCGTTTCCATCATGCCAGTGAATATTCTGACTGTCCTTATCAATTCTCCAGCCCAGCCCCATATCCCATTGCTTATTCCCATTCGTGTATTTATTGTGGCACAAGTCTAGATAGCTTGGTGTATTCATTAAATGGGCCTGACTGAATTTTAAAAGATCGCTTGCCGTTGAGACTAATGATCCTGCCGATGAGACGATATCCGTTTTATCCCATTCCCAGCTTTTTGTCTTTTGCTGCTTACGGTCATGTCCAAACATTTCAGCAGAACTACTTGAATTTGTTTCCTTCAAACCAAGATCCTTTTCAATGAAGTCATCCATCGCTTCATACGCTGTTTTTTGCGTTTGCTGCCCAAGAATATATCCAAGAACACCAAATGCAAAATTATTATAAGCAAACTTATACGTTTTTGGTTGTATTGGTGTTGTCCGCAGCACCTCAAACATTTTTGTACTATCCAAAGTTCCGTGATAAGGATTTGTATGCAAAAAGCCACCCTGCTGATTCATCGTCAGCATCATTTTCACCGTTTGCAACTTCGTATAGGGAATCTCTGTTGGATAGCCCGAAGAATGTGTTGCCAATTGCTGGATTGTAGGATAAAAACGCTCTGGCAATCCTAAAATATAATGATTCAACGGCGCATCCAAAACAATTTTATTTCCAAAAACATACTTAGCTAGTAAAGAAGTCGTGAAAAGCTTAGTAATTGAGCCAATATCATAGGACAAATTATGCGGAATAGACTCATTTTCAGCATTCCAAGCATCAAAAACCGCCTCACCTTGTTTTAGCATGCCAACAGTGATGTTGATTCCTTTATGTTTATTCGTGAGTTCCTGTAATAGCTGTCGGGTTTCTGATGAATAATAGTTTTCCATGACGAATCAACCTTCTTTCTACTCTAATATAGTTTAAAATTCTAAGAAGTAACGATCGAGATTTTTCAAAATAATTAAAGAAAAATCTGAGTAACTCCCGCAATAATTGTATTCGCTTTCAAATTTAGTATACCGTATCCAACTCATTCTTCGTAATTACTTGTAAAAATCTTCCCTTAGCTTTTGCTGAAAAAATCGGAATTCTATTATTCTTTCTATATAAAAAGCTCAGCCATCACTTTTGATGATTGAGCTCAAAAATATTAATCGTAGTATCACTCATTTTGAAATCTTCCCGCAGCTACTCCGATTCTGCCTTCCACTTTTTCAGTGTCTCAATATCTACACCGCTTATCTCTGAGATTTCCTTCAATGAGAGAGAGGTTTGCATTAAGTTTAGAATCAGCACTCGTTTTTCTTCCAGATTTCTTTTTTGTTCTTCTTGTCTCCCCTTTTCCATGCCTATCTTCAGACCTTTTGCCATGCCTTCATCTCGAGCGTACTCCAACTCTGCCTCTGCTATTGCTCGGGCTTTATCGATTTTCATGATCATTTCCTTTTCCTCCTCGTATATTAATATTGTCAGAT
>CWHE01000003.1_pt1 | contig 109998 bp, 112 predicted proteins | sample 685091 | NCBI WGS metagenome assembly CWHE01 (sample SAMEA3735855, study PRJEB9488) | human gut metagenome | biome: ENVO:mammalia-associated habitat; material: ENVO:feces | place: Malawi | collected 2009-02-27
GCGTCACCAACACTAGATATTATAGAGCCCTGTTTTAAGGTTTTAGTATTTATTTTACAATCAATACAGATCCAATATGAACTATCTTATAAGTCTTGTAGGATTGGTCTGAATAATTAAAGGTCATCTGAAAATCCTGACTGAAGTGCGGAACGTTATTTAGAGTTGACTATAGAGCGTTAATTAAATGCAAAAATAGATACAGATACAACCTATTCGTTTTCACCAAACAAATTTGTTACGATATCGTCAACACAGAGGTATACTTGTACATAGAACGACTATATTTAGGAGGTTTTCTTAATGGAACAGTTAAAGCTAAACAATGGTCAAACGATTCCTCAATTGGGCCTAGGTGTTTTTAAAGTTCAAGATGCAGATGACTTGAAACGTTCAGTAGCCGCTGCATTAAAAGAAGGCTATCGTCACTTTGATACGGCAGCGATCTATCACAATGAAGCATGGCTCGGTGAAGCACTGGCTGAGAGTGATGTAAAGCGTGAAGACCTGTACATCACTTCAAAAGTTTGGAACAGCAATAGGACTTACGATGAAACAATCGCAGCTTTCCACGAATCTTTGAAGAAATTGCAAACAGATTACTTGGATCTTTACTTGATCCACTGGCCAAGTGAAGGCTACAACGAAAAATGGCGAGCAATGGAAGATTTATACAACGATGGTCTGATCAAATCCATCGGGGTTTCTAATTTTGAAAAACCACATTTGGAAAAATTATTAACGACGGCAAAAGTAAAACCCGCTGTTAACCAAATCGAAACTCATCCTTACTTCCAGCAAAAGGAATTGAATAAGTATTTGAGAAGCTTGGATATCGCTCACGAAGCTTGGGGCCCGCTTGGTCAAGGCAAGAGCAATGTTTTAAACGATCCAACGTTAGTGAAAATCGCTGAAGCTCACAATAGATCAGTTGCTCAAGTCATTTTGCGCTGGCACTTGCAACGAGAAATCATTGTGATTCCAAAATCGGTTCACGCAGAACGGATTGCGCAAAATATCAATGTTTTTGACTTCACATTAACAGATGAAGAAATGAGCCTCATCGCAGCGATCGATAAAAACCAACGCGGTTCTGGTGACCCTAATGATGAAGAATTTTTGAAAAATTCAATGAGCAGAGACTAGACTTCTCTATTTTTAACCCGCAGTCTCTTTGACTGCGGGTTTTTTGCTTGATTAACTGGCGATAGGCTTCACTTATGTTAGGATTGTTAATAAGAAAACAACAGGATTTTTTAGAGTGATACTCGCGCTGTGACTATAGAAGGCCAGGATCAATTCAGGAACCCGTTCAGATCTTAAAACCACTTTTCAAGAAAGAAGGTGTCATATGCGCTTTTCTACATTATTTGTCGGATATAGCTGTGTTTTAGGCTTGTTGGTAGGAATCATGTCCGCTGTATTTTTATCATTCACAAACCTTATGATAGACGTTGTGTGGACAACTATTCCAGAAACCTTATCGATCCCCTTTTATCCGATACTTGTTGGATTAATTGGCGGCTGCTTGGTTGGGCTTATTCAAACTAAAATTGGACGATACCCGACAACTATGCATGAAACATTAAGTGAATTCAAACAAAAGAAGCGGGTAACCTACAAAAAGCAAATAGGCAAAAAGTTCTTGTCAGCAATCATCGTCTTGATGTTTGGTGCCAGCCTAGGACCCGAAGCCGCACTTGCTGGAATTATGGGGGGCTTGATCACTTGGATGGGTGACCGACTAAAGCTAACTCTACAACGCAAAGAAGAACTATTAGAATTAGGTATTGGAACAATGTTAGCCGCTATTTTTCGCGCACCGTTGGCTGGTGTCAGTGAAGTATTTGAGCAAAATAATCCGCCAACAGGTAATGATAAAGTGAAAAAAAACGATCCTCTATGCACTTAGTACAGGCTTCGGACTTTTAGGATTCCTTCTTATTAAACGATTATTTCCAGAAGAAAGTATTTTTTCACTGCATTTCCCCAAAAATATTTCTTGGAAATGGCAGGCAATAGTCTTCTCCCCTGTTAGTTGGTTGATCGGTGGTTTATTCGGTGTTCTCTTTTTGGAACTTGAGAAGCTGACTGACCGTCTGGCTGCAAAAATTGATAATCTAGTTATTTCTGCGTTGATTGCCGGACTCTGTATCGGGATATTTGCTTTGTGGTCGCCGTATTTTCTATTTTCTGGTGAACAGCAGCTATTGCCCCTTTCCAAACAGGCACTTCAGCTCTCCTTCATCAATCTATTGTTATTGGGGATCGGAAAGGCTTTTTTGACGAATCTTTGCTTTTCCTTTGGTTGGCGAGGTGGTAAGATTTTTCCGGCAATCTTTTCTAGCACTGCAATCGGCTTTGCTGTAGTCCGATTGATTCCTTATACACCAGGCTTAATCGTGGGTGTAGCTGTGGCAGCTAGTACCACTATTATTCTCCGCCAGCCTTATGTATGTGCCGCGTTATTGCTTTTCTTATTTCCAATTCAATTTTTCCCTTTTATTCTTATCAGCTGTCTTGGTATGAAACGCTTTGAAGAATATCTCCGAGCTAAAAGAAAATAATCAGTCAGGAGCTGATCAAAAGTCTTTGGACTTTCGGATTAGCTCCTATTCACGAATAAACGGCAGCGCCATTCCGGTCCAACGATTTTTCTCAAATTCTCTAGAGCAGCCTAGCCTTTTATGGGCTGTTTTTTTGTTGTATCATCATTATCTCGCAGCTGATAAAGAACATACCTACAACAAAATTATTGAACAGCTCCCTCGCTAAAAATATAAAAATCGTTCTCTCTCATTAACCGCATTAGTTATACTACCTTTTCTTTATTTTCACGAGGACAAGAGACATAAAAAGAAAATAAATAAATAAAATTGTCATCCACGCACCAAAACTAAACCAAATATCGGAGAAAACCCACCGAATTAGCATGGAAAATGATGGAAATCAAATAATTTCCATTTGAATTATTTATATAACTATCTTTTTGTCAAAATTATTCAATACACCGAAACAGGACATTTTCATTTTTCTTTCTAACTATTCCTCTCAGATACCTATCAAATCGAGATATTTTACAGTATTTATCCTCAATATTTATAACAATGAACGACACAGTTTTATTTTTCGTTTTAATAAAAAATGCTGTCGTCGTTAAGGGGCATAAAATGGAAAAAAGCCTAAAAAATCTGTCACGGAGTAATAAATAAACAATTTATAATGAAGATAAGACGTTGTTATTTTTTAGTATTCACTATCACTAATTAAATAAATTATTTGTCAATAAATGGAAGGAGTGGCTCTATAGGGAATAAATAAGATCTGATGTCAAAAACAGAAGGGAGAAATGGGAAGAAGATGAAAAAACTTAGCGGAAAAATAATGAATAAACTGATGTTAGTCTTAGCGCTTTCCAACTTCGCCGCACAACCGATTGCGGCCTTTGCAAGCGAAGAGACAACAGCAACAAATGAAATAAGTGAAGTTATTGATACAACGCCAAGTGAAGAGCAAACAGACGCGGAGATGCCCGTAGATGAATACTTAGCACAAAACGATTATACGTTTAGCGAGAATGGCAAGCTGAAGTCAACAAATGGCACCGATGTTCGCGAAGATTTAAAAGAAGTTTTGAGTGTACTTGAAGAAAGATACGGCTATCGAACTTCTTCGCTTACCAGAGGAGCGAGTGATGTCTATATCGATGCCGACTATAACATCAAATCCGCCAGCTGGGTATATTCCAATGGCGAAGAAGGATCACGCTGGTTTTCAAAACATGATAACGACGGAGAGCGCTTATGGTGTATCGAACCTGGTGCACCCCTTTATGCGGGAGAAAATTCAGGATTTACCCTTGGAGAAGACACTTCAACGAAACTTCAACGTATTTCGTTAGCTGCTTACTTTGGCTACGAAAAGCAAAAATCGGTTGAAAACGCCTTTTACACTGAAAAGTATACTCAAGAGCTGGCGACTGGAATTGGTCTAAAATCGGTTTCTGACTCTGAAGGTCATGTAAGCTTAGCTGGCAATAATAAATTCAAGACCGAAATTGAAGAAAAGATTCGTCCTTTCTACACAAAACCGAGTTTCGCAGGTCAAAACATCAAGATCGATGTTGGGCAGACACTGACGTTAACAGATACAAACAAGAGTTTATCCGCGTATAAGCTTGTGTCGAAACCCGCGGAGATGGATGTGAAAAAGAATGGCAATGTGTTGACGATTACCGCCAATGAAGCCACAAATGTCAGCAAGCTTAAGTTCGCCTTTGATATTGATAGCGATTATGTTGGGGCAACTGTTGTCTATAAGCATAGCACGCTGCAAAATGTGGTTCGAGGAAGAGTCTATAATCCAACGCAATTTTCACTTAACGCGGTCGTTGAACCGGATGTGAAAACCGCCGCAACCGATGAAGAAGATGGCGACAAGAATCTCTCGCCAGAAGAACAAGTAACGATTGTCGATCATGTGGACTACAAGAATCTCTACACAGACGGTCGTGAATACACGGTTAAAGGAAAATTGATGGATAAAGAAACAGGTGAGCCGTTACTAGTGGATGGTCAAGAAGTGACTGCCGAAAAGACCTTTGTTCCAGAAAAACCAGATGGAACGATTCCTTTATCATTCACCTTCAAAGCTTCCGCTTTGGCTGGAAAAACTGTTGTCGTATTTGAAGATTTATTGACGGATAATATTCAAGTGGCTACTCATAGTGATCTTACGGATGAAGGTCAAACGGTCGAGTTCGATGATCCAAAAATCGGAACAACCGCAACGAACCAGACGGATGGGGCAAAATTAGTCGACCCTGAGAAGAAAGTAACCTTCGTAGATACTGTTGCTTATTCTAATCTGCAAATCGGCAAGAAGTATAAGGTATCCGGTGTGTTGATGGATAAAGCAAGCGGTCAGCCTTTGATGGTCGATGGAGAAACAGTCACCGCGGAAACAGAATTCACAGCAGAAGCAGCCGATGGAACGGTTGAGGTTATCTTTGAATTCGATGCTTCTTCAGTCGCAGGCGATTTAGTGGTTTTCGAAACACTTGAGCGTCAACACTCTGTAGATGGGAAGTATCGTTTTGTCACAGAACATAAAGATTTGGACGATGAAGGGCAAACGATCAAAGTAACTGATCCAAAAATCGGTACTCAGGCAACTAATGCAAATGATGGCACACAAATTGTGGAACCGTTGAAAGAAATCACAATCAACGATGAGGTCTCTTACGAAAATCTGATTGAGGGAAAAGTTTATACTGTTACTGGAACATTGATGGACAAGTCAACTGGTGAACCATTATTAGTCGATAATAAAAAAGTCACGGCTTCAACGACCTTTATTGCTGGCGTTGGCGAGGTCTCTAAAGAGGAAGCTGTCGATGCTGATGAAGTCCCAATAAATCTGGTCAGCGGGAAAGTAAATGTTACCTTCACCTTTGCTGGCGTGAAGCTGCACAATAAGGAAGTCGTGGTTTTTGAGTCACTTACTCGAAATGAGACAGAAGTTGCTGTTCATGCCGATATCAATGATGAAAAACAAACCATCAAATTCACCGATCCAAAAATCGGTACAAATGCAACCAATGCCAACGATGGAACGAAGCTTTTTGATCCAACTGAAAAAGTAACACTAAACGATGAAGTGTCTTATGAGAATCTGGTTGAGGGCCAAGTCTATACAGTCACTGGTATTTTGATGGATAAGAAAACAGGACGTCCATTATCAGCGAATGGAAAAACCCTTACTGCCTCAACGACCTTCATTGCCGGTGTCGGAGAAGTGTTAAAAGATAAAGCTAAGGATACTGTAACTGAAAAGAAAAATCTGGTCAGCGGAAAAGTGTCTGTCGTCTTTACCTTTAATGGAGGAAATCTGCAAGGACGAGAAATCGTCGTCTTCGAATCACTACTAAGAGAAGATTTTGAAATTGCCACACATGCGGATATTAACGATGGAAAACAAACGGTGAAATTTATCAATCCGTTAATTCCTTCTGATAAATCGAATACTTATTTATCAAAGAAACTTCCTAGCTCAAGTACCAGCGTGATTAGTTCTGACTCAAGCCTACCGCAAACAGGCTCTAGTAAATCAGGATATCTCACGATTATCGGTTTGGTCTTAGCAGCATTCGCTTTTGCTGTCTACTATCGTAGGAAAAAAGTAAGTTAACGAATAAAACAGGTCCTGAAATCACTTCAGAACCTGTTTTTTTATTACATTCCTTTAAAAGGAACCACTAATAACGACTTTTCCTAGCATGTGACCGGACTCCACATCCTTGGTAGCCTGTTTTAAATTCTCTGCATTGATTCCTGTATCATAGATTTTGCTGACAGTAGGAATAATAATCCCTGCATCAGCTAGTTCAGCGATCGTTTTTAAGGCATTGCCTTGTGATTCAAGGTCATAGCCAAAGTCGGTCTTCGCGAACATATACTCCCAATCGAAGGATACCGATTTATTTTTCCACTCGGCAAGCTCTAGTGGTTCCTTGATTCCAACAATTGTTCCTACATGACCAAAAGGATTGATCATGGATTTGATGATATCTAGATACTTCGTGATATCAAATAAAACGGCAATATAATCAAATGAATCCGTTCCGATTTCTCTAAGCTGCGCTTTAAGGTCCTGATGGTAATCAAGTGGATGATCGACACCGACTTTTTTTAGCCAATCAAAATTCTTAGGATTTGAAGTAGCGAATACTTCTAGGCCAGCCCATTTTGCTAATTGATTCAAAATAGAACCAACTCCGCCGGCACCATTGATCACTAGGATCGACTTTCCTTTCGCTGAATCCTTTTGAGGCACGATATTAAATTTGTCGAATAGTAATTCATACGCAGTCAACGAAGTTAAAGGCAATGACGCTGCCTCTTCCTTCGTTAGTTTTTCAGGAGCTAACGCCACTATTCGTTCATCGACAATTTGGTATTCTTGATTGCTCCCATGGCGTGTCGTTGTTCCCGCATAAAAAACATGATCTCCTACCTTAAAGTTCTCTACTTCATTCCCGACAGCCGCCACTTCACCAACAGCATCAAAACCAAGTACCCGAAGTGCATTACTTGTTCGTGCCGTTTGACGCAGCTTCGTATCCACTGGATTGACCGAGACAGCTTGAACCTTGACTAACAAATCTCTTCCGACAGCTTTAGGAATTTCTTCCTTCGTATCAATAAAGCTGTTAGGATCATCAATTGGCAGTCCCTCAAAAAAACCTATAGCGTGCATCATTTCTTTTTCAGACATTATTATCGGCCTCCTATGATTTATGATTATTGAATCACTTGGTAAACATCACTTAATTTTTGGCGCTTTTTCTCTGGGATCGCTTGGTCTCTGTAACCAAAACCAGCCATATAAGAAACACCAAATTCTTCAGGATCAACATAGCCCTTTTCAACTAAATACTGATCCACCGCATCTTTATTGAAGCCTTCGATCGGGCAGCTGTCGATATCCAGATACGCGGCAGTTGTCATCATATTGGCTAAAGCAATATAGGTTTGTTTTGACGCCCAGTCGAATAGTTCTCGCTCTGAGGACAGATCAAAATCATTTTTTTGGAAATTATTGAAGAAAATCGTTTGCGGAGATTCTTCTGAATACGGAACGCCAAAAACATCCTCAACCATATGTTTGACATGCTCACTATTTCCAGTCAGATTTTTTCTAGCCAGAACGATCAGAAAATGACTGGCGCCATTCAAACTGTTTCGTGCGCCCCAAGCGATCTCTTGCAGCTCGTCCTTGACTTGTTGGCTTTCGATCAAAAGAAACTTCCAGGGTTCATAACCGAAGGAGCTTGGTGATAAACGACCAGCTTCAATGATCGTTTCCCAGTCCTCGTTGCTAATTTTCTTACTTTTATCGAATGCTTTGGTAGCAAAACGGTGTTTGTGTGCATTTAAAATTTCTGCTCTTTTGTTCATGTGTTTCTCTTCCTACTTAGATTTAGCCGGCTTTTTGCCAATGAAGATCCGGAATAAGCTATATGGTTTTTCCCGCAGGTCTTTGCCATAATGGAAGCCCGCTTGACGTTGCAGCTGATTACTATTGAAGTACAAGTATTCATCTGGACCAATCGATAAAGTGTCTGGCCATAAAATTCTTGGATCATGAGCGATGGTTTCCATTGTACCATCAGTATAAATCGCGCGAATCCCATTGTTTTCATAGTCACCAGCATAGATGGTCCCGTCAATTGCCGTAATCATGCCATCAGAGGCACCCTTTTCTCCCCAGTCTTTGACATGTGCTTCTAGCGCATCGTCTTCGATTTTTTCATCAAAAATGAAATCTGTCTCAATGGAATAAAGATGACGACTTGATAAGGGACTATAATAAAGCAGCTTGCCATCTGGTGATAAGGCGATTCCGTCCGCGGCTACCTGCCAAGGAGAAGTCTCACCATTTTTGTCACGATTCCTTAAGATTTCCCCTTCGACTTTCGGTAGAAAATCTGGATCTACCGCTGTCGATGGTGTTCCATCTAAAATTCGGAAGGCATTTCCTGTATCCAACTCAACAACAATAATTGCGCCCGGTCCTGTAATTGATGAATCGGTATTATAAGCGACGCCTTCTTTGCCGCGACGAAGATCAATTCGGACATCATTTAAATAGGTCGAATCCAATACCACTTCTTTGCAAAAGGTGTATACACGACGAATCGTGTTTGTCGCAAGGTCTACCGCTACTAATTTAGCAGCTCCTTCGACCGGAACATCAAAATTTGGCGCAGCTGTATCTAAAATCCATAAGGTTCCTTCTCCGTCAGCAACGATGCTTTGGACACTTAAAAAGCCTTTTTCAGAATTCGCTGGATCAAAAGTATTGGCTTCTTTGCTTGGATAAGGCACCAATTCTCCATCAACGATCTCAACAACTGTGGCTTGAACATCATCGCCCCATTCAGGGAAATTAATAAAAATTCTGCCTGTCTCACTGACACTTACACCTGTGGGCATTTCGCCGTAAAACGCATGAACCTGTTCTAGCTCACCGAAATAGTTTTCTGTAGGTAATTCCATCATATCCTTCTCCTTTTCATTCTGCACATGATATACACTAACAGGCTTCTGAAATTTTCTTCGCATAGTTTGGGGAGCCGCCTGTTTTGTACAGCTATCATAAAACCAGTGTCTACAAATGTAAATTAGGGAATTTTTTTATACCTATGACTTTTTTTAATTTTTCTTATCCTTCGTTTTCGGAGATAAAATAATAGACGCCTGTTTTCGTCTGTGTTAAAAAGATAGTATTAAATTAACAATGACGGCTACAGTCTATGAGGAGGGCCCAACATGGTTCGAAAAATTTATAATTGTGAAGAAGGTTGTTCTGTCGAATCCACGCTTCAGCTGATTTCAGGAAGATGGAAAAGTGTTCTATTGTATCATCTTATTTTTGAAGGAGAGCACCGTTACAATGAATTGCAGAAAAAAATCCCCGGCATCACTCGCAGAATGCTCTCACTGCAATTGAAGGATTTAGAGAGTGATGGGTTGATCAGCCGCCAAGTTATTCAAGAAAAACCCTTGATGGTCTCTTACCACATCACTGACTATGGTAATTCATTAAAGCCGGTCATCCAAATGCTGCACCAATGGGGAAATGAGTTCAATCAAATCAACAACGGAACATTGGAAGAAGAGTGCTTGATTTGTAATTAGTCGTTATACATAAGGAAGGCTTCGCGAACATGCTTAGCCGGTCATGGATATACCCGCTGTAAAGCAATTTATTCATGTGGAACTTTTATACTTTCCTTATAGTAAAAAAACAGCGGAGTTGACTAAAAATCAACTTTGCTGTTTTAGCTTATTTTTTGACTGGTCTTACATATTTCCAAAAGCGTTCTGGATCATGATAAAAATAGATTACTCGTCCTGGCGTAGTGTCATAGTGATAATCGGTGTTGGAAAAATCGAAGTTTGCCATTGCTTGCTCTACTTTTTTCTCGACACTGCGATTTTCCTGCTCGTAATTAAACGGACCGTGTTCAAAAACCAGATACTCTGCTTCTGGAACATCCAGCATCAGCATTTGTTCTGGTACCTTTCCTTGATAATCAGCAGGTAAACGAGCGCCGTAGCATTCCGATCGCAAAAAGCCCCAGTCACAAAGCCGCCCTTCTAAATCGCTGATATACGCCATCACTTGGCCGCTGCTGCTGTCAGGTTTATGACCGCCATTATCATCTAGTTTTCCTTTGATACTGTCCAATAAGCCGCTGATCGTATCACAATCCTGTCCGGGAATCTGACCTTGCTTCTCCCAAAAATCCCAATAGCCATTACTCTGATTGTTTTTAATATACAGAAACTTATGGGCTGGAATCGTCACAAAATACGTCTTGATATCATCACTAGATTTCACCATGCCGATCTCTCCTAATCCTAAAAAGTAGCGGTCAAAAGAACTGATTCTGGTTCGAAGTACCACCGGCTTTGGCTCCCTGCGATACTCACTGGGAGCGACCCCATACATCATTTTAAATGCGCGGGTAAAGGCTTCATGAGAGGAAAAACCATAATCAAAGGCGATATCCAATAAGCTTTTCTGCTTGTCGCGAACTTCCTTTAACGCAAAAGCTAATTTTCTCTGACGCAAATAATCACGAAAGGACATCCCAGAAATTTCCTTAAATTTCCGCGTCGCGTAAAATTCAGAGTAGCCCATTTTGCGAGCAAGCCTCCGCAGTGTCAATGCTTCATCATTGTAGCCTTCGATACAGTAATCAATCTCCTCGACAATCTGTTGGATCTGCCGCTGCCATTCATACATTCTTCCACCACCCTGTCTTTAGTATAGAAATCAGGAAAGCTTGTCGCTTGATTTGACTTGCGGTGTTAATAAACAATCTTTACTTTGTCATTCATGATCTGCTTTGTTCGTTCGATAAAATACTCACGGGACAAATCCTGCCCTTGATTGACATGGATCATATGCTGATTGGCTAACTCGTTTGTATAATCCTTTAGCGCATAGGTTTTGTACGTTTGATAATTGTCGCCAATATACGTAATGGTCGGCCAAAATTCGACCTGTTCGATCTTGACATCTTTCTGCTTTTTATTGTAATCAATCGTCCAGCGGCCCATACCGCCCAGCATACGATCATTTTCTGCTTGAGAAGAAATGAAGTTTCCTAAAGAATACATTACCAACGTTTGATTCCCTGATTTTCCTGTCAGATAATCCATCGGCTGAATCACATGGGGATGTCCCCCGACAATTACATCCACGCCAGCATCGCTTAATACCTGTGCTAAATGCGTTTGCTCTTCATTCGGAGTAAATTGATATTCTTCTCCCCAGTGCATACTGACGATTTGCACATCACTTTCCTTCGTTAATTCCTCCATATCCTTTTTGATTTGTTCCTCATCAATCAGATTAACGAGATAGTATTTGCCCTCTGGCAGGGGAATCCCATTCAAGCCAAAAGTGTAGGACATAAATCCGACATTGACACCCTTGATCTTTTTGATCTGCAATCGTTTTGCCTCAGGTGATTTTTGTGACCCTGTCACAGTGATATCAGGATATTTTTCCAAATACTCTAATTGTTTGATGATCCCTTCCTCGCCTTTGTCCATGGTATGATTGCTCGCCGCAGACAACCAATTGTAGCCCGCCTGATGCAGCGAATCTAAAACCTGCGTCGGACCATTAAAAGTCGGGTATCCTGACAATCCTAACTCTTCTCCTGCACAAATCGTTTCCAAATTAATATAGGAAACATCTCGATCCTCGTTCAAATAGCGTGTTGGTTCATACATCTCATCAAAACGATAGGTGCCTTCGGGCTGTCTGAGATGATCATAGATATAATCATGGATCAAATTATCCCCTACCGCAGAGAAGGTCAGCTTTACCCTATTACTTGTTTTGGGTTTCGATGCCTCTGAAGTTTTATTTCTCGTCTCGTTTTCCGCTTCTTTGCTCCCGCACCCTCCGAGAATGACTAACACCAGCAAACCAATTTTTAAAAAGCGCTTCATAATCTGGTTCCTCTCCCTTTTAGCCTTTACAACGAACAAATGACTCCCTCAACATTACACAGTTCTTTCAACTAAAATTTTACGGCAAATGACTCGATAGATAAACTTTTTTATTAAAAAAAGAAATAATGAAAATGATTTTCTCTTCTGTTTATTCAGCTTCTTTTTGAATCTAGCAGAATATTTTTTCCGTTAAACGATTGCTGATTCATTTCATTTATCATAAGATTAGCCCGTAAGCATTTTCTTTCAATTCATTAATGGAGGCAGACTTGTGAAAAAAATCATCTATTTTTCTTTTGGTGCGATCACATGTGCACTAGGAACTTTGGGAATCTTCCTGCCCTTTTTGCCAACGACCGTTTTTTACTTGCTGACGGCCTTCTTTTGGCTGCGCAGTTCAGATAAATATTACAACAAATTCATTCAATCCTCTTTTTATCAACGAACTGTGGATGAGCCGATCCTCAAAAAGAAAATCACCAACGCTGGGATGGTCAAAATGTTTTTAATGATCCTTGTAGTCTTTCTAATCCCAGGATTATTAGTGGATAATACACTGATGCGAATTTGTTTAGTGGTGTTATACCTCGCTCACGTCATCGGATTGACCTGGTATCTGCGGGGGAAAAAAGATACAGTAAAAATGAGCGATTCAAGTGATTAAGCGACCCACTGCCTTAGAGATAGACGTTATTCTTTTTGGGAGGATATAAAGAGCAATACACATTTAAAAATAAAACAGATAAAAAGGCTGCTCAAAACCCAAACTACAAGCTTGAAGCACCTTTTATCTACAGTCTGACAAGAAGATCGGTTTCTTCTTGTTTTTTTGTCTTTATGTTATTTCCTTTGCTTCCCTTATCTTGTGAAACATTCTTAAAATATCGAGTGTTCTTAGTCTTTGGAACAAGACCAGAAGCGATAAAAATGGCTCCTTTGGCCAAACAATTAGCTGCGGATGCACGCTTCAACGTAAAAGTAGTTGTTACTGGGCAACATCGAGAAATGCTTGATCAGGTTTTGCAGACCTTTGGAATCATTCCTGACTATGATTTAAATATTATGCAGCAAGGACAAACCTTAAACGAAATTACCAGTCGTGTCATGGAAAAATTGACCGCTATTTTACAAAAAGATCGTCCTGATATTTTATTGGTTCACGGAGATACTACAACAACCTTTTCAGCAGCCTTGAGTGCTTTTTACCAGCAGATTCCAATCGGTCATGTCGAAGCTGGCCTGCGAACGTGGGACAAATACTCGCCTTTTCCAGAAGAAATGAATCGGCAATTAACCGATAGTCTAACCGATCTTTATTTCGCACCAACACTCAAAAGCAAAGAGAATCTGATCAAGGAAAATCATTCGGAAAAGCATATCTATGTCACGGGAAACACCGCTATTGATGCAATGAAGAATACATTAGATGACCATTACGAAATTCCAGTTGAAATTTCAAAAGGTCAGAAACGGATCGTCTTAATCACGATGCATCGGCGCGAGAATCAAGGCGCACCAATGTATTCTGTGTTCGAGGCGATCCATAAATCTGCCTATGACTATCCGGATACTCAATTTATTTTTCCAATGCACAAAAATCCAGCAGTACGAAAGGCGGCAAAAGAAATATTGGGCGAAGCAGAAAACATTTCGTTGATCGAACCTTTAGATGTAGTTGATTTTCATAACTATGCTAAACAAAGCTACTTGATTTTGACGGATTCCGGCGGGGTTCAAGAAGAGGCTCCTTCATTAGGGGTTCCCGTCCTAGTCCTACGTGACCAAACAGAGCGGCCGGAAGGAGTTGCAGCAGGCACGCTCAGATTGGTTGGAACAAAAACGCAAGCTGTTTACGAAACTATCAGAGAATTATTTGAGGATTCCGCTGCCTACGAGAAAATGGCAAAAGCCAGCAATCCTTATGGTGACGGAAAAGCCAGTCTGCGAATCACTGAAGCAATCGCTCATTATTTTCAATTAGCAGACCGCCCAGAAGATTTCAGCCTTCAAGGAGAACAATGATATGAACTATTTACGAAGAATTCGAATCGAATGGATGTCGATCTTACTAGCCGCTGTCTTCTTGATTCAAAATTTAATTTTAGATGATCGTTTTGGATTTGTTCCTGTTGTAACCCTCTCCCTTTTAGCCTTTTTAGGGCTATTGGTAGGCTTTTTAGGCAATACGATTACCGTCGCAGTTTTTTCTATGCTGGTAATCTCTACAGGAATCTTTCTTTTGTATTACACTCCGATCCTAATGCCAAATCTGCAAAAAGTCTATTTGATCATTGTCATTCCAGTCTTTGCTGTTTTGGGTCTGATGGCGAAAAACAGCGTGCTGTTCAATCAACGCATGAATGCTTTCCAGCCAAGAATGCGCCATTATTTGACGACCCTGAATGAAACGACAGGCTTGTACAATAAAGGAGAATTCGAATCACGCTTTGAAAAATTTAAATGTGCCATGAATTTGTATGCTAAAACTGGTCGTGGTTTGGTTGTCTCCTTTTATACTGTTGACTTCATTGAACAGCTAAAGTATCAAAATGATCAGGCGACAGATCAATTATTGCAGGCGTTGGCCCAAGAATTAGTTGATATTCGACTACCTGAAGAAGATCAATTTTATTTAGGAAATGGAACCTTCGTTGTCATGTCTCCAATTTATCAATCAGGTGACAGCCTTGAGTTCATCCAAGAATTGAATAAAATTACCAAGATACAATTCTCATTATTTCCCTTCAAAAATGCGGAGCGCTCACAAAATACGATCATTCGTTTTGGTGAGATTGTCATTGAGGGCTCTACAGAGTTGACCGCCGAGCAAGTAATCAGTCGCGTACAACGTCGCTCTGAGGCTGATTTGACCGATGAATACATTTTATAAGGAGGAAAAAAGATGGATCAATTACTCAATTATTTCTTTGAAGCGAGCAAGATTGTCACGGGGATTTTCTTAGTTGCCGCGATTGTCTTATTTATCTGCTTATTGATCATCAAGGACCGAATTTGGCGTTACTTTAGGAGGCGGGATTACTAATGAGTACGATTTTATTAATGTTTGGGGTCATCTCAATCTGGTGCTCGCTGCTTATTACCTTGGTCATTCTATTTGGAGCTGTTTATTTTTTACTAAAAAATATTCGTCCACCGAAAAATCAATTAGAGCCCCTCAGCTCCTACCCGCTTATCACGATTGTGGTTCCAGCACATAATGAGGAAATTGTCATCCAAGATACCGTAAAGGCGATTTTGAGTATGAATTATCCTCGAGAAAAAATGGAAATCCTAGTATTTGCGGATAATTGTGACGATGAAACTTATGATCGAGTTCATACCATCTTTCAGCAGCCAGAGTACGAGGGTTACTATTTAACTAAAGTAATCGACCGTAGAGGAACTGGAGGAAAAGCCGGTGTCTTGAACGATTCCTTAAAAATCGCCCATGGGGAATACCTCTGTGTCTATGATGCAGACGCCATGCCAGAGCAAAATGCGCTCCATTTCTTAGTGGAACGAGCTTTGGAAGACCCAGACCGTTACGGAGCGGTCTTTGGCAGAAATAAAACAAGAAATTATAAACGTAACTTTTTGACCCGTTGTATTAATTTGGAAATTGTCACCAGCCAACGAATTATCCATACAGGCTTATGGCAATTATTTAAAATTGGACAGATCCCCGGTACTAATTTTATTATTCAAACGGAGATGATCCGGGAAATGGGTGGTTGGGACAATGGCGCCTTGACTGAGGACACCGCATTAAGCTTTAAAATCATGAAGCGCGGCAAATTGATCGCTTTGGCTCCACGTTCCGAGGCCTTCCAGCAAGAACCAGAGACTTTATCCGTTTATTACCGACAACGGAAACGTTGGGCTAAGGGAAATTACGAGGTTATCGTAAGCAATCTCAAGGATATCTTCGGCGGCTCCAACTGGCGCATCCGTTTACAAAGTATCTATTACTTCAATACATTCTTTTGGTTTACAACGGCGATTATTCTATCGAATATCATGTTTGTCGCCAACCTAGTTGCAATGCTTCTGCATATTTGGTTTCCTTCGGTCAATGCGATTTTTACCTTTGGCGGAAGCAATCGGCAGATCGGCGCTCTTTTACTGGTGAACTGGGCTTTAATGTTTGCGATCTACTTGCTGCAAATTCAATTGGCCTTATCTAGTCAGTTTGGGCAGACGACCGCCGCGAATTTCTTTTATGCCATTGCATCTTACTTTACCTATTCCCTGCTATTCATAGGCATTTCCATCGTCTCATTTTTTTCCTATATAGGAGATAAAATGTTTCAACGTGATAGCAGCACTTGGTATAAAACAAAACGTTTCGATAATTAGGAGGCAATTTTATGCGCAGACGTCCTGCGATTATGTGGTCACTATTGGCATTGCTTTTTTGGGGCTATATCGCAATGGTACTATTTAATATAAACGACAATCAGAAAAAATTAGAGAAGTCAGCTTATCAGCAATGGCACTCTACTTATGTGAAAAAAAGCTCTGTAGGGACCTTTGTCAAAACAAATCCCAAGGAAGAAATCGATATCTCACTGTCTGAAGGACATGGCTATGGCATGCTGATTACCATGGAGGCTGTAAAACGTGGTTGGGCTTCTGAAAAAGATTTCAATGAATTGTACCAATACTACAAGAATTTTCAAATCAGTAAAGATAATCCGCTAATGAGCTGGCAGCAAACATATGAAGCAAATAAACCAATAAAAAAAGAAGCGACGAATGCTACAGATGGCGATCTGGATATTGCTTATGCTTTGATCGAAGCAAGCAAACAGTGGCCCAATAGCCAAACGGACTATAAAGCCGCAGCGAAAAAACTGCTTTTAGGAATAAAAGCGAGAAACTATAATTCTACCAACAAATTATTAACTGTCGGTGATTGGGCCACAAAGGATTCTGACTCCTATAACTTGATTCGACCATCGGATATTGTTCCCAGTTATTTCGATACCTTCGCGGCATTCAGTGGTGATAATTTCTGGCGAACCCTTAAGGAAAGTTCAGTAAAGACACTGGAAAATTTAAGTAATCAGCACAAAACCGGACTGCTGCCAGACTTTGCTTGGGTAGAAAAAGACATGGTCACTCCGGCAAAAAAGAATCAAATCGCTGGAGCTAATGATGGCAATTATGGCGCCAATGCCTGTCGAATCCCTTGGCGACTTGCTAGCTCGAATGACAAAGATGTCAATCAAGTTTTAAGCAAGATGATGAACTTCTTCTTAGAAAAAAACACGATTAATGAAGGCTACACTCTATCAGGGAAGTCCTTATCATCAAACCAATCCAAAAGCTTTTCGGCACCAATTCTTTACGCCGCAAACCAAAAGGAAGCCTATGGCAACCTGATAAATTCACAAGGCTGGGTAATAACCGATGGGCTTTCTGGCGAGGATTACTACGGTGATACCTTAACAACGCTGATAACTCTGCAAATGAACCCAAAATAAAGACAGGAAGAGCGCTTCTTCCTGTCTTTTCTTCATCGAAAAATCTCAAAATCATACAAAAGATTCTTTAGGTTTTGAACATCCCATGGCAACAGCTCCGCGATGGTCAACCCAACGATCTCGCTTTGCTCGGCAATAGCTTACATGGTCTCCTTCACTTCTAATAAGGACATCTTTCCGGCTGCAGCAGAATACTCTGTGACTCCAGGTTCTGAAAAATACAACATCCGAAATTCATTAGGATCTAACACATCCAGGTCAAAATGAATAACTACTTTGGTAAACTGTTGTTTTCTTAGCCACGCCTGGATTTCGTTAGGAGCAATCCGCGCTTGATCTTGCACCTGATAATCTATTCCCAATCCTTCCAAAATCGCTTTTTCATCTGAGGTTGGTGTTTGAAGCCCAACATATAAAATATCCTTGGCCGCAAACGGATGCTGAACCTTCTCCGCTAGTACAGGATCACCATCCTTCAACAAATTCCCCAAAACCATTGCATGTTCATTGTAAAAAATATCCGGCGTTGAAATATCTGGATGGGCATCGAGCCAAATAATCCCTAATCGCTCCCCATATTTCCCATGCAGGTAGTCAAAAGGCGCCTGTGAAACTAGACAATCGCCACCTAAAGTGATTATTTTATCAGGCTTCTCCTCTTGAATGATCGCCATTGTCTGATCCACATTCTCAGCCACAATACTTTGAGCTGTCACCCCATTTTCTCTTACCAGCGGTACTTCATATTCAAGAATAGGAACGTTGATTTCTTTGTGCTCCAAATTTTTAGGCACCAAAAACGAAAGCAAATCTGAACCAAGTGAATAGGTTGGATTATTTCCACCCTGCCATTGAGGAACTTTTAAACGGATTGTTTTAATCAATGGTTTCTCTCCTCTACCTTTTTTTATTCTCTTGCTTTCATCTTACCTTTTACCGCTTCGCTGGTGCAAATCAGACCGCTTACTTTCCATATTCTCCTACCAAATAACCATATTGCAGAATGTGACCCTCCATTGCAGTCAATAGTTCTTTTTTCCTAGAAGATGCAGGTAATTCCAACGTTTTATCCAAGACAAAGACATTATATTTGTAACGATGGCTGCCAAATGGCGGCTTGGGTCCGCGATAGCGATGTTTCCCATAGCCCATTCCTTGCACAGCATTATTCAACGCAGCTACTTGTTCTCCTTGCGGTATTTCCGCTGGAATCGTATCCATAATCGGCAGATTCCAAATCAGCCAATGATTATAAACTCCGGCTAGGGGATGATCAATGTCATCCATAATTATCGCTAAAGAAACAGCTCGTTCATCTAGCTCAGAAAGATGCAGTTCCGGAGAACTATTCTTTCCATTTCCAGTGTAATCAACCGGAATCGTGCCATTCGCTTTAAATGCCGGACTTGTTACCGTCAATTTAGGAACATTTTCAATTACAAAATCCTTTTGACGAATAACCGCCAAAAGGATCATTACTAAAATAAGCAAGACAGCAAGGATACTCACTAGCATTTTTCGGCTCCTTCTCATTAATTTTCTTCCCTTAACGTCCGCCGAATTCGACTCAAAGATACTGGCGTCACACCAATGTAAGAAGCAATATGAGCATGACTGACGCGCTGATCAATATCTGGAATCTCAGCCTTCATTTTCACATAGCGTTCCGTGGCGCTTTCCGTTAATAAGGCCGTCTCTCGGTCTAATTTAACGCGCAAGGTTTCTTCAAGAATGCCGATATAAATCTGGCTCAATGAAGAAGCTTCCAGCATCAGCTTTTGAACCTGTGCATAATCAAAACACACCAATCGACACGGTTCTACTGCCTCGAAATTACACATGACACGTCCGCTAAACACCACATGCTGCGTGCTGAAAACCTGTCCTGTTTCTAAAAACTGATGGGTTATATCATTGCCCTGATAATCCAAATAATACTTGCGGATCAACCCATTCACTAATACATAGAGCTTATTTTCCTCATCGCCAGCCGCCACAATTAAGTCCCCAGCAGGAAAATCCACAAACTCTCCTAAATCAATTAACTGTCCAAGAATCTCTTCCTCAATCGGAATTTTGGCATACCGTTTCACCAAGTTCTTGATAATCTGCTCAATTTCCTTCATCGGCCGCTCCTTCGCTTTTTATTTATTGTAACGAAGGAGGAAAGCTCTGTCATTAACATAGGATAAGTGATTGAATTTGTTGTAAAGCTATAAAAATTTTTAGCCCAACTTATCCCATTCCTGTACAAAAGTTACCAATTAGTAACTATAGAACTTTAAAGTACGTACTATACAAAAATAAACTTGCCAAATATACTAGCTTCAGGAAACTATAAGGAGGCTTTCACATGATTCATTCATTATCAGATAAAGTAACATTTAACAACGGAACAAAAATTCCCGGATTAGGTTTAGGCGTTTTTCAAATTCCTGACGAAGATACCCCTGAGGTCGTTAAAAATGGGATCATCAATGGCTATCGATTAATCGATACCGCTCAAATTTATGGAAATGAAGTTGGAACAGGAATCGGTATCAAAGAAGGCTTGGCCGCAACAGAACTAAGCCGCGAAGAGTTATTTGTCACATCAAAGGTTTGGAACAATCATTTAACCTATGACGAAACAATCAAAGCCTTCGAAGAAACACTGAACCGCTTAGCTTTAGATTATCTCGATCTATACTTGATCCATTGGCCAGGCAAAAATGCCTTCAAAGAATCTTGGCAGGCTTTAGAAGACTTATATGCAGCTGGAAAAATCAAAGCGATTGGTGTCAGCAATTTTGAAATCCATCATTTAGAAGAATTGCTGTCCTTCGCAAAAATCGTTCCCGTAGTCAATCAAGTAGAGTTGCATCCAAAATTAACCCAACAACCACTTCGGGATTTCTGTAAAAAGCATGACATTAAAATCCAAGCATGGTCTCCATTGATGCAAGGAAAGATTCTAAATGAGTCAGTCGTTAAAGCGATTGCTGAAAAGCATCAAAAAACACCTGCCCAAATCGTCCTACGCTGGGATATCCAGCAAGATATCTTGCTCGTTGTAAAATCCGTGCATGAACAACGGATGCAAAGCAATGCGGATATCTTTGATTTTGCATTGGATACCATCGATATGGAACGCTTAAACAAACTGAATGAAGCCTTGCGGAGCGGTCCAGATCCAGATGCATTTGATTTTTAATAGACAAAAGCTGCTTCAAGCTCGTAATTTTCGAGTTTGGAACAGCTTTTGACTTATTTTTTACCTACAATGAATAAATACATTCCTTCTGCTGGTACTAATTGTTGGATAATCGGCAATTGCAGTTTTTCCAAACTTTCCTTCATTACATGTGACGGAATTCGATGCCCACCATTGGCATGCATAGTTTCTGATTCAAACTCTAAAATAACAAACTGTCCATCCGGCTTAATAATGCGCGCCAACTCCTTCAACGCCTCCTCAAACGGATGAACCTCATGAATCATCACCGAAACGAGCGCAATATCGACTGAGCTGTCTGACAAGTCGATTGCTTTAATATCACCACTCATACTTGTGATATTTGTCAGCCGTGCGTTTCTTGCTCGTTCTTGGATCAATTCCAGCATTTTTTGTGATTGGTCAAAAGCGATCACCTTTTCGGCCTGTTTTGCTAACGGTAGGGTTAAAAATCCCGTTCCAGCCCCGCCATCAAAGACCGTTTTCCCAGCTAGTTCTGGCAAATAACCGATGATTGCTTCAGCTGACAATTGCTGCTTGCGCTTTTCACTATCTAAAGCTGCGACAATTCGTTTGAAATTTTCTTCATTGTCTAAATTATGGTGTTCGTGAGTATGGTGTGACATTTTCATCATCCTTTTCTATTTTATATTATAGATATTTTATATCGCTAATTATTCTAAAAATGAAGCATTAAACTTCATTTAAAGCGCAGATAGCTGGCTGAGCTTCATCGAGTCAAAATATTCCCACATTTTATCTTCACCCTCGTTGATAACTTTACTGATTGGGCAACTATGCTGATTGTTAGCCAAACAGCTGACTTCATCGGGAAAGCCATCGATTGCATGAATGACATCCAAAAAAGAAATTTCCACTGAATTCTTTTTTAAACGATAACCGCCTTTTACCCCTGAAACCGATGAGATCAAATTTGCCTTTGCTAATTGGGTTAAAATTTTTGATAAATAAGAAGGTGAAACCTCAAATTTGTCCGCTAAGTCATGAATACTCAAATTACTATCTATCTGATCCTTTTGAGCAAAATAGACCATGACATGCAGTCCCATATTTGCGGCTTTGGTAAACTTCATAACATTTCCCTCCATCCCTATTAGAGATATTGTTTATCTATAATATATATTTAATTGAGATTTGTCAATTGAAATAAAAAAAGCAATCAGAAACACAACTCTGATTGCTTAAGGAAGTCATTTAGGCAGCTTTAACAAAAAAGCAACGATTGTCACCATTGATAATAAAACAGTGAGTACGGACAACATCCCATGAAACCCAGCGTCCTTCTCCCCAGGTCCAAATTTCATCCACAAACCACACAGCAATGTACATGCCAACATAACCAAAGTAAAAATCCCTAAAATTCTCATTAGGCTCCCTCCTTAGACTTCCTTTTTATTCCTTCACAGCATCTTCAACAAGCACTCGACAAAGTTGGTGGCGTTGGTGCTCATTCATCACATCAATTGAAGAATAGCGTTCAAAATCTTTTCCTCGATAGAAAGCTATTTGTAAAAACGAGACTAGTTGATAAGCAATCACGCGACATTCTGTTTCATCTCTCTGATTATTGAAACATTCTTTGATCAACGGCAATATCTGATACGATAAATCAAACTCTCCTTCTAGAAGCAAGTATGGGATTGTTGGTCGAGTTAACTCTGCATATTCACACGTGCTATCCGCAATGGCAGTCAGAAAAGTGATCAATCTTTCTTTAGGCACTTGATCTTTTAGGTCTAGCTCTTCTTGTTTTTCCCCACTTGCCTCGATTAACTGGTTTACAGCAAGGCTTACCAGTTCATCTTTGGACTTAAAGTAATAATTGATCATGGCTAAATTTGCGTCCGCTGTCTCTGCGATTTTTCTAGCCGTCAATTTTTTAGCAGATTTTTCTTTCTTCAACAAGTCCATCGTTGCTTGGATCAATCGTTCTTTGACATTCTCTTCATTCATAACCATTCCTCATCCTCTAATTAAACATGTTTAATACATGATTAATCCTATCAGAATACGCTGAAATGTCAATAACCAGAGAAAGGATTCTTCTCTTTGCTATATGAAAACAAACAAACTTATTGATTTATTCGCACTTTTCTTTTTCATTTTTATACACAAAAAACTTCAAGGCAGCAGATACTACTGTCTTGAAGTCTTCTCCATTTATTTAAGTAATGCCAAGTCTGGCTGCTGCGTACTTTGAGCACCATGCTGACTTAATTCGATTGTACGTTGACCAAATCCTTTCGCAAATTCAAAATCATGGGTAATAATAACGAATGTTATCCCTTTATCGGCGAAATCGACGATCATTCGTTGAACTCGTCGCATATTTCCCGCATCCAAGCCCGAAGTTGGTTCGTCTAGGATTAGTAATTCAGGCTCTCGCATTAGGCCAACAGCAAAAACCAAGCGTTGTTTCTGCCCACCAGATAATGTAGCCGGGTGCTGATCCTTGAATGTCCATAAATTTAATTCTTTTAATAGTTTCTCTGCTTTTGCCTGATTTTCCTCAGTTTTTTTCATCCCCAACAGCAGTTCATTCAGCACACTGTCAGAAAACAGCTGATAATCCGCATCTTGCAATACAAACCAACATTTCCCGCGGCGTTTTTTGGCCGATTGAAGCTGACCTTCGATACTGATCGCCCCTGCCTGTTCTTTGTTCAATCCGCACAGGGTACGAGCTAGGGTGGTTTTTCCTAAGCCATTCCCACCAGTAAACAGTACAATTTCGCCCTTAGGTAACTCTATATTAAGGTTCTTAATCAAACTTGGCGCTAATCGATGGTAGCCGATTGTTAAATCCTTCAAGGATAAAAATGGCTCCTTCACAGCCGTTTCTGCTCTTAATAATTCCGCAAGAGCAATTTCCCGCCTTTTCCGAATGTCATAAGAATGCAGTTGCGCCTCTGATAACTGGCGAAACTCTTCAATCGTCCATTGGGCCGCGATTTCACCTTTTGCCATATAAACAACTCGATCAGCAGCCTCCATCAAATAATGAATGCGATGATCCGCAATCACCACCGTTTTTCCTGTTCTTTTTAGCTGCTCCACTGTTGCTGCTAATTGCGCATTGCTCTGATTATCTAAATTGGCGGAAGGTTCATCCAGTACAAAAATCTCAGGATGATGAACTTCGACTGCTCCCATCGCAACCTTTTGTTTTTCGCCACTTGAAAGCTGTGATAATTTTCGTTTTCTTAAATAATCCATTCGATTTAATTCTAGTACCTGATCAATTCGCTGAGTAATCGTTTCTGCTTCAAGTCGATAGTTTTCAGAGGCAAAGGCCAACTCGTCTAACACATTAGAGGTAAAAAATTGTGAACGAGCATCTTGAAAAACACTTCCGACTTGTTCCCCATATTCCCAATCTGCTAAAGTTGAGGTGCTTTTTCCATTTAATTGAAGATCACCGGTTAATTCTCCTTCATAATAGTGGGGAATTAGTCCGTTAATCAAACGCGTCAGCGTGGTTTTACCGCAGCCTGAGGCCCCAGTCACCAACACACACTCTCCTTTGTCTATTTCTAACGATAGGTTGTTCAATTGCGGTTCTTCCCCGTCATAACTAAAACAGACATCTGTTAATTTGATCGCTGATTTTCCCCTCATCCTCTAGACCTCCAAAAAGTTGAATGTAAAAATACAGATCGCATAACCGATAAAAAGAACAACCACTAATAAATCTCTGCTAGTCAAACGCGTCTGATAAATGGACGTTCGCTGTCCAGGATGATCCATCCCTTTCGTCATAGCAGCGGCCGTCAATTCATCCGTAATTTTCATGGTTCGCATCATTAAAGGAACAAAGGTGCATTCAAACGCCTGCAAGGGTCGCAGCCAGTTTCTAGATTGAGAATAGGATAAGCCTCGCAAGCGAGCGAACATTTGGATCGTGTCGTTTTCCATCTTGATGATAGGGAAAAAGCGTAACGTCACAGCTAAGGTGAGAATAAAATTTTTCGGTAATTTTAAGGACTGCATCGTAGCCATTAAATGTCCGGTCGGTACCTCTTGTAATATTCGCGCCATCATAATGACCGGACCGAACCGCAAGACCAGAAAGCATAAAAAACCAAGAATTTTTATCCACTGCTGATCCGTCGCGACGATATAAAAATATAGTGCTGTTGTTGCGGCGATCACCACACTCATTTTAATCGCCAGTTGAAAAAAGCCTGAATAAATTAAATACAGCAGCGCGGAGACGTTCAATAAAATCAATTGATCCATCCCAGCGCACAACACTAAAATACTTTGAAGGATCAGTAAAAGAAACTGGATTCTCGGATCGATACTTTTTTTCATAAATGTCTCCTTTTAGCTAGGCAGATTTGATGACGCCCGCTTTTACAAAGTGCTTATTCAATAATTTGTACCCGAAGATGCAGCCTAAACAGATCGCAACAATCAACGCTGCGGCAGAAACCATGATCCAAAATGGCTCCGTTAAATATTCAAGCCGATTCTCTGTATAGCCGGTACTTTCCATCAATGTATAATAGTAGTCAACAGAAATTGCTAAAATAATATAATTTGAAAATCCATATAGAAGATTATAGATCGTGAAGGCCACAGTTTGAGCACCCAACTTTCGGTACCCATTGGTTTTCGCCAAAATCACTTCGCCGATCACCCCGCCGATTATTGTGATTGGCAGGATATAGACGGTTCCCATTATGGCGTAAAATAGTCCGTTAATCGCACCAAAAAGCAACAGCGTCCCTCTTTTGCCAACCTTGTAGGCCATCAATAAGTAGATCGGACAAGTAAAAAACAAAACAAAAGCAGTCGCATAGGGATAAAACCAAGCCATGAACGGCAGAGTCACCATCGACATGACCATCATTACGACGATTTCTACTACTGTGTATAATCCGATCGTTAAATAATCTTTCGAGATAAGCTTATCTGTTTTTTTCTTTTTCATTCTGTCACTCCTTAATACTCCCTATTAGTGAATTACTATTTACTAAATTTCCAATTGGTGGCTTCATTTTGCATATCGACTAATTTTCGGTAAAGGTCGCAGGTTTGATAAAGGTCTGAATGTTTTCCTTTAGCCGCCACTTTTCCTTTTTCTAAAACAACGATCTGATCAGCATTCATGACGGTTTTTAATCGATGAGCAATTACGATCACGGTTTTATCTGCTACCAGATTTTTGATGGCGCGCTGAACGCCCGCTTCATTTTCTAAATCGAGGGCCGCTGTCGCTTCATCCAATAAGATGATTTCAGACTGTTTAATGAAGGCTCGAGCAATACTGATTCGTTGCTTCTCTCCGCCCGACAAGGTTGATCCGCCTTCACCCACCAATGTGTCATAGCCATCTGGCAGGGCACTGATAAACTCATGACAATGGGCCTTTTTAGCCGCTTCTACCACTTCTTCAAAGGTAGCTGTCTGGTTACCGACACGAATATTATTTAAGATCGTGTCTTTAAATAGATAGACATCTTGAAACACCATCGATAGATGACTATAGAGGTTTTCTGGATTCACTGTCATCAAATCTTTGCCACCGATCTCGATGACACCCTCTTGAACATCATAAAAACGCGCCAGTAGTTTTACGATCGTCGATTTCCCACTGCCTGACGGACCGACTAAAGCGGTCAATGTTCTCGGCTGGATTTCTACATTTATTTTCTGCAATACCGGCTCGTCTTTATAAGAAAAGCCCACGTCCTTAAAGTGAATCGTATAATCTTCAGTTAGCTCCTCGGTTCCTTGTACCTCTGGCTGATTGCGAATTTCCATGATTCGTTCGCCGCTGATCAGCGCATACCGCATCTCAGTATAATTGATCATCAAGGTAGTGAAGGGATCGTAAATCCGACTGGCCACGACAATAAAGACTAGAAAAACGGATTCTACCAGACTTCTTTGTGCAAGCAAGTAAGAACCCATGAAAACTAAGATCGGCAAGCCCATCCGTAAAAGCGAGATAGCTACCATGACAACCGGTCCTAAAAAACCTTCGATTCGGATGGATTCCTTGCGCAGTGTATCAAAAGCCTGTTGAATTCTGGCAAACTGCTGCCCGCCTAAAGAATAGGCTTTGATTTCTTTAATTCCCTGCAAATACTCTTGAAGGCGTGAAGCACTTTCTACTTTGGCTTGAATGTGTCGTCCGCCTAATTTCTTCATTAAAATATTCGACCCTTTAACTACCAACAAGACAATCGGCAGCATCGCATACAAGCATAGCGTCATTCGCCAATCAATCAAACATAAAGAAATGAAGGCCATAATCAGTAAAATGACTGCTGCAAGTGCCTGGGGAACCAAATGGGACACCGCGCTTTCCAACAGTGCATAGTCCCCCAACATCATAGTTGTTAAATCACCGGGATCGCGACTATCTAAAAAGCCTAACGAAAGTTTGCGTAAATGATTCGCTAACTTGGTGCGTCCTTTTTCGGAAACATCATAGGCCGCCGTATATTGTCTGTCGTAGGCGATCGTAGAAATCAAGACTTGTACCGCAAACCACACCACACTAGCCAGAATCAAATAGAGATACAGCCGTGTGTCTAATGAACGATTTTGCTGATAGGATTCAAACAGTTCGAAAATTCCATAAAATGCAATCACTGCAGGCAGTAAGCGGGCAATTGATTCTAACGTCGCCCAAAAAGTCGATTGAGCCAATGTTTTCGGTTCACCAGAGGTAATATTGTAAATCGCATCTTTCATCCTACTTGACCTCCCAATCTTTGGTTTCTTCATTGATCATCCACAATTTTTGATAAAGCGGATTGTCTGCCAGTAATTCTTCGTGGGTTCCAGCAGCTTGAATTTCGCCTTTATCACAAACCAAAATTTGATCCACATGCTGAATCGTCCAAAGACGATGGGCAATAATCAAAACCGTTTTTCCTTTGACCAGTTCACTGATTGCTTGTTGAATGTAGACTTCATTTTCAGCATCCGCATAGGCAGTCGCCTCATCCAAAACCAGAATGGGTGAATTTTTCAATAATGCCCGCGCAATTGAAATCCGCTGCGCCTCACCCTTAGATAAGAAAACACCCTGCTCACCGATCATCGTCTCGTAGCCACTAGGTAATTCTTGAATAAATTCATCACAACGTGCTAATTGAGCCGCCCAACGAACCTCTTCTAAGCTGGCTTTTTTATTGCCTAAGCGAATATTCGCCGCGATCGTATCATTGAAAAGCGTGACATCTTGAAAAACAAACGAAACATCCCGCATCAAAGTATCAATCGTTACTTCGCGAATATCCGTTCCGCCGATTTTTATTGCGCCTTCTGCCGGATCGTAAAAGCGTAACAGCAGCTGAGCGATCGTGCTTTTCCCGCCGCCAGATGGTCCGACTAACGCGTTCATCGTATTTGGCTGCAAGTCAAAACTTACTTTTTTCAGTACCTGGTTGCCTTCTGTGTAGGCAAACGAGACATCTTCAAAGGAAATGCGATTGCCGGAAAACTTCGTGGTATCCGCTTTTTCGATTACAGGTGCTTCAGCAAAAATCTCATCGACTCGCTTTACTCCTTCATTGACATTACTAAAGGTAGAGGCGGCATACATCAACTTCATGAAAGGTCCCGTCGTCCCTGAAGCCAAAATGATAAACAGCATCACCGTTAGTGACAAAGTTTTGTCTTGTGGACTTTGACTGATTAAATAGGCCCCCAGCGGCATCACAAACAAAACAACAGATGTTATTAATGTGGTAAATAAAACGTAGCCTGTTCGAAAGCCATTCGACCAATCCATTACCAGATTTCGATAATCCTTGATACTTTGATGGAATCGCTTAAAATTTCCGACAGATAGACCAAACACTTTAACTGCCGGCATCGCGCATATATACTCCACACCATTACTGTTCATCGCTTCTAGCGCATCATGATATTGTTTAACTTTGTTGTTCTTCATCGTTTTTCCCATCAAACTAGCATAGATACCAACTGCAAGAAAAAGCGGGACTAGTGACATCAAGCCCAAGCGCCAATCAATCTTCAGCATCAGTCCAATATAGATCAGAGGGAAAATCAAAGCCGAGACAATATCTGGAATTTGATGTGCAATAAAGGATTCCATTTTTTCGACACACTGATCAATGATCTTCATCAATTGACCACTAGATTTTCGCGTAAAATAGCCCATTGAGACCTTTGACAAATGCTGCAGAATATCCATTCGGATTTCATACAAAATATCAAAGGCAGCAACATGCGAACACATGGATGAGGCATATAAAAGAATTACCCCCACCAATACGCTGCCCATCGAGACCAAGCTCCAATGGAACATTCTGCCAGCCGAATAATCTCCGACCATTAGTAATTCAATAATTTTGTAAATACAATAAAAGGGAATGAACTGGACCACGGTTGAAACCGTCGCTAAAATCCCCGAGGTTGTTAACAATCCCTGCTTTTTCTTGATGTAACGAATCAAGACTGATTCATCCTTCATTTATTTAACTCCTTCCTAATTTTTCATTAATCAACCAACAACTACGAAACTCAAATGATAATGAGATTCATTCTCATTTAACCATTTTTTCTGGTTGTTTTCAACATTATTTTGCAAGATACTTCACAAAAGATGTCATAAACTGAGCTTCTAGATAGATTTATTATGGTATAGCCCGCTTGCTGGTTCTCTTTCACAAGGTTCTGCTATATAAAAAATCTATCTCCCGCCGAGGAGATAGATTCCACTATTTCTTTATTTGATTTCTTTTCGCTTCTTTAATGATTTTCAACGCACGTTTACGCGTCTTGATATTAGGACTTTTCAAACGGCGATAGGCACTTGCTAGATCAGTCTTCTCCATTATTTCTACCTCCGTTTAATGCGCCAGCATTTCCTGTGCAATTTCCTGACCTGTCATGTTTACTGGATAATAGGTTGGCCAGTTATCGAGCTCTTCGTATAAGGCTTTTTGACTTTCTCCACCAAAATAAATATGGAAATGAGCCGCTTTTTCTGGTGCGATCCCGTGATCACTGAATTGAACATACTTGTAGTTTCCAGCATTCGGATCATCGGTTTCAAAAGTGAAACGAACACCACGATTGCCTTTTTCATACGTCAAAATTTCATATCCAGCATACTTATAGGTATATTTGTGATGTTTCCCGTTAACGATGAAATCCATCTGCTTATCAGTAATCTTGATTTCATCAACATCGGTTTTATACCCAGTTTTGTAGTATTCTTTATATTCTGCTGCTGTTTTATCTTTCTTCAGTTTGGCTTTGTAATCAAAAACTTGATCTAATGTACCTTTTTCCAATAACGGATAAACGGATTGCCATTCACCGGCATAATCAGATAACTTTCGGTCTTTTACTTGAGAATCTTTGAAATAGCCGTTATAGATTGTCTGCTCCGCCGCAGTTTCCTTTTCAGTCTTTATTTCTTTACCCGCAACATCCGTAGTTTTCTTTAATGCCTTCAAATTTTCTTTCATGACCGATACGTAGTTTTCACCTGCATCCATCTGTTTCTTAGTTAAGCTTTCCAGCGGATTGAGCACTTCCAACTGAACGTTTGTTTCATCAGCAAGTGTTTGTGCGGCTTTTCCTTGATTATTATTTTCGAAATAAATATAGTTGATCCCGTTATCTTCGACGTAGTGTTTCAGCTCCGCAATACGTGAAGGGTCGGGTTCTTGATCTGGATTGATCCCCGAAATTCCAACCTGATTCAAACCGTAGTCTAAAGCTAGATAGCTAAATGCAGTATGCTGTGTGACAAAATTCTTTTGCTTCGCCTCTTTAAGTGTATCTGTATAGTTTTTATCTAGGTCTTCAAGCTTTGCTAAATAGTTTTTAGCGTTTGTCTCAAAAATCGCTTTTTTCTCCGGATACAGTTTGACTAACTGATTTTTGATCGAAGTCACTTCTTTGATCGCTTGATGCGGCGATAACCATGTATGAGGATCTAATTCATGATGATGACCTTCTTCATGACTGTGATCATGTTCTTCCTCACCACCTGGTAGCAACAGCATTTCCTTGGTGCCTTCAATGACATTCGGTTTCCCTTTCTTCCAAGAGTCGATTGCACTTGGTACCCAGGTTTCCATATTCTCATTGTGATAAACAAACGCATCCGCTTCTGTAATCTTTGCCATGTCTTTGGCGGATGGTTCATAATCATGGGGCTCCGTTCCGGCGGGTATCAACAAAGAAACTTCTCCTACATCGCCAACGATATTTTTAGTAAAATCATACATTGGGTAAAAAGTTGCGACAATTTTTAACTGCTTCTCTTTATTTTTAGACTCCGCTTGACTAGCTTCTTTGCAAGCGGATAAACCGACAAGCGTAAGTAGACTGATCAGTAGAATCCCTAATTTCTTTTTCATTTCAGACCTCTTTCTCTCGTTTAAATTTTTCTCATTGACTATTCAAATAAAAAAACATACTTCACCTCTTTCCTGTTTTTTGGATCGAAACCCTCCAAAAGAATCTTAAAAGAATTAGGCCCCTCACCTCACTAACTATCCTCGTTAGACCATTACAATTTGCGGATGACAAATCGTAATAATTACGATTCAACAACGATACTTTATCATCCAGTCAAAATAGTGTCAAGATAAAATAACATGAAATTTTATTCATGTGAATAGAGAATCATTTTTCAATAGACATAATAAAAAAGAGCAATCAAATCCAACGATTTGATTGCTCCTCATTCATTATCTAATTATTCTGCCTCATACTCTAAATCAGACACCGCCGATTCTTCCTTACTAAGGCGTCTGATACCAATCGTATAAAGAATTCCCGTCAAAAGCGCTGCGCTTGCATCAGCAAAAGGTGCCGCATGCAGCAAGCCATCCATTCCCCAAGTGTTTGAAAAAAGTAAAATTGCTGGAATCAGTAAAATAATTTGACGAGTCAATGTTAAGAAAATAGCCGACCGGGTTCTTCCTGTGGCCTGAAAGAAATTCGAAGCGACAATTTGGAAGCCGATAACTGGCAAACACAAGAACCATGTTTGCAAGGCCTTCGTTCCAAACGTCAGAAGTTCAGGCTCATTATTGAATAGCCTCACCAACTGTTCTGGCATGATCCTCGTTGCTAACCAGCCAATACACACAATCGTCGTAGCGACTGTGATCGCATATTTTTGTGCTTCTTTTACCCGACCAAATTTTTTTGCCCCATAATTGAAACTAACAATCGGCTGTGCACCTTGAATAAGTCCAGTGATCGGCATCAATAGAATCGTTTGAATACTGTTGACGATTCCCATTCCAGATACCGCAATATCTCCGCCGTAGGTCAATAACGACATATTCAAAACGACGTTCAAAATGCTATTTCCCAACTGCAACAGAAAACTAGGCATTCCCAAAGTAGTGATGCGCACAGCGACACGCCCTTTGATTCGCATATTCTTAAGCCGAATCTGATGATGGCTGCGTTTACTAAGTAGATAACTTAAAATCCAAACCATTGAAATAAACTGTGACAAGATTGTAGCTAACGCCGCGCCTGCCATCCCCATATCAAAAACATAGATAAAGACTGGATCAAGAATGATATTGACGCCTGCGCCCATAAACATCGTGATCATGGCTAATTTAGGTTGTCCATCTGCTCGTAAAAAGTTATTCATACCAATACTAACAATCTGAAAAACAGCTCCTGAAAAAATAATCCGCATATAACTGATGGCATAAGGAAGAACGCTATCACTAGCGCCAAAAGTCGCCAACATTGGAGATAAAAACAGATGCCCCATCAGCATAAATAGGAGCCCGCTAATTATCAGTAAAGAAAAGGCATTTCCCATTGCACGCTCAGCTTCCTCTGTTTTTCCGGCACCTAGCTTCATAGAAAAAAGCGTCGCACCCCCGACACCAAATAAAATACCAATCGATAATAAAATAATCATAATCGGAAATCCGATTGTGATTCCCGCCAAACCATTTGCTCCCAAGCCAGGTGCATGACCGATATAGATCCGATCAACTACGTTGTACAACGCATTGACTACCATTCCAATGATTGCTGGAATAGAAAATTGCATTAATAACTTGGGAATTTTTTCTGTCCCTAACGGATTCGCTGCTTCCATTTAATTTCCTCCCTTTAAATCATGTTGTTCGGTTTTCTCGACCATCTCCTCTAATAATTCAAAAAGCAGATTACGCTTAGATTCATCCATTCCCTCTAGCATGATCTTATTCCAACCGACAAATTTTTCGACCATCGCTTCTCGCATATCTAGACCCTTTTGTGTCATAGAAATTTTATTGCAGCGTTTGTCCTTTTCATCCTTTTCCTTTGTAACCAGACCCTTTTTAATCAGCGATTGTACCGTCCGAGCCGTCAGTGCTTTATCTACTTGCAAGTAAGTGCTGATTTCCTCCTGAGTCACTGCGTTATGTCGATAAAGATACATCAGGATCGGCTGTTCTGCCGTAGTAATGTTCAACGGCTTCATCGCCGCATTCAAATAAATTTGATTTTTTCGATACAAAATCGAAATCAACCGTCCGACACTTCGTTTCATAATACCCTCCGAATCTTTTAAAAAACAATAGTTGACTACTCAACTAATTTACCAAGAATTAGTTGAGCAGTCAACTATTATTCAAAAAGAAATTTTAATAAATATGAAAAGCGAGCTTTCCCCGTGTTACACCTGTAACTAGCATTTGGTAAAAATGTAATGGATTCATTTTCGTCTCATATGCGATTTGACTAAATCTCTTGTTCTTTTTTGATAAAAGCTATATCTACAGCTCACCCTTAATAAACTACAAAAAACAAACTCGCAACTAGTTCGTATTAATGGACTAACTTTTTCAAAAAGCGAAAAAGTTAATCTTATTCTCACTGCGCATACGATTTGGCTAAACTACTTGTTCAGTTTTTGATAAAAAACGACATCTTCATCTCAAACTTTATATGCTGCAAAAAGCCAAACTCGCAAAAAAGCGATTAAAACCAGCTGGTCTTAATCGCCTTGAATAGATTCTTTATGCACGCTCAGTATTTGAGTTTTTTGGTGTCTTGTCACCCGTTGATTTCGCTAAACCTTTAATTGATCCGCGAATGATCATGGAAGCCGCAAAACCGACCAATGCTAAAACAGCGAATATTCGCAAAACATTCGTATATGAATGGAACATTTCAGTGATCTTCCCTAAAAAAATCGGACCGAACATCCCAGCCGCTGCCCAGGCAGTTAAGATATACCCGTGAATCGCACCGACTTCCTTTGAACCAAAGACATCACCAATATATGCAGGGACAATCGAAAAGCCTGCACCATAACAAGTCATCAACAAACAGATCAATGCGGCAAACAGCAGTGGCGAGCTTACTACTGATAAACTTAACAACACAACAATATCAATCACAAAAAGAATCGTGAAGACATTCTTACGTCCCAAGACATCTGAGATCAAGGCCCAAACCAACCGGCCGCACCCATTGAATACACCCATCACACCGACCATCGCAGCCGCCATGCCAGCAGTCATTCCGGTAATTTCTTGGGCCATTGGTGAAGCTTCTGAAACAAGCGAGATTCCGCAAGTAATATTTAAAAATAGCATAAACCATAATAGCCAAAAGGTTTTTGTTTTAATCGCTTGATTGGCGGTCAGTTGCACGCCGCGATATTGAATTTTCACTTCTTCTTTTGGATTGGGCGCTTCAAAGCCTTCTGGCGTCCAGCCAACTGGCGGTTTTTCCAAATACCGTGAAGCGGTGAACATCACTAAGAAATACGCAATCCCTAAAATATAAAAGGTCGAAGGAACACCGACACGCACCATCAATTGTTGGGCGATCGGTCCAGTGATCATAGAAGCAAAACCAAATCCCATGATGGCAAGTCCAGTAGCCAAGCCCTTTCTATCTGGGAACCATCGGATCATGGTTGATACTGGTGTAACATACCCAGCTCCTAAACCGATTCCGCCGATAATCCCATAAGTCAGATACAACATTGGCAGCGAATGACTAGAAACCGCAAAGCCAGTCGAGATGATCCCCAAACCGAATAAAATCGAGGCGACCGTTCCTGTCTTTCTTGGGCCAAATTTTTCTACAAATTTCCCCATAAATGCCGCTGATGTTCCTAAACAGAAAATCGCTAAACTAAATGCAAAAGAGATTGATGATTTATCCCACCCGGTCATCTCTTTAATTGGTTCCTTGAATACGCTCCACGCGTATGCTGAACCGATAGATAGATGAATCGCTACGCCTGACAAAGCGATCAGCCATCTATTTTTTTCCCTGCGCATCTTTTTTCCTCCTATTTTCCGCTGATTTATGTGTTTGAGTGTGACAAAAAATAGATAACAAACGTTATCTTTTTTTGTTTGAAAAATATTTATTTTTAGCACTCAATAAACACGAGTATACGCTCTCATTTCGTTAAATTCAACTAAAATTTTGATATATTCCGAATATTGAGATTGTGTTAAAAAAAAGAATTCTATTTAATTTCTGTATGTATCTATCCCTATACAGATAAATGCTCTTATAAAATAAAATTCTTCACATTCCTCGCCTATTTCCGCTTTAATAATTTTGACTCTTTCTTCACTTTTTAACCTTGAAAAAAAGACTATCAATCGAATTTCCCTTGATAGTCCCTAGACTCAGAATGAATCCCTTTTCTCACTCTTACTTCTTCATTTTTTGAATAGGTACATAAAATAATACCTTACCTACGCCTGTGTACTCTTCTAAATTAAAATTTCCGGCAATTTGGAAATCTTCACTTTGAGCCAATTCACCATAGTTGCGGCCGATCAGTTGATCCAACTCTACTTGGTCTGTATAGTTTAGGTCAAAACAGGCATACGTTCCCGCAGGCAATTCAAACTCAGATGGACGAGTTTCTGTGGTTTCGGTATTTCCAATCAGATAACATTGTTCACCATCGATAACTGCGTTTACAGCTAACAGATTCTCTTCAACCTTTGAGGCATATTCTTCTTTTGACCGCATCTTCTGTTTACTCATTTCTGCCAATCCATTCGCAGAATTCGGCGCATTCAAAGTTGTAATCCAACCGTAAACCGTCACGGCCTCTCTTTCAACAGTCTTAAACATGACTAGATTCCTTCTCTCTTTGAAGTTCTTTCCATTTTTCGCTAAAAAAACAGGGAGTCATCCGTTACACGCTAAATATATAGTCCTAACCTAGTCAATGCAATAAAGATGCCTGTAGAAACCAACATCGTCTGTTTAAAAATGAATATAGCCCAGCGCAGCCAGGATTAAGAGCGTTGTGCATAAAATTATGAGAAACAACGTAACCAGCAAAAAAATACTAACAGTGTTTTTAACCGAAGGAGTCATTACATCCTTCAGGTTTTTAAAGTGGATCACACATACCCAGCCCATAGCGATCGTTAACGACAGCTGAATCGGAATGATTCCAGCCAGACTTCCGCCATTGATCGCTGCTACAAATCCAGCAAATGAAAAAAGTAGCAGCGCAACTGCACAAATTACAGAAAATAAACCCACTTGAATCGACTGCAACAGCTTTGCCTCTTGCTTTATCTTAGCCATATACTTCACATCCCCTTTCATCAAATAATCAAGAGAAACTTCATAATAATCACTGATGGCAACTAGCGTTGGAATGTCGGGATAATTTTTCTCATTCTCCCAATTCGAAATCGTTTGGCGTGTCACGTGAAAAATTTTTGCCGCCTCTTGCTGTGTAAGTCCCCGCTCTTTTCTTTGCGCTTTTAAAATCTTAGCGATCATGATGATTTCTCCTTCCTAACTTGATGATAGGATCTCTAACTAAATTATACTAGAAAGCACCACTTACTTATTGTTTTTGTGACGCAAGAACTATTTGACATTGCCAATTTTTGCAACAAACTTCTCTTTTCCTGCAACAAACGAAAAAAAGATTCTTTCTGCTGACAATCCTTGCTATGCTTAAGTCACAGAAGGGGGAAACATATGAACATCAACTTTACCTGGGTAAAAGAAAAAGCCTTAAACGAAATTGATATTTTTGCGAATCCTGAAAACAGAGCCAAACTTGAACGTCTTGAAAAACTGCTGCAACAAGAACAGGAAATTGTGGCAATTGATCCCAAAAATAACCGTTCAATCAAATTACCGCTAGACCAAATAGTCTCTTTTGAAACCATGGGGCATTTAGTCAACGTTCATTTAATCAATCAGCAGAACTATCTCATGCAAAAACGGCTTAAGGAATTGGTTACTTTAGAGAGTCAAAATTTTTATCGCATTAATAATTCGCAGATTTTAAATCTAAACTGTGTTCAATCCTTCCAATTAGGAGAGCACGCGCGTTTAGAAGTTCACACCAAAACAGATTCTACTTATATTGTCAGTCGTCACTATGCCAAGAAAATCAAGGAGGAACTATCATGTTCAAACAATTAAAAAATAATTTCTTTCAAGCAGGCTTCGGATCATTTATTTGGATCACTATTCTTTGCTCACTCACGGATTTCTCTTCAAAAATTCCTTTTCATTATATCTGGAATCTCGTTGGAATCAGCGTTCTAATCGGCCTTTTATTCGGGATCGTCTATCCTTTTTTATGGAACTATTCGACCTTTAAAGCTTCAATCAATGTTGTCATCTGTACAGTGTTAAATACGCTTTGCGCTTATACAGGCGTGTATCTTTATTCGACTCAGATGTTTGACCTGATCCGACCATTCTTTATCGCCGTATTGCTGCTTGCATTAATTCTGCATATCATCACCTTTTATTTCTACTCAAAACACGATAATAAAAAAATGGCCGCAGCATTAAACAATCTGAATGATTAAAAAAATCCCTGACTTTGTTTTCAAGTCAGGGAGTTTTCTATGCTTTTAAAATGTTACGATCTTATCCGCCCACTCCACCATTTCGACACAATCAAACATCGTTGAAATTGGACAGGAGGTTTGATCCTCTAATTGTCGAGATTTGAGGCAAGTGCCGCAAGCCAATAGCTCGCCGCCTTGCTCTTCCAACTTCTGCATTTCCGCTGGCACATTGTATTGATCGTCTTCAATACTTTCAACTTCCACGGCTTCCCCCATAAGGAAAAATTTCACCTGATGCCCTTTCTTCAAAGCCGCTACACCAAATCGAAAAGCGTTCCAAGCTTTCTCATGCTCTTTGGTTTCCAAAATAATCGCTAATTTCATTTCATCCGCTCCTTTAGTCTTATAGTTTATACAGTGGATATTTCTACCCCAATCACTTTAAAGTATAGCCTTAAAAAAAACTGAAAACAATCCGCTTTTTACTATAAAAATAAAAGGTACCAGCACACGCTGATACCTTCATTCTTTTAACTTATGAATAGATTAGTCTAGAATTTTCGTTACATCTTCTTGCATTTTTCCTTGCGCAAGGATATTTACTCGAGTTTGCAACTCTTCATACATTGAAGCAACCGACTGACGAGACTCGTTTACTTCTTCAGAAATCTCTTTGGCTTGCTCGTTGATCATCGCCAACTCTTTCTTCGCTTCTTCTATAATCCGATATGCTTCCATCTTGGATTTTTCTACCATACGATTGGCTTGTTTCCGTGCTGAAATCAACACTTCACCGATTTCCTGCTGTGCTGAAACTGCTTCTTGTTTTAATTGTTCATTTTCTGCACGAAGCTCGGCAACTTTTTCTCTTAGATCTAGGAGTTCTTTTTCTTGAAGCTCTTTCGCTTCTTGTTCTTCCGCCATTTGGTCCATCGCTTGGTCTTTTTCAACGATTACCTTATCTAATTGAGAATATTCTTCGTCTTTCTCATTGATCTCTGCAATCAATTCATCGATCTGGCCTTCCAATTGATGGATTTTTTCTAGTCGTTGGATTTCTTCATCTTTTTGCTGGGCAACTAGCGCTTGATGTTCTTCGTGAATTTCTTCCAACTCCTGTTCTACAGTAGCTAAATGGGCTACCGAATCCTTTAATTTTTCATTTTCTGCTAGAGCTTGTTCCAACTGCTGTCTCAACTGATCCAATTCTTGTGTCTCTTTCAGTCGTTGAACTTCTTGACGCGCTCGTTGGACCTCTGCTTCTAAATCTTGGATTTGGCGGCGATTTTGGGCCTTTTCTTCTCCCATCCTTAATACAGATTGACGATAATTTTCGTTTTCTTTGGTTAACTGCTGAGTTTGTGCCGACATTTCCTTTTTATATTTCTGTAAAACTTGTTCCTTTTCAAAAATCAAACGTTTTAACTCTTTGATTTCTTCCGCTTGCTTTTCTGGAGTCTCTGGAATTGTGTTATCAGAAACCATCTTCAAAGCGGGAGCAGGCTTCGCTTGTGTTTGCGCCTGCGCTGCCGGCGGGGTTTGCTCCTCATTTTCAACTCTCTCTTCTGGAACAGAATTGATCTCATCGATAATGTTCTTGTTGAAAAACCATCCGCTCTTTTTTTGTTGTGCTACCATTTTTTTCCCTTCTTTCCGTTAGTCTTCTTCTTGAATCATTAAAAATTTATCTTCTCCATTCTCACGAGAGAAAGTACAGCTATAATCTTGTTTCTGCTTCTCCCCATCCCTTACATTTAGCTGGAAGGTGATCTGTGTTAGATTGGATATCCCCTCTGCTTCAGCAGCAAAGGCTGTGATATTGTCTTTAATTTGTTGACGATTGTCTTCACTGGTCAAGTCACCAGCCAAGGCAATATTCAACGTTTGAGTCGGTATATCTAAGACGATCAATGTCGTCGGTAACCCAAAGTAAGGACTGAGTTTGCTGGAAAGATCACTCTCCATTGCGTATTGATTTTCACGACTATCATCAGAAAATAATTCGTCCCACGCATAATCCTGCAAGCCGATTCCCTCTTGCGGGTACTCTTTGACAGGCAGCTTATTGACTAATTTCTTTTGCTCCTTTTTCATTACTTGGACATCATCTTTCAGTGTATTGTTCTGCTCATTCATCGCATACAGCTGATTTTGTACCTGAAACAGGCTGTATGTGCTTAGAAGCATTCCCACTGCGAGACAGAAGATTACGAATAATAACGCCGATACATGCTTTGATTGTTGAATTTGCTTAACATAATCCAACTTCCGCTGAAAAGTCGCCGATGCATCTCTTGGTGGCTTAATCATCTGCAATCGAACGTTGATAACCATTCGATATAACCACACTAGGAGCACTAAAATGATGAGCCCTACACAAATCCAGTTAATGATTATCACGTATTTTCCCCTTTTCTTTTAGTATTCCAATTTAGCGAGATGAATCGCTGGAAAACGGAATTGGACAGTTCCTTCGATTGACTTTCGATGGACAAAACCAAACGACCGGCTGTCCTTAGAAACATCCACATGATCGCCAATAACGAAGTAAACATCTTCTGGAATTTTGTTTAACGTTTGAAATTCATCTGCTACAGTTGGTGACAACTGATACGTATTCGTTGTTTCAAAATCACCTTGTTCTCCGAGATCTAAAACCATTCGACCATTTCGAACAAACATACTGTCACCTGGTAAACCAATCACCCGTTTGACAAACATCCCCTCTTCCTTATCCATTGAAAAAGCAATAATATCGTAACGTTGAACTTGAACATTTTTTTTAACGAGAACTTGATCCTTTTCCGTCAACGTCGGAATCATCGAAGTACCTGAAATCGTGTGGACACTATAGTGTTTTTGTAATTGTCCTCTCATAACAAGCAGCATCGTTACAGATAGAATGATAAGAAGACCGGCAGTTAATAGTATGGCCCTCCTGTCATTCGACGGATCCTCTGCGTGCCCGTGTCGCTTATTTGCCATGAGTGATGGCACCCCTTTATTTTGCTTTAATATAAGTAACCAAATCTGATTTCGCTAAGTTCGAATCAATGACTCGATATGAAATCACCGTTCCTCCATAAACATTGCCTTCTGAGATCAAAATTCCCTCTGGTCGAACCACTTCAACAAAAGCAACATGTCCATAACGCGGGTCTGAGCCAGCTGTGCCTGGTGTAAAGGAAATCAACCAGCCAGCTTTTGGTTCACGGCTGACTTCATAGCCTAATGCTTTTCCTTTAGTTCCCCATTCACCGCCGTTTCCCATAAAGTCATCGACGCTCTTGCCTAATTGTTTCACGCGGTTAAAAGCGTACCAGGTACATTGCCCGACTGGATACGAACCAGAAGTGTTGTAATTGACTCCGTTATAATCCGGGTAGCGCATCATCGTTCGGTATTCTTCAGGAATCTCATCTTTTCCTTTAATGAAAATCCCTGAAGACTGATCAACTTTGACACGATCGTATTGTGTCAGGTTGTAGACAGCAATAATCGAATTTAGCTTTCTATTATAAGAAGTATCCGTAGCGTACTTTCCAGTTAAGGCTTGTGTCGATCGTAAATAATTCTTTGCGGTAGAGCGCCACGTATCTTTATAGTATCCGTCATTACCAGAGATTCCGCCCCGTAATAATTGAACGTAATCTCCTAATGAAGCGGCATAATTAGGATACTTTCGAAAGGCCGAATTAATTGAGTACAGCTCGCCATTCCCACGATCCTCTTGAGTCGCCATTGAAACAGCCTGACCTTGATAAGTTCCCTTTACACCGAATAGATTATAATTTGGCGGCAATGACAAACTACTCGTACCAGAACCACTTTCTAATAAAGCCTGTGCGATCATCACTGATGCAAAGACATCATATTCTTGTCCCAGCTTACGTGCATCCTCCGCGATGGTTGAAATAAAATTCTTCGCTCCTTCATTTTCAGTAAAATTAATAGAAGCAGGATATTCAGCCAAGATTGTTTGGCCATATTCAGTCAATTCCACAGTTGGCAAAGCTTGAACCAATAAATCTTCATCAATACTCATTGGCTGAAGAACGACCTGTCGCTGTTTTTCCTTTTTATCTGACTCTTCATTCTCAGCCTTTTCTGTATCAATCTCTGTGACGTCATCCTTCGCAGTTTTCGTTGCTTCATCAGAAGCATCGATTTCAACATCTTCCACTGTCAGATAATACTCTTTTCCAATATAGACACCGACTAATTCAAGCTGGTCGTTTTTCTTTTGGTAGAGCAGGCTGCCAACACTGATTTCTTCGCTTGCTTGTTCTGGAGTGCCTGTGATCTCAATCGCAAACAAATCGCTATAAAGCTTAGCGGCTAATTGTTCCACGTTGAAATCCTGCTCCTGTTCCGTCCCAAGCTTTTTAATACCGTCATAAATCAAAGCGGCCTGTGCTTTGTTTTCAAAACTGGACAGCAAGGGTAGTTCATAGCCTTTTAAATCGGATTGTGCAACTTCAGATGTCTTCAACTCACTTGGAAGCTGTAAAGTACTCGTCTCTGAAAAAGCAGCTGGCGGCTGTTGAATAGCATCAGTATTTGTTTGAACCTTAGGCTCATTTGGAGCCGGAGGTGTCGGGGCTGGACCTGGAACTGGTCCCGGCGTAGACGGTGTACTAGGATGGGGCTGTTCCTGACCAGAACTTGACGGTATCGTTGAAGAACTGCTGGTCGTTCCTGTTGAACTACTAGTAGTAGAGCTAGTCGATCCACTAGGTACACTGCTGCTAGAAGTCGATGACTCACTTGGTGTAGTAGTCGAACTGGACGTAGTATCTGTTTGGCTCGTCGAACTCTGACTTGTCGAGCTCTCACTGGATGTACCACTACTTGTGGAACTTTCACTAGTTGAACTATCGCTTTTCGGTGCTTCTACTGTGCTGCTTTGTGTAGGCATTTCTTGGATGGTATCTGTCGGTGCAGTTTCTGCCGGCTGCTGTTCCATAGGTGTCTCTGGTGTAGCAGGGACTTCTGATGCTGGTGCAGCTGGTGCTGGTGTTTCAGTAATCGGCTCCGATGCTTTCGGTACGGATTCAGGTTCAACCGGTAGAACGGTAGAACTTTCAGGAACTGTCGTCTCTATGACAGAGGATTCTTGAAGTAAATTATCCGCTTTTAGTGCCCCACTTTGCAGACTAGCAACTCCCCAACAAACTACTGCTATCCCGCAAATTACCATAACAATCTTTTTCATGAACATTTCCCCTTCTTTCTCTCTCAAGTCAAGCTAAGTATTTAATGAAACACTAGGGGCAACCAATGAATGGAAAAAAATCAAGGATGCTGAAAATAATCCGCATCCTTGATTCATTCTTCAATAATGATGCATCCACTTAAATTTTCCAATGAATGCTAATCATCTGCCGCCGCTCATCGCTAAACCTTTAAATAGCAACTTGATAAGTCACACTATTTCACTGACTCGCGGCACTTTAGCTTCTCCTCGCATAAGGAGAGAAGCTAATCAACATGATCCATGATTGAGTGCTTATCAACCTTCAGCATGCTGTCAGTAATAAAATTACAATGACCGGATCTTTATATGTATTTTTTATTTTTTGTATGAACTTTTATGAGTGTTATCGTTCGCTAGTAATTTGCATCAAATTCCTTGCATTAACACCATAAAAAAGCGAGAACTCCTTCATTGTACGCACCATTGGTTACACATATTATTCTACCTGCATTTATAAGGAATGTCTCAGCCATTTTTGAAATATAAAATTCAATTTTTGGATAAAAATAAGGAATTTGGGTTTTTGAATTCGCTTACAAATTTGTAATAGCCTAAATCTAGCTAAATATGAAATTATTAAGAATAGCAAAACAGAAAAAATCTTTTTTTGTTTTTTCTTTTTATTTTTTGAATAAATAAAGAAATATCGACTTTTAAAGCCGATATTTCTCTTCGCCTACGCTGATTCTCGCTTTTTTGTTTGTAATTTTGGAATCGTTGAATGCTCCTGCAAAAGCTCAGCTAATTCCAGTAGATTTTTAATACAAAGATCCGCGCCATGCTGATAAAAGATTTCCGCTGTTTGTTGGTTCAACCGTTCCATTTCTTCTTTTGAGAATTGTTTGTATTCCTCTAAAGAAAGTCCCATCACTGAGCTTCCCTCAGTGACAGCGATACTCAAGACCCCCGCGTTTTTTCCTTCTTGAATATCAGCGATTGTATCTCCTACTTTAATCACTTCTTCCATCGAATGGTTTTGAAAATGGCGCATATTCTCAAAAATCATGAATGGATATGGCCGCCCCAATGAATCAACCTCATCTGGTGTTACGACATAATCAGGACGATAGCCTTCCATCGTGGCCGTGTTTAATACAACAGCCATCATTTCTTTGGTATAGCCAGTCGTAGAGCCAATATTATAGCCTAATTGCTTAATTTTTTTCATCGCCTGCTTGGTTTCCGGTTTTAAATGACTGTTCTCTGCGAGATCTGCAAACAAGTATTTCTCAAAATCCTGATAGATACTTAGCACATCTTTCTCTTCAGAAAGACGTCCATAAAGCTCAAACCATTGCTTTTTTACTTGCTCAAGCGAAAGCAGCTGTTTGATATGCTCAATTTTAAGCATCCCCATCGGTTTTCTGATTTCTTCATTGGAAAGCTCGATGTTCTTATTTCTAAATGCTTTTTTGAAAGCATGAACCGGTGCCATACAGCCGAAATCGACTGTTGTCCCAGCCCAGTCTAAAATAATTGTTTTAACTGACATATGCTACCTCCGAGTAATTTTCAATTACTTTGACTAACTGATCAATATCTTCTGGATAAATCTCACCGATATTTCCAATGCGGAAACAATCGACGGAACTTATTTTTCCTGGATAGATCACAAAGCCATTTTGTTTCAAATGCTGATAAAAATGGTCGAAGTTAAAGGCACTCTGCTTGGGATATAAAAATGAAGTGATAAATGGCCCTTGATGCTGCTTGATGAAGGGCTGATAGCCCAATTCACTCATTTTTTGCCGTAGCAGTCGATTATTTGTTAAATAGCGCATATAGCGTTGGTAGATTCCGCCTTCTGTATCTAGCTCTTTTAAAGCTTGATGAAAGGCTAAAACCGTGTGGGTGGGTGAAGTAAAGCGCCACTTGCCGTCCTTTTCCATCGTTTCATACTGATCATAAAGATCTAAAGACACCGTTCGTGAAAACTCTTTACGTTGCTCAAGCTGTGCCCGTTTGGCCAACGTAAAGGAAAAGCCTGGTACTCCTTGAATACATTTGTTCGAGCTTGAGACTAGAAAATCGATGGACAATGCCGTAACATCAATTGGAATTCCCCCAAAGCTAGACATTGCGTCCACGATAAACAGCAGCTCATTGTCTTTGGCAAGTGCAGCAATTTCTTCTAACTCATTTAAAATACCAGAAGTCGTCTCACTGTGAACCATCGCAAGCGCAGAAATGGTTGGATCATTCACGAGAATGCTTTTTATGTCCGTTGCTTGCGGAATTTCATCTTCTGCGACTTCATAAACGCTGTAAGCCAAATGATGCCGTTCGCACATGCTGACCATTCGACGCCCGTAAGCGCCATTCACACAAACGAGCACATGATCCGTCGGTCCGATCACCGAGCTTAGAACTGATTCCACACCAAATGATCCGCTTCCCTGCATTAAGATCGTCGTATATTCTACTGGGGAGGCACCTGCTAAAGACAATAGCTTTTGTCGAATTTCCTGAGTAATCGTTTTATATTCTTCATCCCATGTACAATGATCCACCATCATTGCTTGCTTAACCGTCTGAGTCGTCGTTAACGGTCCGGGTGTCAATAATTTGTAGTCCATGCTAAGCTCCTTAATCGATTAATTTTTGGTGCTGCTCTAATAACTCTGCGGTTAATTCTGTTGGAAAGACTTTTTGGTCCTTCGCTACGTGCGCGCTATCTACCTGCTCATCCTTGTACAGTGCGCTTGGATAGATTTCCAATAAGTCTTTACGAGCCTTTTCCAAAATCAAATCCAGCATTTTTTCTGCTTCAGGATTGGTTTTGTCGCCTTTATTAATCACCGCCAAAGATTCAGTTAATGTATACGTTCCTTCTGAAGGTTCAACAAAATCAATCGGCAATCCATCCTGTTTATCTTTGACTGCCTGATGTCGTAACCCAAATCCGATCGCAACCTCACCTAGCCGAACCTTTTTCAACGGACCTGAACCAGAACTTTCTAAATGATCCCCCGCATTTTTGTATATCCCCTTCAGGATCGTTTTCGCTTCATCTTCCCCGTAATTATCAACTAACGCTTGGAACAACAGCCACGCTGTAGACGATTGTTTGATATCTGAGATTGACAAGGTATCCTTGTATTTCGGATCGGCTAAATCTTTCAAACTAGTTGGAATTGGTAAGTTCATTTCCTTCATGACATCGGTATTATAGAAAATTGTTCCTTCTTGAACGGTAAAAGGTGCCGTGTAATCCGGAATTTTCGTTAACGATTCGACTGGAAGCGTTAATTCTTTAAACATCTTGTCTTTTTTCTGAGCACTATTTAAATAGAAGGTACTCATCGTGACTAAATCCGCTTCGATATTTTTTCCTTCCGCTAAGAGCTTTCCGCCTAGCTCAGAAGTACCGAATGATTGCAGCGTGTACTTGCCCTTGTACCCGTTTTTGTCTAAAACATTCTTGATTACCTCCACCGGTTCTTCGTCAGCGTTAGTATAAATCGTGACTTTCTCGTCAGCCGCATTACTTTTGCTGCAAGCACCTAATAATAGAAGGAAAAGCAAGCTTCCAAGCAGTGCGAGTAATTTTTTTCTGTTCATTCATCATTCTCCTTTTTCATATTAATGGATTAATTTTTCTTGAGAAAAATTAGTCCGATTTTCAAGCCGTATACCATTCCTCTATACTTTGTTTCTTTGAATAGCAGTTAATTTTGTAGGCAGCTTTTTACCAGCTGTCTGACTGGGAAAAGTGGAACTGGCAATCCTCTTAATAATTTGAGTAATTCCTTGCATGACTAAATTGATTACTAGCAAAAACAGCGAGAGCATAAATATATCGTTAAATCGGCCAAAATGCTGAAGCTCTTTTAATTTGGCGGTAATAACCATCGTATTGGCACTTGTTAAGAAAATGACCGCACTGATTGTGACCATCGAATTGAAAAAGTAATACGCAAAGATATCTACAATCGTCACCTTTGAATTCGGGATCAGAATTCGCCAAACTGTTTTCAACCAGCTATCACCCATCAGCTTAGCGGTGTTCTCCCAATTCAAACTCATCTTTTGCAGTGCCTCTTTCGCCATCTGATACGGTGTTGAAAAATAATGGACGACCGTCACAATCACTAAGATTAGTAATGTATTGTGCAACTGACTGCCACTGAATAGCAATAAGTAAGCCACCCCCAAAACCATCCCGGGAATCGAATTCGTAATCGTAGCGATACTGTCAATTACTTGATTGACCTTATAAAGCTTCCGCTCTCTGGAGGTCAATATCGCCGCCGAATAGGCAATAATTGTCCCAACTCCCGCCGTCAGCAAAGCCATCAGCAGTGAATTTTTCAAGGTTAAAATCAAGCTGTCATCTTGGATAAAGCGAGCAAAATTATTGAGGGTGGGTGTCAATTCATAAGGCCAATTGCTCACCATCGGAATAATAATCAAGACCGCGAATACTCCTAAAATAAAAAGAGAGATGCTGATGAAAAGTAGTCGAAAACACCAATCTCTTACTGGATTCTTTTTGATCACTGCCTGCCGTGGACGCTCATAACGCACCACCTTCTTCTGTAAATAGTTCAAAACTAAAATACTGATGATTGATGGCAATAGCATCGTTAAAGCCACTAATGAGCCAAACTGGAAATCTGGAATGGTTCCCATGAATCCTTCATATAATAATGTCGTGATGAACGGGGTTTGTCCTCCTACCGCGCTGGGAATCCCAAAATCTGTAAAGGACATAAAAAAGCCCTGTAGAAAAGCCACCGCCAACACGCGCGTCAATGGATTCAAGATCGTTATATAAAGCGAACGATACCAGCTATCCCCCATCAGGCGTGAAACAATGAATAGCTGAGTATCTAAATATTTCATCGAATTGTTGATCAAAATGAAGATTGGTGGCAATGTATAAATGATGAATCCCAATAAAATACCGATGGAACCATAGATATGGAACAGTTCCTGTTGAAAAACTTTGCTCCACAATCCCTGCTTGCCAAAGGCATAAATAAGGACAAATCCGTAAGTAATCGTTGGCAATAGCATCGGAAAATGCAAAATACTTTCATTTACCTTTAAAAATCGCCGATTGATTCGAGTAAAATTATTTCCATAGGCCAAGAAAAAGCCTAAAATTGTTGAACAGCTCGTGGCCGCTAAAGAATATTTCAAGCTGTTAGCAAATGATCGCTGCCATTCTGGAGTGAAAATATCCAAGCTGCTCCCGCCGGATCGTGGGAAAGCTGTTAACACGATTTGAATGATCGGATAAGCTAAAAATAAAAAGAAGAAGATCAGCACACTCCAGCTAATCACTCGTTTCAATGGAAATGCCGCTCTCATGAGGCCACCATATTGACTGATTGCTGAAAGATTTGCTGAATGTTCTGTTGCTTGATTGCCAACTGATTGACAATAAACTCCTCAACAAAATGACAGGAAGCCTGACTCATAATTTCGATCGGTGAACTGCATTGAGCAATTTTTCCTTCATCTAAAACAACGATCTTATCTGACATCGTCAAGGCCTCTTCCGGATCGTGCGTAACAATGATGATCGTCAAATGCAGCTTACGGGCAATTTCTTGGATTTTTTCTTTGATTGATTCCTTGATTACTCCATCCAAGGCACTCAACGGCTCATCCAACAAAAGCAGCTGCGGCTTCATCACTAATGTTCGGCCAAGTGCAACCCGCTGCTTTTGTCCGCCTGACAATTGATGAATTGGTTTTTCTAGGTGCTTTTCCAGATTCAACAATTGAATCAGCTCGTCTACCTCCGCTTTGGTGGAGCACTCTTTTTTATTGCGTAGTCCGTAGGTCAAATTTTGATAAGCCGTCAAATTAGGAAACAAGGCGTAATCCTGAAAAACAATATTAAAGGGACGTTTTTCCATCAATGTATGGGTGATCTTCTGATTATTGAAGAAAATTTCTCCCCCGCTTGGCTCATCCAATCCTAAAATCAGATTTAATAGCGTCGTTTTTCCTGAACCTGATTGCCCCAGGATTGAAACGATCTCACCAGACTCAATTTCTAAATTGATCCCGTCCAGTACTGTCGTCTCCTGAAATTTTTTCGTGATATTCTCAAGTTTTAGCACCTGATCCACTCCTTCTTTCGTTTACCATTCTTTTATGCTCTTAGGTGATTTTCTAGCGAGTTTAACTTTTGCTTGCTCATTGTAAGCTGACTTTCTCTAATAAAAAGTATAGCGAAGGAGTGTAAAGGCACCGTCAAGTTCCTGCAAAGAAAAAATAAAGATTGTTGTTTTTATGTAAAGAACGTAAATTTTTGTGTATAAACAACAGAAAATTACATCTGCCACTACTTAAATAGAGATGTAAATTATTTACAGCTCAAAAACGTTGCACCCGCAACGTTTTTCTTCTATACTATACTGTGCTTGTTTACACGCGAATTCGTAACTACCAAGGAGGAATAATTAGGTGGATTCTTTTGTAAAAATGATCAATCGTATTGCGCGGCTTTCTGCTTTGTATCGCGAAAAAGAATTTAAGAAATTGGGCTTAGGGGAAATGCATCACACCTACATCTTAAGTATTTGTGACGATCCGGGAATTTCACAAGAAGCCTTGGCCTGCAAAATCTTTATCAATAAAAGCAATGTCGCTCGCCAATTGGCACAACTGGAGCAAAAAGGCTTCATTACGAGACAAAACGATGAGAAAGACGCACGTCGTTTACGAATCTTCCCCACAGATAAAGCTTTGGCAATCGAAGCAGAAATCCGTTCGATCCTAGCAGACTGGAATCAAAAGCTGTTAGCGGAGATTCCGACTGAACAGCAACAGAACTTATTATCCGAATTGCAAACGATCGTAGAGAAAGCCGAAACAGAAATGTGTAAAAAGGAGTAAACATGAAATTAATTCTTAATTATTTAAAACCCTACCGTTCTCGTGTCACGTTAGGTGTTATCATCAAATTTTTGGGGACCATGATGGAATTGGTTCTTCCATGGAATTTGGCCTATATTCTAGATCATGTGATTCCGCAAAAAGATCCCAAGAAAATTCTCTTTTGGGGCGGTGTGATGTTGGCAGCTTCCGCTTTTTCCTTATGGGCGAATATCGTCGCTAACCGCATGGTCTCACGGATCGCAAAAGATACGACAGAAAACATTCGCGGCGATCTATTTCAAAAAATCACCTATCTAGACACGACCCAGATTGAAGATGTGGGGGTCTCTTCATTAGTTTCACGTGTAACATCGGACACCTACAATATTCATTTGACCCTTGGTGTTATGCTGCGTATGGGAATTCGCGCGCCGATCCTTTTGGCCGGAGGAATCTTGATTACTACTACCTTAGATCCGATTTTGACTTTAGTTTTAGTGGCAGTGATGCCAATCATCTTTGTAATGGTGACGCATATCTCGAAAAAGGGCGTGCCCTTATTTGGAAAATTGCAAAAGCAAGTTGATCAACTTGTGTTGACGGTGCGGGAAAATGTAACAGGCTCTCGCGTGATTAAAGCTTTATCAAAAGAAGCCTACGAACGCCAGCGCTTTGAAAACGTCAATCAATCGTTGGTCAATGCGGAAACAACCGCCAATGTAACGTTGGCTGCTTCTCCAGCTTTGTTAGATCTATTTTTAAACTTAGGTTTGACCCTTGTGATTGTCGTTAGCGCCTATCGTGTAAATGCCGGACTGACTCAGCCAGGAGTGATCGTTGCCTTCTTGACCTATTTCACGATTATCTTAAACGCAATGCTTTCAATTACTCGAATCTTTGTCCTGTATTCTCGTGGTCTAGCTTCGGCAAATCGAATCAATGAAGTATTGCGCAAGAAACCAACCTTGGTCCCAGGTACATTGGATCAAAGAAAAGCAGCTTCTACTAAACTGGTCTTTGATGATGTGACTTTTTCTTATCCTGACGGCGGTCATGCGATCGAACACATCAACTTCAGCGTAAATCCTGGTGAAACATTAGGGATTATGGGCGCGACCGGCAGCGGGAAAACCACGATCGCCAGTCTGATTTTACGACTATACGATCGAACTGCCGGTCAGATAGTATTAGACGGACAAGAGATCAAACATTATTCTCTTGATGCACTGCATCAAAAAATCGGTGCTGTCCTGCAAAAGGACGTACTCTTTGCCGATACGATTCAAGAAAATATTTTGTTCGGTCGTAACTTTTCAGAAGAGCAACTCCAGCAAGCCATCGATGATGCACAAGCTCGAGAATTTATCGACAAACTTGCTGATGGTCTGGAGCACCGCTTGGAAGCAAAAGGACAAAATCTCAGTGGTGGGCAGAAACAACGCGTGCTCTTGGCTCGTGCTTTGATTGGACAGCCTGATCTGCTGATCCTAGACGATTCTTCTAGCGCACTGGATTATCATACTGATGCGAATCTGCGGAAAGCATTACGGACACATTTCAGTGATACCACTAAAATTTTGATCGCTCAGCGAATCAGTTCGATTCAGCACGCAGATAAAATCCTACTATTAAATAAAGGGAAAATGATTGGTTATGGCACTCATGAAGAGTTACTAACTGAAAATCCAACCTATCAAGAAATCTATCAGGGACAGACAGGAGGGCAAGCCATTGAAGAATAAAGGCTCACGCAAAGGTACACTGCTGCGTTTATGGGGATATTTGTATCAATTCAAATGGCTGCTGTTTTTAGCTGTCGTCTTGACGATTGCCAGTAACCTATTTGCTTTAGTCGGTCCCCTATTGTCTGGGTACGCGATTGATGCGATCCAGATTGGCAAAGGCAATGTCGCCTTTCAAAAAGTTTTCTTCTATTGTAGTTGGATGGTAGTTTTCTATGCGGCTTCCGCAATTTTAAGCTACGGGATCAAACGATTGATGATCTTTCTGAGTCAAAAAATCGCGTTTCGTTTACGGAAAGATTTGTTTGAGAAAATCGTTTCGTTGCCCGTTGGTTATTTTGACCAGCACCAAACCGGTGACATCGTCAGTCGGATGAGCTACGATATCGATACGATTAACACTTCATTGGCTAGTGACTCCGTTCAGGTTTTGAGTAGTCTGGTCACGGTTATCGGCTCCTTTGTCATGATGCTGGTAATCTCGCCAGTGATGGTGACGATCTTTTTAGTTACTGTTCCCGCGTCGATTTTACTGACCCGTTACTTAACCAATAAGTTCCAGCCTTTGTTTAGACAACGTTCTGCCAAACTTGGTGAATTAAATGGTCTGACTGAAGAACTGCTATCCGGTGAACAAACCACCAAGGTCTATCATCAAGAGGAAACAATGATCACCCGCTTTGGCAAGAAGAATGCAGAAGCCATGACCGCTTATTACAATGCAGAATATTACGGAAGTATGACCGGACCTTCCGTTAACTTCATCAATAATGTTTCATTGTCATTGATCAGTATCTTAGGTGCCTTTTTATTCCTGTTTGGTCACTTAACATTAGGAAAGCTTTCCTCATTTGTGTTGTATTCACGAAAATTCTCCGGTCCGATCAATGAATTAGCAAATATTTTCAGTGACCTGCAATCGTCTATTGCCGCGGCTGAACGAATCTTCAAGCTATTAGATGAAGACCCTGAAGTTCAAGACGTAAAAAATGCTCATGTCTTTGAAAAAGTTCATGGAGACGTACGCTTTGACCATGTTTCCTTCGGCTATCAAACAGATCGACCAGTTATCAAAGATTTATCCTTTGAAATTTCTGCCGGCAGCGTTGTCGCCATTGTTGGTCCTACAGGTGCCGGAAAAACCACAATCGTGAATTTACTGATGCGTTTTTATGATCCGGATAGCGGTGCGATCTACTTGGATGGACAAAATATCAAAGAAGCAACCCGCAGCAGTCTGCGAAAGCAATATGCGATGGTCCTACAGGATACTTGGCTCTTTACCGGAACGATTTTTGAGAATCTGACCTATGGAAATGTAGATGCCACGTTAGAAGAAGTGATCAAAGCGACAAAAGCCGCTCACATCCACGATTTCATTGCACAACTGCCAAAGGGCTACGACACGGTGATGACCGAAGATGGTTTAGCAATCTCACAAGGGCAAAAGCAATTACTGACAATTGCCCGGGCAATGCTTTTGAATGCCGAATTATTGATTCTCGATGAAGCAACGTCGAATGTTGATACACAGACCGAATTGCAGATTCAAGAAGCGATGGGGCGTTTAATGGTGAACAAAACCTCCTTCATCATTGCTCACCGCCTCTCGACCATTCGTGAAGCTGACTTGATCTTAGTCGTTAATGATGGTAATATCGTCGAACAAGGCAATCATGAAGAGCTGCTAGCTAAACAAGGACGCTATTATCAACTGCATCAAGCCCAATTCGAAAATTAAAAAGACTAGAGTCTCCACGATTTTTTCGTGGGTGCTCTAGTCTTATTTTTTATTTTCGGCAATTTGCTGAACCGCCTCTACAAAGCGTTCTGGTTCGTTGATCCAAGGATTGTGACCGGAGTGTTCAAACCAAATGATTTCCTTGTTGGGAGCGTCCAATTTTTGATAGTAATCTTCAGTTAAGCTAAGTGGCGCATTGATATCGTGCTTCCCTAGTAGAAAATAGACGGGAACATCTAATGTTGAGTACTCCTTCCGCAAATCTACATTGTACAGTTGCGGATACACATGATTGAAGGTTTGCAGAATGCCTCGCAGATAATTGACCTTATCCAAGATGCCATACTCTTTCGCCGCAAGATCCCGCATCGTTTGGAAGCCGCCATTTTGAATCTCAGGATTTCCTGCCATCTTTTGACTGAGATAGTTAAGATAGGTCGCGCTTTTGGTGGTAACAGAATTTCCGTAATAAGGCGGTTCGCCATTTTTTCTTAGCGTATCCACGACCTTTTGATCTCCATTCTCTTTTGCCAGCTTCATCGCCAGTGCGTAATCGATTTTCTCCGTTTCTTCAAATGCTACCATTTGTCCGGTGCCTATAAAGGCATGGTAAAGCTCCGGTTGTTCTTTTACCATAAAAATTCCTAGTGCACTCCCCCACGATTCTCCTAGCAGATAAAGCTTTTCCTGTTTGAACTCTTTTAACAACGAACGAACCAAAGCCGTTCCATCTTCAACGTAAATTTCAGGGGTCAAATTTTTCCGCGGGATCGCTGAGTAGGATTTTCCCGAACCAGGCTGTTCCCAGTTAACTACGATAAAATCCTTTTCTAATTTTGCAAGTTCATAACGTGTTGCCGCCAGCTGTGATCCCCCCGGACCGCCCGCTAAAAATAGAAGTACTGGCTTGCTACGGTCTCCTCCCCGAATGCTGATCCATTCCTTACGCCCATTCAATTCAACCTTCCGCAACTCTGCAATACTATTCTCCTTAGCGATTTTCGGAGTCGCTGCCGTCAGCTGAGTGAACATTATTAAGACAATTCCTAAAACCAGAACTATCAACATCCCTAACAAACTTCTTCTCACTCCTTTTGTTGCAAATAGGACCTGTCTTCCGCGAAATCGATTAAACAAATAAAGCACCCCTTTGATCAGTAATCCTACACTGAACAAAACAAGTACCAACACACTGATGATAAATACACCTAACACTAACAAAATAACCCCTCCTTTGTTTTTGACCATCGTTCAATATTTTCATCATAACAACTTTTTGAACGATGGTCAACTTAATATGCTATACTATTTTTGGAGGTCGATGTGATGAGTAAACGAGAGTTAATTTTAGATGCCTTGCAGGAACTGCTTTACGAAGGAACTGCCGGTACTGCTTCTGTTCAGGATATTGCGAAAAAAGCGGGAATCGCTAAAGGCGGGCTCTATTATTATTTTAAGAGTAAAGAAGAAGTCTTAGATGCCCTAGTTGAACGGCAATACAATCATGTGATTGAAACTTGTCGGACAAAATTAGCCGCTGTCGAGGCTCCGGCCTTAGAAAAAATAAAGCTCTTACTGTATTTTTATCGCAGCACCGCTGTCGATCAAACAGTTGATAGTGCATTGCACGAACCGCAAAATGCCGCGATCCATCAGAAATCAATGGCCTTTATCATGGGACATCTGGCGCCAATCGTTGGTGAAATTTTGCAGCAAGGAGTCGAAGAAAACGTCTTTGTCTGTGAACACCCCGAACAGCTAGCGGAAATTTTACTGTCGCCGATTATTTTTTTACTCGATCCCGGCTTATTCTCTTGGACCGACCAAGAAGTACAAATGAAGCTAACGGCTTTAGCACAAATGCTAGAGGCTAGTCTTCAGGCTCCAATCAATTCATTTGCTTTTTTGTATGAGAATTGGACAACTCAGCGGTTAAATAAAAAAAGTTGAAGGCAGTTCAGAATTATCTGCCTTCAACTTTTTAACTATTCAACATGTTTTCAACCATTTCTTTTCCAAGGAAGGTCTTCTCACCTAGTTCATCCACAGTCATTCCATCAGCAGCAAGGCGCTTCACCATGACCGTCAGATCTTCTCCGACTTGGATTACATGCTTATCTGGATCATAAAAGCACGCAACCTTTTGCCCCCACTCCATCGTAGCGACGTCTCGTAAAAAATCCAACTCTTCTTCCTTTGTCCGCTCGATAAAGCCATCAAAGTCCTTCGTTTCAAAATAGAACTCTACCGTATTATTCTGATAGTTGAATGACTCTTTCTCACAGCCAGTAAATCGAATCCACGATTCCTCCGTTTGTAATGACAAGCCGCCATTGAAGGTCACATTCTCGCCAAAATCAGAAACGATATCCACCTCTAAAAACTTACGATAGAATGCTTTTGACCGCTCCATATCCTTCACTACCAGCATAGGTCCCCGATATTCCATCACATTCCTCCATCCTTTTAAACCGTTTACATTATTGTATACTATATCACAAAAGACCAGCTTACTGCTTCTGTATAAACAAAAAATCTTGAAGCTTTTATAGCTACAAGATTTTTTTCGTTAATTTACTTCTGCATAACTAAGCTTTTTACCGGTCATTTCCTCATAATCCTTAACCATGATCTCCCAAGCTTTAGCGATATCTTCGTCTAAACCAAAGAGTCCGCTGCGCCCGACGATATAAATATCTGGCCCGGCTGCATCAATCCGTTTGAAGGATTTACGGTTGGAGGAACCATCCATTTCGATTACGTAATCGTACCCTTTTTCTTCGCGCAATTCACGGAGCGCCACGATCTTATCTAAGGTGCTTTCAATAAACCGTTGACCAGCAAAGCCCGGATCGATCGTCATAATCGTAACCTTATCAACCAGCTCGATATAAGGGAAAATCGTTTCAATCGGTGTTTCAGGATTCAACACGATCCCAGCCTTCAAACCGGCGTCGTGAATTTGATCAATCAAACGAAAGGCTAAACCATCTAATACCTCCGCATGCATACAGATCCACTCACACTGCAAATCTACTAGCTGCTGTACCCAAAAACTTGGGTCTGTCACCATCAGATGCGCCGACATCGGCAACGTGGTGATTTTCCGCAGTTCTTCAATGAACCAAGGAGATAAAGTAATGTTCGGCACATAATGCCCGTCCATAATATCAATATGATAAGAATCTACCTTGTCATTCAAAAAGGTAATCTGTTCTTTAAACTTATCTAAATCCATCGTCATTAGTGATGGGGAGAATTCTACTTTTTTCATGTGTCACCACTCTTTCCGGACTAAAAGATTTGAATATCTTCTAGGTTGATGTCCTCTTCTTCTTTTTCAACCTGCATCGTTGCATCTTCTTCTGTCACATTTTTCTTGATTACGGCTAAGACAACTGCAGTTACGACCACGTTTACTAAAATCGCGATCACACCTGCCCATGGTCTCGACATCGTTGGAATCATCAGCACACCACCAAACGGAACGGTCGCATCTGCGCCTAAGATCATTGTTGTTGCACCGCCAGCAAAACCACCGATAGCTGTTGCTACGACACCTCGCACGATATCGTTCATAACTAACGGAATGACTCCTTCAACGATATTGATCACACCCATTGGGACCGCTGACTTCAAGGTTTCAACTTCTAATTTCGTGTAGATGTTTTTGCCAAATAATTTTGCGATGAAGAAGGCTAAGCCAAATCCAATTGGTGTTGCTGTATTCACTAACTGTAAAGCAGTAATCGGACCGTTCAATCCTTCTGCTTGCATCGTTAATACAAAAGCGAAAACCGTTTTGTTGATCGGACCGCCATAGTCAACACCACTTAACAGACCGATCACACCGCCAAATACTAATAACGAAGAATTGCCTAAACCATCCAAGAAGTTTGTTAATAATGATGTTAATGCCGCAATTGGTGCCCCAATGATATAGACCATGATCAACCCGCCGATGATTGAGGTTAAGAATGGAATGATCAGCGTTGGCATTAACCCTTTTGCCCAATTTGGTAATTTCACATATTTTAAAATTGCTAATACTAGATAACCTGCTAAGTAACCGCCTAAGATTCCGCCGATAAAACCAGCACCGATGGCATTTGCGGTCAAACCAATGATGAATCCGGGAGCGATCCCTGGTTTGCCGCCGATTGAATAGGAGATACCCGTCGCAATCACGACTGGTAATAAGCCTAAGCCTTTACCACCCATCGTTGCCAACGCATCCCAAATTGTAAATTTTCCTTGAACCAATGCATCCTGACTTGAACCGCCAAAGGCCATTCCGATGGCGATCAAGAAGCCGGCACCACAGACGATCGGAATCAAATAAGAGATCGCCGTCAATAAGTGTCCTTTAAGATTTAACTCTTTAATTTTTTTCATTTTTCTTCCTCCATTTAACTAAGCGAATGCTTCAACAACATCTTCTGGCTTTTTCGCCTGCAACAGATTGCCCACCACTTCATCGTTGCCCAGCTTTCTGGCAAACAGCGACAATAATTTCAAATGATTGGTCGCTCCGTCATTGTCATTACCCACCGCAAAGAGAATGATCCCCTTCACGCCTTTGCCATCTAAACTTTCCCAAGGAATTTCCTCTTGATTGATCCCGATCGCTACGCCGACCTTGTTGACATAGGCGCTTTTTCCATGAGGGATCGCGATATAATTTCCGATACCCGTTTGGCCTTCCGCCTCTCGTGCATAAATGTCTTTGATAAACCCTTCTACTTCAGAGATATAGCCATTCCTCAGTAACTGATTCGCTAGATCGTTCAAGGCATCATCCTTGGTCTTAGCGGCCATATTGGTTTTGACGATGTCTAAATCCACAATGTCCTTTACTTCCATCTAAATTCCCCCTAAACCTTTTGAGCAACAACCTCTTGGGCTTTTTCAATCAATTTATTTGGTGACTTAACGGCGATTTCTGTCGGTACTTGAATGATTCGTTTGCCGTCAAAACGTTCTCTGCCGGAAATCTTTACATCGATTGCCAAGATTACGATATCCGCTTGATCAATCTCTTCTTGGGTTAATTCATTTTCGATCCCAATCGTACCTTGCGTCTCTACTTTCATTTCACAACCCGCTTTTTTTGCGGCATTTTCTAATTTTTCTTGTGCAATGTAGGTATGGGCAATCCCCACTGTACATGCTGCTACTCCAACGATTTTCATCATTTATTCCTCCTATAAAATATGGTAAATTGCCGTTTCATTTTCAAGACTTAGTAATTGTTCAATAAAATCATCGTCTGCTAAGCGCCTTGTGAATTGGGCAATTTTCTTCTTCATTACTTGACTCTCATTGCTCTTCAATAGAATAGTAATTATCAGCTGGACTGCTGATGTCTTCTCGTCAAAATCAATCGGTTCTGCTAAACAGATCAGTAGGACCTGACTTTGTTTGATCTTCGGGCTTTCTAAATGCGGCAAGATTACATGCTCCGCGATCATGGTATTCCCGACTTTTTCCCGCTGCTGCAACAGATCAATCAATTCTTCCGACTCAGCCGAATTAGCGAACTCCGCAATAAAACGTTGCACATGTGCTTTGTCTTTAAATGGCTGGTCCAAGAAAACTTGGAAAAAATTATCGTTCATCATAAATCGCCTCGATTTTCTTTTGTAGTCGGGTTTGATCATCTCGTGTGAACATCGCACTGACTAACAAGGATGGGATAGGGATCATATCGCTGACACTGATTGTGGTTAAAATCAAATCGATGCCTGGATATTTTTCCGTAAAATGCTTTGCATCCCTTGAAGCTATGACATCAATAATCTCCAACTCAGGAAATTTCTTTTCGATCTTGACTCGCAGCAGCTCTGAAGTACCGACACCTGTCGTACACATGATCACCGTACGAATTGGTAATTGGTTCGTTTCAATGATTCGTGCGAAATACAAAGTGATAAAGCCATTCTCGTCTTCGTTGATCTTCGGCAGTTCAAAATGCTGACTCACCTCATCAGAAACATCACTGACATCTGAAAAGATGGCTTCATAGGTCATTTTAATCTGATCCAACAGACTATTTTTTACATGAATCCCATGTTCCAAGCGATTAAGCATAGGCTTGATGTGATTCGCTAAATCAAGAAAGATCGAATCGCCTTTCGCCGAGATATTCAGCCGCTGACTCATGCTATCCAGATAGGTATTGGTGATTTCCACGACCTTTGAAGAAAATTTTGTTACTTTACTTAACGAGCCTTGCATCCGCGATGAGGCTAGGTATTGATAAAGATAGTAAACTTCTGACTCTGGCAGCTCATTGTGCAAATACTTTTCAACATTTTTAATCGCGGACTTGGCAACCTGATAAAGCGCCTTGTCTTGCTCTAAACGTTCCTGTTCCTTTTTAGAAAGCGGACTCATTTCTTCGTTCGGAAGTCTATGGACCTTGCGCAAACGGCTGATTAAAATATACAAATGAGAAAAAATATTGACATTATAGGGATACGGGATCGTTAATTGCAATTGCTTTTCAATCAACTTCAGCTGGTCTAAGATAAAAAGCACATCATAATTATTGAAGTTCAGTTCTGAATGATTCTTTAAATCATCGATTTCAATGATATTGTGCACCTGAATCAAATCAGCAATCGCTCGCCGCAGATTCGCCTCTTTCCCTAAAATTGCCAACGTCCGCTGCTTGCGTTCCAATTTCAACTCGTAACGCTGCAGGTGTTCAGCGATCACTTGCTCATCACTGAAAATGACGGACTCGCCAACATAATAGTCTTCAAACAGGTCGTAAACATTTTTCGCATTCGGCGATGATAGCAGTAGTTCCTCCATCACACGATTTCTACGCTCCTGCGGAGAATATTGACTGCGCTGACTGGGTTGAATGTTTGCTTGGCTGATATATTTTTCGTAGTTTAATTTGTAGCCTCGCCCCTTTTCTGACTGGATCAGTCCCTCGCCATGTGTTTCGTTGATTTTTTTAATTAGGCGATAAATTGTTTTTTGCGAAGTTTCTAGATGCTCCGCCAATTCCTCGGACGTGATATAATCATGTCGTTTCGTTAGAAGTAGTAACAGCCGTTGTTCACGATTTTTCTTTGCTCCCATGGCTATCAACCTCCCCTTCTTGTTTTTATCATAACCTGTCAGAAAGAAAACGCTTCACTCGTTTTTGACCGTTGCAACGGACAAAAAATAAAGCGTCTCACGTTTATTATAGTCAGGAAGCACTCCTAAAGCAGAAAATATTCGAATCCTTCACAAAAATTATCCGCGTTCGTCCGCATATCCAGAAAAAAAGCTTCACGGATTCTTTTTAAAGCCAGACTCACAGTAGTATCCTAGTTAAAGGCTAGCGAAAAAAAAACGTGAGGAATCCCCTCACGTTTTCTTCAATCCTATTCACTTACCAGCCACCAGAAGCGCCCCCGCCGCCGGATGAACCGCCGCCGAAGGACCCCCATGAGGAGCCACCGCCTGATCCGCTATTATTATTATTATCGGACCAATTATCAGAGTTATAATTCGATGCTAGATAAGCCGTCGTCAAAATATCGCCGTTACCAGAGTATAACGTATCGCCGATCAATATCCGACCGAACATTTTCTTTTCTGCGGAAGGATTTCGTAACAGTCTTCCTTGAACAATCGCACGATTGACACCTTTTACTGACATTCCAATCAGCAAACCGCTTAATAAAATGTGGTAGAGTTCCGTATGTTTAACGACCCGTTGCATCTCATCGTCACCAGTAATCGAAGTAGTTTCCGATTGATATTTTTTATAGTTTTCTTTGAGAAAAACACGAGCCCTCAATAAATTTACTACTAATAATAGACTGACAAAGACCAGCAAGCCTAAAATTACTACTCCTGTCCAATGGAAGAACATCAATTTTGTCCGCTGACTTTCGACGTTTTTAATTTGCGAATCCACTAAAGCCGTCTTCGTATTCATAATTCCGAATACTTCATCCACAACCTGGCTGACCCCTGTATCGTAATCCTCATCCTTGAAGGCATCCACTACATCATCATTATTAATAATGTCATCGGCTTTACCATCAGGAATCAGACCTTCTAAACCATAGCCAACTTCTAAACGAAATTCTCGCTCGTCCAAGGCGATTAAATATAAAACACCATTGTCTTCATTCCTATCTCCAATACCTAATTGGTTGAAGATCTTATTGGCATACGATTCAATATCTTCCCCACGAGGCAATTCCGGGATTGTAACCACTTCTAATTGCGCACCATTGGTACTTGCTGCTAATTGTTTGTTTAGTTGATAAATTTTTTCCTTCATTTTCTGGCTCAGCATATTAGCGTTGTCAGAAACAAAGATATTGTTCTTATTAATGGTCAAATGACCATCCGTTTCTTCAATTGCCACATCATAATTGTTGGCTTTCTTCGGATACTCTTTCAAGTTCGCCAAATTATCATTCAAAGCTGTTTTGAAGGATTTGTTAACTGTCACTTTTTTACCAGACAAAATGTCTTCTCGTTCCTGATTCAACTTCGTCAATTGCTGATCATAGGCCGCCTTTTTATCTCCATAGCCATTGTTCGTAAAGAGATTAAACAAGCCAAACCCGCTGACTAGCAATACAACAATTAAAATTAGGGAAAAGACCCCATTACGTTTACGTACCTTGCGATAGTTCTCAACAACCTCCTGATGGAGCCGTTCCCCTGAAGCACGCTGTTCCCTCTTCATTTTTTCTCACCCATTCTTATTCAAAACTGACGTCTGGGACTTCTTTCGCACCTTCATCAGCCTTAAAGTTCGCCTTTTTATCAAATCCTAATACCTTCGCTGCCATATTTCTAGGGAATCGAACCAAGCTTTGGTTGTAGTCATTGACTTGTTCGATATAGTTTTTCCGTTCAACAGAGATTCGATTTTCTGTACCTTCTAGCTGGACCATCAAGGTTTTTACATTTTCATTAGAAGCTAGTGTTGGATAGCTTTCTTGAATCACGTTCACCATCGTACCTAAGCTTTGATCAATTTGATTGTTTGCGTCATTTTTTTCCGATGGTGTCTTGGCATTATTGTATGCCTTCCGTGCATCAGTAATTTCTTTAACGATCTTTTCTTCATGGTTCATACTGCCTTTGACACTGTTTACTAAATTTGGAATCAAATCTGCCCGGCGTTGCATCACATTTTCCACCTGCGACCATTTTGCGTCCACATCGTTTTCTGCTGAAGCCAATGAGTTATATGTCATTACCAAGTATGCTCCGATTGCCAGAGCGATCACGACAATCCCAACAATGATACCTGAACCTCTTCGTTTCATTTTTATCCCAACCTTTTTCTGATTTATTTGTTATTTGTGATTGAGCTAATTATAGCATTCGGGTAGGGGCGCGCCTCAGACTTTCGACTGATTTTTTAGCTCAACGGTTGACAAAAAATCCTCCCGATTTTTTCCTTCATATATAGTACGAGAAAAAGTATTTAAGCTTTTTCTTTAAAGCCTTCGAAAGCGTTTGATTTTTAGTTAAGATACACTGGTCGGGCTTCGATATATCCTCGATACCCCTGTGGTTCTAATTGAATCCGTGGTCCCTCTTTTTCTGCCCATTGACAATTATTTATACTAGGATCATATGTATTGATCTGCTCCATCACTGCTTCAATTGCTTCATCAAAACGTACTTCATCATACGGATCACCTTGAAATAGCAGCATCGTACAAGCAGACAGTTCAATTACATCAAAGCCCTCTGGAATAAGCCCTTGATAATCAAGCGGGACTTCTACACCTTGAGCATAAACGGATGTTTCTTCCGTTCGCATGCTTTCCGGTAGCCAAAGTCCTACTGGTTCATACAATGCCTCTTTGATACTGGCAAGAATTCCCCAGACATCACAACCGACTTCCTGTGCATATTCGATATAGGTTTTAGCTTTCTTGCCCCGCAATAAAATCAGCTTACGAGCGGGAAACTCAATGAGTCGAACATGTAGATTCTTCGATAATGGCGGCAAATCACTGCGTTCCTCGCCCATTAAATAGTAGCTTTCCACAGGATATGGGGTAAATAACGGGATTGGCGGTGTCTTCTTTTGATATGCCTTCGGAGTAACACCGAACTGTTTACGAAAAGCTCGTGTAAAGCCTTCATGAGAATCAAAGACAAAATCCAAAGCAACATCCACCACTCGCAGATCCTCATCACGCAAAACCAAAGCCGCCTTGGATAACCGCAGCTTGCGAATGTATTCAAACGGTGATTTATCCGTGTATTCCTTAAACATTTTGGCACAATGCCATGGCGAATAGCCGGCCTGTTGAGCCAAAGCATGTAGCGTGATCTCTTCGTCTAAATGTTTTTCAATAAATGTCTGCATGCGAGTAACCGCCGCAGTATGCTCCAAGTTTGCCATAATACCTCCTAGTATCTCTCAAATAATCCGACAAGTGCACAAGGAAGGTCAAGAAATCCTCCTGCTGCTCTCCTATACTTATGGTATCAACTAAAGATATCTCAGTCCAACTTTTCCCAGTTTAATTAATGTAAAAAGAACGGCAGGTGAATCGAGATGGCATTACGGTCAAACGGTATAGTTGGATGACATTCGGCTTGACAATCAGATTTATTTTTCTGGAAGAAAAATAAATACTTTAAAAGGAAAAAGGAGTGTTACAAAATGGAATTTATCAAAAACAGCTTAGTACGTCACATGGAAAAATTATGTCAGGAAATCGGTCCTCGAGCGACAGGATCGGCAGGAAATAAAGCAGCAGTTGACTACGCAGCGGAGACGTTTCGTTCTTTAGGCTATGAGGTTCGATTGCAGGAGTTTCCTTGTATGGATTGGCGAAATGATGGTGCAGAACTAATTGTTGATGGTCAAACAGTGGAAGTAGCGGCTGCGGAATATGCGATGCCTTGTAATGTCAGCGGCGAGTTGGTTTGTGTCCAAACGATCCAGGAATTAGCAGCAGCAGATTTAACCAATAAGATTTGTGTTATGTATGGCGAGCTTTGCAAAGAATTGATCATGCCTAAAAGTATGGTCTTTTGGAATCCCGAAGAGCACCAAGCAATTATTCGGGAATTAGAACAAAAACAGCCATTAGCCGTGATTACAGTGAGTTTTCTTGAGGATGTTCCAGTCCCGATTATCCAAGATGGCGACTTCAATGTTCCATGTGGAACAGTCAAAGGTGCTCTTTTATCTTCGCTGTTAAATAGAAAAACCGCTACCTTACGTCTGATGACAGAGCGTAAACCAGCCACTGCCGCAAATGTGATTGCCACTTTCGGCAAAGGAAAAAAGCTTGCTTACTCTGCTCATATCGACACGAAGCCTACCACATCAGGTGCGTTAGACAACGGTACCGGAGTTGCAGTTCTGCTGACGTTAGCTGAACAATTGATCCAAAATGAATTAGACAATCAACTTGAATTTGTCCTGTTTAATGGTGAAGATTACTATTCAATGCCCGGGGAAATGATCTTTATGGAGCAATCGTTAAACCACCCGGAAGAATATGAATTCGCCATTAACGTAGATGGTGCTGGAATGCAAAACAGTACGGTATCCTACTCACTTTACGAATGTCCAGACCAACTAACCGAACAGTTGGAAAACTTTGCGACTGATTATTCAACCATCGAAAAAGTCGAACCTTGGCCAATGGGCGATCATATGTTATTTGCCGGAGTAGGAATCCCGGCGGTCGCGATCACTTCAACACAAATCTATCTATTGATGGAAGCGGTCATGCATACACCAAAAGATAACTTATCGATCGTCGACTTTCAGCGTTTAGAAGAAACCGTCATTTTCTTGAACAATCTGACCACAGCACAAATGAAGTAACTAAAAAGCAGTCTACCGCTTACCGGTAGGCTGCCTTTTGTGTCTTTCCGATTAATCGGCTCATTAAAAAACTGTAACAATTCTTCTCATTATGAAAGGCCTTGCCGTTCATTTATTGCTGCTTACTCCATTCGTAAATGAATTCCCCACATTTCACAATATCATCAGAAGCGCTGGTTTTTCGTCGGATGAGATAAAAATTCCGCTCGTAGCTTTCGTCCAATCTCTGATGTGGAATTCCTTCTACCGCTCGTTCCGAAACTAATGAACAGCCAAAGCCTTGCTTCAATAAGCCCACAATCACTTCATTATTTTGGATTTCCATGACTGGGCTGTCTATATCCTTTTCCTCCAAAAATCGTTTTGTGTAATAATAGACTCCGGATGTATTTTCTCTCACCAGCCATGGACCCTTTTCTAGATTCCCTGCTAAAACTAACTGATCCTCCATCAATGAAAAACGCTTAATAGTAGGAGCAGACAAAGGCTTCTCGATAAATCCCAGATCTACTGTATGATGTTCTACCGCTTGTAAAACCTCTAAAGAGTTCATCATTTGAACACTAAAACGAATATGCGGAAATTCCTGCTGCAATTGGACTAGAAGCGACGGCAAGACATAAGTGGCAAATGTATGGGAAGCCCCAATCACGCAACGAATAATCTGTTGTTGATTGGTTTGAACAGCTTGATATAAATTTTCCCAATCGTTCATTAAATCAACGGCCCGTTCATATAAAATATCTGCTTGCGGTGTTACTAACACTTCTTTTCTTCCGCTACGGATAAATAATTGTGTTCCAAATTCATTTTCTAATTGCTTGATTTGAGCTGAGACAGTTGGCTGGGAAATAAATAAAATCTCTGATGCTTTAGAAAAGTTTTTCGTCTCATAAACTACTTTGAACGTTTCTAACCATTTGAACATCGCAATCACTTCCATTATTTTTTTCTATTTAAGGTATTATATCAATAAATTATAATAATGGAAGATATCGGTTATAATTTATCATGCAAATGAAATACCAATGAAAATCAATTGATTTTTTACGTAAGAAAAGCTTTTTAATAACAAGAACTATCTAATTTTCGGGCGACTTCACTTGCCCAATAAATAGTTACCCTTCAATTTTATAAGAAAGAGGTCTAACGATGTTTACAAATTTTTATGCTAAAACAAAACCGATTTTACCTGGATTGAGCTTGTCTATAGGAGTAGCAATCATTGCAAAACTATTCGCTTTGTTTTTACCTAAGCTTGGTGGTGCCACTTTAGCCATCCTATTAGGAATCATTTTGGGAAATACCTTCTTTAAACAACCAGCTCTAGCCGCTGGGACGAAGTTCTCAGAAAGCAAACTACTAGAATATTCGGTGGTACTGCTTGGGCTCACCGTCACCTTCCAAACGATTGGAGAAATGGGCATCAAAGGATTGATTTTTATCCTGCTAATCATGACTACCGTTATCATCGGTGCTTATTGGATCGGTCGTAAACTTGGGTTTAATGAAAAAATGGCTTTGATGATGGCTGGTGGAAATGCCGTTTGCGGTTCATCAGCGATTGGTGCGATTGCACCGGCGATTGAAGCAAACGATGAGGAAAAAGGTCAAATTATTACCCTTGTTAATTTACTAGGAACAGTAATGATGTTGACACTCCCCTTTTTAGGAATGTCACTTTTCGGAGATGCGTTATTAAGTAAAAGTGCCTTACTTGGCGGAACGTTGCAATCGGTGGGACAAGTTGTTGCTGGCGCTAGCTTGGTTAATCCCGAAACAGTGAAATACTCTATGCTCTTTAAAATAACACGGATCATTTTCTTAGTCGTAGTCGTTTTCTTGTTCGAACGCAAAGCACAAAAAGATGGACTAAAGACAACTAAAGGATCAAAGAAAAAATTCCCGATCCCCTGGTATGTTACTAGCTTTTTGATTTTCTGTATCATCAATAGTTTCTTTTCACTGCCGCCAATCTTTAGCGATGGTGCGCATTTCATCAGTACTTGGTTTGAAACGACTGCTTTGGCCGCAATCGGATTGCGCCTAGACTTCAGAAAATTTTTAAAAGAAGGCCCACGCTTTTTACTTTACGGACTATCGGTTGGCGCTGTTCAAACCATTGCTGCCTTACTATTTATTTTTATTTTACATATTTAATCTAAATAGCAACGATTCGTGTACCGTGTGCCTCAGATAGACTTAATTGGGCAAGAACATAATCCACATTATCAAAACGAATGCCTGCCCCTGGTAAAATAATGATTCGTCGGTTGGCATGATCGATCAACTTTATTAAATGGGGAATATTATCAATAATGGTGTTATCAGCCGGTCCACCATGGGTCAAAATGCGCTTAACACCATGGTCTGCTAACCAATCAATTGCTTTAAACTGATTTTCGATACTTAATTCGTCAAAAGCCATGTGGAATGTAACGTCTAGATTCCCCGCTTGATCTAATAGTATCTGGATCAGCTCTTCATCCAGCCATCCTTCTTTCAGACAGCCAAATACGATGCCCTCTGCCTGCAATGCTTGGCATATCTCTATATCTGCTTTCATGATTGCTGCCTCTGCTTCATCATATTCGAAGTCCCTGCCTCTTGGTCTGATCATTACCATGGTAGGGACATTTTTTCTTTTCGTATAAGAAAGAGTTTGCTTGATTACACCATAGCTGGGTGTGGTTCCGCCTTGTGCAAGGTTATCGCAAAGCTCAATTCTGCCAGCACCCGCGGCAATGGCTTGGGGAATGTATTCAAAATTTTCAGCACAAAATTCTTTAATCATTTTGTATCTCCTTTTTCTTACTTTATTTTCAAAACGTTTATCATCTAATTAAACCTCTCAATCAGCAACTTATCTTGATAATTTATTGTTTCCTTTCTTGTCAGCCACCCCGATTAAAGTTGATCTGATATTCTTTTTTAAATTGCTTTTTCTTCGATGGCTCTCATAAATCGAGCCATTCCTACTTTTAAAATATCCAATGGACAGCCGAAATTTATCCGAATATAATCACCGTCACCCTCTTCAAAAATCGTCCCTTCATGCACATCAACACCATACTGATTTTTCAGAACCATTCTAATCTCATCAGAATCAGCGCATGGACTATCGATGATCCTCAACCATGCGAGATAGGAGCCCTCAGATTTGATTAGTTCAACCCGCTCAATTCCAGCAATAAGTTGTTCAAGATAATGATAGTTTTCTTCTAAGTGCTCAATCAGCTCGTTTATCCACGCAAGCGCTTGTTCAGGATGACTATATATAGTATTTAACATTTCTATTGCAAATAGATCTAAGTCATTTAACCCATTCAATTTAAAAACGAATTCCATTCTTCTCTTTATTTCAGGATTTCTAGTAATGGTATAAGAAGCCTTTATTCCTGCAACATTGAACGTTTTTGCTGGGGAAGAAAGAACGATTATTTTTTCTTCAGGCTCACAGTTTCGTAAAACAGAATGGAAGGTATGGCCTTTAAAGATAAGATCTCCATGGATTTCATCAGAAATTAGATATAGTTTTTTCGTTTGTACTAGTTGCTTTATTTCACTTAATTCTTGTTCATTCCAAACACGCCCTACTGGATTATGAGGGTTACACAGAACGACGGCTTCAATCTTCTGATCATCAGTCAAGAACTGCCTTGTTCGTTCAATATCAACCTGATAATTGCCATCCCTATTTAAAAGCGGTACTTCGATCACTTCAATTCCACAATTTTTCGCGATAGTCATCAATGGCGGATAGATTGGTGTAAACAATAAAAGCTTTCCTTCTGTTGTTATAAATGTTTCCAAAATTACGCGATAGCTGTGTAAAACACTGGTTGAAAAAAGAATGTCCGCTTCATCAACTTTACAATTATAATGTTCTTCATACCATCTACTAATTCCTTCATTTATTTCTTTAGAAATGTCCGTATATCCAAAATAGTCCGCTTTTACTCTATTGATTAAATGTTCTGCTAAAAACTCTGGTGACTTAAAATCCATATCGGCAATCCAAAAAGGAAGAATATCCTTTGTTCCATACCGTGACCATTTCTTTGAATAGGTCTGCTTTCTAATCTCTGCAATTGCCTTCATTGACTAACTCCAATCATGTACTTAGTTTTTCAAGATTGACCCAAAATTCTAAAAAGGCCTCAAACTTGAAAAAGACAAGTTTAAGACCTAACTTCTTAAATGTGGAAGATCCGATCAGCATAGTTGTTCTCTATTTCTAAATTCCGTTCATGCCCGCCATCAACATTGGCACTCATATATACCGGCGGTTCAAAGCCTTTTTCCACCATGATCTTGATTGCTTCATACATTGTTTGCTGCAAAAGTAATGTCGCTGCAAAGGAAGAGGTTCCACAAACTTTTGTTTCTAAACCTTCGATTTCTAATGCCGCATCACCAAATCCTGAGTGATTATCTAGTACAACATCTGCAAATTCGTATAACATTTTTCCGCTATGATGACGCGAAGTCGTTGCTTTCGAAATATCCAAAGCAGTAACAACGATCAGTTTATTGCCACGCTTTTTGACTTCTTCCGCAATTTCAATAGCCATTGGATTTCTGCCTGAATTTGAGATCAAGAAGAAGATATCATTAGGATCAACCATTACTTTATGCATCAAAGTTTTCCCAACACCTGCACACTGTTCATACATGCCGCCAGCCGGGTCCATGATTGTTTTTGATGTGATTAGCCCACCTGCACGTCCACTGATTTCAATCGCCGCTGCATAAGAATGTCCACTACCAAACGCTTGAGTGATTCCTCCGTTCATAATTCCTTCGGCTACAATCTCAGCCGCTTTAGAAATGTTTTCCCCTTCGTTTTCCTCAATAATTTGCGTTATTCGTTTACATTCTTCAAAAAATTCTAATGTCATTTTTCTTTCCCCTTTTTCATTCTGATATATTATTTTTCATTGCAAACCACGTACCATTTAACCTAGAATTCTAAGATTGTAGAAAACAATCGATAGTACCATAACTAACAGAATAGCTTTTGTTGATGTCATCCCCTTTTTACCTAACAGCCAATAAACGAGAGCGACCAAGCAGGCTGGAATAAGGGCCGGCATGATTTGATCAAGAATCTCTTGCAATTTCATCGTAACCTCGCCAGACTTATAGACGAAAGAGACATTTGCGGTAATAACAGTTGGAATAAGAGCTCCGACAACTGTCACCCCTAATAAAATTGCCGCATCTGTTAGCGCATTAAGCTTATCGCTGAATTCATTGACCAACTTCAGCCCCTGCTTGTAGCCGAATGGAAGGAAGGTAAATCTGGCGATACAAACGGCAATATTTACCAATAACCAAATGATTACCCCTGTTACATTGCCTTTTTGTCCCATGTAAGCCGCGATCGATCCTAAAACCGTCGGTAGTAGAACCCCAAAGATCGTGTCACCGACTCCAGCGAATGGCCCCATCAAGCCGGTTTTGATCCCGGTAATAACTTCTTTCGATTCGAAGCCTTCCTGTTCTTCAATCGCCAAGTCCATCCCGACAATAAAGTGTCCCATCATGGGATTACAGTTGAAGAATTGGTTGTGGGTCTCCAGCATTTCTTTTAACTGTTCTTTGTTATCTCCATATTTCTTCTCTAGGAAAGGTAGCATCGTGTAAATATAGCCAGTAGACATCATACGTTCATAATTCCAACAAATTTGGCTTCCTAACATCCAGCGATAACTCGCTCGAAAAAGGTCTTTTTTAGTGATAATATTATTCTTCGTATTCTCCATCTTCATAACCTCCTAAAGTGATCGTTGCATTAGCCGCTGCCACTGTCGCGGTCTCAACGTTCTTATCCTCACCAGCTTTATGATTGAAATGATTGATCGCTAGTGCAAAACCGACTAAAGCCACACCCAGCATAGGGACCTTTAAGTAAGCCGCGAGGAAAAAGCCAGCAATCAAGTAGGCAATATATTTATTCGTGGGAAGATACTTCAACAGAACAGCGATCCCGACTACCGGAAGCAAGCCTCCTGCTACCTTCAATCCGCCCATTAGCCAATCAGGCATATCATTGACGATCACATCAACTACTTTTTGTCCAAAAATGAGCATGATCCCTACTGGAATAGCACGAGATAAGCCCCAAGGAAACATTCCTAAAACCGTATTTCTTGCAATTCCTTTTGTATCTAACTCTTCGATGTTTTTATCAATTCTGTGTAAGAAGAACGTGTTGGCAAAACGAGCTAGGACATCTAATTGAACCATCAGCAGCCCTACTGGAACCGCAATCGCTAATGCAAACTCGATCCCTTTACCAGAGATATGCGCAAAGGCTGTACCAACGATCGCCCCGGTCGTGAAATCCGGAACGGAAGCGCCTCCATAAGTTCCCACCCCAAGAACCATTAGTTGCAAGGTAGCTCCGATTGTCAATCCTAAAGTAACATCCCCAACGATCAATCCGGCAATGGTCCCTACGATTACCGGAAACTGCATTCCGATGACTAACGTTAAGTTGTCCAAAATACAAAAGAACGAAAAAATGATTAAAATAGCAATTTGCCAAGTAGCTAGCTCCATATTAATTCTCCTCTCTCAACAATTTCATAAAATCGCTTTTGTCCTCATTAGGTACCATCTGGGCGACTAATTTCACACCCTTCTCATTTAGATGTTTGAACGCTTCAATATCTTCAGGTGTAACACCAATTGATTTTGCGACTTGTTTTGAGCCTTTTTTGGCTGACATGTTCCCAATGTTTATCTCTTCCAACATCACGCCATTGTCCACTAACTCAACGAGCGTTGCTGGATTTTTGACGATCAGAAAAACTCTTTGATCATCGTATTGTCCATTAGTTATTCGAGCAGAAGCTCCTTTTGTGGTCAAAATACTGAGCTTGACTGAGTTGGGCTTAGCCATCTTAAGAACATCTTTTTCCATCTCATTTTTAACGACTACATTATCGACTACCATGATCCGATTTACTTTTAAGTGATTCGTCCACATTGTTGCTACCTGTCCGTGGATCAAGCGTTCATCGATTCGAACATTCACGATCATTTTCCTCGCCTCCAATTTCTATAATTCCTTGATAGATTCCTTTGCACCAATCAAACTATTCTCGATACTTTCCCCCATGACCAGACTGAGCATCATTGATAGATTCAATCCCGTAAATACCCGTATCCCGTTACTATTCTTTTTGGTCAACAGAGCCGCATTTGCTGGACTGCCTCCAGGAATATCACAATAGATTGATACCTCATCCTCAGCAAATGCTATCCGTTTATTGTATTGCTCGATAATATCTGTCACAGACATCTCTTCTGTAAAATCAATCGAGAAGATATTGTCCTGCTTTCCTGCAATCATCTCTACACTATTTTTTATCGTTTCCCCGTACTTGCCATGTCCACATAAAAGAATCATCTTCTCACCTTCCTAGACAGATGCCACAGTGACATCAAAGTAGTTATATTTTTTATATGACAGAATAAATTCAATTAACTTGTTATCGGTTGAAAATGTTTTTTGCGTCATGAGTACAACTGGCTCTGAGTCAGACAACTTCAGTAGTTTTTTTACATCATCAGGAACAGGAAATAAAATTTTGAAATTTTCTTCAAACTTGGCATTAAATAAATTAATATTTTTCTTCTCGCGAACCGTGTCATAGATCGATTTCAGCTGTTCCTTAGAAGCTCCCTGGATGTAATTTGAATCAATATAGGTCACTGCCAGTTGAATCGCTTCGTTCCGCGCATACTTCAATCGCGTAATTTTCTGAACTTCGATACCTTCATCAAACTCACCAAGAATTTCTGAAGTCAACTCATTTTGAACAGAAATGACCTCTGTGTGCTCATCGCTGCGATCGTAATATTTATAGTCATTCTCGAAGTATCGTACAGTTGATCCTCTAAGTGCTTTCGTAACAAAGGTACCTTTTCCTTGGATTCTGTGAACGTATCCTTCAGAAACAAGTTCATTTAGCGCTTTGACTACTGTTGTGGAACTGACGTTGTATTTACTCTTCAAATCGGCTTCACTAGAAATTTTTTGTCCGGGTTGAAATTCCTTCGATAAGATTCGTTTGACGATATCTTGTTTTATTTCTTCATATTTTGCTATGGCCATGATTTAGCTCCTCCTATCTACTTAACACGTTAACCTGTTAACACGTCCATAATAGCACCTCGCAAAACCTATTGCAAGCGTTTTCTTAAAATTGATTTTTTCCTTATTTTAGAAAATGAAGCCTAATGACTATTTCACCAACATAAAAAAGCCTTCCAATTATTGATAGGAAGGCTTCAAACGTATTTATTAAATTGACGTTTACTCAACAACCGCAATAATCTCAACTTCTACCAAAGCATCCTTCGGCAAGTTTGCGACACCCACACAAGAACGACTGGGTTTTTCCTTATCAAAAAAGCTAGCATAAATTTGGTTGAATGCTGCAAAATCAGACATGTTTTTCAAGAAGCAAGTCGTTTTTACTACCTTGTCGTAATCTGCTCCAACAGCTTTCAATACCCCGCCGACATTTCGTAATACTTGATACGTTTGGTCTTCAATCGTTTCTCCGACTAAGTCTCCGCTTACTGGATCTAACGCGATCTGACCAGAAGCATACAGCATGCCGTTTACAACTTTTGCTTGGACATATGGTCCAATTGCTTGTGGTGCCTCCGTTGTTTCCACCGTATAGATTGATTTCTCTTGAAAGTTCACTTCTGTTACGTTATTTTCCAATTTCTCCACTCCTTTTTTTTCATTACAATTAACCAACAAATCATTCAACCGAAACAAGACTATTACTCTGCTAAACTGAAAAAAGCATCTCACCGATTGGTGGGATGCTTGGAGAATCCCACTCAACAAATGTCAAACAGGACTTCAAACTGTTTTTCCAAAACAGATTTCAAGTCCTCAGTCTAATAATAATGATCATTTGTCTAGTAGTCGTCGCGTTCATAGAAATTCTCCTTTTAAAATTAAATTTAAATGGCATTTAAATTAATTTATGATTGTAATGATAACGGAGGTTCCATTTATTGTCAATGAGTTTAAAGAATTTTCTGACATTTATATCTCACATTTTTGTAAGAAGATTGTTCGCTCAATAAATGGATGGATGGAAAAAATTTCGTTATCCTCTTGTTAAGAAAGAGAGGATTTTTTTATGAATAAAGGGATGAATGGTTTCCAGTTAAAAGTTTTAGGGGTCGTGACCATGGTACTCGATCACATTGCGGAGTTTTTTCTATTTTTAGGAGTGCCTATGTGGTTTCATTGGATTGGTCGAATCGCCGCACCAATTTTTCTTTTTGAAAGTTCAGAAGGTTTTGTCCACACCCGTAATCGAAAAAAATATATGTTTCGTTTATTAGCCGGTTTTTGGCTGATGGGAATTATCAATATGATTTTGAATCGCTATTTTGCGGTTGGAGACGCAATTGTTATTAATAATATTTTTGGCACGTTATTCTTAGGTACTGTCTACATGCAAGCATGCGAATATATTAAAGAACGTAAAGTGGCTAAGGGAGTAATTTGGTTCCTTGTTCCAACCCTTTTAAGTGTTTTAGCAATCGGCCTGTTGTCTAGCGGATTGCTTGATTCTAAATTCGGCATGCTTTTTTTCCAAGCATTTAATTTACTTGTACCAACACTATTGTTAACTGAAGGCGGAATTCTATTTGTTTTATTAGCAGTTCTATTCTATCTTTTCCACGGCAAGAAATTTTTACAAGTTGCAGCACTTGTTGTCATTGCGTTACTAACCCTGATTTTCGGTGGCGGTATACAGCATGCGTTTACGATGAATTACCAATGGATGATGATGTTTTCAGCAATTCCAATCATTTTATACAATGGTGAAAAAGGTCGCAGTATGCGGAATTTCTTCTATATTTTCTATCCCGCACACATTGCAATTTTTGCCATTATCAGCTTTTTGATCCAACGCTAGACTTGACCTTCTCCATAAAAAGCTTTAAAATGCTTTTTGTGAATAAATCGTACAGATAACACGTCATGCGTGTCGAGAGAGAGGCGGTTTCTATTAATTTAGAAACCACCTCTCTTTTTGTCAGTTCTGCTTTTTGCAGTAAATAAATACAAGCAGATTCATAACCAAAAGCATTGAGCAGTTTAGCAGAATGCTATGCGCAATGAAAGAAGCGCCTGCCATTAGTGCTGCTTCTTACTCTGGCAAAATATATAATGGAGACGCCCGAATTTAAAGTTATTTGTCGAATTAAAGTGAGGTTATTATATGAAAGAAAAGAAAATCCATTTATTACTAGCTGTCCTTGCCACTGGGATCATGTCCTTTGCCGGAGTCTTAATCGAAACGGCCATGAATGTGACCTTTCCCACCCTGATCAAGCAGTTCGGAATCTCCACAGGTATGGTACAGTGGGTCACGACCATCTATCTCTTAGTTATCTCCATTATGGTGCCTTTTTCCAATTATCTATTGAAAAACTTTTCGATTCGAAAATTGTTTATCATCGCGAATCTTTTTTTCATTGCTGGATTGATGACAGATTTGTGGTCTCCTTCTTACAGTATTTTGTTAATTGGACGCTTATTGCAAGGGATTAGTACCGGAATTGCGTTACCCTTGATGTTCCACATTATCTTAAATTTCACCCCTATGCATAAGCGCGGAACGATGATGGGTGTGGGCACACTGACAACGTCCATTGCTCCAGCAATCGGACCAACCTATGGCGGTATTATGACTGCAAGTCTTTCTTGGCATTCGATCTTCTTATTTTTATTACCGATCTTAGTGATTTCACTAATCATTGGTCTTTATGCCATTCCAGAAATATCTATCAAAAAAACTGGTGCATTAGATATTGTCAGTCTCATTGGCGTTGCATTGCTATTCAGCGGACTATTGATGTTCTTAAATCAAATTGGAAGTTTAGCGAGTCTACTTTCATTGGCAGTTGGTATCCTTGGCATATTAATCTTCTATCGGCAAGCGACACGGGGAAAAAATCCATTAGTCCGAATCACTGTTTTGAAAAATAAAGTCTTCGTACTATTTTTGTGCGGTTTTTTAGTTTGTCAGTTCTTATTATTAGGCATTTCCTTTGTCTTGCCGAACTTCGTTCAAATCGTTTTAGGTAAAGACGCCTTTATTGCCGGCCTTGTCATGATGCCTGGTGCGGCTGTTGGGGCGATCTTAGCACCAATCTCTGGGCGTGTCTTGGATTCATTTGGTGCGAAAAAACCAATCTTACTAGGCTTAAGCTTTGCCACCATCGGCTGGATCGCGTTGACTCTGTTGTTACGCTCGCCGTTTTTACTTGGTTTCGTTGCAGGACATGTTTTTTATATGATCGGTATCGGTTTTTCTTACAGTAACCTAATGACCACGGGGATGAATTTACTATCTGAAGATGAGTACGGCGATGGAAATACGTTGTTCAATACCTTGCAGCAATTCTCTGGCGCGGTTGCGACCGCGATTGTTGCGACAATCATCAATTTAGCACAGCAAGCCCAATCGAACTTTATCGCTGCCACCATTACAGGCTCACAAATTTCACTGTTGTTCTTATTGGCTTTATTGCTTGCCGTCTTGATTGCTTGTTTCATTCATTTTCGTAAAGCAGCCACTCCTGCTTAATGTTAAAGTAACGGGCAAATGTTCAGCTGATACTCGCTAGTTTTTACGTCAAATCCTGCTAAACTTAACTTATCAAGTTTGGAGGGATACATCATGACATTAGGAACGAATTTCTTCAATGCACGAAAAAAAAGAGGCTTGTCACAAGAAGAAGTCGCAGAAAAACTCGGTGTAAGCAGGCAGACGATTTCAAAATGGGAACTGGATGAAACTTTGCCTGATATTAACCAATCGAAGAAATTAGCCGTCACATACAAGGTTTCTTTGAATGAATTGATCGAATTTGATCCGGATCTTAACGATATTAAAGAAGTGATTGCCAAAACGAGTGAAGAAAAACAAGCGAAAGTCGATTGGACGAATGTCTGGGCGGAAAAATACCCTATTTTAGCGACTTATCAAAAAGAAGTCGATTTGAATGACTACATCCCCAAAATAAAAAATATGCTTCTGCTTTTGAAAAAGAATTATGGTTATAACGATCAAGATGCCTTTTTAGTCTTGAAAGATATTCTGGCTCAAATTTGGAAGGATGCAAAGAAGCCGTGACGAGTGTTCGTCACGGTTTTTCTGTTATTCTTTGCATTCGGTCATTTCATTAGATGCTTCTGGTGATTCGCTTTTCTTCACTTGCCCAATCAAAAGAATCGCTAACAATACAATTACGGCTCCAAAAAAAGGTGTGTAGGCGATGCCCATTTTCCCAGTTACCTGCGCTCCTACTGTTGAACCTAACGTGATCCCGATATTAAAGGCAGCAATATTAAACGCCGAAGCTAAAGTAATGTCTTGCGGCACATATTTCTCCGCTAACTGTACAACATACAATTGCAAGCCTGGTACATTCATGAAGGCAAACAGGCCCAAAAGCAGTGCCGCCAGCAAACCTAAAATAGTATTTCCAATCAAAGTAGTCGCAAATAAAAATACAAGAGCCGCCATTAAAAGACCAAACATTTTAATCAACGAAGCTAACGGTTTTTCATTGGCAAGCTGTCCACCAATCGTATTGCCGATCGCCACCATCACTCCGTAAACAATCAAAATAATGACAACAGCACTAGCTGAAAATCCAAAGCCTTCTAAAATTGGCGACAAATACGTATAAGCCGCAAAGGTTCCACCATAACCAAAGGCAGTGATTAAGAAGGACATGACCAATGGTTTATTGGTAAAAATTCGAACAAAGCCCTTCAAGTCAACTTTACCGGGAATTGGCAACTGACGAGGCACTAAGAAGCTGCTGGCAATTAAGCCTAACAGTCCAACCACTGCAATAAAGATAAAGGACATATTCCACGTGGTTTGTTGACCTATGAAAGTCCCCAACGGCACTCCGGTTACGGTCGCTACAGTCAAACCTGTAAACATGATGGCGATCGCACTAGCACGACGGGAAGGTTCTACGACATCCGCCGCGATCACGGTGGAAACCGACATAAAGATGCCATGAGCCAGCGCCGCTAAAATACGCCCCAGCAATAAAATCATAAAGGTCGGTGCAAAGGCTGCTAATAAGTTCCCACTAATAAACAGCAGCATGATCCCGATCATCAGATTGCGACGATTCCATTTTCCGGTTAACACCGTTAATAAAGGGGCTCCGATCGTGACGCCTAACGCGTATAAAGAAACGGTTAAACCAGCCTGAGCTAATGTAACATTGAAACTTTTAACGATCATCGGTAAAAGCCCCACACTAATAAATTCTGTTGACCCAATCGCAAAGGCGTTGATTGCGAGAGCCAGTAACGTTAAATTTGGTGAAATTTTCTTTTCCATGTTGTTCCTCCTTAGAATGGTTTCATGAACGCGTTCAGCTTTGCCAGTTCCACTTTGTGCTTCAGCCCGATTAGCGGATTGGTAGGCGTGACGACAATCAAAACCACTTTTCGCCCTTTTGAAAAATGGTTTCTTAAATAAACGTTCGCTCTGAGCGATAAAGCCAGTTCATGAAACCAGACATCAAAAAAGTATTTGTAACCTACGAGAAGATACTATATACTGTTGATGATCTTTTGATAAGTACCCACTTTTTTGTACTATAGGTACCTTTCAGTAACTTTTGGATTATATCAAGGTTTTTAGGAGGAAATTTGTTTTGGAAAATCGTACATATATGATCGGTGTTGAAGCGACGATGGATGTCATCGGCGGAAAATGGAAGCCCATTATTCTTTGCAATCTGAGACATGGACCCATGCGGCCTAGTGATTTGAAGCGCGGTATCACTGGTATTAGCCAGAAAATGCTGACGCAGCAGCTGCGTGAATTGGAAGAGGACAATATCATTGATCGCAAAGTCTATCAGCAAGTTCCGCCGAAAGTAGAATATTCATTAAGCAACTACGGCCGCAGTCTATCAGATATTTTGGATAGCCTGTGCAATTGGGGCGAACAGCATGTCGCTCATCTGCAAAAACAAGGACAGGCTATTTGCTTGAAAGCAAATTAAAAAGGAAGTTGAGGTGACCTCAACTTCCTTTTTATCTGATCAAAATGTCATCAGAAATCTCTGCCCAATGATTCGTTGGCCCGTGACCATGCCCAACGAAAATAGGTTGACTAATTGCGGCTTGAATAAATTTCTTTCCAATGATGATCGCTTCCTTCAAATCTTTCCCTTTTGCCAACTCAGCGGCGATACAAGCCGAAAAGGTATCGCCTGTTCCATGAGTATTGGCGGTCTCCATTCTCGGAGCGCTCATCCAGAAGCTTTCTCCTGATGCTAGTAAAACAAAATCAGCAGCCTCTTTATTTTGGCTATGCCCACCTTTAACAACAACGTTTTTCGTGCCCAAATTTTGCAGCTTCTTCGCCGCCTCGATCATCTCCTGATCCGTAACGATTCGCTGTCCGATGATCACCTCTGCCTCTGGTAAATTCGGAGTCACGATGGTAGCTAACGGCAATAGTTTCTCATTAATGGTTTTCACTGCATCATTTTGCAACAGGTGATGGCCGCCTTTAGCCACCATCACAGGATCTACGATTAAGGGACCGAAATCGACTTGCTTCAATTTCTTCACGACAGTTTCCACACGTTCGACATCCGCCAGCATCCCGGTTTTTGCCGCACCAATCGTAAAATCCGCGGCTAGAGAATCAAACTGCTCTTCGATAAAACTACTGGGAATCGCCATACTATCCTGCACTCCGTAAGTATTTTGGGCTGTCAATGCTACGATGATACTCATACCAAAAGCTTTTCGAGCTTGAAACGTTTTTAAATCGGCTTGAATTCCAGCGCCACCGCCAGAATCAGAACCTGCGATCGTTACGACTTGTGGTGTTGAATTGATCATACATGTTCCTCCAATACCTCTGCTATTTTTCCCCTTAGAGCCTGAACTTTTTTACCAACATTTTCCGCTAACATGATCTCACTAACAATCGAAACACCATCAATCCCTGTTCCACGAAAATCAGATAGATTTTCTTCTTTGATACCGCCGATCGCAACACTTGGAATCGTCACTGCCTCATTAATCGCTTTTAGCGTCTCAATCGAAGTCAAAGCAGTGTCTTTTGTTTTTGTCGGGAAAATGGCACCAATCCCTAAATAATCCGCTCCTGCCTTTTCAGCCTCTAAGCCACGATCCACAGTTTTTGCTGATACCCCTAGAATTTTTTCTGTACCAATGAGCGAACGAACAATATCCACCGGCATCTCATCATCTCCGATGTGCACTCCTGCTGCGTCGACTGCCAAACAAATGTCAACACGATCATTAATAATTAAAGGAACATCGTAACGATCCGTAATAGCTTTTACCTTCAAAGCCAGCTCATAAAAAGTACCCGTCAACAAAGTCTTCTCTCGTAATTGAATTAATGTCACACCATTTTGACAGGCTTCTTCAATCACCGCTAAAAATTGATCGTCGTGAAAATCATACCGACCAGTCACTAAATATAAGGTTAAGTCCACTGCATTTCCCGTCCTTTCACTTTTGTCCACCAGTTCTCCTCCATCAATATTGAAAGCTGATTCAACGTCTCTTGCCGGAAAGCGGCTAAACCAATCGTATCTCCTGCCTGCTCACCGCAAAGATTAAAATAGCTAACCGCAGTTACAGCCGCATCAATCGCTTTCAATCCGCCGCCTAATAATGCTGCAATCAACGCACCTACAACATCGCCTGTACCGGTGAAACGATCCAACGCAGGCACGCCATTCGCTAAATGAAAAATACGTTCTTGATCAACGATAATATCTTGAGAACCTGTTGCTAGGAACGTGGTCTTCGGATAAAGAGCCGCTAACTTCTGCATAGCTTCCGATAATTCAGCAATTGCTTCCTCACTTTGATCTAGCTCACTACCATCCACTCCACGAGCCTGACTCGACAGCCCGCAAAAATTCCGTAGTTCAGAAATATTGCCTTTCACTACTGTTGGATTTTCCGCCACCAACGAACGCCCTACTTGATTTCGAACCCGACTGACGCCATAACCGACCAAATCTACCACCGTTGGCTTATGAACGCTATTTGCTAGTTTGCTCGCTGCCAACAGACTGGTCCCACGTTCTTCCGACAGATGTCCGATATTCAGCAGCAACCCATCTGTTTGTTGAAATAATTCCTCAAACTCCCGAGGATCAGAAGCCATAATCGGCTTTGCACCAACGTAAAGCAGTGCATTTGCGACCGTTTCACAGGTTACTTCATTGGTTATACAATGAACTAACGGAGCATTTTCTAATGGAAATCCCTTTGAAATATTCGTTTTGATCATCCAAACATCCTTTCACTTGAAAACAACCGCTGCCAGCGTTTAAAAATCGTTGTTTCCTGCAATTTAACCAACACAACAAAAGCAATCGCCGAACCAATCAACGTTGCTCCGACAAATCTCGGAGTGTAAATCAACCAGTACAACTCATTTTGACTCCCTGTAAACCAGACCATTACAGGATAGGATAAGAGTGAACCGATGATTCCTGTACCCACGATTTCACCCAGCATTGACCAAATCAGCCTTCCCCCTAAACGATAAAATAAACCAGCAAAAAATGCGCCAAATACTGCACCCGTCAACGCTAAAGGCGGAATCCCTAACATCGTCATCCGTATCAATGCACAGACTAACGCCATGACTGTTCCGTAAAATGGTCCTAGCAACACTCCAGCGATAATGTTCATCACACTGGACATCGGCGCCATCCCTTCGATCCGCATCAAGGGAGACAACACAACATCTAATGCGATCATTAGAGCCAATAACGTCAACTTATGAATTTTACTTTTTTCCACGACAAATAACTCCTTTCTACAAGAAACAAAAGGAGTAAAAGACAGAAAAACCCAACCAAAATAAAATGGTCGGGTACAATCAGTCAACTAGCTACATTTCCCTGCGACAGTTTTAACTGCATCAGGTTCCATGGGTATAATCTCAGCCAAAAAGCACCCCAAATGTTTCTCTTCAATTGATTGGAGTATAACATACTTTTTTTAATCCAACTAGCTTATAATGAGAAAAAAGGAGGACCTACTCATGCAAAAACCAGATTTTTCTGCCATCCATCACGTCGCTATCATCGTTTCAGACTATCAAAAGGCACGACATTTTTATGTTGATATTCTTGGTCTGCCAATCATTCGTGAAAATTTCCGACCAGAACGCCAAGATTATAAATTGGATTTACAGTTAAATGATGCGGAATTAGAGATCTTCGCTATTAAAAATCCACCAAAGCGTCCTAGCTTTCCAGAAGCAGCAGGCTTACGCCATCTTGCGTTCAAAACAACGGACATCGAAGCAACAGTCGCTTATTTAAATAGTCACGGTATTGATTGCGAGCCTTTGCGCACCGATGATTTTACTGGAGAGAAAATGACCTTCTTCTTTGATCCAGATGGCTTACCGTTGGAATTACATGAATAAAAAAGCAGAAAATTCTGCTTTTTTTGCGACCTAGTATCGAATATCTACTCTTTTTCTACCGGATATTTAATCGCATTCTTCTTCAATTTCTCACTAATGATCTCGTCAATATCAAAGTCCAAATTATCTGCCATCATGTAAGAATAAATCAGTACATCCGCTAATTCTTCCTTCAATCGCTCCGTTTGTGTCCTCGCTTCTTCGGAATCTTTCCACTGAAAAAGCTCTAATAGTTCAGCCGCCTCCAAGCAGATCGACAAGGCTAAATCCTTCTCATTATGAAAAGGACGCCAGTTTCGTTCATCGCGAAATTGATTGATTTTTTCCATACTATTATTATCCATACTCAACCTTCTTTCGCTACTATTCTATCATAGTGACCAAATTCCGTTTTTCTTCAAGCTCACTGATCATTTCTTGTATCCAACGTGTACTTTGACTAGTTAAAAAAGGATCAATTACGACTACGGGATAATCATTCGGCAAGCCTTCAGCTGAACCTGTAGTAATCAAGCAATCATAATTTTTCAACTCATAATGCAACTGAGCGATTCCTCCTGATAGATTCTCAAAATGATTGATTATGAAGTTTCCATAAATTGTATCAGAAATTTGTTTCGCTAAAAAGCTTTCTTCTGTAGGCGTCAAATCAGATAATAACAAAACTTTTAATAGTGGTTCTTGATTTGCCAACCATTCCATACACCTTTCTTCCATCGTAATCAGTAGATAGACATAGTTACGGATAAAATCTTCTTCCTGATACATCTCATATTTCGCTACAAATCTTTTTACTAAATTCGTTATTTTTTCTACACCGCGACTATACATTTTTGATGCTTCCGATAAAAACATAGTTCTGTTACGCCATAGTAAACAGACATATTGCCCTTGGGGATCATACATATAAAAATCATTTGATAAAACGGTCGCTAAATCAATTCTGCTTTGTTTTTCTAATCGGTAGCCTAGCATCTCATTGTATTCTTCCACGAGTTCATAATGACGCATAAATAGCTGCTGATAGTTTGCATTATCTGTCATAGCAAGTTCACGGTGTTGAAAGCTGAATACGATTGAATCAGAAAAAATTAACCACAGACCTTCCCTCACCATTTCTGGTGTTAATTCTAGATCTAAACCTTCTCGAACGGCTTGTCTTAGTTTCTTATACTCGATATCCATAGGCAAAAACAATCCTTCAGTCCGCAGCTCTCCTTTTGGATAACTATGACCATTTTTCACTCGCCAAATACTAATATAGAAATTATAAATCAAGCGCTTTTGAAAAACATATTTTTCATGAATTTGATTCACTCTGACAAACTCTTCTACATATTCTCCGATAATATGGTAGTGCTTCGTTGGTAATTTCGGCATCGAGCTTTCAAAAGCATTTTGTTTCTCACTGTAAAATCGATAATAAAAATTTCGGATTTCTCCTTCGTTTCCCTCTACTCGCAATGGTCGATAACATAATTCCATGCCCGCCAATGATAAGATTTTCTCTAGCTTTTTCAAATAACGCTGTGTATTTGAAGAACTGAGGTACAGTTTTTTAGCTAATGCAGTAATATTTTCGCACTCCTCATACAAAAGCTCTTCAATAATCTGGAATTCTGGACTAGTATTCAAAATATTCGCGTATAAATTCCCTAGACTAACTCTTTTCCCCACATTCAATCGATAAATCCCTTTTGTTTTCGTAATTTGAAAACTAGGATATTCATCATTGATCAACTCAATATCATTTAATAAAATTGGCAGCGAACAATTCAGCTCGCTTAATAATTGATCGCTCGACCACCCCTCACGACGATAATAGAGTCGTTCTAATAATGCTAATCGCCGTTTGTTGCTTGTTCCTAAAACTGAACGAAAATCCATGATCATTCTCCTCTCAAAAGAACGACTTGCTAGTAAACTCTCCCCTTTAGCTGACCGTCATCATCCGCCATTTCTTCATAATTTTTGTACTTTGATAAAAAAATGAAAGGCTATTGATCAATAAATCATTTTCTCAGTAATTTTCCATTTTTAAAGTAAAAGAAATATCAAACACTTGAAATATTCTAATGTTGTTAACAAATAATAATATAAATAGATGGTGGTGGCAATTTTTAGTCAAAATCATACAAAATACGTAATTAACAGATTGATTTTTTTAAGATGAAGAGGAAAAAGTAAAAAAATAGTGAATTCAAATCAAATTAAAAAACGTTAAAAGCAATTTTAAAGGCTATTTATTTGTTAATATCATCATTTTTGAGCATTTTTCGTTAAAAAATTCATCGATTATAGGTTATCCCAATTTTTTTCAAAAAATAAAAAAGCAAGGGCTAAAGTAAGGACCTGACACAATAACCTGAAACGAAATAGAATTACCTATTTATTAACTCAACAAAAACTAGACTGCCGATCTCCGATAGAATTTCGGAAATCAGCAGCCTAGAAAAATATTTTTTATTACTGTCTCAATCTTTTAGGTCAGTTCTTAAAGACCGTTTGTCTTTAATTATTTCTATTAACTCAGTGTTATAGTTATCCAATATAAAGGCTAATATTACATGATAAAAGTATAATCCCAGTACCAGTGATCAACAGTAAGAAACTGCCTTTTGACTATTAAGAATTCTTTGCCTCTAATCGCTAGCTAGAAGCCGTTTATGCTCACATCAAGTTTCACATAATTTAACCTGATATTCGTACTCTCTAAAATTTTTAGTTAATCAGCGCTAGATAATGGTTTTGCCAAAATTTTTCAGTCACAACCTTCTCACCATCATCAAACTTAAATTCACCTTCCACTGGTACAACAATCTGCTCATCTGGCACATGGTAAAGCCGGCGTTGCCCCTTAATTGGAAACGGTTTGATACAACGAACATTCTCAAAAATCCATGCATAAGAATCGTCAGCCAATTTTTTTACATCGGTTAAATCAACAATACAAACAGCATAACCTGAAATGCAACCAGGAGTCTTAATAGCTGTCGAGCAGATTAATAAAGGTCCTCGATGATGGGTTGTCCATGATCGGTATTCCTCTTTTTTCTTTCCTAGTAGAATATCCATTACTGGCTCAGGATGAATCGAGATAGCTTTCAAATTGTTCGCCTCACTTTTCGCTTATTTATAGACTAGTTTATCACTTTATCCAAATTCTGATAAAAATAATTAATCGCTTTCATCTTTACTATCACGTTTAATTTTCTTAAAAATTTCCAGCCAAACGTCATCAAATACAATCACTTGAGTAGCAATCCTTTGATTTTCAACTCGATTCGCTACATTGTATAAAACGCGGGCTGCCGCTTCTTTGGGGTACTGATAAATGCCTGCGCTCAATACCGGTACTGCAAGTGTTTGTATATCATTTTCTCGTGCCAATTGGAAAACAGCTTCATAGGCTGAATACAATAATGTTTCTTCATCATGTTGGCCATCAATATAACGTGGACCTACCGCATGGATTACATACTTTGCTGGTAAATCAAAAGCTGGCGTTATCACGGCTGTTCCCGTAGGAGTTCCACCAATCTTAGCCATCGCTTGCTTCAATTTTAGACCAGCTGCCTGATTTAAAGCGCCGTCTACACCTCCACCAGGAATTAGGGCTGTATTTGCGGCATTCACAATCGCGTCTACTCGATTAGCAAGACGAGAAATATCGCCTAATTTTACTTCGATCATAAAAACACTCCTTGATTTTTTAGATATGAAATATGCAATCGCTCCTTTCTATTATACCAAGCTAACAAGAATCGTGGGAATAATAGAACCTAGATCATTACCTGACTCCTTGAAATGAAAAAACGAGTGGCTAATCCTGTTATTTACTTGCAGAATCAGCCACCCTTTTATTTTTTTATCACAAATGACACTTAGAAAATTTCTTCATGCTGTCTTTCAAAATCAGCCAAAATCTCTCGAACCTCAGCGGTTGACTTCGTATTCATTAAGCTCACCCGCAAATCATTTGCACCGGGGAATCCCTTAACATAGATTTTAAAGAAACGATGCAATCCAACAATCGAACGAGGAACCTGCTCCGCGTACTTGTCTTGCAAATCAAGCTGTAATCGCAGCAAACCGATTAATTCTTTCGGCGAATGCTCTTGCGGTTCTTTCTCAAAGGCGTATGGATTATTAAAAATCCCACGCCCGATCATCAAGCCGTCCACACCATATTTTTCAGCAAGCTCCAGCCCCATCTGACGATCTAAAATGTCTCCATTAATAGTAATCAATGTCTGGGGCGCGATCTCATCCCGCAGCTCTACGATTCGAGGAATCAGCTCCCAATGCGCAGCCACCTTACTCATCTCTTTACGCGTTCGCATGTGAACCGAAAGATTCGCAATATCTTGCTTCAATAAATGACTGATCCATTCCTCCATCTCAGCAGTGTCAGTAAAACCAAGCCGTGTCTTCACACTGACTGGTAGCCCACCCGCTTTGGCCGCTTCAATTAATTCTGCCGCAACCTCCGGACGTAAAATCAAGCCGCTGCCTTTGCCACGCTCCGCGACATTCGGTACCGGACAACCCATATTCAAATCAATTCCTTTAAAGCCCATATCCGCTAACGCGATACTCATCTCACGGAAAAATTCTGGTTTATCTCCCCAGATATGCGCCACCATCGGCTGTTCATCCTCTGTGAAGGCCAATCGTCCACGAACACTTTCGATTCCATCCGGATGGCAAAAACTATCCGAATTCGTAAACTCCGTAAAGAAAACATCCGGTGCCCCCGCCTCTTTTACCACATGACGAAACACCACATCCGTCACATCTTCCATCGGTGCCAGTATAAAAAAGGGCTTTGGCAGCTCCGCCCAAAAATTATTATTCATTATGTATACTTCCTCCTAAACATCAAAACAACGTCATTATACTAAGATTTTAAGGCAGAAGCAAAAATACAAATTCCTGACTAATGAAAAAACTATCCTTAGTGCAAACTAAGGATAGGTAATTTCATTAATATGTTCTTTACTATCATACCAAAGCTCTTCTGGTGAATAGAAATCCGTACCATTTAGAACTACTTCACCCGACTCTTTGATTTCAAACTGCGAACCGATCCAATTATAGGAATTATATTTTCCAAACATCAATGGTCCACGTTTCCCCTTTCCTCTACTTGGAGAGAAAAGATCAATCATCCCCTCAAAAAGATGCGATCTTAGATATCGAATCTCATCATTATCAAAAGTAATCCGTAGAAATCCAGCCATATTTTCAACATTTACTGCTTTAGGAACCTTACCTTCAGGATATTTTTTAATCGCGATCGACTTGTCCATGTTCTCTTCTCCTTTGATTTTAGAAAAGAAAGAAGCCAAAAATGACGGTTTTGACTTTCCTAAAAGTTCATCCGTAGATATCTGAAAATAGTTGCTCAATCGAACCAGCATGTCCAAATCAGGATAACTTTTCTTTCTCTCCCACTTTGAAACAGCTTGCGGAGTCACATTTAGATAATCAGCCAAATCCTTTTGCGACATTTTTTTCGCTTCTCTCAACTCTTTGATTTTAGCTCCGATCTCTACCATGAATATACCCTCCAGTATTCTAACAAACAATAAACCTTCTGTTGAAATCATAAAATTTGTGCTCAACTATTAGTTGAATACTTAAATTTTACCATTTTCAGAAGGTTTAGCTAAATAATAGTCACTGTTGATTGATTCCTTAAAACAGCTGTTTAAAAAGCAGTAGTTATTTCAATATATCGATCAATTCTTTTTTTGCTGCAGCTGAGGCCGGTAAATAACTAAAGCCTACTCCGATCAAAACCGAAGTCCCGATCGAAATGAATACCGTCATCATATCAGGGCGAACAGAAAACGGCAGTGCAAAGGACGCACCAAAAGCAATCAGAATACCTAAAATATAGCCGATAATACCGCCGCTTACTGTTAAAACAATTCCTTCAAACAGAAATTGTAATTTGATTGATTTGGCATTTGCCCCAAGTGCACGCCGAATCCCGATTTCCTTTGTTCGTTCTGAGACCGAGATATACATCATATTCATTACACCCACACCCGCAATAAATAATGAAATAGCCGCTACTGCGCTGATAAAAAGAGTCATCTGATCTAGCATTGATCCTAGTTGTTTAATTTCAGAGCTTGGATCATAGCTTTGATATTCTCCTAGCGTTCGACTCTCACCATTCATGTTGAGCTGTTTTAATACCTTGGTCATTGCCGATTCGTTATTCGCTTTCGCATTGAACTTAATCGCTAAAACGGAATGATCCTCTTTTTTTCCTAAATAGCGTGTGTACGTCTTTTTTGGAAAAAAGGCCAATGGTTCATAGTTTTGTGGTCCGATTTCACCCGAAGTATTTGCAGATACACCAACAACTGTAAAAACTTGACCATTTAAATCAAAGCCTTTATTCAATGCCGCTTCTTTTGAACCAAAAAGCTGTTTTGCTACAACCTCATCAAGAACGACAACCTTATTCAAGCTATCACTGTCCGCTGCATTCAACTGACGTCCGTTTAAAATAGATAAATTTGTTTCCTTCGTCGGATTAACGGTCATTGACAGCTTCGTATTCTTATCATAAAAATCAACCGTTGGATTACTATCTTTTTTCGTTGCTTTATAATAAGAAACATTCTTTACTTCCGGCAAGTTTGCAACCATATCTTTATCAGTCTGCGAGATACCGCTATTGTCACTGACCAAATTATCAAAATCATTGTATTTAATATTGATGTATTTTGTTTGTCCTGTTTCATCTGTACCAGTTGTCTCAGATAAAATGTTTCGTTTAAACCCATTTCCTAAAGCAACGATCGTGATAACTGCGGCAATCCCAATAATGATACCCACCATTGTTAAGAAACTACGACGTTTATTTTTAAAAATGGAGCGAAAGGCGGTCCTCCAGAGTATGTACTTTCTCACGACTGCAGCACCTCCTCGATCATTTTCCCATCTCTGATTTTTAATAGCCGATCACAGTAGACAACTGTTTCAGGATCGTGTGTTACTAAAATAATTGTTACACCTTCATCGTTAAGCTGCTTGAATAGCTGCATGATTTCATCTGTTGTGTGGGTATCCAGTGCTCCGGTTGGTTCATCTGCAATAATAAAATTCGGCTGATTAATCAACGCTCGCGCTATTGCTACTCGCTGCTGCTGTCCACCAGATAATTGCTTAGGAAGCTGATCCAGTTTTTCTGATAATCCAACTCTTGTTAAGGCGTTCTTCACTTTCTTTTGTGTTTCATTATGTTTAGCCCCTTTATATAAAAGAGGCAGCTCAACATTTTCAGCTACTGACAAATTTTCAATCAAACTAAAATTTTGAAAAACAAACCCTACAGAGCGATTGCGAATCTCAGATAATTCTTCATCTTTGAAATCTCCAATTTCACGTCCATTAAATAGATACCTTCCGTCAAAATGACGATCAATAAATCCTAAAAGATTAATCAATGTCGATTTTCCTGACCCAGAAGGTCCCATAATGGCGACAAACTCTCCTGCAGCAATTGAAAAATTGACATCTTCTAAAACAGTTAACTGTGTGTCCCCGGTCTCATAATATTTATACACATGCTCCAATTTAATCATTCGCAGCTACCTGAATTTCCGAACCGTCCTTTAGCTCATCATCTGGATTTTCAATGATTTTATCATTGGCTTTCAATCCTTTTTGTACTATATTATGCCCACTGACAGTTACTATTTGAATCGCTGTTTTCTTGACCTTGCCATTTACATATTTATAAATATATTTTTCATTTTTTGTTTTCTTTATCGCAGAATCAGGCAACAAAAGCTGCTTTTGCTGCAAAGTTACTAAAGTTGATAAATCATCTGTCCAAGGAAAGTCCCCTTCTACAATAAATTCGTAGGAAGCGACATTGCTGTTGTCCCCGCTAGTTGGTAACGCACTGGTAGCAATACTTTTAATCGTTCCGTCAACTTTTTTATCATTGCCGACCGTCGTTACTTGAACTGTTTGACCAGGCACCAATTTGTCTAAGTCATATTCCGTAACAATTCCTTTGACCTGCTTCTCTTTGCTAGATACCGTTACTACAGGAACTTCAGAACTACCTTTTCCTTTTTCATCCACCGAGGCAACCCCAGCAATTTCTGAACTGACTGTCGATGATGCTTGTTTCTGTTGTCCAGCTAATACATCTTTAGCCGATTGAACATCCTCATAAGCACTTTGTACTGCAAAACGTGATTGACTCAATTGATCATTCGCTGTTTGCAATTCTCCCTGCTGCTGTTTTAACTGTTCATTTAAAGCCATCTTTTCTTCTTCTTTTGCTTGTGTCATTTTTTGCTGTGTATCATTGATTTGATTGGTAATTGTTTGTACTTGTCTTTCATTTGCCGCTACAGTCGCCTCTGCTTGTGAAGCATCTAATGAGCTTTTTTCTACCGCATGCCGCTGTGAGACTGTTTCATTTTCCACGGCTTCATTCTGATACTCAATTAATGGCGTTCCGATTGCGACCTCTTCACCGTTACTTACAGGAATATTTTTAATTCTCCCTTTATTTCCATCAAAAAAATAGAGCTGCTTCTTAAGTGGTTCAACTTTACCTTTAAGTTGTAACGGATCAGCTGCTTTTACTGTAAAGACATGATATGGCGATTCTTTCTTTTTAGAATTTAATGCAAAAAAGCCACATCCGGCTAACACTACACCGATCACTCCGACTAACATAAGCTTCGTTTTCTTCTTCATAAATTTCCTCCAAATAAACTTTCTATAGTCAGTTTACAAGGTCAGAAAATTTTTCAACATCGAATCAACATAGTATAAACTAACAAAAAAGTAATGCCGAAAAAGTTTCTAAGTCTTTTCATTTATAAAGCTAAATATACTCGTGAGATCGATGCGAGCTTTTATAATTAACAACGAATTATAGGTTATGCGTTGATATCCAATTGTGTTTTATTTAAAAATTTAATTTATGAATTAAAAAAATTAAAAAGAAGGAAAAAATATTTAGCCTATTTTTGATACTGTAAGATTGCAGTAATAACAAAGAAATAAGGCGAATTTATTAATAGATGATTTTAACTAATCCCTAAATATTTATTCGCTGATAGGAGTGGTATTTATGGCAAGAATATTAATCATAACAAAAAATTTAATGATTGAAAGAGATTTGCAAGCAATCCTACAACGTTCAAATGATGAAGTATATTGTTCTTGCGATTTATTAAATGATGCTCAATTTTTTCCACAAATTATCAAGTATTTCTCATTGGTCATTTTTAGTGACACTGTCTCTACTTTAGATATTTCGAAGTCTTATGCCTTCTTCAAGAAAAATGGTTTGTTTATTTTGAGAAAAGGAAATAAAGAAGATCTAACGAAGTCAGAATTTTCTCATTTGATCAATGTAATTGATGATTGGATTGAACCTGAAGCAACGGATATGGAGATCACGGAAAAAATTGCTAAACTCGCAAGTGAACAGGAACATACAGTTTTTGCTGCTGGAAAGAATCATAGCTTACAAAAAGAAAAGAACTCTGAGCTATTCTTTTTCAGTCTTTCTTCAAACGAAAAAAAATTATTGTACCATCTCTATGACTATCAAAAAGATGGGAAAGTGCTCTCTCGAGAAAAGATGTGCTCTTTAATTTGGGAGACAGAAGCAACAAGATCCAATTTATGCCAGCTTTCTAACTTGGCCAATCGAATCAAAAAGAAACTAGCTATCTATCAGTTTCCTGATGGTGAATTGACCACGTCTTGGAATAAGGGATACTTTTTAGGTGACTTATTATTTAGTGAAATAGAAAAAAATATGAGCTAACTAAGTCTAAGAGGCTTGTAGAAAAAGTTGATTACTCACCTCATCTTCACCATAACAAATAGAAGGATGCTTATTTTATTAGGTTTAACAATATAAGGAGACAGTTCATTGATAGACAATTTTATAGAAAAAGATATCCTGCGCAGAGTTAAAATCACTTATGTACTATATGAATGTAGACAAATAAAAATAAACGAGCTGGCCACGAATATAAATACTAGCTTTAACACAATCAAAAGGGATTGTTATACGATCGCCTCTAAATTAGAAAACGACTTAGTTTCCTATAAAATATCCCGATCAGAATTATCCTTTCAATTTAAACCGGACACTAGCTGCTATGAGTTGGTTCGTAAATTATATTTAGATTCACTTTTTCTGAGAGTATGCTACCGATACCTTTTGGGAAAAAATAATTATACTTCAATCTCTGAGGATGAATTTATTTCAGTGACCAAAGTGTTCAATTTAAAAAAGAAGTCTGAGAGATATTTTCGGCAAAGTTTAGGACTCAATTCTGAAGGAGAAATTGACTTCGATAATAAATTGAAAATAAGGTATATTTTTTTAGCTATCTGGATGCGGGGAATTGGCATTAGTGAGCTTAATAAAAATCCGCTCTTCTTCCAATCTGAAAAAATTGCGCTTGCTATAAGTGAGCTTTTAAAAAACAGACTCAGTAAAAAAAGTCTGCTTTATCTGCAATACTCAATTTTTTTGAGTCTTACAAGAAGAGACACTCTAATGATAGAAGCCGAAACGATCGCGTTTTTGAAGACAGGAATTATTTTTAATAGCATCAACACTTGCTTTTTACAGCAAAACGTAGAGATGGATGATCAAAATTTAGCATTCATTTCTTTTGTTTATAAAAATTTGCCTTACAATCCAGAAAGCTACCGATTAATTGAAGTAGACTATCAATACTATCGTACACGTTTAATCAAAAGTCATCCTTCTGTTGTTCAGCTGATCAGAAATTTCGAGGCAGGATTCGAAATGAATCTACTCGGGGAAATGGAATTTGAAAAACCCTTGATGGATTTAGTCTATACCACCTCTTTCGGAATTAATGAGTTTTTACTTAACCAATACTTTTTTATAAACAGCAATGATTTCCATATAAAAGAAAAAGTAAGTAAAATCATATGTGCTTGGTTAAAAGAATACTTTTCAAATACTATCACCATGTCTGAATCAATCATTTTGCAGTTTTGTCAACAAGTCATGCCGCTTTTAAAAAAAGGTGAAAAAAAGAAGATTCCCATCATAATTGTTGCTAAAGATGAATACTCTCATATGTTGTTTAGGAACAATATTAACAAGATCATTTCAGAAAACTATTTTTTTATCAATGATGAAATTTATTATTCCATCGACGATATTCCTGAATTATTTTTTAACATTCATTGTTTTATCGTTTGCGAACGTTGCTTACTAAATCAAGAGCGAAAATTTATTCTTCCAATCTCCATCAATAACTTGACCAACGATTTAAAAGATATCTCAAATTTCATCTTCACATGCGTTTTGACAAAATAATTATACGCAACACTACTCCATCTGAAACGAAAATACTTTTAGAAAAAAAATGGACCTTTAAATAGAAAAAAGACACTTCCCAATTGGAAAGTGTCTTTGAATTTCTGTATAAACGAATTAACGTTTTGAAAACTGTGAAGCTTTACGAGCTTTCTTAAGACCTGGTTCTTAATCTCATTTTTTCATTCAGTTTCAAATTCCTATGTCCAAAAGATCTTTAACGATTGGTTCTGATAACACAACTATATAGTTTCATACCTAAATGAATATCTGGTACAAAAAAATGGTACATAATTATTTATATTTTTCTAGTATTTTTTCAAATTTAGGATTCATTTCCATGATAATCAAAGCCAAGTCTTCAACTAACTTTGAATCGCGAATAAATGGATTTTCTGGGGTCTTTAATAACGATTTCGCCAATTTCTCTGCACCTTCGATATTCCTAGTATTTCTAACAAGTTGGTCTAAAATAGTTTCCTCTTTTTCATCTTCACGTCTTCTTGAGATAAGTACCTCTTTTTGACTATACTCTAATTCTTGCTCAGCAATTTCCCTTATTCTTTTTTCATTGCCATATGATAATTTTTCATACCTAATTTCTTTTATTACATTATTCAAATACTTTCTCCTTGAATAATCAATCCCTTGAAAATACATAGCATCATCAACAATTTTATTAGCATATTCACCAATTAAATCATTCAGGTAGTTATTAAAAATTCTTTCATAAATTGTATAGAAGCGATTCTCAACCCAATAATCTGATGGATATTTTTCACCTCTATCTGGTTTTTCATCTAAATAGAGTTGGTATAACTCAGCCAAGCTTTCAGGAAAATCAATTAAAAAATTTTCGTAGTTATTCTTAGGTTTAGTCAAAATCGAAGTAAAATATTCCTTAACACTATCAAACAAAATATCATTTGGGTCTACCGAATAGACTTCTGCTAAAGTCTTGATATATTGTTCTGAAGGTAATACAACACCCTTTTCCCATCTATATATGTGTTGTTTCTCTACATTTGTTCCTGCAATATCTGAAACTTTCTCACCTAATTCTATCATTGTCCAATTATTTTGATTTCTTAACTTCCTTAACCGCTCTCCTATTGCCAGTTTATTATACTCCATCCCTACTCACCTCTTTCTTTTCTGATTTTTCAAGAAACGAAGTAATCAGAAGTAATCATTTGATGTTTGATAAAACTTATTATTATGATATAGTAAAAGTAATCACAAGTAACCACGATAAATGATAAGCGTTTACTTGTGAAATTTTTAATTGAAAGGAGGATAAATACATGAAACCACAAATTTTGCTGTCTCCTGAAATGCTAGGCAATAATTTTCAAGCTATTAAAAACTATGAAAGGACAACGGATTACAAATCTGGAGAACACAATGGCTTCAAGATTAGAGTAAACATTCAAGACGAAAAAAGCAACGCATTTATGGAAACAATCACACTCAAAATCAAAAATGTGAGTCCAACGATCACTGAAGCTGATTTGCAAAGTAATAAAGTTACTCCAGTGAAATTCGTTAACCTAAAAATCGGTATTTGGAACAATGAATTAACTTTCTCTGCTGAAGATATGTTACCAGCCAAATAAAAAATGCCGTGTGCAAACGGCATTTCCATCACATAGGAAGGATTCTATATGAATAATAAAAACTATAAAAAGTATACAGTGCAATTAAGAAATAAACAACCACTCTTTACTTTCTATCTTGCTTTTCCAATTGTCGGAATTGGACTCACAGGACTACTAAAAGCATTAGTAACCCTTAACAACAGCATTTCTGCTATAACAAGCAACAATCACTCAGAGATACTTCAAAATCTTTTATTTTGCAGCTATTTACTCTTGATTGCGTTAACTATTTTGAGTGTTTATTTGAGCCCTTTTTCTTTTTCAAAAAATCGTCGGATGAAATTGAAACTCTTAAAGATCATTGAACAAAATGATTTCTACAAAGAAAATAAAAAGAGTGGTCAAATAATCTCTTCAATGAAAATGATTTTTTATTACACAAATCATCGATTTATCATTGAAATTTACCCACTAGGCGGGCAGTATACTTCAAAAATGAATGACTTAGGCTCCATTTTGGAAACGGGCTTAAATCTTCAATTAGAAGCAGTTCAAGACGATCATCACTCATACACTAAGTATATCTTCTATCAAAATTCTAATCGTTCAATTGATGTGACAAAAAAATGGACCTAATTGATAGTACCCATTTTAGACTTGATCAAGAAGTATGGTGGAATTGGTCAAAAGAAGTAATGGGACAAATAAGTGGACCGCGCGGTAGTGGAAAAACATATTTTCTATACTATCTTCTATTGTGTACCGCTAAGATTGGAGCGGATGTATTCATCCTTGATCCAAAACGTTCTGACCTCTCCTCTCTCAAATATTGCTTTTCTACTGATCAACAGGAGTCACACGTAGCAACAACACCAAGTCAAATATGTAAGATATTACGTGAACAATGCGAGTTAATGAATAGGCGCTACGAGGAATACTTTCAAAGGAAAGATACTGTTATAGGTGCAGATTTTAGCGCATATAACTTACGACCTGTTTTCATTTTCTTTGATGAGGTTATGGCAATGATTGAAGAGGATAAAAAAATAGGTAAAGAAGCAGAAAGTTACCTCAAACAAATTGTTCTAAAAGGGCGTCAAAGTGGAATCTATATAATTATTTCAAGCCAACGCTTTTCTGCTGATACTTTAAATACAGTTATTAGAGAAAATGCAGGATTGCGAGTTGCATTCGGGCGTATGCAACCTGAAAGTTATCGTATGGCTCTCGGAGAATCTTTCAATAAATTACCCAGAGCGCCCAAAGGAATAGATCAAGGGTATATTTACTTGGATGGTCATGGATGGAGTACACCAAGAGCTTTCACAGCACCGCAAATGGATATTGATAAGATGAATTTTAGACAACTATTAACTGATTTTTTAAATACGGAACATGATTATCTAAAATAATCGCAATATCCAATATGATCAAAACCAGCAAATTGTACGTTCTCTGTTCGATTATGAATAGATTTTCTTTCGTAGAAAGAAAAAACGGAGTGGTCTAAGCAGAGCGATTCATAATTGAACAGAGAATGTTTTGATTTAGTCTTGCTAAATCATGATTTTATATTCGGTACTATTTCAACAATGATAATCAATTTTTGTTGTACCCGAAACCCCCGTTAGTAATACGGGGGTAGAAAATACAAATTAACCTCTAAATACAGTTGTATCGGGGGTGGAAAATACGCATAAGTCTGAATCTGAAACTGCACCTTTAGTGGAGGTAGAAAATACCACTGATCTTTCGTTTTGTATAGATTGGTTAACTATTGTTTTTCCAAAAGAAGCCGATCATTCTTCAATATACACCTTGATCGAAAAGCTAAATTGGTGTTGGACTGAATTTACGGAAATGAAAGGTGGTATGAATGGCTACCTTTACAGGATTTCTAAAGACAATATCAACATATTATGGGGAACACCCAAAAATTCAACACCTATGGGTATTTGCATTTCTATTTCTGGCAACGGATGCCGCCAGCTGGAAGTAGAAAATTTTAACTGGTTTTCTTTTCTAAATCGTCTTAATGAATTATCTGCGAATTTCACTCGGATTGATTTAGCTATTGATGATTTTCATGGTCACTTAAATATTAGCCAAATGTATTGGTATCTCGAGCATGGTTTTGCTACTTCCAGGTTTAGGAGCTTCAAATATGATAAGGAACGATCGTTAAATGGACGAATGATGGGTGAGGAGCTCAAAATAGGGAAACGAACATCTGAAGTCTATATTCGTTTTTACGATAAAAAACTTGAACGAAATGCTAAGGATATATCAAAGAATATTTGGAATAGGTATGAAATAGAGTTGAAGAATAATCAAGCGGAGACAGCAGTAGCTCTTCTACTTGAAAACAATCTCGACGGAGCAACACTGACGAGGAAAATTCTTGCTAATTATATAAACTTTAAATCCAAACATTCAAAAGGTAAAAACAAGTCACGATGGAAGAACACAAATTGGTGGGATATTTTTCTTGCTAGCTGCCAAGGTATTAGTTTATCTCAAAAGCAAGAGTCAACCAGTTTATTTGAAAAAACTCTCTGGCTCAAAAAAGTAAGTTCTTCCACTTTAAAAATGTTAACAATAGCTTTAGAAAATGATCGGGAATCAATTCTAAAATTTTTATCTGATTGCATTGATCAAGCAGAACTAAGTAAAGAGAAAGCCGACTTAGCTCTTTCCTGTACTGATTTAGAAAAACAGCAAATACTTGATTATTTTACTGAAATCCATAATCAAAAAATTGATACAACTAAATTCTGACAGAAAGGATTTTCTATATGGAACAACTCACTGTAATACTTCCAAAAGAGCAAATGGCAAATATCCAAGATTCCATCTATCGTTCAATATTGTTTGAAATAGAGCGCGCAAGAAAAGATGCAGGTCTTGAAAAACGTTATTTGACTAAGAAAGAAACTTGCTCCTATCTTCATGTTGCTAACAACACTTTAGATCGTTGGGTAGAACAAGGTCTTCCCAAAATATCTATCGGTGGATCAATTCGATTTGACAAAAAAGCAATTGACGATTGGATGAATATCATGATGAAGTAATTAAACTTTAGGGCAAGGAATCAGTTCCTCTGCCCTTTTACTTGGAGGTGTGATTCTAGCATGATTAAACGACTTAAAAACGGTTCTTATTCCGTTACACTTTATTATCCAGTGGAAGTTCGCAAAATATTAGGAATGACTACTAAAAATTTTCGTAAAACTTGTAAAACTAAAAGCGAGGCTAAAAAATTAGAAAAAGATATTCAAAGAAAAATTGACAAAGTAAAAAAAGAAAGTAATGCACGGGCATTTGAGATAAATGCAAATATATCCTTCAAAAAATTTTATGAAACAGTCTGGCTTGAAATGTATGAAGCTGGGTCGTCTGGTAGAACTAGAAAAATACCTTCTCATGTCACTGTTGAAAATACTAAAGACTTATTCCGTCTTCATATCTTGCCAATGTTCGGCAAATATTCTATAAAATACCTGAACGATAACAAAGACTTTGTATTGCGTGAACTTACTAGAAAATCTCAAAGTTATGCAAACATCAAAGTAATAAAGAGTTATGTTTCTCAACTTTTTGAAATCGCTGAATTATTAGATTACATCGAATATAATCGAGTTGCTAAAGTTACTAAGTTTGTTGCAGAACCAAAAAAACAGCGTTTAAAAGCTGAACGCCAGTTAAAAGGTGAGTCACTTACTGCTGAACAGCTTTTACAATGGTTAGGCGTAGTGGAGGAAGATTATAATACTGGCAAATTGGTTTTACAAGATTATTTATTATTCATGTTAACTTTGCATTTGGGAGATCGAAAAAGTGAATCTTATGCGCTTCAATGGAAACACGTCGATTTAGAAAATGGATATATCAGTCTAGTGCAAAATAAAGATAAAACAGGAAATCTAAAAATCACTAAAGGAAACAAAAAGACTAAATTTGTGATTCCTCCAATCATTCATAACCTACTTATCGAATGGAAAGCTCAACAAAAAAATGAACTTAGTCAGATTGAAATTAAGCAGACAGGAGAACAATTTCTTTTTACCTACACAAAAAGAACTGGTGAATTGAATCAGCCAGTTCATATTGACTATTTAAATTATCGCTTAAATTCAATCCAACGAAGACATCCAGAACTCGAAAAACTCAATCCACATAAATTGCGACATACATTTGGAACATTAGCACGTGAGGGTGGAGCAACCTTAGCGAATATATCCGAATCGCTCACACATTCAGATATAAAAACAACAGAAATTTATGTTAATACACCAAATGTAGTGGATTTAACAACATATAGCAAGTTTATAGAAAGATTAAATAAGCCATCTAAATAGAACTGGATGGCTTATTATTAGCTATTTTGATTTAACTTTTCTTAATTTCATTATTTCATTAAAAATAACTGGCAATAAGAAGATAGTAAATATAAATTCCATAACATCTAGACCAATATCACTTATTATTGAGAAATATTTAAAAAGCACATAAGTAATCGTTAAAGATATGACAACACTTATTCTTGCGGAAAGAGCAATTATATAGTCTGAATTAAGTTTGATTAACGATATTCCAAATTTTCTAGAGTATTTGACAGTTTTATTTCTAACAATCTTAACTCTGATTACCAAAAATCCCATTATATTTATTATATAGCTAACTAAAAGAAGTATAGAATAGAAAAATCTACACAAAAATTTCAATGGATTCATCATCAGATAAGTCTTTTTCCACAAATCTCTTTTGAGCTTTTCTATATAAGTACTTAATCGGAAATTTTCACTAATCTTTTTTCTAATCTTTTTATACAAAGATTTTTCCTTTATGTATACCATTATATCTTGCGCAAAAAAAATACTGATACAAATAATAAAAAAGTTAAAGACTACACAAAGAGATACAAAAAAAAACGTGTTGAAAAAATCATCTAATAAAGTTGAATTATTCTTGCTTATCAATAAAAATAGATTGCCTACAGGAAAAAGTGATAAAAAAAGGAAAATCATCGTAGAAAGGTGTCTCATCGAATTGTGTTGCGCAGAAAAATAAATATATTCCTTTTTTATTCCTACAATACTATAAAATACGATACTAAAAACATTGGCCGTGACAACAAACTGAGCTCCCCAAATCATGTATGTTACTATTTTCTTTAATATAATGAACTTAGGATTCATATAAATATATATATAGCATATAAGAAAAACAAGCATCCATAAAAAATTTATCCAAGAATTAAATTTGGCTCTTTTCACTTCATAGAAATCTTCATGTCCTCGATTATTTTTGTTGTCCATATTTGGGTAATAATAAGCATGCAATGTTGGAACCTCGCTAAAAATTGCCCATGTAAATGCCAATATCGGTGTGAATATTTGGTAGAATTCAATGACTTTTATTTGTATAAGACCACCTTCCCTCGCAATATTTAGTTGTTGTCAAATTGAATATATACTTATACTAATATACTACATAGTAAAATGGTACAAAAACTGGTACATCAAATATTAAAAAAACACCTTCCAAAAATTGGAAAGTGTCTGAAATGTCGATATATAAAATATATTAACGTTTTGAGAACTGTGAAGCTTTACGGGCTTTCTTAAGACCTGGTTTTTTACGTTCAACCATACGTGAATCACGAGTAAGTAATCCAGCGCGTTTTAATGGTGCACGGAAATCAGGATCTACTTCTAATAAAGCGCGTGAGATACCGTGACGGATAGCGCCGGCTTGACCTGCGTAGCCCCCACCGTTTACGTTTACGAATACATCATATGAACCAGCTGTTTCAGTAACACCAAATGGTTGGTTGATTACTAAACGTAGGTCAGCGTGTGGGATATATTCTTCAACGTCTTTTTTATTTACAGTAATTTTACCAGTTCCTGGTACTAAACGTACGCGAGCAACTGCATTTTTACGACGGCCTGTGCCGCTATATTGAACTTGTGCCAATGAATTTCCCTCCTATTAAATTAAGTTTGTGATGTCTAAGACTTCTGGTTGTTGTGCCGCATGTGGATGTTCTGCTCCACCGTAAACGTGAAGTTTCATGCCTTGAGCGCGACCTAAAGTGTTTTTAGGAAGCATACCTTTAACAGAAGTTTCGACCAAACGGCGAGAATTTTTAGCACGCATTTCGCCTGCTGAGATTGATTTCAATCCACCAGGGAAGTTTGAGTGACGGTAGTAAATCTTGTCAGTTGCTTTCTTACCTGTCAATTTAACTTTATCTGCATTAATTACAATTACAAAATCACCAGTGTCAATGTGTGGTGTGAATGTTGGTTTATTTTTTCCGCGTAGCATTGATGCAACAACTGTTGAAAGACGTCCTAAAGGAACATCAGTTGCGTCTACTACGTACCATTTGCGATTTACTTCGCCTGGCTTAGCCATATATGTTGTACGCACGTTTTTTTCCTCCAATTTCGATTTCGAATGTTTGACAAACACTTGAGTTTCCGGGGCTCTCGTGGGGCAAACAATACCATTTACCATAATACTTGCAAAGCCTTGCCATGTCAATGTTTTTCTCTTTGAAAACGCAAAATATTTTCATTTTCTCTAACTTCTTCTACTATACATAATCCTTTCTTTTATACAGACTTAAATGAATAAAGAAACGTATTTTCGAAAATATTTTGCATAAATATTTAAAAAGTGCTTGCTTTTTGTATTTTACGATGCTAATATGACTTCAACACATTAATTAGAATTTAATGAAAAAGCGATAAGGGAGCAATCAGGATGAAAGAAAAAGTGATTTTAGCATACTCAGGTGGTTTAGATACTTCGGTTTCAATCAAATGGCTCGTCGACGAAGGCTACGACGTGATTGCCTGCTGTTTGGACATTGGCGAAGGTCGCGACACCGAATTTATTAAAAATAAAGCATTGCAGGTTGGGGCAACAGAATCTTATGCAATTGATGCGCGCGAGGAGTTCTCGCAAGATTTTGTTTTAGTCGCATTGCAAGGCAATACATACTACGAAAATTCTTACCCGCTAGTTTCTGCTTTGTCTCGTCCGTTGATTTCAAAGAAATTAGTTGAATTGGCTCACCAAACGGGCGCAACGACAATTGCTCACGGATGTACTGGTAAAGGAAATGACCAAGTCCGTTTTGAAGTTTCCATCGCCGCTCTTGATCCGAACTTGAAGATCATTGCACCGGTCCGTGAATGGAAATGGTCCCGGGAAGAAGAAATCAACTATGCAGCCGAAAAAGGAGTACCGATTCCAGCGGATTTGGATAATCCTTATTCAATTGACCAAAACTTATGGGGACGTGCCTGCGAATGCGGCATCCTAGAAGATCCGTGGGCAACTCCGCCAGCGGGTGCCTATGCGATTACTGCTGAACTAGAGGATACACCAGATAAGCCAACGATCCTTGAGATCACATTTGAAAAAGGGGTACCAACTGCATTAGATGGAGAAGAATTATCATTAGCTAAATTGATCATGAAGCTAAATACCATCGCAGGTGTTCATGGCATCGGCAGAATCGACCATATTGAAAATCGTCTGGTCGGCATCAAATCTCGGGAAGTTTACGAATGCCCAGGTGCAGAAGTATTGATGAAGGCCCATAAAGAATTAGAAGATTTGGTATTTGTTCGTGAGATGGCGCACTTCAAACCAGTTATCGAGCAGCAATTATGCCAAATGATCTATGATGGTCTATGGTTTAATCCAACAATGGATGCCTTGATTGCATTCTTGAAGCAATCACAAGAAGTCGTAAACGGCGTACTCCGTGTGAAATTATTCAAAGGCAATGTGATCGTTGAAGGACGTAAATCTGACAACAGCTTATACAACGAAAATTTGGCGACTTATACATCTGCCGATACGTTCGACCAAGAAGCAGCAATCGGCTTCATAAAACTATGGGGCTTGCCAACCAAAGTAAATGCTGAAGTGCAAGCTGAAAACAAACAGACCACTGTACAATAAGAAAAATTTGAAATCATGAAAGTGCAAGAGAAACCAGATGTGAGGCGGCTTTTACTTGCCGGTAAATAAGGCCGTCCGGTTTCACATCTTGCCATTGCTCATAGGAGAGTTTCTTTTCCGGTCAGGAAATAAGGAAACCAGCAATGTTTTCATCCTGAGGTATCTGAAAAGATGCCTCCTCCCTAGACTAAAAGCTACGCAGGCTCATTCAGTTCTCAAGCAATAAGAGAGCTAGCCTGCATGCTAGAAAAAGAAAAGCTGTACGACATCCGTTCAGCTAGACATTAAAAGACCGTTGCGACGGTCTTTTTTGTTAAAAATCCATAGACAAAAGTGAGGATAAAACAATGGCAAAATTATGGGGCGGACGTTTTGATGGAAAAAACGAAGCGTGGATCGATGCTTTTGGTGCTTCGATTCCCTTTGACCAGCAATTAGCAAAACAAGATATTACCGGCAGCTTAGCACATGTCAAAATGCTCGGCGAAACGGGCATCATCACAAAAGAAGAAGCGCAGCAAATCACTACGGGTCTCAATATATTAGCAGAAAAAGCCGCAAAAGATGAACTGACCTTTACGATTGAAAATGAAGACATTCATTTGAACTTGGAAAAAATGCTTCATGACGAGATTGGACCTGTCGCTGGAAAACTCCACACTGCTCGCAGTCGAAACGATCAGGTTGCGACAGATATGCATTTATATTTGAAGGAACATCTAACTGAGATTATTGAGAAAGTCCACCATTTCAGAGCGGTCTTAGTTAATAAAGCTGAAGAGCATGTCGAAACAATCATGCCCGGCTACACTCACCTGCAACATGCTCAGCCGATTTCTTTTGGACATCACTTAATGGCCTATTATGGCATGCTGACACGTGATCAGGCACGTTTGGAGGAAAGTATGAAGCGTGTGGATATCTCACCGTTAGGCTGTGCAGCTTTAGCTGGTACGACATTCCCAATTGATCGTCAGATGACCGCAGATGAGCTAGGCTTCAGCGACCTATACATGAATAGCCTTGATGGCGTCAGTGATCGTGACTTCATTTTAGAATTTTTAAGCAATAGTTCTATTTTAATGATGCACCTTTCACGTTTTTGTGAGGAAATCATATTATGGTGCAGCCATGAATTTAAATTTGTCGAACTGACCGATACCTTTTCAACGGGCAGCTCCATCATGCCTCAGAAGAAAAATCCTGACATGGCGGAATTGATTCGCGGCAAATCAGGACGAGTATTTGGTGATTTAATTGGCTTGCTCACCGTAATTAAGGGCTTACCGCTGGCTTATAACAAAGATCTGCAAGAAGATAAAGAAGGCATGTTTGATACAGTCCATACTGTAGCGACAAGCTTAGATATCATGGCCGGGATGATTGATACAATGACCGTTAACACCCAGATTATGCACGATGCGACGGAAAAAGATTTTTCAAATGCGACAGAATTAGCTGATTATTTAGCGACAAAAGGCATTCCTTTCCGCCAAGCACACGAAATTGTTGGAAAACTTGTATTAGAGTGTACGCAAAAAGGAATCTACCTGCAAGACGTCTCATTAGAAGAATATCAAGCCATCAATCCGGTGATCGAAGAAGACATCTATGATACGCTAGCTTCAAAAACAGCAGTTACTCGCCGCCATTCATTAGGCGGAACTGGTTTCGACCAAGTCAAAAAGCAAATCGAACTAGCTAAAACAGCCTTATAAAGTGTTAAAAGGACTATCCGCAATGGACAGTCCTTTTGCTTATGCCTTTGTATAAACCGAGGTTGCGGTTTCTTTTAAAACTTCATTTAATTCTATGATATTTTGTTTCCCTTGTTCAGATAGCCAAGCAATTGCCTTTTCTTCGCTCTCTTTCACAAATGGTTCGACGCCATTCGCCCAGGTTGCTCTGCCGCATAATACGCCATTAAAGGCTGAACCTGACTGCTTCGCAAAACGTAACGTTTCCTGAAACAACTCGGCACTAACACCAGCGCTCAAGAAAATGAATGGCAACTCGGTTGCATCAGATTGTTCTTTAAAATACGCCGCTGCTTCTGCTTGTGTATAGCAGATTGTTTCGCCAAACCCTTCAACAAAATTCATATTTACCGGCACTTCAACTTTCAACACATCAACCTGATAACGTTCCTGTGAAAATTCCTGCATCGCGCCAATCACCTTACGTGGTTTTACTTGAGCATACTCCTGGGAAGTCGCGTCTGCGATCTCTGTATCATAAGAAACAATCTCCAAGAAAAATGGAATACCTTCTGCTGTACATTCTGAGCCGATTCGTTCCATGTACGCACGTTTTTGTTCATTGATCTCTTCTGGTTCATCCACGTCATAATAGAGTAAGAACTTACAAGCATCTGCCCCAGCCTCTTTCAAACGTCTCACTGACCAAACATTCAATACATCAGGCAAGCGCCCCGGTGTTGTCGCATCGTAGCCAGTTTTTTCATAAGCCAGAAGCAAACCGCATTGGGCGTCGCGCACCTCTGCTGCTGGCAACCCGTATTCCGGATCCAATAAGATCGCTGAAGCATAAGGCGTGAGCTGTTGAGAAACCAACTCTTTGAATTTGATTACATCATCCGTTGTCGCTTCCTTATAGTTACCGATCATTTTCTTCAAAGCGCCCCGTTGATCAATCGCCAAAGCCCCGATAACACCATTCTCATTCGTTAGCTGATCGAGATATTTTTTCTTTCCTGCACTGATTGTCTTCATTCATTTTCACCTATTTTTTCATTTAGTAGTGTCGCAATTTCCGCTTTTGATTGCGCAGCTTTTAGTTTTTCAGTCACTTCATTGCGCATCAATAATCGTGCGACTGCGGATAATAATTTCAAGTGTGTGGTCCCTGCTTCTATGTCTGGAATAAATAGCGCAATAATAAAGTCGATCAATTGTCCATCTAAACTATTCCATTCAATTCCTTGATTTAAGGTAACAATGAGAATGCTTGGCTCGCTGATCGATTGATCTTTCGCATGGGGAATGGCAAAACCATCCATCATTCCGGTAGTGCCTTCATTTTCTCTTTCTACTATTCTTTGATAGACTTGCTTCTCATCTGCTGAGATCCCCGTCTCTACCGCTTGATTGGCTAAAAATTCAAAGACTTCTTTTTGTGTCGTCAAAGACTGATTTAAAAATATTTTTTCTTCTTGAATGATCCCCATCATGTACTCCTTTACTTAGCCACTGCTGATTTTTCTACCTGTTCTGTCGTCTGCTTTTCTTTTTTAGCTACACTGTTCTTTTGGATGAGTCCTAAGATCACACCGCCGACAAGCGCACCAATCAAAATCGAAGCGACCCACTGAATTTTCCCTGTAACAACTGGCAACACTAAGAATCCACCATGAGGTGCAGGCACTTGAACACCAAACATATAGGTAAGAACAGCGGCAATCGAAGAACCTAGCATCATCGTCGGTAATACACGAATCGGATCTTTTGCGGCAAATGGAATTGCCCCTTCGGTAATATGTGTAGAACCTAAGATAAAGTTAACTAATCCGGCATTACGATCATTTGTATCAAAATATTTTCCAAAGAATAATGTCGCGAAACCTGTAATCAACGGTGGCGCGATACAAGCTGCTGACACACCGGCCATGAAAGTCGTATTGCCTTGCGCTAATAACGCCGTTCCCGTAACATACGCTGCTTTATTAACTGGTCCTCCCATATCAAAGGCACACATACAGCCGACGATTACACCAAGAATTAACGGATTAGAATTTTCAAAGCCGGCTAAGAAGCTCATCATACCTTCATTGACAGCCTTCATCGGATCAGCTAATAGCGACATGATAATACCAATTACTGCAACTCCGATCACTGGATATAAGAAGATTGCTTTTAAGCCATCCAGTTGTTTTGGTAAGCCTGCCATCACTTTTTGCAGAAATAAGATCAAGTAACCCGCAAGAAAACCTGCCAGAATTCCGCCTAGGAACCCGGTCCCTCCATTAGTTGCGACAATTCCACCGACAAAACCGACTACTAACCCCGGTCGTTTAGCGATTCCTTCCGCGATATAAGCAGCTAAAACAGGAACCATCATCCCCATTGCTGCATCACCGACACTTTTCAGCATTGCGGCCGTCGCGTTATATTGTGCATTCTCTGGATCGAAGGAATAAATTCCCCAAACAGCAAATGAGATTGCGATCAAAACACCGCCTGCCACTACGAAAGGAAGCATGTGGGAAACACCATTCATCAAATTTTTATAAATGCTGCGACCGAAATTTGTGTTAGATCCCGTCTCTTCTTCTAAAGCGTCCACTGCTTGATTCTCTGCTGCTACTGAGCCTTTTCCAGCCAAAGCATCATCAATTAAACGTTCCGCATCTTTGATTCCGGTACTAACCGACACATCAATAATTCGTTTCCCGGCAAATCGTTCTGGATGAACATCTTTGTCTGCCGCGATAATAACGGCTTCTGCATGCTTGATTTCTTCAGCAGTCAGTTCATTTTCAATCCCAATCTGACCATGGGTTTCGACTTTGATGGTCACGCCTTTTTTCTTAGCCGCTTGTTCCAATGCTTCTTGCGCCATATACGTGTGAGCAATACCTGTCGGACAACCTGTTGCTGCGATTAATTGATAATTTCCCATGTTTTTAACCCCTCTTCTTTGATTTCAATTTGTTTACTTAGTTCTTTTACATCCGAAAAATCAGTCAGCCCCTTGCGAAATGCAGTAGAACTTCCTGCGGCTAAACTTTTGCGTAACGTCTCTTCCAGCGGCTGCTCCGTTAAATAACCAGCCAAAAAGGTTCCTAATAATGTATCTCCGGCACAGGCTGTGTTGACTACTTTTCCTATTGGCGAATTCCCACGAATGATCTTAGTCTGACTGAAAAAAATTGCTCCTCCACTGCCAAGTGATAGCAGCACATTTTGCGCTCCTGCTTTTATCAATTGCTGTCCATAAAATAAATAGGCTTCTTCTGAATCAATAATTTCTCCAAACCATGAAGCTAGCTCCTCTTCGTTTGGCTTCAGTAGAAAGGGGTGGTAGGGCAAACAGTCCATGATCTCCTTGTAGCTGCTATCAATGATCAGATGAACATCACGTTCTTGACAAATCCGACTAATATCGACTAGTATTGTCGATTCAATCCCCCTCGGCAAACTTCCCGAGATACAGAGATAATCTTCAGCCTGCAAGTTTCTAATTTGATCCAAAAAAACTTCAACCTTTTCCTGCGGTATTTCTGGACCTTGATTGACTAATTTGTATTCCTCCTTTGTTTGATTGACTTGAGTAAACACATTGATCCGTGTCATCCCAGGAACTTCAATAAAATCAGTGCTGATCTCCTTTTCCTGTAAATAATCTTCTATATAATTCCCAGTAAACCCGGCACGAAAACCTAGTGCAGTTGTATCAACTCCCAGCATTTTTAGGATCAATGAAACGTTGACTCCTTTTCCATTTGCTTGGATATCATCATCCTTTGTTCGGTTTACAGTAAAAGGCTCCATAGTATCTGTTTCAATAAATAGATCGATTGCTAAATTCAAGGTACAAGTGTAAATGGACATAAGTGACGACCTCCTTGATCTTATTATGAGGCAGTCATAGACGAAAAGGTTTTCATATTCTAAGCTAATGACTGAAAAGCTTTACATCTTTTAATTACTCGTGATACCTTTAACTCGTGATAATTGAAAGAAGGTTAATGAAGCAATGGATCATAAATTGAGCGAAACAGAACAATACCTTTGGGATTACATTGAGAGTCACATTCTCGATATTCCCAACTACTCGATCGTCAAACTTAGCGAACAGGCCAATGTTTCTACGGCTACGATTGTTCGCACAATGAAAAAGAAAGGCTATGAAGGATTCACTGCCTTTAAACATCATCTAAAGGAACAAGAAAATAAAAATATCAATTTCTCTTCATTAGATAAAGTCGATAAAGGGATTCGACGGGCTATTCTAAAGAATGAACAGGAAGTCGTCCGAACCATCAATATGATAGAAATTGGCAATATTGAAGATGCCATCCAAAAAATCAAATTCGCGGAACGAGTAATCATCTTTGCTCGAGGATTCTCAGAGATGATCGGACAGGAAATGATGGTGAAATTTCAATTGACGGGGAAGAATTGTCAAATGCATAACGACCCAGAGATTATCAAAAATATCAGTCGAAAACTAACCAAGCGAGATATTGTCATTTTCATTTCATTAAATGGAGAGACTAAAGAACTCGTTGTCGCCGCCAAAAATTGTTATGAGTCCGAAATCGGTTCAATTTTATTAACCGCCAACAATGCCTCAAGTCTAATGAACTATTGCGAGATTGCTTTGGTCGGCTTCAAGTCTGAAGGATCTTATTTTCCTGATTATGAAGTTCGATCAAGACTCCCCTTACAAATCATCGCGAGAATTTTATTGGATTCCTATGCTTTACGAGTTGCGGATAGTTAATATGCAACAACATATGTTCAAATAAAATGGATTAATTTAGTAAAAAGAATTTAAGCAACAGAAAAGGCACACATCATTAATGATGTGT